>WUUC01142110.1_pt1 | contig 13426 bp, 14 predicted proteins | sample 6278441 | NCBI WGS metagenome assembly WUUC01 (sample SAMN13675441, study PRJNA597444) | soil metagenome | isolation source: soil | place: USA: Washington | collected 2017-10
GTCGGAAACTGTGTCTCAAGGCGGTGTAACACCCCCTGCCGTTAGCCAGCCTTCTTTCGGCAACGTGCTTTCACAGCTCGCCGGATCGGTCAGCAACAAGCTTGAAGGTGCGGAGGCAATCTCCATGAAAAGTATGACCGGGGATGTACCGACCCGCGATGTGGTGAATGCAGTCATGGATGCAGAACAGTCCCTGCAAACGGCCATCGCCATCCGCGACAAGATTGTCCAGGCCTATCTGGAAATAAGCCGTATGCCAATCTAAGGAATGTCGATGAAAGCCCTGACCATCGCAGCAACCGGAATGAATGCCCAGCAGCTTAATCTGGAAGTGATTGCCAACAATATCGCCAATATAAACACGACAGGGTTCAAGCGCGCCAAGGCTGAATTCTCCGATCTGTTATATCAGGCGGAACGCACCGCAGGCGTGCCAAACGCTGCAAACCAGAGCATAATCCCAGAAGGCGCTATGGTAGGGCTTGGTGTGCAGACCTCCGCCGTCCGCAATCTTCACATACAGGGTAGTCTGAACCAGACTGGCAACCCGTTCGACGTTGCACTGGTGGGGCGAGGCTGGTTTCAAATCCAAAACCCGGCCGGCGAGACACTCTATAGTCGCGCTGGCACATTCAACACGAATGCTACCGGCCAATTGGTGACGCTAGATGGCAATCTGGTTGAGCCGAACATCATTGTCCCCACCGATGCGGTTGAGGTCAAGATTTCCGGCACAGGTCAGGTGTTCGCTAAAATGGCAGACCAAACCGAACTGCAAAATCTGGGGCAGCTGACGATCGCGAATTTTGCCAATGAAGCGGGGCTGGAGCCCCTGGGCGACAATCTGTACAAGCAGACCGAAGCGTCCGGAGATCCGGTTGTCGGTGTTCCCGGTGATCCCGGATTTGCGACATTGAAGCAGGCTTATCTCGAAAATTCCAACGTCGACCCTGTCAAGGAAATCACGGACCTGATCACAGCCCAGCGTGCCTACGAAATGAATTCGAAAGTGATCCAGGCTGCGGACGAAATGGCTCAGGTCGTTTCCAAGAATCTGCGCTGAGGACTATCATGACGACGGCGATCCATTGGGGTGATAAAATTACACGCATGCTGGCATACGCCTTTTGCGTTCTGCCGATACCTGTCGCAGCCTATGCCGACCGTATAGCGTTTCTTGTCCCCACGCAGATTATCTATCCTGGTGAGATAATCGGCGGTTCAGGACTGCACGAGAAGCATTTCACGATCAGGGCAAGTGCGGCCGGTCAATACGTGCTGTCACCACAACAGCTTATCGGTAAAGTGGCGCGCCGGACGCTCCTTCCGGGTCAGCCCATTCTTGTCAGCGCACTGAATGAACCCGATTTGGTCGAGCGCGGCGTACCGGTTGCGCTGGTCTATAATACCGGTGCGCTTGTCATCACGGCCAAGGGAACGCCGCTGGAAGCGGGGCACGCCGGAGATTTCATCAAGGTTCGCAACATGGACAGCGGTATAATCGTATCGGGAACTGTGCTTGCCGATGGCAGCATTCAGGTCGGTATGCGATGATACGCCTCGTGGCCGCTCTCCTGATGACGATGTCGGGCATATATGCGGCACAGGCAGCCGAACCGTCGGCAGATGCCAAGTTTTATCGAACGCCCGGTGAGGCCAAGGCCGCCTGGCGCAAGGCCGAAGCACAGGCTGCCTTGAACGATGACGGACGTTGGGGAGGTGCTGCGTCGCCACTAGGGGAAGGCGGTGCTATCGCCCGCCTGAAAGACATCGCCAATATTCAGGGCGTGCGCGATAATCAGCTTGTCGGCTATGGCCTGGTGATAGGTTTGAACGGTACGGGTGACAGTTTGCGCAGCGCGCCGTTCACCGAACAGTCATTGCGAGCGATGCTGGATAATCTCGGCATCAGTCCACCAGCCGGTACATCGCGCGTGAAGAACGTCGCGGCTGTCATAGTAACTGCCAATTTGCCGCCTTTCGCAGGGCGTGGTTCGCGCCTCGATATTACGGTGTCCTCGCTGGGTGACGCAACGTCGCTAGCCGGCGGAACTCTGGTGATGACTCCTCTCGCAGCAGCGGATGGCCAGACCTACGCCGTTGCCCAAGGCAATATGGTCGTCTCAGGTTTCGTCGCTTCGGGGCAGGCAGAAACCTTGACGCAGGGCGTTCCCACCAGTGGCCGCATTCCCAATGGCGCGCTCGTTGAAAAAGAAGTTACCGGCAATTTTGGCCAGGAGGAGCTTGTGGTCGAATTGCGCGAGCCTGACTTCACGACGGCAGTCCGGATCACCGATACTATCAATGCCTTCGCAAAGCGCCGTTACAATCAGGCTGTGGCCAAGGAGCGCGATTCAAAGTCCATTCGGTTGAGAAAGCCAAAGAACATTTCCGCGACCCGTTTTCTCGCCGAAATAGAAGGCTTGCCAGTCGTCACGGATGAGGTTGCGCGCGTGGTTGTCGATGAGCGCACGGGAACTGTGGTAATTGGCGAAAAGGTCAGAATATCGCGAGTTGCAATCAGTCATGGCAGCCTGTCCGTACGTGTGACTGAAACACCTACCATCGTGCAACCGGAGCCGTTTTCCGACGGCGTTACGGCTGTCGAGCCAAACACCAGCATCGATGCTACGCAATCCTCAAAGCTTGGCATCCTCGGCGGTACGGATCTTGAAAGCCTGGTCAAGGGCCTGAACCAGATCGGCGTCAAACCCCAGGGTATCATTGCTATCCTGCAGGGCATCAAGACAGCCGGTGCCCTTCATGCGGAACTGGTGGTCCAATGATGAGCATCTTCGCACCTACGGGATCAGCCAGGCTCGGTGTTACTGCACTTGCCCTCGCTTTAGCTCTGACGCTTCCGGTTGCCCCAAGTCTTTCGCAGGAGACGGGTTCCAAGGAAGAAGGAAGCCAGGAAATCGACCGCTACTGCACAAACATCAGTGACAAGGCCGCGGACGAACGACATGCAATGCAGACACGTGAACTGACGCAGCTCCGTGCCGATATAGACAGCCGCGTCGAGCAGCTGGACGCCAAGCGCAAGGAATACGAGGTTTGGCTGAAGCGCCGTGACGATTTCATCGACAAGGCCGAAGACTCCCTCGTGGGCATCATTTCCAAAATGCGACCGGATGCTGCGGCCGCGCAGATGGCACTTATGGGAGACGAGGCTGCCGCGGCTCTGTTGCTCAAGCTCAATCCGCGGGTTTCAAGTGTGATCTTGAACGAAATGCCTGCGGATAAATCATCAAAGCTCGCGAGGGTTATCGTCGGCTCGCGTACAGTTCCAGCTGAAAGAACCGCCCAATGAAAAAAGCGGCGCCACCAATCGTTATCATAGGTATTCTCGCACTTGCAGGCTGCTCGAACATCCGAGACTTCAACCGCGCTCCCGAGATGTCACCGGTCGGCACTGGTGTCGGGCAGGCATTCAATGTTGCTGACCCGGCATATTATCCAAGACAGCCTAGACCGCAGAAATACTCCTTGTGGCAAGACGGCCAGGCGAGTTTCTTTCGAGATCCGCGTGCGAGCAACCCCGGCGATGTGCTGACCGTCGACATTACGATCGATGACGAAGCCAAACTCGACAATAAATCTGACCGGTCACGGGTAGCGTCATCCGGTTACGCGTTGTCGGCGGATATCGGTGGCAGTGGAGTGTCGGCCAGTGACATCAGCGGCAATCTCAACCTGGGTTCGGACAGCCGCTCGAAGGGAGAAGGCAAGATCGACCGGTCGGAGAAGATCAATCTGCAGGTTGCAGTGATCGTGACGGAAATTTTGCCGAACGGCAACATGGTCATAAGAGGCTCCCAGGAAATCGGGGTCAACAATGAATTGCGCATTCTCAATGTTGCTGGTGTCGTTCGACCGCGCGATATTACCAACCTGAACAGAATCGAATACGACAAAATCGCCGAAGCCCGGATATTTTATGGCGGCCGCGGGCGCCAGAGCGAGGTGCAACAGCCGCCTTGGGGTCAGCAGATCCTTGATACTGTCTCGCCGATCTAGGACTGATGATGAGTGTTGCTGAAGATGCCCGCACGCCGCCAAAGGGCCCCTCGCTCATTGCGTTGTTGTGCGTTGTTGCGGGGCTGACTATGGTTGCTGCAGGTGGCGGCTGGCTTCTGGGCGGCCGACTGGGTTTGCATCTTCCGGGCGCTACAAAGGTTGAGGATGCGAAACATGTGGTCGGCGAGGAGGTGCCTTCCGGCAGCGTCGTTCCGCTCAAGCCTATCCTGACCAATATCAAGATACCGCAGGACGTGTGGATCAGGCTCGAAGCTGGCATTGTCGCACGTCCCGGCGAGAAAGTCTCCGACGAGCTTGCGGCGACGATCGCCGGTGATTTCATGGCCTTTATGAGAACCGTTAATCTCATGCAGCTGCGCGGGCCCGCAGGTATCGAATATCTGAGAACGGATCTGCAGGAGCGTGCGGCAATGCGTTCGGAGGGCAAGATCGAGAAGGTCTATATCTGGGCGCTGGTGATGGAATGAACAGATACTTTCTGACACCAATGTTTCTCCTCATGTTGACCCGAAGCGGGTTTGCGCAGACGTCTTTGCTCGAGGGCTTGCTTCCACCCGGCAGCGCCTCGACAAGTGGGCAAATCATGCAAATGCTGGCGGCGCTGACAGTGCTGTCCATTGCGCCCGGCCTGCTGATCATGGTGACGAGCTTTACCCGATTCGCCATTGCATTCTCGATGCTGCGCTCCGGTCTTGGCTTACAGACAACACCGGCTAATCTGGTCATGATCAGCCTTGCCTTGTTCATGACATTTTATGTCATGGCGCCCGTGTTTGATCGCGCCTGGCAGAATGGCGTTCAGCCGCTTGTCAACAATCAGATCACACAGGACGTCGCCATCAATGAAATCGCTACTCCATTTCGCGAATTCATGCTGCGGCAGGTGCGTGACAAGGACCTTCGGCTTTTCGAGGATCTCGCCGACGAATCCTTCCGCACCAAGGCTGACGAAGTCGTCGACATGCGCATACTCATCCCGGCTTTCATGATTTCTGAATTGCGCCGCGGGTTCGAAATCGGCTTTCTCATCGTACTCCCGTTCCTGGTGATCGACCTGATCGTCGCGACGCTGACGATGTCGATGGGTATGATGATGCTGCCGCCAACTGTTTTGTCGCTTCCTTTCAAGATATTGTTCTTCGTCCTCATCGATGGCTGGAATATCCTTGTCGGCAGCCTCATACGATCCTTTTCGTAGCTATGTAGAACTAAAGTCGAATTGCAGATTGGATCTGCGTTCAGCTACTATCGGGTATGACGGATCGTATCGATTTCAAGCGATAGGCATCAGGCCGCGCCGTCATACCGGCCGCCCCGGTATGTCCCTACCAAATTTCTCCAAGGGATTTTTCAATGTCCAGTATTTTGACAAATGCGTCGGCAATGACCGCGCTTCAGACACTTGCACAAACCAACAAGAATCTTGCCACGACCCAGAACCGCATCTCGACGGGTTTGCGCGTGGCTGAGGCTTCCGATAATGCGGCCTATTGGTCAATAGCGACCGGGATGCGCACGCAGAATTCTGTTCTTGCGGCCGTTCAGGACGGGCTCGGTTTAGGCAAGGCAATTGTCGACACCGCTTACACCGCACTGGATAAATCGATCAAGATCGCTCAGGATATTCAGGCAAAGTATGTTGCCAAGGAAACGCCGGGAACCGATAAGGATATCATTGAAGCAGAGATAGCCAATCTCAAGGCGCAAATCGTCCAAATAGCACAAAGTGCAACTTTCCAGGGCGTCAATTTGCTGAAGGCCGACGCTGAAGCACAGAAGGTCGTCACTGGCTTTGATGCAGGTGGTGATACTCCCGGCATCACCACCATGGAGGTTGCCGACTATGATCTTGAAGCTGCGCTTAAAGACGCGGAAAGTTCGGGAACGGTGGGCACCGCCATCGGTTTAATGAAAGCTGCCGCCGCCGCGCTTGGCTCGTCCAAGACACGCATCACAACACAGACAGAATATACGAAGGATCTCGTGGATGCCCTCAATCGGGGCATCGGCACGCTTGTCGACGCTGACATGAATGCCGAATCCGCCCGTTTGGCGGCCCTTCAAGTTCAGCAACAGCTCGGCATTCAGGGCCTGTCGATCGCCAACACGAACAGCCAGAATATCTTGTCTCTGTTCCGCAACTAATCGATTAGCGAATTCAACATTGGTTTGGGGGCTGCGCTTGAGCGGCCCCCATTTTTGTTCGATGTCGACAATCGAAATTTGACCAGCACCATACCAGCGAAGCCCCCTTGTTATTAAAACGGTAATACTTTAGTCGTAGTCAATGCAACCATGACGGGTTGTCGTTGAAGACAATAGGCATCATGCCGCTCCGTCAAATCGGTAAATCCGATATGTCCCGATTAAAGTATTTCAGGGGCTTCATCCTATGACCAGCATTCTAACAAACGCGTCAGCAATGACTGCGCTGCAGACACTCAACACAACCAACAAGAACCTCGCTACCACTCAGGATCGCATCGCTACTGGCCAGCGCGTTTCCACCGCTTCCGACAATGCCGCTTATTGGTCGATCGCGACCGGTATGCGCACGCAGAATTCGGCTCTCTCGGCAGTCAAGGACGGTCTCGGTCTCGGGGCTTCGATCGTTGACACTGCCTATACCGCATTGACCAGTGCCATCGACCTCGCCAGCAAGATTCAGGCGAAATACGTTGCCAAGGAAACGCCCGGTACCGACGGAACGATCATTGACGCTGACATCGCTGAAATGAAGGCCCAGATCGTTGAAATGGCGCAAGGTGCAACATTCCAGGGTGTGAACCTGTTGGAGACCGGTGGTGCCGCACAGAATATCGTGACCGGCTACACGTCTGGTACCGGGGTAACGACAATGAGCGTTGCGGCCTACGACCTTGAAGCCGCATTGACCGCAGCAACGTCGTCCTCAACCGTTGAAACAGCCGTCAACGCCATGAAGGCAGCAGCAGCTGCTCTCGGTTCTGCCAAGACTCGTATCGATACACAGCAGACGTTCACTGGCAATCTGATGGATGCGATCGATCGTGGCGTTGGCCAGCTCGTGGATGCTGACATGAACGCCGAATCGGCACGCTTGTCGGCGCTTCAGGTCCAGCAGCAGCTCGGTATCCAAGCTCTCTCGATTGCCAACTCGAGCAACCAGAGCATCTTGTCGCTTTTCCGCGGCTAAAACAGGTACTACTCAAAGTAGCGAATTCAGGCCACGCTCGAGCGTGGCCTTTTTCTTTGCGTCGCCCACGGATCCGTCGCTCTAACTTCGCGCAAGGTTCGCACTCTATGATTCAATCATGCGACCAGGTGGGGACTGATGGAAAAGAATATACGGCAGACATTCGTACAGCTTGCGACGGCAATGCAAAAGCTTGGAGCGAGGCGACTAATTGCTCTTGGCGTCATCGGTGTTACGCTGTTCAGTGCTATCCTCGTATCGAGCTTCTATCTAAATCGCCCGCAATACGAGACACTCTATGTCGGTCTAAGCCGCGACGACGTAAATCGCATGGGCATGGCGCTCGGTGAAGCGGGAATTCCATTCGATGTGAAATCGGACGGCACCTCGATTCTCGTGGCCTTCGGTAAAGCCGACCAGGCGCGAATGTATCTGGCGGAAAAGGGTCTACCCACCAGCAACAATGCGGGCTATGAGCTCTTCGATAATATGGGTTCGCTCGGCCTCACGTCTTTCATGCAGGAAATCACCAGGGTGCGGGCGCTTGAAGGGGAAATCTCCCGAACAATTCAGGCGATCCGTGGCATCAAGGCCGCGCGCGTCCACATCGTCCTGCCGGAAAAGGGGAGTTTCCGCCGTGGCGACCAGGCGCCATCAGCCTCCGTGGTAATCCGGACGGAGGGCGATTTCGCCATCGAATCAGCGCAGTCCATACGCCAGCTCGTGGCTGCAGCCGTGCCACAGCTTACAGCTGCGGAAGTCACCATTCTGGACACTAATGGCCGTCTCCTTGCGTCCAAGGATGATGGTACGAATGCAGGGGCTGTCATGTCAGCGACACTCGAACAGAACGTTTCTGCATCGGTGGACGAGAACATTCGCAAGGCGCTCGCACCCTATCTAGGCGTTGGACACTTTCAGACCAGCGTGCAGGTGGCGCTTGATACCGATCGGCGCCAGACGAACGAGACGGTATTCGATCCGGAATCTCGCGTCGAACGGTCGGTAAGGGTCGTTCGTGAGAGTGGCGACTCGAAAAACTCGACGAGTGACAATGCAACTGGCGTTGAACAAAATATTCCACAGGAAGAAATCGCCAGCAAGAATGGCGATAATTCCTCCGAAAAGACCGACAAGCGTGAGGAACTTACCAATTACGAACTGAACTCGAAGACCGTATCGACGACGAGTGACAGCTATCAAATCAAACGCTTGTCCATCGCTGTCGTCATTGATCAAGCACGCCTGCTGGCAACCGCCGGCGCCGCGCCGGTTCCGGAGAACTTCGTCGATCAGCAGATTGCAAAAATAACGGAACTCGTAGCGACGGCGGCCGGTCTCGATCAGAAGCGCGGTGATATCATCAATGTGACTGCGGTCAATTTCATGGAGGCGGCGGATGAACAACTGGCGCCAGCCTCAACGCCTATATCTGAGATGATCTTCCGTCAGTCGGGAAGCATCATCAATGCTGCCGCGCTTGTTGCAGCAGTTGGGCTTGTTCTATGGTTCGGCGTGCGACCGTTGATGCGCGAAATGAACGCGCCGCAGGATGCTCTACAACTCGCCGGTGGCTCTGATCTATCCGTACCCGGTCTGGCACCCACGACCAATCTACCAATAGTCGCCAAGGTTACGACGGAGCAGAGCCTCCCCTATGACGATCTAAGCGACCTCAGGAAGCGCATGCGCGTGCCTGCACAAAACCGACTCGAGCAGATGATCGACATGGATGAAGAGCGTGTGGCCGCTATCCTGAAACAGTGGGTTCACGAGGCAGCCTGATGGTCTCACGCACCGTTGCCAGTGTCTTGACCGATTTCACGCCGAGGCCAGTACCCGCTGATCGAGTCACCTTATTTACGACCGTCATCGATCGATCGGAGGTCTTGGCGGCAGAGATAAAAGAGGGATCCGAGGATGCCGTCGATCTGATCGATTATGAATTGAAGATCAAGGAGGCCTTTGTCGCGGGCCGCGAAGCTGGACAAGCCGAGGCATCCGTTCTGTTCGAAGCGGAGAAGGTCCGGCTTGAACGGGAATTCGAGGATCAGCTCGCTGCCGCGGAAGCCCTTTTCATGCAGCAGACGGGGGCGCGGCTGACACGAGAAATGGTCGACGGACTAGCGTCGATCTCTGCAGATATCTCTGCATCCCTTGCCGCAGTCCTCAGCCCTTTCATAGAAGAGAAACTGCGCGAAAGATCGGTGAACGCTTTCGTCGAGGAGGTCGAGCGGATGACGAAAGGGTTAGCCGCAATTAATCTTCAAATCTCTGGGCCACCCCATCTTCTCGACGTGCTTCGCATGCGTTCGGAGATCGATCAGTCACGTTTCACACTGACCGAAGCCAATCAATCGGAACTGTGCTTGAGACTGGACGAAGCCGTGGTTGAAACCCGGCTCGGGCGCCTGATCGATGCGTTGAGAGATACCGCCAATGAACATTGACCCAGAGACTCACCGCGAAATCATCATTGTCAGGCGCGGCCGGGAACACGAAGAGGGTCACCACGGCGGAGTCTGGAAAATCGCCTATGCGGACTTCATGACCGCGATGATGGCATTTTTTCTGGTCATGTGGCTGATCAATGCTGCCAACGAGGAGACAAAAGCCGCGGTCGCCGCCTACTTCAACCCGGTCAAGCTCATGGACCGGCAAACGAGACCCAAAGGCATCGAAGAGACTGATAATCAGGAAGGCAAGGTCCGCTTCGAAAGCCCAGATTCTACTGAGGCGGAAACCAAGAGTGCCCGCAACGAAAAACAGATGCAATTGCCTCCGGCCACAGAGGAACGGCAAATTTTCAAGGATCCTTACGCCGTGCTCGCCGAGATAGCGACAGAGACAGGAGTTCTTCAAAACCGTTCAGCGGAAGGAGCGGGAGGTTCAAATCGGGCTGGACCGTCTACTGGCGCAGAGGGTGGGGACGCCTACCGTGATCCCTTCAATCCGAATTACTGGTCGACGCACGTCAAAGACGAGATATTCCCGCTAACGGACAGTCCGGTTACCCCACCTCCTTCGCGGGACAGCGAGTTGAAGCCCCAGCCGGAAAAAGCAGTTGGTACCGATAAGTTAGCCAAGCAGGCAGAGTTCGATCAACGGATGGCGGCCGGCGAACCGATCGGCGACAGAGATCCTGTTCTCGATAGTGCGAAATCGGTTGGTCCCGAAAAAAGCACACCGGCTAAGGATAAGCAACCAGGAGCACTGGAGATCAACTCTGCCAGAGAGATGGCTGCCGAGATTATCAGGAAAACCGGCGGAACTTCGGACGAACGCGCACCTGATATTTCGGTCGTGCCTATGGACGATGGTGTGTTGATCCAGCTTACCGACAAAGTTGACTATGGCATGTTTGCAATTGGATCGGCGAAACCGGACAGGCGCGTCGTGCAGGTGCTTGATGAAATTGCCAAAATTATTACCGCGCGCCAGGGCAAGGTCATCATCAGCGGGCACACGGACGCCCGGCCATTCAAAAGTGAGACCTATGACAATTGGCGGCTGTCGTCTGCACGGGCGCATATGGCCTATTACATGTTGACGCGAGGCGGCCTCGACGGTCAGCGCGTCTTGCGCGTAGAAGGCTATGCCGATCGTGAACCGAAGATTTCAGCTGATCCCTATGCCGCTCAGAACCGGCGGATCGACATCTTTCTCAAGACGGACGAAAGATGATAGCGAGACAAACCATAGGTTGGTTGCTGTTTGGGATATTCAGCCTCCCGCTGAGATCGGCGCAGGCGGAAATGCCGTCGCCGGAGCCTTATCTGCTCGTACGCTCCATGCGCATGTTGCAAGACCAGGTCGCCTCGGGAAGGGCGGAGGCGCTGCCCATGCTAAACCGCGTACTTGGCCATATTGCCGGTCAACTTCAAGCGGCTGAACCGAAAGTCTGGACGAATCCCGCGAACGTTTACGCGATTGTTATTTACCTCCTTAATGGCGGCAATCCCGCCGTCGTTCGTTCCATATTGACATCCGCGAAGCTCGATCTGGTCGATCCGAAACTCGTGGCAGGGTCCTTGGCCTATGCCGATGGCGACATGATGCGAATCATAGAGAACTTCCAGGAACTGCCATCCAACGTCCCCATCGAACTAGTCGCTTCAATCTATCTGGTTACGGCAACCCAGCTCGCCTCGATCGATGCAGGAACCGCACTGAAGCGCCTCGATTATATACGCCTCAATGTCCCTGGAACTCTGCTGGAAGAGGCCGCCCTTCGGCGGGGCTTGATGATCGCGGCGCGTCTTGGTGACAAGGACAAAGTCAGGCTGCTTGCCCGCAATTATCTGCAACGCTTTGCGCTTTCCCCTTATTCTGAAGATTTTTTTCGTCAGCTTGTCGATGCCTTGATGATCATCAAGGGCAAGATAAGCAATGAGGAAATCGCAGAAATCGCCTCGCTGGCATGGCCTGGCGCCCGTTTGCCCTTCTTCCTGCGCATTGCCAGAGGTGCGATAGTCGACGGCGATATGCAGCGGGCGCGGTTCGCATCGCAGCAGGCTGATGCTCTCGCAACTGCCCTCAACGCAGACGATACCCAGGCCAAGCTCTATATGGCGGTAAGCAGCGTCGGCTCGGACAAGACCCGAGAGGCCCATGTGATCCTATCCAAGTTGCCCAAAGATCGTCTGCATGGTCGGGATGTCAAGTTGCTCGAGGCCGCAGCTGCGATGGCAAACAGAATCCTTGCACAACCGATCCCGGAGACTGGCGACCCCCGCAAAACGGAAGTTGCGGACAGTGCCACATCCCTCAAGGCTGCATCAGCCCCATCGGAATTCGTTGATCCGATTGTCGACGGGACTCGCAAGAAACTTGACGCCATTGACGCCCTTCTCGGGAAGGCTAGCAAATGACCATTGGAGTTCAGATGCCATTCAGATCGATGATCGACGCCAATGTACGCGGCAAAGGCAAGGACGACGTGGCTAATCACAAGCCGGCAAAAGGGGAGGACTCTCTTCCGGATTTCAGCTCCATGATGAAGGTCAGCTCAAAGCCCAAGTTCGAAAGTTCAGATGCAACAGCGGACAAGGACATCGTTCAAACTCCTGATGCTGCGGAACCTGACAGCGATAAGGGTGCTATTCTCGGGCAAGGTGTGTTCGGTCAGGCCATCCTCGCATTTGAGCAGTTGCTTGATCATCAAAAGCGGGAGGGGGGCAGCCGGCCCCGACCAGCTGATGAACATACTACTTTGTCCAAGAATGAGAAGGCCGCCGCGCCGACACAGATTGCCGAACCTGTTCATGTGAGTAAAAAGGCAGTGGCCTTCCGCGAGGAAGAGCCGGGACAGAAGGCGACTGTGTCGCCCGCAGGCCATTCGGAAGCCCCGACAGCTCCCACTAAGAAAGACGACCAGATGAAGCCTGCGCCTGGTGGGCAGTTGGGAATGCCAGTTGTTCAATCCTCCGAGGCTCCGAAGCCCAGAGTGAATGTCAAGGCTGCCCCGGAACCGGCGTCAGCTCCCTCTCCTGATACGCCGGCGCCGCTCGCATCATCACCGCCGGTTCAAGCAGAAGCCAGGCTAGGTACTACAGTCGGCGAAACGGCCGCGCCCCGCAACATCGGTCCCGGGGTGATTGACCTCCAGGTGGTTTCGGAGCGAAGCGCTGCCGGAAGTATCAAAACGCTGGTCATTCAGTTGCAGCCCATTGAACTTGGAACCGTAACTGCGCGCATGCGCCTCATACCCGAAGGTTTGCATGTCCAACTTATAGCGGAGAACACCGCTGCCGCCGAACATCTTGCGAGGGATCACGACGCGCTCGGTAGAGCGTTGCAGCGGGCAGGGGTCACCGACGATGCGTCATCCGTGATCATTTCGGTAATCGACCGCTCCAGCGCCTCTTCAAGCACGCAAACCGGTCAGCAGCACCTTTCGGGCCAAGATCAACAGCTTGGGCCGCGTGCCGGTGGCCAGGGCGCGTCGCATGGACCATCCGGCGGACGTTCTGACGATCAACATGCAATGGGGAAGGTGGAGGCGGATGAGCGTGGGGAAAGGACGGTTAGGCTGGAGGTCGAGCGTAATCCTCTTCGCGGTTTGGTTGTTTAAACCTATGCCTGACATTGCAAAGGGCTTCAGCGAAGAACCTTTGCGAACAGCAATTGCATCGGGCATATTCGAAATATGATATCCCAATCGGCATTCTCTATGCCGTTGGTCTCACAGAGACCGGACATAAGGACTCT
>WUUC01158577.1_pt1 | contig 13426 bp, 12 predicted proteins | sample 6278441 | NCBI WGS metagenome assembly WUUC01 (sample SAMN13675441, study PRJNA597444) | soil metagenome | isolation source: soil | place: USA: Washington | collected 2017-10
GACCGTGCTTACGACCTGTGCGCTCGACTACCTCTCCTGGGCCGACCACTACCCACCCGGCGAGCAGGACGTCAACGGGGTCCGCGTGCTCCGCTTCCCGGTTCCGGAGCCACGCGACCCAGTGGAGTTCGAGCTCGCGACAGGCCGTGCCTACGCCGACCCTGAGAGCCTCGAGCTCGGCCGCGCCTGGATGGCCGCCCAGGGCCCGAACGCACCTGGGCTGCTGGAGCACCTCCGCGAGCAGGGCTCGGGCTACGACGCGATCGCTTTCGTGACGTACCTCTACGCGACCACTGCCGACGGCCTGGCGCTCGTCGCCGAGCGGTCGCTGCTCTGCCCGACAATGCACGACGAGCCGCCGCTGCGCCTCGCGATCTTCGACGAGTTGTTCGAGCAGGCGCGCCTCTGCCTCTTCTCGACACCCGAGGAGCGAGAGCTCGCTCGGGCGCGATTCGACGTTCCCGACGATCGGTCACGGATCGTGGGCGCCGGCATCGATGAGCCTGCGGGCTCCGACCCGAAGCGATTCGCACGAGAGACCGGGATCGAGCGCCCGTACGCCCTCTACCTGGGCCGCCTCGATCCGTCGAAGGGCGTGCCCGAACTGGTCGAGTTCCACACGCACTACCGCGCCCGGCGGCCGGGGGGCGTCGATCTGGTCCTGATCGGGGGCGGCGACCTGCCCCTTCCGCAGGACGACGGCTTTCACGCGCTGGGCTTCGTCGCCGAGCAGCAGAAGCACGACGCGATCGCCGGAGCGTCGGTCGTCATCTGCCCGTCGCCCTACGAGAGCCTCTCGTTCGCGCAGCTGGAAGCTTGGTCCCATGGACGACCGACGCTCGCGAACGCCGCCTCGCCGGTGCTCGAGGGCCAGTCGAAGAGGGCCGGCGGCGGCCTCTGGTACGAAAGCGCCGAGGAATACGCAGCGATGCTCGATCTGCTCGCACGAGCGGAGCCGCTCGCCGGCGCGATCGGCGCCCAGGGCCGGCGATACGTGCGCGAGTCCTACAGCTGGGAACACTTGCGCGACGAATGGCTCGCCGCGATCGGCGAAGTCGCGAAAAGCTAATCTGGCTCCGTGAACGTCCTCGTCACCGGTGGAGGCGGGTTTCTCGGCTCACACCTCGTCGAGCGGTTGCAGGCCGACGGCGTCGAGCCCTTCGTCGCCCGGCGCGGCGACTATGACCTGACGCTTCCGGAGGACGCGGAGCGCCTGTTCGCTCACGCGAGCCCCGATCTCGTCTTCCACCTCGCGGCCGAGGTCGGTGGGATCGGGGCAAACATGGCCAACCCGGGTCGTTACTGGTACGCGAACCTGATGATGGGCACGCACGTCCTCGAGCAGAGCCGACGTTCCGGGGTCGACAAGCTCGTCCTCATCGGCACGATCTGCGCGTACCCGAAGTTCGCGCCCGTGCCGTTCCGCGAGGAAGATCTCTGGGAGGGCTATCCGGAAGAGACGAATGCGCCCTACGGCGTCGCCAAGAAGGCGCTCCTCGTCGGCGCGCAGGCTTACCGCGAGCAGTACGGCCTGAACACAGTGTTCCTGCTTCCCGTCAACCTCTACGGGCCGCGCGACAACTTCGACCTGGAGAACTCGCACGTGATCCCGGCGTTGATCCGCAAGATGCTGGAGGCCGGTGATCGCGGCGAGAGCGAGGTGACGCTCTGGGGCGACGGCTCGCCCACGAGGGAGTTCCTCTACGTGGACGACTGCGCGGAGGCCCTGCAGCTCGCGGCTGCACACTACGACGGAGCCGCGCCCGTCAACCTCGGTACGGGCGAGGAGATCTCGATCAAGGACCTCGCCGAGGTGATCGCCGAGGAGACCGGTTTCGAGGGCGAGATCGCCTGGGACACAACGAAGCCGAACGGCCAGCCGCGCCGCAAGCTCGACACCTCCCGGGCCGAGCGCGAGTTCGGCTTCCGAGCCAAGACGCCGTTCCGAGAAGGCATCAAGCAGACCGTCGCCTGGTACCGCGCGTCGGTGCCGGAGCTAGCACCCGGCTAGGCGAGCTCGGGCCGGTTCGGCGCGGCCGTGAGCCGCTCGACGTCGGCGTCGACCATCAGCTCGACCAGCTCGCGGAAGTTGACGCGCGGCTCCCAACCGAGCTTCTCCCGAGCCTTGGAAGCATCGCCGACGAGGTGGTCGACCTCCGCCGGCCGTAGGAACTCAGGATCGATGGCTACGTAGTCGTCCATGTTCAGGCCCGCGTGCTCGAACGCGATCTCGGCGAACGCCCGCACAGAGTGCGGCTCGCCCGTCGCGATTACGAAATCCTCGGGCTCCTCCTGCTGGAGCATGAGCCACATCGCCTCGACATAGTCGCCCGCAAAACCCCAGTCGCGCTCGGCGTCGAGGTTCCCGAGCCGGAGCTCTTCGGCGAGGCCGAGCTTGATGCGCGCGACGCCGTCCGAAATCTTGCGCGTCACGAACTCGAGTCCGCGGCGTGGGCTCTCGTGATTGAAGAGAATCCCCGAGACCGCGTGGAGGCCGTACGACTCCCGGTAGTTGACCGTGATGAAGTGTCCGTAAGCCTTCGCCACACCGTACGGCGAGCGCGGGTAGAAGGGCGTCTGCTCGTTCTGCGGCACCTCGCGCACCTTCCCGAACATCTCTGATGACGAGGCCTGGTAGAAGCGGATTCCCGGATCGACGCGACGGATCGCCTCGAGGATTCGCGTGACGCCGACTGCCGTGAACTCGGCGGTGAGCACGGGCTGCTTCCACGACGTCGGCACGAAGCTCTGCGCGCCGAGGTTGTAGACCTCGGTGGGCTGCGCCTCCTCGAGCGCCTCGACGAGCGAGGTGGGATCGAGCAGGTCGGCCTGGACGAGGCTGATCTTGTGCGTGAGATGGTCGATCCGGTCGAAGTTCTCCGTTGACGCCCGACGCACCATTCCGTACACGTCGTAGCCCTTCTCGAGGAGGAGCTCAGCGAGGTAGGAGCCGTCCTGCCCCGTGATACCGGTGATCAACACGCGCTTGTCGCTCATACGCTAGATACCTCCGTCACGGCCTCACGCGCCCATGCCAGCGCGTCGGCCAAGGTCTGTTCGAGGGAAATCGTAGGCGTCCAGCCAGTCGCCGCCCTGAGCTTGGACGCATCGCCGCAAACGGCCGTGAGATCCGTCGGCCTGCTCCGAGCGGGATCGACCTCGACCTCGACCGAGCAGCGCGCCTGGGCAACGAGCAGGTCGAGCACCTCCTGCATTGCGACGGCCTTGCCCGAGGCGACGTTGTAGGCGCCGGCGGGAACGGTCGGATCGAGCAGCAGCTCGTACGCACGGCAGACGTCACGAACATCGGTGATGTCCCTCCGCGATGTGAGGTCTCCGACCTGGATCGCCCCTCCCCCGGACGCCTCGAGCCGTGCGATCTGCCGGGTCCAGGAGCCGATGGCGAACCGCTCGTCCCGGCCGGGGCCTTCGTGCTGAAACGGCCTCGTAATCATCACTTCGAGCGAAGACTGCCCGCACGCGAGCTCGGCGGCCGCCTTCGACGCAGCGTACGGCGAGAGCGGGGCGATCGGGCTCTCCTCGGGCGTCGGGATCTTCTCTGCCTGGCCGTAGACCTGTCCCGTCGACACGACGAGCACCCGGGCCTGCGGCGCCTCTGCCCTGACCGCCTCGAGGACGTTCACCGTCCCAAGAACGTTCACGCGCCAGACCTCCTGCGTCCCGCTCCAGGAGTCCGCGACCGACGACATCGCGGCGAGGTGGACGACGGCGTCCGGCGCGGTCGAGGCCACGGCCTCGGCCAGAGACGCCGGGTCCGTCACGTCGGCCTCGGCCAGCAAGGCACGGTCGCCGAGCTGCCTCTGCAGGTGCTTGCCGACGAAACCGTGACCGCCGGTAATCAGGACGTTGCCGCCCACGCGGGCGACCCTACCAGCCACCCGTGCGCGCGCTGTTAGGCGACGCGGCGCGGGCGCTGCTCGTCCTTCGCGCGGAGCTGCTCCTCGAGCAGGGCGATCTTCTGGGCGAGCGACTTGTTCTGGTCCGAGAGCCGCGAGAGAACCGTCGAGAAGTGCAGCAGCACGATGAACACGAAGAGCCCCGCGACCATGAAGAGCGCCGAGGGCGGATACGCGACTCCGATCAGGTCTGCAAACGCGTGGAGGCCCTGCCGCCAAACCGCGAGCACCAGCATGACCGTTCCCGTCACGATCCAGAGCAGCGCGTAGCGCTCCTGGAGCCGGTGGCGCCGGATGAGCTCGATGATCACGGCGAGGACGAACACCACGCCGACGGCGGCGACGAGCGTGAGGCGGGAGTCGATCATCCGCCGGCAGGTCGCGGCCGGAGCAGCCCGACGAAGAGGGCAAGGGAAACCTTGCTCATGTAATAGAGCGAGCGCAGCGGAGTGATCGAGGAGCGGCCCGTTTCGCGCGGCCGCATTGCGACGGGAACCTCGACCATCCGCAGCCGGTGGCGGAAGACGAGCACCGTTGCCTCCACCTCGGGATAGTCGTGCGGGTAGTCGGCCGCGAAGAGGGAGATCCCGCGACGATTCATCGCCCGGAAGCCCGACGTCGTGTCGGTGACGCGCTGGCGCACTATCAGCGACACGAGCCCTGCAAAGAGAGCGATGCCGATTCGTCGCGGCAGCGAGGCGCGATAGGCGCCCTCACCCGCGAAGCGCGTGCCGACCGCGATATCCGCGTGGCCGTTGACCACGGGCTCGAGCAGAGCGCGAAGCTCGCGTGAGTCGTGCTGGCCGTCGCCGTCGATTTGCACCGCGACGTCGAAGTCGTTTTCCGCCGCATACTGGATGCCCGTCTGGACGGCTGTGCCGATGCCAAGGTTGTAGGGCAGGCTGAGAACGGTTGCCCCGGCCGCACGTGCGAGCTCGGCGGTCCCGTCGGTCGAGCCGTCGTCGACCACGACGACGTCGAAGTCGGGATCGAAATGCCTGATCTCGGCGACGACTTCCGCAATGGAGCCCGCCTCGTTGTAGGCAGGGACGACAGCCGCTTTCCGCATACCGCCTGTTATCGGCGGTTTCCGGCGTCCTCCTTAGCACCCCCAGCGCCGCCTGTGCAGCCGTAGCTCCAGGCGGCTCGGAATGGGCCGGTAGCCCCAGAACCAGCGGTACCACGCGCGGCGCAGGGGGCCGAGCCGAGTGGAAGGCTTGCTGCGATACAGCTGCTTGTGCTTCTCGCGGAGCCGGTGAAACGTGTCGCGGTAGGAGGCTCGGTCGACCCACTGCTTCGATCCCTCGTGGCGCCGGTACTCGACCGTGACGGCATCCACCTGCTTCCCGTGCCACCCGTAGGCGAGCGCGTGCACCCAGAGCTCCCAGTCCTCGAATTGCTCGAAGCTGGGGTCGAAGCCGCCCGTGTGCCTGAAGACCTCTTGCCGCGCGAGCGCGCTCAGGCCGATCGTGTGCCGGTAGAGCAGCGCGTACGCGTCGTACGGCGGAAACCGGAGCTCGCCCTGCCAATCGCCGAAGAACCGCATCCGCCCGTACGCGAACCCGAGCGCCGGGTCGCCCTCGAGTGCGGCGCGAAGCTTGTCGAGCGCGCCGGGGACGATCCGGTCGTCGGCGTCGAGGACGATCACGTAGGGCGTCTGCACTCGGGCGAGGCCGGCATTTCGCGCCCGCGCGACTCCCTGGTTCTCCTGCCGGATCAGCTCGACCTCCGCCGGCAGCTCGGGCAGCGGCTCGGTAGAGCCGTCGTCGACGACCACGACTCTCGCTCCCTCGGCGAGCGCGCTGTCGACCGCCTCGCGCAGGTAGCGCCCGTAGTTGTAGTTGGCGATGACGGCCGTGATGTCGCCGTTAGTAGAGTCCGAACCGGTGTCCACGACGCCCTCGGCAGTAGATCAGAAGGCGCGGGTCAAGGACTTCTGGGAGGAAGAGCCCTGCGGGGCCGAGCACACCGCGACCGTGGAAGGCACTCCGGAGTTCTTCGCCGAGGTTGAACGCACGCGCGACGAGCTCGACCCCTACATCCACCGGTTCGCCGACTTCGCAGGTGCTCGAGGCAAGCGCCTGCTCGAGATCGGCGTCGGGCTCGGCACCGACTTCATCCGCTTCGTGCGCGCAGGCGCGATCGCGACCGGAGTCGACCTGACCGAGCATGCGGTCGAGCTCGTGCGCAGGCGTCTGGCGCTCGAGGGCCTCGAGGCCGAGGCGCGCACCGCCGACGCCGAAACCCTGCCGTTCGACGACGCGTCGTTCGACCGCGTCTACTCGTGGGGCGTCCTGCACCACACGCCTCACACCGGCAAGGCCGTCTCCGAGGCGCTCCGGGTCCTCCGGCCCGGCGGAGAGGCCTGCGTGATGCTCTACGCCCGTCATTCGTGGGTCGCGTACGGGCTCTGGGTGCGACACGCGCTGCTCGCCGGCCGACCGTGGAGGAGCCTTGCGGACGTGCTCGCGACGCACATGGAGAGCGAGGGGACGAAGGGCTACACGAAGCGAGAGCTTCGGGGCCTGTTCTCCGCGCTCGAGGATCTTCGGCTCGACAAGGTGCGGACGTCGTACGACGAGCAGATCGCCGGCCCACTCGCGCGGCTCACGGGCAACCTGTTCGGCTGGAATCTCGTGATTCGCGGCCGGAAGCCGGCCTAGCGCTTCGCTGCGGCGAGGTAGTAATCGGAGGCGACGCGCGGAAACCGCCGTCCGAGCCTCTTGTTCAGCTTCATCACGCGCGGCAGGCCCGAGAACGCCAGGTCACTGAATGGGCCGCAGAACAGGATGGCGCCGCGGGCCTCGACGACCTCGAAGCCGGCCCGCCCGAGGATCTCGTGGATCGAGCGCCACGTGAAGCGCTGCTTGTGCGGCGAGTCGGCGAGCGTCATCGGCTCGGCCGTCTCCGACCACTCGGCGTGCCGCGCCTTGAAGCCTCGCAGGCGGCGCGCGATCCTGCCCGTGCTCGCCCGGCGGTAGAGCCGGTCGATTCCCGTCCGATACCACAGGAAGTTCTCCAGCTCGAAGAGGCTGTAGCCGTTCGGCGTCGTGACCAGCAGCTTTCCGCCGGGCGCCAGCCGCTCATGGATCAGAGCCAGGGAAGCCGCGAGCTCCGCCTCGTCGAGATGCTCGAGGATCTCGGAGGCGATCACCGCATCGAACGGCCCGGGTAGCTGAGCGAGGTCGACCGCCTGCAGCGCTTCGGGGTCGAGCCCGGCCTGCCGCAAGAGGTCGCGTCCATATTCGATGCTGCGCTCGTCCAGGTCGACACCGGTCACGTCATAGCCCCAGTGCCGGAGCGGGAGCGTGATCAGCCTGCCCGTGCCGCATCCGAACTCAACGGTCCGCTCCTCCGGCTGCAAGTGGTCCCGCAGCCAGTTCAGGCGTTGCAGATGCCCGTAGACGTTCTCTCGCGGAACGACGTCCATCACGTGCGGGAGAGGGCGACCCTCACGAAGCGGACCACCTCTGCCGGTCGCGGCCGCAAGGCGCCGTAGCCGCCGGCCTCGCGGGCGAAGAGCCACATGTGCAGGACGAGCAGCACGGCGTAGGTGACGCTCGACGCGAGCGCGGCTACCCAGGCGTCTCGCCCCGGCAGGAAGGCGAAGTTGAGCGCGAGGTTGAGCGCGAGCCCGAAGAGCCAGATCGTGCGCAGCGGGGGCGGAAACCCGCGGCCCGCGAAGTGCTGCGAGAGGATCGTGAGCATCCCGAGCGCGTAGATGCCCGGCAGCAGCCAGTAGTAGAGAGACGTCGCGTCTTCGAAGTCGCTGCCGAAGAACGCTCGGATCGCGAACGGAGCGATGGGGATCGTCGCGACGCAGACGAGGCCATAGAGCACGGCGACGGATCGGAAGATCTCGGCGCTCGCCTCGACCGGGTCTCCGCGCGCCACTCGGGCGAAGAGGTTGAGGCCGATCACCGCCGGCAGGACGAACATTCCGTCGGCCAGGGTCGCCGCCACCGAGTAGAGCCCCGCCTGAGTCCGGCCGGAGTACGCATTGACAAGCAGCAGGTCGAGCCGGATGACGAGGAACGCGGCGAGGATTGCGACGTACACGCGGAGCCCGTAGGCGAGCATCACCCGAGCAAGGCCCGCGTCGAGGCGAGCGAAGATCCCCGAGCCGCGGTGAAGAATTGCTGCGAACGCGATCGCAGACCCGTAGCGGGCGGCGCCGAGGACGGCGAGCACGCCGGTCAGCTCGAGATCGGTGAACGCGAAGCCGACCAGGAGAGCGACGAGCGTCAGCGCGGCCTGGACGACCTCGACCCCGTTGTAGGCAACCATCCTTCCCACCCCGAGCAGGACGCTCTGCAGGAAGAGCGCGGCGAGCGCGCCCGGGATCCCGGCGAGCGCCACGAGGAGCGGTGCCCAGCCCAGACCCTCCAGGACCCCCGGTGCCAGGAGCTTGATCGCGGCTCCGAGCCCGGCGAGGGCGACGCCGAGTACGCCGGCGAACCAGAGCGCGTTGCCGACGATCCGTGGAAGCTCGCCCGGGGACCTGGCGGCGAAGTAGGGATTTGCGGTCGTCAGGCCGAGACCGCCGACCTGCACCAGCATCAGCGCCAGGCTGTACGCGACCGCGAACGTGCCCTGGCCGGAAGGGCCGAGCTGCCGGGCGATCAGGATCGCGGTCGCGAGGCCGAGCAACAGCGTCGCGCCCTTTCCGGCGAACGTCACGAAGACGTCCGTCCGGAGCCTGGCCTGCTGCGGCGGCTCGATCGGGGCCCGGGTCGCCTCGTCCATTGGCGTCAGATGCTCGCAGACCCGTGTGATGAGATTGGACGCGCCGCGCGGGCGTGCCCGCGCGTTCCCCTGCAATGACCGGCCGAGACGCCCTAATTCAACGAAACCGCTCAGGAGGCCGCCGAAGGCGGCTGCTGCTGGTGAGTCATCGGCCGATCGACCAGGCCGGCGGCCCCGCCGCCCGTTGGCGCTCGTTCTCCCGCCACCTGCCAGAGCACGGCTGGGAGGTGGACGTCGTCTCGGCCGGAGGCGGGGACGAGTATGCGGCGCCGCGAAGCGCGCAGGCTCGGGCACGGGTGATGGAGACGGCCGGGCGCATAGCGGATCCGCTCTTCCGGCTGGCGGGTCTCCGCCCCGAGGCGCTGCCGCTCTCGACCCTCTGGGTGCCGCGAGGGGTTCGGGAGATCAAGCAGCGCCTGCGCGAGGAGGAGTACGACGCGGTGCTCGCCACCGCGCCGCCCTTCGCCTCTCTCCTGGCCTCACGCCGGGCCGTCGAGGGCGTGCCGCTCGTCGTCGAGCTGCGCGATCTCTGGGCCGGGAACCCGGCCGTCGACCGCGGGGGGCCTGTGCTACGGAAGCTCGAGTCGCGGGTCGTTCGGGGGGCAGCTGCCGTCGTTGCCGTCACGCCGGAGGCTGCGGCGGACCTGCGGCGGCGGCATCCGGATGCGCGCGTCGAGGAGATAACGAACGGCTTCGAGCCGGCGCTGATCGCGATGAGGAAGACCACGGCCGGCGCCACGATCCTCCACTCCGGCACCCTCACCAAGGACCGGCCGCTCGCCCCGCTGCTTCGAGCGCTGAGGCCGCCGCTGCGGCTCGTCCTGCACGGATATGTCGCCCCGGAGATCGAAAAGGAGGTCGCGGCCTCGACCGCCGAGGTCGAGCTCGTGCCGCCCTCGGGCTGGGAGGATGCAGTGAGGCGGATCGCGGATGCGGACGTGGCGCTCGTCACACAGGCTCGCGGAGCGGGTGACGAGACCGCCGTCGCGGCCAAGGTCTACGAGTACCTCGCGCTCGGCAAGCCCGTGCTCTGCCTCTCCCACGGCGGCGCGACGGAAGCGCTCCTCCAGCGTCTCGGCGCGGATCAGCTCGCAGCGCGGCTCGACGACCAGTCCTCGATCGAAGCCGCGCTCGCGCGAATCAGGTCCGGGGACCTCCCGCCGCCGGTTCCGCCGGAGGAGCTCGCTCCCTACGAGCGCCCGCGGCTAGCGAAGCGTCTGGCCGAGCTCCTCGACGGGCTCGCCGCCTAGCGTCTGCGCGAGCACGTCGACGATCCGCTCCGACGCCTTGCCGTCCCAGAGCGGCGGAATATGCGTCTCCTCGCCTCGGGCCGCGGCTAGGAGCCCCGGCACCTCGGCGATCCGGGCCGGGTCCAGGCCGAGGAGCATGTTCGTCCCCATCGTGATCGTGATCGGCCGCTCCGTGTTCGCGCGCAGCGTGAAGCAGGGGAGCCCGAGGTACGTCGTCTCTTCCTGGATGCCGCCGGAGTCGGTGAGCACGCCCGCCGAGCCGGCGACGAGGCTCAGGAACTCGACGTAGCCGACCGGATCGAGCAGCCGGAACCGCTCCAGCTCGAGATCGATGCCGAGCGTCTCCAGCGCCGCCCGCGTCCGGGGATGCACCGGGAAGACGACCGGCAGCGCTTCCGAGATCGCGGCGAGCTGCCCGATCGCCTCCGCCAGCAGCGGGCCGTCGACCAGGGCAGGCCGGTGCAGCGTGACGACGAGATACTCGCCGCGCGGCAGGCCGTGGGCCTCAGGCGCTCGGGCTTGCTCGATCCGCCCGCGCATGGCGACGAGCGAGTCGATCATCGTGTTCCCTACGTCGTGGATCCCGGTTGCCGGGCAGCCCTCCGCGAGCAGGTTGTCGCGCGCCTCCGGTGAGTGGATGAAGAGGAGCTGGGAGACCCGGTCGGCGACGATGCGGTTGAGCTCCTCGGGCATCGTGTTGTCGAACGAGCGCAGGCCCGCTTCGACGTGTCCAATCGGGATCAAGAGCTTCGCGGCGGTCAGCGCGGCCGCCATCGTCGAGTTCACGTCACCCGGGACGAGAATGACGTCGGGCTCGGCCTCGAGCAGCACCGGCTCGAGGCGCTCCATCACTGCGGCCGTCTGCTGCGCGTGCGATCCCGACCCGACGCCGAGCGAGTAGTCCGGCTCCCCGACGCCGAGCTCCTCGAGGAAGATCTCGGACATCTCCCGGTCGTAGTGCTGCCCCGTGTGCACGAGCACGTGCTCGAGCTCGTCGGAGCGCCGCTCGATGGCGGCGGCAATCGGCGCGATCTTCATCATGTTCGGCCGCGTGCCGACAACGGAAAGGACTTTGCGACGCGCCATTCGGAAGAGGATAGTGAGACAGCCGGTTACAGCCTTCGCGCCCGTTACTCTCAACGGCGTGAAACAGGTTGTCCTGCGGGGCGGGAAGACGCAGGTCGTCGACGTCCCCGCGCCGGCGGCGAGCCCCGGCTCCGTCCTGGTCGCGAATGCCGCGTCGGCGATCTCGAGCGGCACCGAGCGCTCCGTCGTGGCATCCGGATCGGGGTCGCTCGCGGCGCGCGCGATCAAGAACCCGAACCTCGTCGCTCAAACGTTGCGCCACGCGCGACACCACGGGGTGCGGGAGACGATCGACGCTGTTCGCGGCGCGGTGGCCCAGGATTCGCCGCTCGGCTACTCGAGCGCCGGGACGGTCCTCGACACCGGCGGCAGCGCCGACCTGCACGTGGGCCAGCGGGTCGCCTGCGCGGGGGCGGGGCGCGCGAACCACGCCGATGTCGTCTCGGTCCCGCCGAATCTCGTCGTCCCCGTGCCGGAGGGGGTCTCGATGCGCGACGCGTCCTTCGCCGCGATCGGGGCGATCGCCCTCCAGGGCGTGCGCCGGGCCGAGCCGTCGCTCGGCGACCGCGTCGTCGTGGTGGGACTTGGCCTGCTCGGGCTGATCACGGTCCAGGCCCTGCGGGCGGCGGGTTGTCGCGTGGCCGGAGTCGAGCCGGTGGAGCAGCGACGCGCGCTTGGCAAGGAGCTCGGCGCCGAGCTCGTGCTCGCTCCCGGCGAAGCGGCCGAGGCGATCTCCGCCTGGAGCGGCGGCGCCGGTGCGGATGCGGTCGTGATCACGGCCTCGGCCAAAGGCGACGATCTCGTCAACGACGCGGTGCGCATGCTGCGGAGGAAGGGGCGCGTCGTCCCGGTCGGCGACATCGGGCTCGACATCGACCGCGAGGCGCTGTACGAGCGCGAGGCCGACGTCCGCATCTCCACCTCGTACGGGCCGGGCCGCTACGACCCGTCGTATGAGGAGGCGGGGCTCGACTACCCACTCCCGTACGTGCGCTGGACCGCGGGCCGCAACATGGAGGAGTTCCTCCGGCTCGTCGCCGACGGCCTCGTGTCGCTCGACCCGCTGATCGAGCTCGAGCTGCCGGTGGAGCGTGCCGTCGAGGCCTATGAAGCGCTGGCCGGCGACGAGCCCCCACTCGCGGCAGCGCTCGCCTACGCGGACCGCGACCGTGCCCCGGTCGAGCGTAGCTCCCCACCTGCCGCGCGCCGCGACGGCGAGCTCCGTGCCGCGCTCGTCGGAGCCGGAAGCTTCATGCGCTCGGTGCACGTCCCGAACCTCCAGCGCGAGAACGTCCAGGTCGCGACCGTCGTCAGCCGCGGCGGGTCGTCCGCCGCGTCGTTGGCTCGCTCGCTCGACGGCGCCAGGCCGGGGACCGATTGGCGCGAGGCCGTCGAGGCGCCGGACGTCGACCTCGTCGTCATCGGCACGCGCCACGACTCGCACGCCGAGATCGCAGCAGCAGCGCTGCGGGCCGGCAAAGCCGTCTTCGTCGAGAAGCCGCTCGGCCTGACGCGTGAGCAGATCGACGACGTCTGGGCCGCCGGCGCCGACAACGACCGGCTCGCGATCGGCTTCAACCGGCCGTTCGCGCCGCTCTCGCAACGCCTCGGCGACGAGGTGGGCGACGCGCAGGGGCCGATCCAGCTCGTCTACCGGATGAGCGCCCCGCTCGCGGCCGAGCACTGGCTCAACGACCCGCACGAGGGCGGCGGACGGCTCCTCGGCGAGGCATGCCATCTGTTCGACTTCGCCAACTGGCTGTGCGGCACCCCGGAGCGCGTCGTCGCGGCGGCCGTGCCGGCTCCTTCGGGCGTCGAGACCCCCGAAAGCGCCTCGGTGACGGTTCAGTACGCCGACGGCTCGGTGGCCACGATCCACTACTCGGGTCTCGGCCCTGCGTCGATGCCGAAGGAGCGAGTCGAGGTTCTTCGCGGCGGCCGGTCCTGGGCGCTCGACGACTTTCGCTCGCTGACCTCCTTCGGCCCGAACGGGGCGCACGAGGAGACTGGCCGCGGCGACAAGGGCCATGCCGAGCTCCTGCGCGGGGTGATCGCCGCCTGCCGGGGCGAGCAGCCCTTCGAGCCCGGCCTCGGCGCGGCGTACATGGCGCAGAGCGTCGCGCTCGCAGCCCTCGAGTCGATTTCGTCCGGACAAGCCGTCGACGTCCAGGGGCCGCCCTGATGTGCGGCATCGCCGGCCTGCTCGGCACGCGCGACCACTTCGCGGTGGACGAAGAGCTCGTGACCACGATGCGGGAGCTGATCCACCACCGCGGCCCCGACGATGGCGGCTCGTGGCACTCGCCCGAGCAACGCGTCGCGCTCGCGCACCGGAGACTGTCGATCATCGACCTCAGCGACGCCGGCCACCAGCCGATGTCGAACGAGGACGGCACGGTCTGGATCACGTTCGGCGGCGAGATCTAC
>WUUC01067960.1_pt1 | contig 13422 bp, 13 predicted proteins | sample 6278441 | NCBI WGS metagenome assembly WUUC01 (sample SAMN13675441, study PRJNA597444) | soil metagenome | isolation source: soil | place: USA: Washington | collected 2017-10
TTGGAATTCCGCCATCGGTAGAGCTGATGCTCGCGCCTTTTCGTGAACAACCGTTCTCCGCTTCCGCGCGACTCGATAGCATCGAAGAGGGTACATCGTTGAGCGCGATCGACATTCGCACTCACACGCTCGAGCTCGGAGGCTTTTTGCGCGTTAGTCACGGTAAGAAGCGCGGGGCGCTGCTCGTCGTCACGCCTGCGGTCACACTCGGCCTGTTGCTTCGAGACCAACGGCCGGAAGTCATCGTGCGTCCACCCCGCAATTGGCTCGAACGACAGCGTTCGGCTCACTGAGCCGTGCAACTGGCACGACAATCGCAGCCAGGACGACCCATGAAAACACGAACGAGCATTTTACTTCTCTCGTCTTCGACTCTGCTCGCGGGTTTCGGCGTCTCCGCTTGCCAGCGCGACGAGGTTGCTCCCTCGCCTCGAGAGGTTGCTCCCTCGCCTCGAGAGGTGACGGAGGGTGGACCTGCACCCGTGCAAAGCGTGCAAACACCAAGCGAGACCGAGAACGCCGCGTTCTCCGTACCGTACCTCGGAAGCTGCGAGCCCTCGGCGGAGCTCAGCGGGATGGTCGGCCGCTTCGCGGCCACCGCCGACGCGAATGGAGACGGCCGTATCGACAAGGACGAGGCTTACTCCGGCGCCGATTTCCTCGTAGGTGGCTTCTTTTTCCGTGCCGACGCGAATAACGACGGCGCTATCTCCCCCGAAGAGGGGCGAAGCGCCCGCAGCGAACTCGCCGCACGGCACCCGCAGCTCGCGCTCGCCATCAAGACCATGGCGGGCCCGGACGCAGCAGCCGCCACATCGCACCTGGCAGAAGTGCTCGGCGTCGATTACGGAAAGCCCGTCAGCAGCAAGCAGCTCCGCGAAATGGGGCACCAGGCGGTCGACCAGCTCTTTACCGTGGCGGACCGAGACAAAAACGGAGCCCTGACGCGAGCCGAAGCGGAGGAGGCCGCACGAGAGCGCCTTCGAATGACGGCGCAGGCGACGTTCAAAGCCGCTGATGAAAACCAGGACCAGAAGGTGGCGCTGGACGAGTTCCGGACTGCGCTCGAACGTCCGGTCCGGCAGGCCTTCGAGCTCGCAGACCTCAACAAGGACGGCTCGCTCACCACCGCGGAGGCGGCCGATGCGGCGCGCGCCGTTCTACAGCGGCTGGGCGCGCCAGCGCCGGCCGACCAAGCCAAGCCGGGGTCACCGTCGACCCAATGACTTCGTCGAGCGTGTCATCGAACAATGCCTTCGTTAGCGCGTCGGCGAGTTGAGCTCGCCCCTAGAGCGAAGGTTGATGCGCGTCTCGGGGACGCCCTTGCTCACTAGGTATCGACGCGCGGACTCGGCGCGACGCATTCCTAACCCACGGTTGTACTCGTTCGAGCCCGCCTGATGCGTGGTAGGAGGCACCTAGGTATCGATGGTCCGTACTCTGGCTTGCATCACCGTGTTGCTGTACCCGGCTTGCGGCGGCGCGGCTCCTCCGCCCGAGCCCCAACTACCCGACGCGCAGGAGGAAGCGGTGAGCGCTACGCCCGAGCCGGCCCGAGATTCGACGGACGAGGGCGAGTCTGATCCCGGAGAGCTCGTCGCTCCGCCGCCTGCTTACGGTAACAAAGTCGTGCGGCGCCGGCGGTCCGACAAGTCCGCCCCGAACAGCACTCGCTGAGCGCGCCGTCGAGTATGGAGCTCCGGGCCGCGTTCCCAGATGTCAGATCAAGACCCCGCTTCGGCCAAACGCTGAGCGGGATCGATGTGGAAGAAGGCAACCAACTCGGCGTAGAGCGCTGGATGCTCCCTCGAAAGCGCCCCGGGCGCTTCGAAGAACTGCTCCACCACTACGGCGAAGAACTCCGGCGCGTTGGTCGCGCCGTAGGGGTCGATGGTGGTGGGGCGTTGCTGCTCGACCGCTTCGTACAGCGCCTCGTAGTCGTGGCCGGCGACCTTTGCCCAGCTCGCGTATCGAGCACGGCTATCCAGCTCGGGCGTCCCGTCCATCGTGCCGTCCTCGGCATCGAGCTGATGGGCAAACTCGTGCAGTACGACATCGTGGCCGTCCTGGAGATCGTCGCCCCCTGCCCGCACTGCGTCCCACGAGAGCACGATCGTGCCCTGCGACCACGACTCTCCTAGGCGGCTCTGCGCGCCTTCCATCACCACGTAGCCGTGCTGAACGCGATGGGGAGCGAGATAAGTCGACGGATAGACGATGACGCTATCGAGCGCAGGGTAAAGCGGCTGATCTAGCTCGATGCGGTTTAGGACCAAGAGACAAGCGCGAGCCGCGATCACGACGCACATCTCTTCGGTCAGCTCGAGCCCGCCAGCGCCCTGGAAGACCTTTTCGGATATGAGAATCCGCACGAGCGCCTCCAGCTTTCCAAGCTCCGCGTCGCTCAGCCGCTCGGCGAGCGGGACGCGCCGTTTGATGAGTGCACGGAACTCCGCGGGGAAGGGTTGAGTCAGGGCGTCAGCGCGACTCAACCTGCGCCACCAATCGAACATGGCGCGAGTATGCCAAATTCGCTCGCGATTGCGCCGAGCCGTTCAGACCGAACGGCACCAGCGTCCTTTGTGCTCACCAGAGCGGCGGGCGTCGCGCCCCGATTCGCCGGACATAGCGGAGACGACGGGAAACCGCACGCAGGCTGGAGCTCCTAGATCGCTCGCGCAGCATGCGGCAGTTTGGATCAGCGGGTGCGGGGCGTAGCGACCAATTTCGAGAGCAGGCGCCGCACGTCTCCGTGATCGTTCACGCGGAAGCGTGCGTGCGAAAAGGGCGCGCCGACACGGATGGAGAACGCGGTGGGGGGTAGCGCTCGGAACAGATCTTCATCGGTCTGGTCATCCCCGATCGCCAACAAGAAATCGGGCGGCGCCTCGCTTGCGACGAGCAGGGCTGCCGTGCCCTTGTTGACCCCCGAACTTCGCATCTCGACCACCTTCTTGCCCTCGAGCACTTGCACGTCGAGGTTTGCCGTGTAGCGCACGAGCTCGTCGATGAGCTCTTTCGCGCGCTGCGCTCCGAGCTCCGGCTCGCAGCGCCGATAGTGCCAGGCGAGCGAGAACTCCTTCTCTTCGAAGAGCGAGCCGCTGACCTGGGCGACGTAAGTGCGAAAGATCGGAGCTATGAGCTCCTTCCAGCTACACGCGAGCGGTTTCGGCAGGCGCCAGCTCGCTCCCGGCGCTCGCATCCAAGCGCCATGTTCGGCGATCATTCCGATCCCGTGCGCGCCGAACCAACCCTCGAGCGTTGAGCGATCGCGTCCGCTCACCAAATACAATCCATTGCCGCTCGCTCGCATCAGGGCCGACACGATGGTCACGACATCGGCATCGGGCGTGGCGAGGTGGGGCTGCGCCGCGAACGGGACGAGTGTCCCGTCGTAGTCGAGGAAGATCAACGGACGCTCCGCCGCCGCGTAGGCTGCCGCGATCTCAGCTTCGACCCGCTCGTTCACGTGATGAGTAGCGAGCTGGCCCTGCTGCGCCTTCACGCTGGCGAGCGTCGAAAGAAAATGCTCGGCCCAACGTTTTGCGTCGTAGACCCTGAGCCGCTCCTGCATCGGGCGGTTTCGCCGCACCTGTTCCTGAAGGGGCATGGTGAGGGCTTGGTGCAGTGCGTCGGCGATCTCGCTCGCATGATTCGGGTTGACGATCAGGGCCTCGCCGAGCTCGCGCGCAGCGCCGGCCATCTCGCTCAAAATGAGCACGCCGCTCGCGTCGGGTTTCGACGCCAGGTATTCCTTGGCGACCAGGTTCATCCCATCGCGAAGCGGCGTGAGCAGCGCCACGGGCGCTACCGCGTAAAGCGCGACAAGAGACTCGAAGTCCACAGAGCGGTACTGGTAGAGGATCGGAACCCACTCGGTCGAGCCGAAGCGTCCATTGATGTGGCCTACCCGCTCGTCGAGCTCCTGCTTCATGCGTCGGTACTGTCGAACATCGACGCGCGAGGGGATGACCGTTAGCGCGAACACGACCTTCTCGCGCCATTCCGGGTAGCGCACGAGAAACTCCTCGAAACCGCGCAGGCGGTTCACGATGCCCTTGGTGTAGTCGAGGCGATCCAGCGAGAAGATGGCCTTGCGTTCCCGCAAGCCGGCCTCGATTTCGGCGCGCCGGCGTAACACTCCCTCGCTCGTGGCGGCGCTCATGAACTGCTCGAAGTCGATGCCGATCGGGAAGGTGTCGGCGCGCAGGACTTGATCGCCGACGGAGATCGCTCCGAGCGAATGATCGTGGCCGATCACCCGGAACACCGAGCGCAAGAAGTGCTGCGTGTACTCGTGCGTGTGGAACCCCACCAGATCGGCGCCTAGCAAGCCGTTCAGCAACTCTCGCCTCCAGGGAGCCGGCAACAGGCGGATCAGTTCGTAAGAGGGGAACGGAACGTGGAGGAAGAAGCCGATCGTGGCCTCTGGACGAGCGGCACGCAGCTCCCTCGGCAGCAGCATCAGTTGGTAGTCGTGGACCCATACCGTGTCACCCGGTTCGAGCACTTCGAGCACGGCGTCGCGGAACAGCAGATTCGCGCGCTTGTACGCCTCCCATTGCTGCGGGTTGTATTCGACGAAGGAGGGAAAGTAGTGGAAGAGCGGCCAGAGCGTTGCGTTCGAGAATCCTTGGTAGAAGCCGCGGGCGTCTTCCTCCGTCATGAACACGGGGAGAGCTCCGTAGACAGCCAGCGCCTTAGCCTTCAGCCGCGGCTGCTCGTCGACGGGCACCGCAGCTCCGGGCCATCCAATCCACACGCATTCGAACCTGGGATCCTCGGCCCGCGCCTGCGCGAGGTACGCGCTGAGCGCGCTGACGAGTCCGCCGGAGCTCGGCGAGAACTCCCACTCGTCGCCCTTCGGCAGCATCGTGAACGGCAGGCGATTCGATACGATGACGAGCCGCGATCGCTTCACCTCGCCACGAGCCACGACTTCTTTGCTGAGTTCAGACTTCACCGAGACTCTTCGTCATACCGTGCGCGTGGGGACGCGTCGGAGACATCGTTGAGAAACGGCTCCACGGCCGCGTGAAAATTGCCGATAGCGAACGAACGTGGCCCGAAGCGGCGGGTAGCAATCGTGCCACAAAATACTTGCATATCCAACTATGTGGATGCCGTCGGCCTCGAAAGCCGCCTCGAGTCTACGGGCAGTACATGCAGATTGGGCCGGAGCTCGGACGACTGGCGGTCGACACCTCAGCGCTGCGTGCGTTCAAGCGGACTCGCCATGATGGGCGCGGCGAGTCTTCCGAAGAGAACCGAGGCGAACGGGGCCGCGGGCCACCCAATGCAACCAATTGGTTGCACCCGCGAAGACCGTCCCGTCCCAATGTTCGAACACCCTGAGCACTACGCCCTCGAACCTACATTCCGCGCTGAAGGGGGGGACAAATCGCCTCGACTCCGGCGCGGAGACGCGTGGTACGTTCGGTTCCGACTGTTCCTCAACGCCAACTTCCCGTGCCGGCCAAAGAGATCCCCGAATCAGTGAAGCAGCTGATCCTCGAGCGCATCGATTCGGTGCCCGAGCTCGAGACCATCCTGCTGCTGCGCGAGCACACGGAACACTCGTGGACGGCCGTGCAAGCCGGACAGCGAATTTACGTGAGCCCTACGGTCGCCGCGCACATCCTCAAGTCGCTCGCGGAGAGGGGCTTTCTGGCTCTTACCGAATCGGGCTACAGTTATTCGCCCGAAACCGATGAGCTTCGCAAGACCGTGGACGATCTCGCCAACACCTATGCAAAGCACTTGGTGGCCGTGACGCGCATGATCCACGGCAAGCCGAGTTCGAGCGTTCGTCACTTCGCAGACGCATTCATTTTAGGAAAAGACAAGTGATCGCCGCGCTCGTGTACCTCTCCTGCGCCTTGGCTGCACTCGGTTGCGCCATCCTGCTGCTGCGAGGTTACGGCCGGACGAAAGCCCGCCTTCTCTTGTGGAGTGGGGTCTGCTTCTCGCTCCTGACGCTCAACAATACGCTAGTCATGATCGACGGTTTGGTGTTCCCGACGGTCGACTTGTCAATCGTGCGCCAACTGACCGCGCTGGCAGGCATTTCATGCATGTTGTGGGGCCTGGTATGGGAATCGAGGTAACCAGCCTGGCTTGGAACCGTTTGCTCCTTGGCGCGGTTGCCATGGGGTTCTTGGTCTCCGGGCTTTTCTTTCTGCGTTTCTGGCGCGAGGGGCGCGATCGGTTCTTCCTGTTGTTCGGTCTCTCGCTTCTGGTGGAAGGCGCCAATCGATTCGTGCTGGGGCTGTTGCCTCGGCCGAGCGAGGGCGCGGCTGGCATCTACCTAATCCGGCTGCTTTCGTTCCTGCTCATCCTCGTAGCGATCATCGACAAGAACCGGCGCGCCAGACGCTCGTAGTCTGCCTGGGGGGCGCAGGACGCGGGTAGGTCGGGCCGGCAACCCGAGCCAAATGGCGCAACTATCGGAGACCTTGCCTTCCGAGCGATGCTCTGGCTAAGAGAAAGGAACTTGGACCCCGCGAGGCGCATCGGTTCGCAGGCGTCATCCGAAGCTCAGCGCTCGCTCGGTGAGGTGTTGAGCTTCATGCAGCTGTTGTGGGCGGTGACTCACGGTCTCGAATCCACGTCGAAGCGCATGCTGGCGACCGTCGGTGTGACCGGACCGCAACGCCTGGTGCTGCGGCTGATCGGGCAATACGAAGAACTCTCACCTGGTGAGGTCGCCGAGATCCTCCACGTTCATCCGAGCTCGCTGACCGGAATGTTGCGGCGGCTCGAGCGCGGCGGGTTGATCCGGCGGCGGCGACACGCGGAAGACGGCAGGCGCGCGGTGCTCACGCTCACGAGCCGCGGGCGCACGCTGAGCGAGAGTCAGACGGGTACGGTCGAATCCAAGGTCCGGAGTACGCTCCGCAGGGTCTCGCCGGTCAAGGCCGCCGCCGCTCGCGAAGTGCTCAAGGCCCTCGCCAAACAGCTCGGCGTCGACGCCAGCGCACCCCTGCGCGCCGCGGCTCCCTCGAAGGGCCGCTCGCGCTCGCGAGCGCGCTGAACTGGCTATTGCGCTAGCAGCACGTCCACTCGCCGATCTTCCCGCCACGACGCTTCATCGACGCCGTCGGCTTCGAGCTCACCCCGAGAGCTCGAAGCGACCCGGTCGGTAGGTAGCCCTTGGTTGATCAACACGCCCTTCACGTTGTCGGCACGGCGACCGCCGAGCACGAAGTTGTATTCCGTATCGCCGCGCGGATCGGTGTGACCGACCAGACGCATGTCGCGACCGGCCAGAGGCCCCGAGACGAAGCACTGCGCCAACTGTCGCAACGCGCGCCGGTCGCTCTCGGCAACGGCAGCGGAGTCGAAGGGGAAGTGCGCATCCGATTCCGCAATTCCGCACGCCTCCCGGATGTCGGCCGCGATATGGACCGTGGATTTCGTCGGAGAACGAGAGTCGGCGGCTGCCGGCTGCCCTGATGTTTGACTCCCTGGCGAGTGGGGTTTGGGTACCGTCCCACTGCCGCACGCTGACAAGAGCAGGAGAATCGTGCCGAGACTGAGCACGCTGTGAGCTTGCATGACGAATCCTTTCTCGGGGGCCCTCTCGCTTGCGACGCCCTGGCTTTCCGCATACCGCTCGCAGCGCGGGCGCGCAAGCCCAGTGATAGTTTGATGTGAAACGATCTTAGTGAGCGTTCGCGGGCCGTCGGCCAGCTTGCCCGGCATGTGGCACTTTTGATGCGCTGCCGCCGCCGATGAACAGCGCTTCAGTGCTACGCCTGGCGGTGATGCTCCACGGCGGCTCACACCCCATAGCGAGGCTTCAGGATCGCCTCGCCGGCCTGCTCGGGACCACTGTCGACGCTCGCCCGCGCCTGGTGCTGGCGATGCTCCATCGAAATCCCACCGAAGCCACGTCCTACTGGTTACAGCTAGTAGTGTCCGTGGGGATCGCAACACTCGGGCTCGTCGTCGGCAGCACCGCAGTGGTTATCGGCGCCATGCTGGTGGCGCCCCTGATGGGACCGATCGTCGGTCTCGCGATGGGGCTATCCACCGGCTCCCCATTCCTCGTCCTTCGATCCGCCGCTCGCATCGTGCTGAGCGTCGTCGTTGCGGTCGCCGGGGCGGCGAGCATCACGTTCCTCCTACCGTTTCACGAGCTCAACGCAGAGATCGCAGCTCGCACTTCTCCCACGGTACTCGACTTGATTACCGCGGCGTTCTGCGCGTTGGCCGGTGTTTACGCGTCGCTACGGCCGGGCTCCGAGACGGCGACCACCGCCGCTGGAACCTCCATCAGCATCTCTCTCGTCCCGCCGCTGTGCGCGAGTGGATACGGCTTCGGGACCCTGTCATGGCCGGTCGCCGGCGGCGCGGCTCTGCTCTTCCTTACCAATCTGGTCGCGATCGTGGTCGTCGGTACGGTAACTTTCGTCGCGGCAGGCTTCAACCGCGTCGATGTCACTACGCTCGAACGCGAGGAACTCGAGCAGAACGGGGGCGCTCGCTTCTCGCGCGCTGTCTCGCGCCGCCTGGCTGGAGTGTTCGAGTCGAGCGTCGGACCCGCGTTGAGGTTCTTCATGCCAGTCGCGCTGCTTGCCGCAGTTTATCTGCCGCTCCGGCGCGCGCTCGACGAGGTGGCTTGGGAAGTGCGTGTGCGGGCCGCGGTACGCGCGGCTCTGTCCCACGAAAACGAACACATCGTTCAGAGTCGCATTCACGTGGAGCGGCGGGAGGTCGAGCTTGCCGTAGTGGTCATAGGCAGTGCTGGGGAAGCCGATGGCATCGAGTCGCGCCTCGTGGCCAGAATCCAGCCGACATCCGGCGTCCCTCCCCGCGTCCAGGTGCTTGCCGTGCCCGATGCGACGGCGTTCGCGGGGCTGGAATCGGCGCTGAGGACACCCAGTGTTCCGCTCCTCCCGATAGTGCCCGCCCTTGATCCGCCCGCCGCCCGCATACGAAGCGCGCTAGAAATCGTGCGTGACGACTTGGCGCGCGTCTGGCCAGCCGAATCGGCCGGTGACTTGCTTTCGATCGAGGTCGCCGCGGATAGCGCTGCGCCGATGCGCGTGCGCGTCCTGCATCTCGGCGCGCCACTCGAGACGCAGGCCCAGGAAAGCCTTGGAAACGTGTTGACCGACTCTCTCGCGCGGGAAGCGATCCTGCAAGACGTTGCGATCCCCGCGACTGAACTCGTTCGCAAACAGGGGGACCTGGAGTTCGTCGCCGCGATTTCGGCCCTGCTGAGCGCGAGCGCCTCCGTGCCGGAGCTCAGTGTTTGCGTTACCCGCTCGGACGTAGCCGCCTCGGAACCGCCGAGCGCAGCAGACCAGGAGCTCGCTCGGACGCTCGATCGCCTCTTGTCCGGACGGCCGAGGGTGGAGGTGGTTCCCGGCGCCGATTTTCGGGTTCGAGCCGTGATTGGAGCTTGTCCGAAGGCTGACCCGGCGCCCGCTGCTTCTTCCCCCGTCACGCCCTGACAGCGGATCGATTGGGGAGAATGGACTCGAACGCGCGCTCCGAACGCTTCGCGCAGCGAGATTCGCGCGCGGGTGGTTAGTTTGATGTGCAACTAACATTTCGATCTGGGCCGGTTAGTCGCGGAAATTAGTTGCACCTCAAAGCGCTCTGGCAAATACGCTCTCGGAGGAGCTCGTGCGCGGTTGCGCCTCCCCATGTCGCCGAGTATGGTCGCCGCTTCATTCGAGGAGAGCGTTCGAGAATGTGTGGAATCGTCGCAGCATTCGGCAACGGCCCGGGCGTCACCGAGGAAGCGCTTGGAGCCCTAGCTCAAGACCAGCTGGCTCATCGCGGTCCGGACGGCTTCGGCGTCAAGCGCGCGGGAAAAGCCGTGATAGCGCACACGCGCCTCGCGATCGTGGACGTCTCGGGCGGGCACCAGCCCATGGAGCGCGACGATGGCCGGCGGCTGCTCGCCTGCAACGGCGAAATTTACAACCATCGCGCGCTGCGCCGCACACTCCCGGATCGATCCGTCCTCGCGACCGACAGCGATTCCGAGGTCGTACTGCACCTCTTCGCCGAAGTGGGTCAGCGATTCGTTTCGCAATTGGACGGAATGTTCGCCTTCGTCGTCACTGACGGCGACGATTTCCTGGTTGCGCGCGACCCGTTCGGTATCAAGCCTCTCTATTTCGGGGAAGACGCAGCCGGCGTGCTTTGGTTCGCCTCCGAGCTGAAAGCACTCCAGGGGCGCTGCGCGGCAATGTCGGCGCTTCCGCCCGGAACGTTCATGGACGCTTCTCGGCGTGTCACACCTTGGTTCGAGCCTGCTTGGACGCAAGCGCGCGGCGTACGCTGGGACGCTCCCCCCGACGAGCTACTCGCTCGACTCGAGCACGCGGTCGTGAAACGACTGATGAGCGACGTCCCGATCGGCATCTTCCTATCGGGCGGCCTCGATTCGAGCCTGATTGCAGCCCTAACACGACGACACGTGGATCGCCTGCAGACGTTTGCGGTTGGGATCGAAGGTGCGCCCGATCTAATTGCGGCACGTCGAGTCGCCGTCACGCTGCGAACGGAGCACTACGAGCGCACCTACACGTTGCAGGAGGTCGTGACTCGACTCGAGGAGGTGATCTATCACCTCGAATCCTACGATCCTGCCCTCGTTCGCAGCGCGCTGCCCTGCTTCTTCGTCTCGGAGCTGGCGGCGCGCCACGTCAAAGTCGTGTTGACCGGCGAGGGAGCGGACGAGTTGTTCGCGGGATACGGCTATATGGCGGGAATCCAAGACTCCGATTCACTGCACCGTGAGTGCGTTCGGTTGTTGCGCGGACTGCACGCCATGAACCTACAGAGAGTGGATCGCATGACGATGGCGCACGGGCTCGAAGGCCGTGTTCCGTTCCTGGACGTCGACTTCTCCGATTGGGCGATGTCACTCGATCCCAGGCTCAAGCTGCGCAGCGCGGATCAGCCGGAGAAGTGGCTGCTCCGTGCCGCAGCCGCCAAGCGGCTACCCGCGGAGATCGCAACGCGCCCAAAGCTCGAGTTCTCCGCCGGCAGCGCGAGCGAAGGCCTCCTCGAAGCGTACGCGAACACCCGTGTGAGCGACGCTGAGCTCGAGCGCGCACCTAGGCGCTTTCCGTTCGACACTCCCCGAACGAAGGAGGAACTCCTGTACCGCACGATCTTCGAGGACCTGTTCCCCGGAGAAGCTGCGCGAAGCACCGTCGCGAGGTGGCGAGTGCCGGCTCCGATGCTCTCTTGAAAGGTGTGAGTGGATGGAAATCGAAGTAAGCGACCGCAACTCGGACGTCAGCGGCACGTGGACCTACACGGAGACGGTCGCTCGTGGGCTCTACGAGAAGAACCAGGGCGGCCTTTTCGGAAAGCACGACAACGTTCGGACCTACTGGGAGGACGAGCTCACACGCACCACGTTGCGCCCGTTCATCCGTGAACGTGTGGTCGCCTGTGCGGCCGCCGGCCGGCGCCTGCGGATCCTGGATTTAGGGTGCGGAGCGGGCCAAGGCTACGAGCTCTTGACCAAAATCCGGCAAACCGACCTTAGCCTGGAAGACGCGCAGCGCTACGTGCTCACCCCTGACCAAATCGAGCTTTATTTGGGGCTGGATCTCAGCGATGGGATGATCGAGCAAGGCCGGCAGAACTACCATCAAGTGCCGCACGTGCGCTTCCAGCAGGCGGACCTGCGGGACGGGCTCTCCAACGTAGCGCGGGAGCGACCGTTCGACGTTTACTTCTCGTCCTACGGGTCCCTTTCGCACCTCTCGACGGAGGGGCTCCGTACCTGCCTGCGCGGCATCGCAAGGCACGCGGCACCAGGGGCGCTCGTGGTCCTGGACGTGATGGGGCGCTTCTCCCCCGAGTGGCCCGAATACTGGCATCTCGAGGGCGACAAGGTGCGGCCCTACTCGATGAGTTACCTGTTCTCCGAGCGCGAACGCAAGCTACGAGACATCGAACGCTTCCCGCTGCGCTTCTGGACGGGCGCCGAGATCCGCGAGCTCTGCGCCGAGATCAGCGCCGACACGGCCGTTGGCTTGGAAGTGCTCGAGATCGTCGATCGTTCGATATTCGTCGGGCGTCACGTGGACACTCGCGAGTACGGCACGTGTTTGCCTCCGCTCCGGGCGCTGGTGAACAGGCTGTATGAGCACAACGTGCGCACGCCGCTCGATCGCCTGCTCGTCGACTATCAGCCGGTCGCTGGCGCCGACGCCCTGAACGAGTTCTTTTTCCGCGCTTCGCGTTGTTGGAACACGGTGATCGATTTCGCCCGCACGCGCCTCTCGGGGCTCCGGATCGATCTGGTCGAGATGCCGAACTGGCGGGAGTTCCCCGCGGCGCTGCAAATGGCGCTCGTCACGATGGATCGCATCGTCGATAGCGTCGCGTGGATAGACGTGGGCGACGTCCGCGCCGACATCATCGAGCCTCAGCTCGCGTACGTCCTCAGGCGCATGCAATACCGGCTACAGGAAGGGCGCGGCTGCGGGCACGGCATGATCGCGGCGCTCAAAGTGACGGGGGCTCGCCCCGCAGAAAGCGTTGCGCCGCGCTCGTGATGATCGAGGTGCTCGGCCTCGGCAAGTCGTTCGCCGGCGTCAGAGCCGTCGACGACGTGTCATTCAGCCTGGCAAAAGGCGAACTGCTCGCGATCGTGGGCAGCTCCGGCTCCGGCAAGACCACGCTGCTGAAGATGATCAATCTGCTGATCGAGCCCGACCGCGGCAGCATTCGCATTGCGGGGGAGCGCTTGGCGACTCACACGAGCCACTTGCTAAGGAGAAAGATCGGCTACGTATTTCAAAAGGTGGGCTTGTTCCCTCACCTCACTGTAGGAGAGAACATAGGGATTACGCCGTCGTTGTTGGGGTGGGAACATGAACTGATCGCGCGACGCGTGCGGGAACTCCTCTCGCTGCTCGAGCTGGATTCGTCTCTCGAGAACCGCTTGCCCTCGGAGCTGTCGGGCGGACAACAGCAGCGCGTCGGCGTTGCTCGTGCGCTCGCGGCTCGACCGCAATTGATCCTGCTCGACGAGGCGTTCGGTGCCCTCGATCCGTCCACTCGAGACCGCCTACAACAGACCTTTCATAAGATTCGGCGAGAGCTCGACATGACGGCGGTGCTCGTCACCCATGACATGGCCGAGGCGTTGCTGCTGGCTGACCGCATCGGCGTGCTCGAAGCCGGGCGGCTCGTGCAGATTGGGACGCCGCGTGATGTCCTCAGGCACCCCGCCAGCCCCTACGTCGAGGCTTTGATGGCAACGCCACGCCGCCAAGCCCGAGTCTTCGACGAGCTCAGTCGTGAAGCCGATGCTTGACGAACTCGCGTTGCTGCCCGGACTACTGACGGCGCACCTCTCCCTCACTCTCTTCCCTCTCCTGCTTGGCGTCTCGCTCAGCGTTCCGCTCGGTGTAGCCTGCTCGAGGTCGCGCGGGC
>WUUC01056893.1_pt1 | contig 13421 bp, 8 predicted proteins | sample 6278441 | NCBI WGS metagenome assembly WUUC01 (sample SAMN13675441, study PRJNA597444) | soil metagenome | isolation source: soil | place: USA: Washington | collected 2017-10
TGTCGGCGCGATCGGCGGCATTGTAATCTGCATGGCGTCTGGATCGTGCTCGCACGTGGACTCGAGCGCTTCGATCCGGATTCGTATAGCCGGCGGGACAGGAGACGCGACGTTCTCTATCGTCGCGAACGCGCTAGCCTCGCTGTACTCGCAGCGCATACCAAAGGTGTTCGCCGAGGCGCTCCAGACGACGGGAACGTCCGACAACATCAATGCGGTGGAAACCGGCGGAGCGGAGTGCGGTATTGGCTCGGCAGATCTGGTCTACAGCGCACGCCTTCGCGGGACCGACAGAGTCCAACAACCACACACACATCTACGCGGTGTGGCGGTATTGTTTCCCAATGCCGTACATCTCGCCACCCGCGCAAACTCAGGACTCACGACATTGCTCGATCTCGCGGGCAAGCGTATCGTCGTCGCGGTTCCTGGCAACGCGAGGGGGTTTCGTATGGATGGGGTCGCGTCAGCGATCGCTGATCTATCCGCGGGGCACCAGCGGCCGTCGACGGTCGTAGCTCACATCGATGATGCCGTGGGACAACTCGAACGCGGTGAGGTTGACGCCGCGCATTTCTACGGTGGATATCCGTACCGTCCGGTGACGCAGGCCGCGGAACGGTATGGAATTCGTCTCATCGAGTTCGACGATCTGGCAACCAGTCTCGTCAAGGCTGAGTCTCCTTTCTCGAAGCCTGTCGTAATTCCCGCCGGCACGTACCCCGGCCAGGGGAGTCCGGTGCGAACGGTCGCGATTGACATCGTCCTAGTGTGTCGCGCTGAACTTCCCACCGATCTCGTTTACCGCCTGACGCGCACTCTCTTTGAGGGGCTTGAACACATTGCTGCGGCCCACCCCTCGGCGGGGCAGATCAACCCTGAGAACGGCGCCGCCACACCAATTCCCCTGCACGACGGCGCGAGGCGCTACTATCGCGAGCGAGAGCTGTTTCGATGAGGATCGTGACTGCGCTCCCGTCCCCCCTACCTCGTTCGGTGGATCACGTCTCGTCGAGCTGATCTTTTACAAACTTTTACCGCCGCCTTATCTAGGTGCGTGCTTCACTACCTGTCACGTCTCACAACGATCGAGCGGCGAACACATCGAAGCGCGCTACAACGCCAGTCGAGCACTACGACCACAGTTAATAGGAGGCCCGAGATGCGAGCACGAATCGTCGTCCTGGTTTGTAGTCTGCTGTGCGCAGCACCGTTAATGGCCCAGCAAGGGACCTCCTCAGTAGGGGGTAAGGTCGTCGACCAAGGGGGCGGCGTGCTCCCCGGGGTGACCGTCGTCTTCACGAACGAAGATACGGGCCTGTCCCGTGAGGTCGTGACCGGCGCGGATGGCAGCTATTTCGTCAGTCAGGTTAACCCCGGCCGCTATCGCGTGTCGGCACAGCTGGAAGGATTCAAGACGCTCGAGCGGCGAGGCATCGCGCTCGAAGTCGGACGCACGGTCGAGCTCGACCTGGGGCTCGAAGTCGGTGCTCTCCAGGAGACCGTGACGGTCACTTCGGAGGCGCCGATGGTCGACACGACGTCGGCGCAAGTCGGCGGTCACATTTCGGCGAGCGAGATGAGCGAGCTGCCGCAGACCACGCGGAGCTATATGGCACTCGTGGGCAACATCCCCGGCGCCCAGTTCGTGCAGGGCGGCGGTTTCCTCAACGACACCATGTTGGCCAATGGCCAGCCGGCGGCGGCCAACGCCGTGAGCGTCGACGGTGCCAGCAACGTGGACGACCAGCGCGGGAGCAACGTGGGTGGGCAGGCGCGGACGGCGAACGAGACCCTGCAGGAAGTGCAGGTCATGACCAACCAGTTCGACGCGGAATTCGGCCGCTCGTCTGGCGCCGTCATCAACGCCGTCACGAAATCGGGCACCAACCAGCTTTCGGGCTCGCTCTTTCAGTTCTTCACCGGCAAGGGCGTAACGGCGAAGGATTACTTTGCCAAAGTGAACAACCTGCCGAAGCCCGACATCTCGAAGACCGAGTGGGGCGGCACCGTCGGCGGCCCGATCCTGCCCAACCGGCTGTTCTACTTCTTCAGCCTGGAGCGCGTGACCCGGGCGAGACCGCTAATCGGCGAGTTCCCCACCCGTCCCGAGCTCAATTACTCGACGGTCGACTCGGTCGGCGCGTGGAACACGTTCATCCGCTACGACCATCAGGTTACGCGGAACCACACGTGGGCGTTCCGGTGGCAGCGTGAGGTCGCGCCCCAGCTGCAGGGCGAAGGACCGCTGCCGGAAGTGTTGAAGACCGACGGCGACGAAGTCGACAAGGATCAGACCTTTGTCGGCACGCTGACATCTGTCATTGGCAACACCAAGGTCAATACCTTGCGCCTCAGCCGGGTGCACGAGGTGTTCACCCAGGCGCAGCCGCTGAGCCGTGCGCAGCAGCCCGAGTACGCGTCGTGCAACGCCTGCCCGCTCCAGATGATGAACGACATCGCGCTGCTCCCGCCGCGCATCAACTACAACAGCTTCGGCGTGCAGGCGGGCACGAACATGAATCTCTGGGCCAACCCGTCGCACTCGTTGGAGAACACGCTCTCCTGGTTCGTGCCCAACAAGATGGGCAAGCACGACATGAAGATGGGCGTGAAGGCCACCTACGTGTTGATGGACTCGAAGAACTACGCCAACGGGAATGGCACCTATACGTTCAATCACGATCTGCCATTCAACGCCGCCGATCCACGGACCTACCCCGAGCGGTTCGCGATCGTGGTGCCGGGCCCGCGGACCTACGAGATGATCTCTCGGGTCTACGAAGGGTTCGTGCAGGACAAGTGGCAGATGGGCAACGTCACGCTGAGCCTGGGCCTCCGCTACGATCTCGAGGACATCCCTCTCGACGAGTCCAACAACTCGCTGTTCTCGGATCCGGACGCCTATCCGATGGACAAGAACAACGTGGCCCCGCGCTTCGGGTTCATCTGGAATCCGGACGGTCGGGGCCAGTCGGTCGTCCGCGCCGGGTGGGGGGTCTTCTATGACAAGACCATTCTCGGGACGCTCGACGACCTCTATCAGAACCGGAAGTACTCGAATTCGTTCACGGCGCAGTTCCCGCTGAACGCCGCGGATTCCGGGCCGGCGAATGGACGGTTCCCCACCGATCCGACGCTGAGCGGCGGCGTCTTCACCGAGCTCACGCCGGCGGTGCGGGCCTACATCAACTCGCTCTATCCTCCGGGGACTCAGGTGCGCAACACCGGCACGGTCTCGTGGGACGACCCCGAACGCCGGACGCCGTATTTCTATCAGACGTCGGTCGGCTATTCCCGCCAGCTCCTCCCGACTGTGTCGGTCTCGGCCGATTACGTGCGGATGCGAGGCCACGAGCAGTTCCTCAATCCCAATCTCAACATCGGCACCCGGCTGAGCACGGCCCGCAGCGGCCAGGTCATCTTCACGGACCCGTTCGGCGTGCTGGCCCCGACCCTGCTGCCCGGCGAAGCGCCTTACGCCGGCATCGTCTCGCTGCGCACAACGAAGTATGGATACAGCCTGTACGACGCGCTCGATGTGTCGATGGAAAAACGGTTCTCGCGCGGCTGGAGCGCTCGCGGCGCCTACTCCCTCGGCTACTCCCGCGGGGTCACGGCGGGTCAGGACAGTAGCCCGGACCTCCAGGTGGGCTCGGATCTGAAACTCGACGAATGGTTCGCTCCGGCGAACGTCGATCGCCGGCACAACCTCACCCTCAGCGGCCGCATGGATATTCCGAAGACCCGCGGTGTCAACCTGAGCGGCACGCTGCGGCTCATGAGCGGAACGCCGTTTACGATTCAGAACACAAACATCGACGCCGATCGGAACTCGATCTTCTTCGATCCGCTGCCGGCCGGCACCTATAGCACGACGGCCGCCATCGGCATGAAAGACGTCGAGTTCGACGGCAAGCGCAACGGCGCTGTCGGGCCAAGCTACATGCAGCTCGATGTGCGCGTCGGTTATCGGTTCCGGCTCGGTGGCAAGCGGACGGCCGACTTGTTCGGCGAGTTCTTCAACGCCACCAACAAGGTCAACTTCCAGAATCCGAGCGGCGACCTGCGGAACCCGGCAGACTTCCTGCGGTTCATCGCACTTGCCGCCCCCGGCACGGGCACCCAGGCGCAGTTGGGGCTGCGGTTCGGGTTCTGACCCAGGGATCGCGATGGAGAGTCAACGGATCGGGCAGATGTGAAACTAAGCAGGAGAACAGGAGCTGTCATGCAGAAACTCAGGACTGGGATGTGGGTGATGAGCTGCGCCGTCGCCGCAGTCGCGACGATGACAATCGACGTCAGCGCGCAACGCGGCGGGGCAGGCGCCCCAGGGGCGCCAGGCGCGCAAGGCGCGCAGCGACGAGGCGGTGGACCCGCCGGGCCGCGAATTCGGCACTTGGTGTATATCGGGACGCCGGGCGACAACGGCACGGATAACCAGTCAGGCATCGTCGTGCTCGACGCCGACAAGAACTACAGCTTTGTCAAGCGCATCTCATACGACTTGCCGGCAAGCAAGATGCCGGGCGGGAAAGTGTCCGGTATCGTTGCCAGCCCGGAGCTCAACATGATCTATGTGACCCAGGACGGGTCCATGACAGCCTTCGATCTGGCCACCGATAAGATTGTGTGGAGGTTCACGGGCGAAAGCACACCGGTCGAGCGGCCGAATGGCCGAGGTGGCAGTAGCCTTACCGGCTGCTGCGAGCGTCCCTGGTTGTTGCCAGACGGCAAGACGTTGATCGTGGGCTCACATTACAACTCCTGGTGGTACTACATCGATGGTGCGACCGGCAAGGTCTTGCACAAGCTTCCCACGCCCGAAGCGAACGTGGCCCACAACTTGGCGATCTCCCCGGACGGTAAGATCGGCGTCATGGGCTCGATGTCGAGCCCGTCGAACGGCAAGGCGGGCATCGCGGTGGTCGATGTGCCGAACAAGAAGGTACTGCGATACATGACCTTCACCGAGATGGTGCGCCCGCTCACGATTAACCATGACGCCACTCTGGTCTATGCCAACGTCAATGGACTCATCGGCTTCGAGATTGGCGAGATCCATACCGGTAAGATACTCGGGCGCTATCCGATTCCCGGCAACGATTGGAAGGGAACGAGCCACGGTATCGGGATGACCCCGGACGAAAGCGAAATCTGGGTCGCAGACCCGTTCCACGGTGTGTGGCAGGTGTGGGACAACCCGGGCGACGGCCGTAACCCGGTCTATAACGCGTCCAAGGTTATCAAGCCGACGGCGGGCGTTTCTCACAGCTGGCTCACCATGAGTAATGACGGCAAGCTGGCCTTCCTCGGTGACAGCAGCGTCATCGACGTGAAGACGCACAAGGAAATCGCCGTGATGAAGGACGAATTTGGTCGACGGATCGTTCACACGGAGAAAATTCTTCACCTGGGCTTCCTTGAAGGCAAGCTCGTCGAGAACAACAACCAGTTCGCCGTGGGCGATGCAAAAGCCCGTGCGGCTCGGATGGCTGCCAGGACGAATAACTAACAGATCGCAACTCGGTTCTCCTGTCTTGATCAAGCATGGCAAAGGTGCCCCGGCTGTGAGATACAGCCGGGGCTGAGTGGGGACCTGCGCACGCCGCCGGATTTCCTTCGATACATCAGCCTTGCCGGGACCGGCTCGGGCGCCGGGCACAGCTGCGGCTGCGATTTAGGTTCTCAACTACCGGCACCGCTCCATCGGAGGTACAGTCAAATGAAGATTGCGCGGCCCCTTGTAGCTTTATTGCTCCTTCTGGTCTGGAACGTCTCCAATGTGCATCGGGATGCCGTGGTGGTGGCCCAGTCGCCCAGCCATCGCACCACAACTGGCGAGTTCATCGTCGATCCACCCACGCTGATCAACCTCGGGTTCGAGTGGTTCATCCAGGGTGATGACAACCGCACTGCGTCAGTGGCCGTGGCTTACCGCAAGCAAGGAACCGCGCAATGGAACACCGGACTTCCGCTGCTGCGTTTGCAAGGCGAGCGAATCTCGGCGAACGATCGAATGGACGTGATCTCGCCGAACATGTTCGCAGGAAGCATCCTTGATCTCGAGCCGAATACGGCGTATGAAGTCCGGCTCACTTTGAGCGATCCCGACGGTGTCTCCGGCGAGACGACCAAGAACGTGACGGTACGCACGCGGCCCGAACCCATGCCCCACGCCGGCGGCCGGGTGTTTCACGTCTATCCGCCAGGATTTTCCGGAACCAAGTTGAGCCCCTCCTTCGAGGGCCTGATGTGCGCGTACAACTACACGTGCGCGGGAACCGACTGGGCGACCGCGGGGCGTCCGCGAGTCAAGCCGGGCGACACCATCCTCGTCCACGCCGGGGTCTACAAGTACAACAGGTTCGAATATACGAACAACGCGTCGGTCAACCGCACGCAGCCACTCGATGGCACCTATTACCTTACCGCCGATGGCACGGCGGAGATGCCAATCGTCATCAAAGGGGCCGGCGACGGCGAAGCGATCTTCGACGGTAACGGCAACTTCGCGCTGTTCGACGTGAGGGCCGCCGATTATACGTACTTCGAGGGACTCACATTCCGGAACGCCGATTACGGCATTCTCGCGGGCACGCAGTTTCTGCTGGGCTCGAAGGGACTCACCGTCAAGCGCTCACGGTTCGACCAGGTGGGCTCTGGAATCTTCACGAACTACTCAGGCTCGAACAATTTCTACATCGCGGACAACACGTTCATCGGGCGCAACGATCCGAAGCACGTCATCGGGTGGTCGGGAGCGTTCTGGGCGCCGTTCGACGGCGTCGAGGGCCAGAAGTTTCCGCCGGCCATGTCGTCGTATGTGGCCATCAAGCTCTACGGGCCGGGACATGTCGTGGCCTACAACTACGTCGCGAACTTCCATGATGGCGTCAACGTGGAGGTCTACGGAAATCCAGACGGTTCGGCCGCTCTCGACGGTCCGAAGTATCCGGCACGGGAATACTTCGATCGACGGCCCGTTTCGATCGACTTCTATAACAACTACATGACGAACTTTCACGACAACCCGTTCGAGACCGACGGCAGCATGCACAACATCCGCGTTATGCGGAACATGATGATCAATTCGGCCTCGCACGCGTTCTGCAATCAGCCCGCGGTTGGCGGTCCCGTGTATTGGATCCGCAATATTGCGTATCATCTGCCCGGCGGATCATCCCGCCTCACTGGTGGGGCCGCGGGCGTGCTTCTCTACAACAATACGATCCTGTCGGAGACACAGGCCAGCGGTACGTCGAACACTCACTGGAGGAATAATCTGGTTCTGGGTCAGAACTCAGCCCCTGCGATCTTCAGCGTGAACACGTATACAAACTACACTTCGTCTGATTACAACGGTTTCCGTCCCAACCCCGGAGCGGTGACCTCATTTCAATGGAACTCGCCGCCCTTCACGGTGGCTGCCGACTTTGCGGCGCTCACGGCCGGAGGCGGTGGAGGGGCACCTGGATCCGGCGCGCAGGCGGATGCGGGCCGCGCTGGCGCGCCGACGGCTCTCGGTGATGGCCGCGGGGGCATGCCGGGTCGGGGCGGCGGCCGCGGAGGCGGGGCCGCTTCGCGCCTGGAACAGCGCCAGTTTCCAACGCTGGCGGCCTACAGCCAGGCGACCAACCAGGATCGCCACAGTGTGATCGTCGACTACGATATCTTCGTGAATGTGCCGAAGCTCGACGCCCAGGATCGCAACACGGTGCAGCGGGTCTACAAGGCGGAGGATTTCGACTTCCGATTGAAACCGGGATCGGCCGCGGTGGATCGAGGCACGCCACTCGCGGGGATTACCGACGGCTTCAGCGGAAAGGCACCAGACCTGGGCGCGCTTGAACTGGGACAGCCGTTGCCACACTACGGTCCCAGATAAGTCATGCACCTTCCGCCGCCAGAGCCTGCACGGATCTGCGGCGTGTCCCTTCAGATGGTCGAGCGCTTCGGCTTTGGCAGCGATGCGCTCGCACACCTGCACAATCGCATGCGTGTGCTAGACATATGTGACTGGAGAAGTGTATGAAATCGATATCAGCGCGCACCGTGGGGTCGTGCCTAATCGTCGGAGCACTCGCGGTGGCGGCCATCAAAGCTCAGAGCACCAATCAGGCGCGGGACTTCGACGCAGAAATTCGCACCGCAGTGGCATCGGCGAAGCAAGCCGCCGGGTTCGAGTGGCAGGGTGCCCTGGTTCGAACGTGTCTGCAGCCGCCGCAAATCGGTGCGGAGAATACCAGCGATACGATTCCAGGATACATCTCCAAACCCGCGAGCACACCGGCACGCAGCACGTGGTTCGCCGATCCTGCCAAGGTCTTCGACGATTTCTATTTTGTCGGAGGCAAGATCCATTCGGCATGGGCTCTCACGACGAGTGAAGGAATCATTCTGTTCGATACGATCTACCCGTACAACTCTGACGAGCTGATTGTCGGCGGTCTGAAGAAACTCGGGCTCGACCCCACGACGATCAAGTACGTCCTCGTCACGCACGGCCATGGGGATCACATCGGTGGTGCCGAGATGCTGCAGAAGGAGTTCGGCGCGAAGGTGGTCATGGGCGGACCCGATTGGGACGCCGTTGAGAAGTATCCGAACAGATTCACGACGATGGCCCCCAAACGCGAGATCGTCGCCACCGACGGGATGAGAATCACGCTCGGCGGCAAGTCCGTCACCCTCTGGCTGACGCCAGGTCATACCCCAGGCACTTTCGCATTTACAACGACCGTTCTGGATCGTGGCAAACCCGTGAATATCGTCTCCTCGGCGGGGGTCGCAACCAGTTTCATCAACAACCGTCCGGATCCGGGAATCAAGAATTACCAAATCTATCTCGATACGCAGAAGAAGATCGCGGCAAAGGCGTCGGAAACCAAAGCAACCGTTCTCATTTCCAACCACTCGGAATTCGACGATGCCGTGGACAAGAATCGGATGCTGGCCGGACGTGGGGATGGCCCACATCCATACGAAGTCGGCGCCGACAGCGTGCAGAATTTTTTCAAGGTCCTGCAGAACTGTGCGAGAGCGGCGCAGATTGGGTTGGAGAAACAGGCAGCGACAGGGAGCAGGTAGTCCCGAACACGCCGCAACTCACTGAGGCCATTGAGAAATCAGGTCGGGCTTTTTGTTACCTGAAAACCTGTGCGCATCAGATCCGAAAACAACATAGTATGTCCCTCTTGTCCGTCGTCCGCCGCGGTTCGCTGCAAGACACAGCCTAGCGCCGCAACTTTGAAGGAGGGAATCATGCTGATCACAGCCAGACACGCACTCGTGACGGGCGGCTCCCGTGGCATCGGCAGGGGCATTGCGCTCAAGCTCGCAGAACAGGGGGTGCACGTCGCAATCAACTACCTCAAGGACGACGCATCAGCCAAGGCGACGCTCGAGGCGGTTCGCGCGCGCGGCGCTGACGGGTTCACGATTCAGGCCGACGTGTGCCAGCCGAAAGAAATTCAACGGATGGTCAACCGTGTCCGCGACGAGTTCGGATCGCTCGATATCTTCGTCGCGAACGCCCGCACCGACGTCGGAACGTTTTATGAGCCGGCGATGACGATAAGCCTCGACAAGTGGGATACCGCGATGAACTCGCAGGCCAAAGCATTCCTCGTGGGCGTCCGCGAAGCCGAAAAGCTGATGCCGGACGGCGGACGGATCGTTGCGATCACTTACGCACCGGGTGGGCGCTATGGGAGCTGGCAGTCATGGGTTGGCATGGGCGCCGCGAAATCGGCGCTCGAGACGCTGACACGTTACTTCGCAGTCGCGCTGGCGCCACGGGGCATTACGGTTAATGCGATCAGTCCGGGCTGGATTGAGGACAGCGTTCTGAACACGCTGCCCGAACCGGTGGTCGACATGATCCGCGAGCACCATCGAAACGGCTGGACGCCGATGCGACGGCTCGGCACGCCCGCCGACATCGGAGATGCCGTCACGCTGCTTTGCACAAACGAAGCGCGCTGGATTACCGGGCAATTGATTGCGGTCGACGGTGGGATGAGTCTCATGGATCCCGGTCTCCCATTGGCAATCCAGCAGCCTGAGTTGCAGCACGCGTAGCCAAACAACTGAAATGCAGCGCCGCCCGGCTCGGTACTGTGGAGGAAACTCTGCCTGATTTCAAAGCGGTTGCCGCAGCCAACGCTCGAGCTGCGATCGATAGGCCCGGCTCAACGTGAGTTCGCGACCGTCGTGCAGGACGATCGTGAAGTCGCCATGTCCACGCGGCCGCAACTCTCGAATGCGGTCGGTATTGACCACGGTCGAGCGGTGGACCCGAACGAACCTTTGAGGATCGAGCCTCAGCAGAAAAGCGGAAATACTCGATCGGTAGAGGTGGGTCTTTCCGCCGATGTGAAGGTGGAGGTAGACGCCGGCGGCGCTGATCCAGTCCAGGTCCTTCAGCTCGAGAAACGTGACGCGCCCGCCGGCTCTGAGCACGATTCGCTCGAGAGGGCCCGAGCTTTCGTTCGCCGGGAGTTCGTCGCCCAGCAGGTTGCTGATCCTCGATATCCAATCCGCCTTGCCTACATGCCGTAAGGATTCACGCGCATGTTCGAGCGCAGCCTCGAATCGCTCGTCGCTGAACGGTTTCAGCAGGTAGTCCACGGCATGCGCCTCAAATGCACGAACGGCATATCGGTCGTGCGCCGTCACGAAAACTGTCACCGGCACTCGGGCCGGCGAAATCTCGCGCAGCACGCTAAAACCGTCGAGCTCGGGCATGTGAATGTCGAGAAAAAGCAGGTCGGGTTTTCGGGAGCGTACTAACTCGACGGCCTCACGTCCATCTCGTGCGACACCAACGACCTCGATATCGCTGCGACCCTCGAGGAGGGCAAGCAACCGGGTCCTCGCCGGCTTCTCGTCATCGACGATGACAGTTCGAATCCGATCCATTGGAGCTAGAAGCCCGTTAGGACGAACGAAACGGCAAGCTGAGATCGACGCGCACGCCGCCTCCCGGCTCCTGCGTGATCTTCAGGCTCTGGTTCTGCTCACCGTAGAGATGTCTCAGGCGTTCTCGGGTGTTCGAGATGCCTATCCCCTGGTTGCGGTCGAGCGACCATCCCGGCGGTAGTCCGGGCCCATTGTCACGGACCGCGAGACGGACTCGGCCATTGTCGCGCCGAGCCTCGACGGAAATCCTTCCGTTTGCCGAGCGCGCCCCCGCGCCGTGTTGGATAGCGTTCTCAACCAGTGGTTGCAGAATAAACGGCGGGACCCGCGCGTCTTCCACGTCCGGATCGAGGTTCATCGACACGCTGAGACGGTCCTCGAATCTCATCGCTTGAAGCTGCAGATACTTTTCCACGAACGCGAGTTCCTGATCGAGGCCGATCTCCTGTTGATCGATGTGATCGAGCGACAGCCTGAGCAGATCTCCGAGCCGCTCGAGCATCAGGCGCGCCCTCCGGGGCTCGCGTTCGACGTGAGCGGAAATGGCGTTCAGTGCATTGAAGAGAAAGTGCGGCTGTAGTTGCGTACGGAGCACGTTCAAACGCGCCTCAGAGAGAAGCCGTTCGAGCTCAGCAGTTCTGACAAGACGGTTTTTCAAGTGATTCTGATAATCAACCGCGATGTACGTGCCGACGATCACCCAGTAGAAGAATGTGCCGTTGCGATGGATCATTCTCCAGGACGTCGCGAGGACGCCGCCGGCCAGCAGCGATGAGTCTCGGGGTGCCTCGAGGATGGTGAGGTTCGCGTAGTTGAAATATGCGTACGCGACGGTGAAGATCAGACTCAGGGGGACATGAAAAAGAAACCGCCGGAAGAGCGCGTCTCTCTCGATCGGTAGTCGGCGGTCGATCCAGATGATGATCAGCGCAAGTCCACCCCAGGCTGACCACTGCGCGAGCGAGATTTTGAGCGCCTGAGCCCATGTAATGGGTATCCAGACGAACGGTTCACCGCGCACTTCCGTCCGTGTGGAGAAAAAGAGTACGAGCAGGGTCCAAAGGCCGAGCGGAAGGAGGGCTTGCCTCCACGCGAGGCGTCTCACCACGCCGCCAGTCTAGCCTCAACCTGCTGCGGTGTCAGCTGGTTTACAGGCGCGCACGTGCTCTTCGCAGCCAACAAAGTGGTGCGAAAATACCGATTCACAACACACCAGTCCCACTTGCAACAACGGCGTTGACGTACGTGGCGGGTGACTGCTGAAATTGTAGGTTCACCCGAACTTATCGGCCAGGGCGGAGCGCCAGGTAGCTGTAGAGGAGTTGCGAGATGAAGTTGAGAATATTCGGTCGGTGGTTGCTGATGCTGGTTCTGTTGGCCACTGCCGCGCCGGCCATGGCGCAAGGCGTTGGGTCGATCGGCGGCACCGTCACTGATGCGTCGGGCGGGGTCCTGCCTGGCGCCAACATTACGCTGGCCACGGCGGCAGGCGGTGTGGGCAGTGGACAAACCACCGTCACCAACGAGCAGGGGGCATATCAGTTCACCCGCCTGGTACCCGGCATCTACATCGTCAAAGCGGAGCTGCAGGGCTTCCGCCCGGCCGAACAGCGCAACATCGAGGTGAACTCCGACCAGGTGTCGCGTGCCGATCTCAAGCTCGAGATTGGGACAATGGAAGAGGGCGTGACGGTCAGCGGCGAGTCGCCGCTGCTCGACACCTCGACGGCGCTGAAGCAGACGGTCATCTCGCGCGAGGTGCTCGAAGCCCTCCCGAACCGCACCGACGTGTGGTCGATTGCCCGCGTCATTCCCGGTGTCGTCATGAGCAAAGTGGACGTCGGCGGCACGGAGCAGTTTCTGCAGTCGTCCGCCAGCGTCCGTGGCAGTGCGGACGAGAATAAGTTCACGATCGATGGCATGGACGTGTCGGCTCTCGACGGCAACGCCACCATCGCGACGATGTACCTCGATCCGTATGCGTTCCAGGAAACCAACTTCATGATGGGCGCCGGGTCGGCCGAGAACTCGAACGGCGGCCTCACGTTCAATATGGTCACCCGGAGCGGGACCAATCAGCTGCATGGCGGGGCGATGTACAACGGCACCTTCGGTGCGCTTGCCGACGCCCGCAATTTCGACCGGGACCTGCGCGCGCAGCTGCTCGCGGCTGTTCCAGCGCGCGCGCTGACAGCGAATCCAAACATCGAGCCGAACGCGGACATCCAGAAAATGTACGACGTGGGCGCGTGGCTGGCGGGCCCAGCGATCAAGGACAAACTCTGGTTCGCCGGCACGTGGCACGACCAGCGCCTCGATTCGTACAAGCTGGGCAGCTACAACCCCGACGGCACGCCGGTGCTCGACGACAACATCATGTGGACCGCAACGGCGAAGGCCACGTGGCAGATGACGCGCAGCGCTCAGCTCTCGTACTTCCACAACCTGCAGTACAAGCTCATTGGCCACCGCGGCGGCGGCACCTTCGCCGACGGCCG
>WUUC01038002.1_pt1 | contig 13419 bp, 9 predicted proteins | sample 6278441 | NCBI WGS metagenome assembly WUUC01 (sample SAMN13675441, study PRJNA597444) | soil metagenome | isolation source: soil | place: USA: Washington | collected 2017-10
GGACGACGTCTTCCTTGTCGGAGCCGGCGAGGAAGTAGGAGCGGGCCTTGGAGCGGGCGAAGTTGCGGTAGCGGGAGAGCAAGGTCTCGAGGCACCGCTCGTCGCCGTCCCGGACGCGCTCGACCAGGTCGAGATCTTCGAGGCCCTCGAGGTTGGTCCTCTCTTCGGTCCAAACGCTCATTGCCATTCCCCCTAGTTGCCGCCCACCGGGTACATCGATTGGGCCCGGCCACCCGGATGCCCTGGGAGAAGGCTATTTGTCCGGTTTCGACCGAACAATGGCCCGTCCAGGTGGTTTGTGGCGGCTCTATGTGACTAGGTACGCAAGAGCACGTCCCCGGTCACCCGGAAGCGACCTCTCTTGTTTTCCCCCGACACGGCCTTTTTGATGCGTCCCCAAGAAGCCACCTCTACTTAAGAGAACGCCGGGTCGGGGGCAGAAGTTCCCGGAGAGGACCCGCGTTCACCGAGGCAAGCATCGGTGGTTTCCTCATGAGTTTCGGATGCCCCTTCCCCCTTGGTCACCGCAGGGCGCGTGGCTACGATGAAGTGGTCGCCCAGAGGCTTCTCGGCCTCGGAAAGGAGTACCTATGCGGACTCGGGCAATCAGCGTGCGAACGCTCGCTCTGGCCGCCACCCTCTCGATGCTCGTGCTCGTGGTGGGGACGGTGGTCAACGGCCCCGGCGAGGAGGTCAACGCACAGAGCGCGTCGGCCGACTACTTCCTCGAGATCGAGGGGATCGACGGCGAGAGCATCGACGAGCAGCACCGCGGTGAGATCGACGTACAGAGCTGGTCGTGGGGTGAGTCGAACTCGGGAAGACCCTTCGGCTCCGCCGGCAGCGGAGCCGGCAAGGTCTCCATGAACGACTTCCACTTCACGATGAGGGCGGGCAAGGCGACACCGAAGCTGATGCTCGCCTGCGCGGAAGGGAAGATCATCCCGTCGGCGACCCTGACCGGCAGGACCGCGAACGGGCAGACCTTCGTCAGATGGGAGTTGAAGAACGTAATCATCAGCTCCTACAAGACGGCGGGTGAACACGTCTCGGGACCCCCGACCGACGAGATCCGCATCAGGTTCACGCAGATCTTCGTGACGTCCATGGTGCAGAACGCCGACGGAACGACCAGCGAGGTCAAAGCGGGCTACGACCTGGCGAAGAACAAGAAGGTGTAGGGAGCTATAGCGAAACCGTAGGGCGACGAGACCCACACGGCCCCCGGAGTTTTTCCGGGGGCCGGTGTCGTTCCTCTCCTATCTGTCGATGAACACGCCTCCACTGCACGTCGACTTCGCACACTGCGGGTCGGGCAGGATGGTCGCGCCGTTCCGGCGCGTCGGCTGCCCCTGGTCACCACCGAGGATCGTGTACGTGTCGTTGCTTCCTCCGCGGTCGAACAGGATGCCGAACCCGCCGTTGTTGCCGAATCCCTGGCTGCCGCCGCGCCCCGTCGTTGCCTGCTCTGCGGGCGCGTCGAAGTCCACCGAGAAGCCGCCGGTGTAGTTGTCGCCGCCGGCATCGTCGAGCAGGACGCCGATCGTGGGACCGAGGACGTTGCCCGCGCCCTGGACGAAGCGCGGATCGGCGTCGCACAGGCCCTGGTCGTCGATCACGCCTCCGGCAGGGACGTGGAACGTGTACGTGTCCTTACCGGCTTCGTCGTGGAGGAGACCCGCGCCGCCTACGAGCGCGAACCCCTCGCTGTTGCGGACCGCTTCGTAGGTGTCGTTGCCCCCTTCGTCCGAGAGCACGCCGACACCGAAGATGTGACCCGAGCCCACGGCCCCGGTCTTGCCGGTGTAGTGGTCGTTCATGTCGCCTGCGTCCCGCAGGATCCCTACTCCGAGGAACCCGGCGCCGACCGTGACCAGCCTGCGGATGACGGGCTCCGTCGTGCATTGCGCGTCGATCACCGGCGACTGCTTCACGCCGAGCGTGTCCTCACCCTGCAGGTCGAGGAGCAACGCCGCCGCGGGGGTGCAGTCGTTCCGAGCGAGTCCCGGGATCGCCTCGTCGCACCCCTCTGAGGGCCCGAAACCCCGTACTCCGCGCACCAACGACCCGGCCGGGGCGAAGTTGAGGTCGACGAGGTTCGACCCGACGTTGTTGATGTACTTGTCGTGGCCGCCCAGGTCGACGATCAGCAGGTAGTCGTTGAGGTAGGTAGTGGTCGCGCAGCTCGCGTCCAGCCGGATCACCGGCCAGATGTCGAGGCTCCGGCGCGCCACGAGGTCGCAGTTCGTCGGGTCCGTCGGCGTGAGGATGGCGCGCTCCATGCTCAGCTCGAGCTCGGTGGCCGCCGTCCACAACGAATCGGCGCACACGCGGATGTCGGAGAAGAGCGCCGGGTCGAGTCCGCCCCCGTCCTTTGCTACCTCTTCCAACCGGTCCTTGATCGCGTCGAAGTGCGTCTGCGTGGTCCTCGTGCACTCGAGCAGCTCCTGCACCACGAGCGCCAGCCGCCCTGCGGCTTCGTCACTCAGCCCCGCGGCGGCGATGCGCAGCGACGTGTCCTGGGGGAACCCCAGCTCCGCCGACAGCGCAGAGGTGCTGTCGATCAAGGCCTGCGTGGGATCGGCCGGCAGGGCCTGCGTGATGGTGGAAGCCGATTCGAGCAGCCCTTCTACGGGCTCGACCGCGTCGCCCGCCGCCGGATTGACGGTTCTCAACTGGTCGGCTACGCGCCCGGCGAGCACGGGTGTGCTCCACAGACCGGAGGCGCCGACGGCGACCACCAGCGAAATGATCAGCCCCTTGCCAAACGTAACTCTGTTACTCAATCGCCTACAGGCCCCGGTACTCCCGGCGATACTTCGCGATCCGCGGTCGCTATCCGGCGTCGCCCTCGAAGGTGGGGACACCGACGTTCTCGGGGCCGCGGCCCTGGTACTCCTTGCGGAAGTCGTCGACGACCGCCTGCGAGACCTGACGGCAGTGCTGGGAGGCGCCCCACGCGGTCATCGCGAAGTCGGACGAGCCCTCGAGCTCGTCCCACGGCACCGCGATCGTCGCCGCGGGCTCCTGGTCGACGATCTCCTCGATCGCGTCGATCGTCTCCGGGGGGGCGTCGGGGTCGTACCAGATGATGATCTGCCCGTGCTCCATGTTGTGGACGAGCGCCCCCGGCCTCACCGGCTCGTCGAAGAAGCCTGCCGACGCCGGAGTCTGCAGGTGGTCGCCGGAGGTCGGCGGGTTCGTCCCGTACTGCGGCTCGACCTCGACGTGGTCCTGCCCCTCCTCCTCGTGCTCTTCGATCTCGCCGCAGCCTGCCTGCTCGGAGCCGACGCCGGCGTCGAGGGCGTCGTCGCCGTCGCGGCTCTGCATGACGAGCACGACGACGAGCGCGCCGATCAGCAGCGCGATGGCGAGCGTCACGAGGTTGCGCTTCCGGGCGACTTTCTGCTGCTCGCGGCGACGCTCTTCCTCCGCCGCGCGGCGCTGCTGTTTCTCGAGGAGCTTCTTGCTCGTCTGTTCGTCGGCCATAGCTCCGGGAGGCTATCAGGACGTGACTACGTAGTGGTGTGGATCGACCGGCGACCGGGGGCGCGGCACGTAGCCGGGGGCTGGGTAGCCGGCGAGCACGAGCGCCTGCGGCTCGAGGTCTCCCGGCAGCCCGAGGTGCGAGCGCACGACGTCGCGGCAGAACACCGGCGCGGAGATCCAGCACGAGGCGATGCCCTCCTCCGCGAGGGCGACCATGTAGACCTGCAGCGCGGCGCCGGTCGCGTGCGCGAACAGGCTCCACTCCGCGAGCCTCCGCCGTTCGTCGGGATACGCGTGCGCCTTCGACATGTCGGCCGAGCAGAGCGTCAGCAACGGCGTGCCGGTGAGGAGCGCGTGCGACCGGGTGAGGATCTCGTCGATCTTCTCCGCCGCGAGTCCGTCGGAGGTGAGGTCCGCACGCCACGCGGCTCCCATCGCCCGCGAGAGGTCGCTCTTTCCGCCGGCGTCGTCGAGCAACGAGAACCGCCACGGCGCCGAGTGGTGCGGCGCCGGCGCCTGCACGGCGAGCGAGATCGCGCGGAGCACCGCGTCGCGCGGCACGGTCCGGTCCTCGAACGACCTGATGCTGCGGCGCGCGGCGACCGCCTCCGCGAGGTTCAACGGAACAGGTCCTCGGACGGGGGCCGGACGATCTGCGTCGCCGCGCCACGGTCCCGGACGACGCGCGCGCCGCGGATCACCGCCGCGCAGATGCCCTCGCTCTTGCCCATGACCATCTCGGCCGCGCCGGCGAGCTCGTCGGCGACGCAGATGCGCGTCGCGGCCAGCGCGCGGCCCTGGTCGTCGGTCGTGCCCCTGTAGTCGACGAACGGGTCGATCCCCGCGACGCCGATCGCGACGTCGGTCTGGCCGAGCCTCCACGCCCTGCCGAACGTGTCGCTGACGATCACGGCCACGTCGACGCCGGTCGCCGCCGCGACCCGTGAGCGGATGCGGCGCGCGGACGCGTCGGGATCGAGCGGCAGGAGGACCACGTCGTCGCCGGGCACGTTCGACGCGTCGACTCCCGCGTTGGCGCAGACGAACCCGTGGGCGGTCTGCGCTATGACCATCTCCCCGGCCTTACGGAGGACGCGCTTCGCCTCCGCGGCGGTGGCGCGGGTCCGCTCGGCCGCCGGCGCCACGCGGCCCTCGGCCTTCGAGACGACCTTCTGCGTCACGACGAGCACGTCGCCTTCTTCCAGGGGCAGCGACGAGGTCGCCGCCACGAGCAGCGCCGCGAGGTCGTCGCCGGCCTGCACCTCGGGTACCCCGCGCACGGGGACGACGCGGATCTCGTTCATCGGAGCTCCAGCAACCCGCGCGCGAGCTTCTCCGCGATCGTCCCGTCGAGCATCAGCGTGTCCATCGCGCTGCAGGCGATGCCGAGCGACTCGATCGCCTCGACCTCGCCGGCGTCGCGATGGTCCACGACGAAGTGGTCGCAGAAATCGGCGTACAGGCGCGCCACCGCGGTCGCCGACGACGCGTGCCCCGTGGAGACGAGCATGGCCCCCGCGGGTCCCTTGATCGCCTCGCCCGCGACGATCGGCGAGACGGCGACCACGAACGGGTGCGCGGCGAGCGCGGCGCGTATCCCGCGCAGCGCCAGGACCGGCGCGATCGAGACCAGGGGGTTCGACGGACAGACCACGACCACGTCCGCGCCCGAGATCGAGTCGAGGACCCCGGGGGCCGGCGCGGCGTCTTCGATACCGTCGAACGACACGGCCGTCACCTCCGGCGCGCACCGCTCGCGCACGAAGTATTCCTGGAACGCGAGCGTCCGGCCGTCGGAGCAGGTCACACGCGTCCTGACCCTGTCGTCGGTCATCGGGAGGATCACCGGTATGAGGTTGTAGGCGCGCGCGACGTGGGTGGTCACCTGCGACAGCGTCGCGCCCGACCGCAGCATCATCGTCCGCTTCAGGCACGTCGCGAAGTCGCGGTCGCCGAGGTTGAACCACGCGTCCTCGCCGAGGTCCCGCAGGGCCTCGACGACGTCGAACGTGTCCCCTGCCAGGCCCCAGCCGCGCTGCGTGTCCGCGACGCCGGCGAGCCAGTACGTGACGATGTCGACGTCGGGGGAGACGTGTATGCCGTAGATCTCGTCGTCGTCGCCGGTGTTCACGACCGCCGTCAGCCCCGGCCCCCGCAGCGCGCGGCCGAGACCGATCAGCAGCTTCGCCGCGCCCACCCCGCCGCTCAACGCAGTGACCTTCACGGCGATGCAGTCTAGTAGCCTCCCTTCATGAGCCGACTGGACGAGCTGGCCCAGCGCGCGTCCGGCGGCGGGCGGTTGGACGACGCCGAAGCTCGCGGGCTCGCAGCCCTCGCTCCCGGCGATCCTGCGGCGGTGAGGGCGGCCGCTGCCGCCAAGCGGGACGAGGCCACCGGTCCCGTTGTCACGTTCTCGAAGAAGGTCTTCGTCCCGCTGACGAAGCTGTGCCGCGACGCGTGCGGATACTGCACGTTCGCGCATCCCCCGCGGCCCGGCGAAGCCGCCTACCTGACGATCGACGAGGTCCTCGAGATAGCGCGCGCCGGACGAGCTGCCGGCTGCGCGGAGGCGCTGTTCACGCTGGGCGACAAGCCCGAGAGGAAGTGGCGCGAGGCGCGCGGCGAGCTCGACGCCCTCGGCCACGAGACCACGATCTCCTACCTGATCGAAGCGTGCCGCGCGGTGCTGGACGAGACCGGGCTGCTGCCGCACGCGAACCCGGGTGCGCTCACTCCGGACGAAGCGGTCGCGCTCCGGGAGGTGACGGTCAGCCAGGGGACCATGCTCGAGACGCTCTCGGAGCGGCTGCTGAGACGGGGGATGGCGCACTTCGGCGCGCCGGACAAGAAACCGGCGGTCCGTCTCGCCACGCTCGAAGCGGCGGGCTGCGCCCGCGTCCCGTTCACGACCGGGATCCTCGTGGGGATCGGCGAGACGTTCGACGAACGGATCGACGCGCTCCTGGCGATCCGGGAGTCGCACGAACGCCACGGCCACGTACAGGAGGTCATCGTCCAGAGCTTCCGCGCCAAGCCGGGCACCTTGATGGCGGCGCACCCGGAGCCGTCCCTCGACGAGATGCTGCTGATCGTCGCGCTGGCGCGGCTCCTCCTGCCGCCGGAGATCGCCGTACAGGCACCGCCGAACCTGACGGAGGACTACGGCGCGTACCTCGATGCGGGCATCGGCGACTGGGGCGGGGTCTCGCCGGTCACGCCCGACCACGTGAACCCGGAGAAGCCGTGGCCGCATCTCGTCGAGCTCGAGCAGACCACCGCGGCGCGCGGCTTCCTGCTCCAGGAGCGGCTCGCGGTCTACCCGCGTTACTGCGCGGAGCCCGTGGCGCTCGCCGAGTGGATCGATCCGTCGCTTCGCCCGAACGTGCTCGACGCGATCGACGCCACGGGTCTCAGGCGGTCCGGCGAATGGGTATCCGGAGGCCCCGCACCGGCGGACGCGGGCGTTGCCGAGGCGGTCCAGGCTGCGTCCGACGGCGCGTGGCTCGTGCGCGGCCGCGTCGTGCGGCCGCGCCTGACCCGGCTGCTCGACGAGGCGGCGTCGGGCGCGGAGCTCGCGGAGGAAGAGGTCGCTCTGCTGTTCACCGCGCGCGGCGCCGAGGCGGAGCGTCTGTACGCGGTCGCCGACGATCTGCGCCGGGAAGCCGTCGGCGACGCCGTCACCTATGTCGTCAACAGGAACATCAATTACACGAACACCTGCTACTACCGGTGCGGGTTCTGTGCGTTCTCGAAGGGACCGGCGTCGCTGAACCTGCGCGGGGCGCCGTATCTGCTGTCGCCCGAGGAGGTGGGCGAGCGCGCGCGGGAGGCGTGGGAGCGCGGCGCGACCGAGGTGTGTATGCAGGGCGGCATCCACGGGTCGTTCACCGGGGAGAACTACGTCGAATACCTGCGCGCGGTGAAGGACGCGGTCCCGCAGATGCACGTGCACGGCTTCACCGCGCTCGAGGTGCAGCAGGGCGCGGCCACGCTCGGGATCGACGTCCGCGACTTCCTCGTGAGGCTGCGCGACGGGGGCCTCAAGACGCTCCCGGGGACCGCGGCGGAGGTCCTCGACGACGACATCCGGGCGATCATCTGTCCCGACAAGATCGACACCGCAGGATGGTGCCACGTGCACCGCGTCGCGCACTCGGTCGGGCTCCGTTCGAACGCGACGATCATGTTCGGGACGGTCGAGGGACCGCAGCACTGGGCGCGCCATCTCCAGGTCGTGCGCGAGCTGCACGACGACCTGGTCGCCGACGGCAGCGACGGTCTGTTCGAGTTCGTGCCGCTCCCCTTCGTGCACATGGCCGCGCCGATCTACCTGAAGGGGAGGGCGCGCCGCGGGCCGACGTGCGAAGAGGCCTTGAAGATGCACGCGGTCGCTCGCATCGCGCTGCACCGACGGATTCCCAACATCCAGGTCTCTTGGGTCAAGATGGGTGTGGAAGGTTCGAAGCTGGCGCTCCGCGCGGGCGCCAACGACCTGGGTGGGACGCTGATGAACGAGAACATCTCTCGGGCGGCGGGAGCCGCTCACGGTCAGGAGCTGACGCCGCCGGAGATGGAGCGCTTGATACGCTCCGTCGGGCGTACGCCCCTGCGCCGGAACACGTTGTACGAGCCCGTACCACCGGCGGGCTCGGCCGGCGGCGCCGTCAAGACGGCTTAGGCGGCTCCCTTACTCATGACGGCCACGACGGGACAGACACAGACGCGCCCGAACGAAGCGATCGCTTCGGGAGAGCTGCCGAGCGTCCTGGCGATAGTCGTCACCCACTCCGGCCGCACCTGGCTGCGCGACTGCCTCGTCGGGCTCAACCTGCAGACGTATCCGCTGCTCGACGTCCTCGTCGTGGACGACGCGTCGCCCGACTCGCGGCAGGTCCCGGCGCTGAAACGGATCGCGAAGCGCCACCTCAAGCGCCGGCGCTGGGGCTATCTCAGGACGCCGCGGCCGCTGGGCTTCGGCGGCGCGATCAACTGGGCCCTGGCGCGCGTCAGGACCGACGCGGACCTCCTGCTGTTCATCCACGACGACGCCGCGCTGACGGAGACCTCGGTGGAGCGCATGGTCGCGCGCGTGCTCGCCGACGCGACGACCGCGATCGTCGGCCCCAAGATCGTCTCCTGGGACGACCCGGACCGCCTGGAAGAGATAGGCATGGCGACGGACCGTTTCGGCTACCCGTACAAGGGGCTGGACGAGGGCGAGATCGACCTCGGGCAGCACGACGCGTCGACCGAGGTCTTCTACGTCACGTCGACGTGCATGTTGATGCGCCAGGAGGTGTTCCGCCGGCTGCGCGGGTGGGACGCCCGGATGCGAGCGTTCTCCGAGGACCTCGACCTCTGCTGGAGGGCGCGCGTCGCGGGCTACACGGTGCGCGTCGAGCCGCTGGCGAAGGCGCGGCACGCGATCGCGCTCGCGCGCGGCGAACGTTCCTCTCCCTTCGAGCCCGCGCGCTACTTCATCAGGAGGAACCGGTTGCGTGCGGTCACGAAGAGCGCGTCGGGCCTTCGCCTGATCGCGCTCATCCCGCAGTTCCTGCTGTTGACCCTGGTCGAGATGCTGGGTTTCGTGATCCTGCGCCAGCCGGGTGAGATCTGGAGCCTCACGCGCGCGCTGGGATGGAACATAGCGACGCTGCCGCAGACGATCACCGAGCGCGCCCGCGTGCAGCGCTTCCGGAAGGTGCCGGACCGCAAGCTGAGACGCCTGACGGTGCGCGAGTCCACGCGCGTGCGCGCGTACATCGGGCACCAGGCCGACAGGCTCGAGCAGGTCTGGGGACGGCGTGCGGAGCTGCTCTCGCGCCGGACGGGCCAGGCGCGGGCGATCACCGGCAGGCTGCGCGGCCTCGCGGGGGTGCTCTTGTTCGTCGGGCTCCTCGGCTTCCTGCTCGGGTTCCGCGACTTCCTGCTCTCGCCTCCGGCGGCGGTCGGCGAGCTGCTCCCGTTCCCGGAACGGATCACCGGGATGTGGAGGGCGTGGGCGACGCCCTGGCGCGGGGTCGGGCTCGGACAGGAAGCGACGCCCGCCCCGGCGTTCGCGATCCTCGGCTTCGTGCCGGCGATCACGCTCGGCGCGGCCGGCGTCGCCCAGAAGCTGCTCGTGATGGGGCTCGGCATCGTCGCGTTCGTGGGCATGCACCATCTCGTGTCGGACATGGTCGACCGCCCCGCGCGCTTCGCGGCGGGCGTCGCCTACGCGCTCGGCTCCGTCGGTTACGCGGGCGTGCGCAACGGCGCGCTCGGTGCGCTGTTCTTCGGTGCCGCGGCGCCGTTCGTCCTCGCGGCGATGCTCCAGCTCGTCGGGTGGGTCAAGCCGCCGCGCTGGAACCGCGGCCGCGCCGTGGCGCGCGTCGTGCTGGGGGCCGCCGTGTCGGCTGCCTTCGTGCCGGGCTCGCTGTTCCTCTACGCCGCGTGCGCGGTCGTGCTCACGGTGATGCGCGCGCTGATCGAGCCCGCGACGCGCGCGCTGCGCGGGTTCACGTCCTGCGCGGTCGCGCTGATCCTGGCGTGGGTGATCCTGCTGCCCTGGAGCTCGACGTGGCTGGACGAGGGCGGCCCGCTCCAGCTCCTCTTCGGCGACGACTCGTGGAAGGTCTACGCGGCGACGTTCCGGGATCACGGTATGTCGAGCGTCCTGCTCGGTCAGACTCCCGAAGGGCCCGCGCTGTTCGGGCTCGCGCTCACGATCCTCGGGCTCGTCGCGGTCTTCGTGGGAGAAGGACAGCGCCGCCGTCTCGCGCTCGCGCTGTGGAGCGTCGCCGTGCTCACCGGCGGGGTCATGGCGGCCGTGGCGGCGGGCTACGTCAGGCCCCCGGTCGCCACGCCGACGGAGGCGGGGCTCCTCGCGGCCCTGGCGTTCGCCGGCCTGACCGGCGTCGCCGTCGGGGCGTTCCGGCTGGACCTCCCGCGTCGCGGCCTCGGGCTCGTGCACGCGGCGACGCTCACCGCAATCAGCGTCGCCGTCGTGCTCATGGCCGCGGGCCTCGGGCCGGCTCTGTGGCACGGCGAGTGGGAGCCGGGCGGCGGCACCGGCCGCGACAACGCGGAGGACGTTGCCCAGGTCGGGGCGCTCCTCGAGGCGGAGGCGAGGCAGGCGGGCGATTTCCGCGTGCTGTGGGCGGGCTCGCGGTGGCAGAGCCGCGGCCTCAGCGCGGCGCGGCCGGCTGCGGCGTACTTCCTCACCGGCTCCCGCGGCCAGGTCCTCACCGATCTGTTCCAGAGGGCGTCGCCGCCCGCGCGGAGCTCTCTCGACTCCGTCGTCGCGTCGATCGAGACCGGGGCGACCGACAGGGGAGGGAGCCTCCTCGGCGCGTTCAACGTCCGCTTCGTCGTGCTCGAGCGGGGACAGGGGACGTCTCCGTGGTTGGACCAGAGGGATCTCGGCCTGATCCGGACGGAGTCGCGCTACCTGCTCCTGGAGAATCAGGCGGCGCTCGAACGCGCGGCCGCGTACGCAGACCTGCCGGCACCCGTGCGCGCGGTGGACGAGCGCGACCCGTCGGTGGTCCCGGAGGACCCTGTGCTCCGGACGTTCACGGCGTCGCCGCTGTCGCCGTCGCGGTACGTGGCGGACCGGGTCGCCGGCCCGGGCGTGCTGTTCCTCGCGGAGGCCGCGCACCCGGGATGGGAGGCGACGGTCGGGAGAGTGCGGCTGCAGCGCACCGAGGGGGGATGGGGCAACGCGTTCGCGCTCCCCGGGTCGGTCAAGGGGCCTATGACGCTGAGCTTCCCGCGCGAGGTGCCGGACGTCGGGTGGCTGATCGCGATCGCGCTCGCATGGATCGTGACGCTGGGAGCGGCGTTCTCTCGGGCCCGGCGCGTGCCGGCGCGCTCGGGTGGCAGGCGGGGCCCGGTGACGCAGGCGCGGAGACACGAGTCGTGAGGGTGCGAGCGGGCGAGGGCGTGGTCGCCGTCGTGATAGCGCTGCTCCTCCTGGGAGGGGTTGCGGTCGACTCCTGGGGGCCTAAGGTCCCCGCGGACGCGGCCGCGGACACCGCCGAGGCGGCCTTCTCCGCTCGCGCGGTCTTCTGCCCGCCCGCGCTCGGCAAGCCGGCGTCGCTCGTGACCTTGACCGTGGCGGGGCGCGGAGACGACCCGCTCTCGATCGGATTCGAGCCGGCATCGGACGAGCGCACGGACCTCGCGGCCGCGTCGATCCTCGAGCACCGGCCCCCGACCGCGGGTGCGACCGACGTCGTCGGGTACGGAGGAGCGGTCGACGCGACCGCGGTCACGAGCATCGGTGAGCCGGTGTCCGGGGTGGGAGCGGCCGGGTGTGCGCCGAGCGCGTCGTCGCGCTGGTACCTCCCGGAGGGCAACAGCACGGTCACGCACGACGAGCGGCTGTTGATCTACAACCCGTTCCCCGACGAAGCGGTCGTGCGGGTGTCGCTGCTGACTCGGGCGGGGGAGAGGTCAAAGGCGGGCCTGTCGGACCTCGCGGTCCCGTCGGAGAGCTCGATCTCCGTCGCGATAGAGGACTTCATCCTCGAGCAGAAGATCCTCGGCGCGATAGTGACCGCGGCGCGCGGGCGGGTCGTCGCCTGGCGCCTGTCGATCGCGAAGCCCGACGAGAAGCCGTCGGGGCTCCAGTTCACGCTCGGCACGACCGCGTTGAGCGGCATCTGGTACTTCCCCGAGGGAGCGGTCGGCGAGGGCTTCGAGGAGCGGCTGTCGATCATGAACCCGGGGGCCCAGGAGGCGATGGTCGACGTGTCGCTGGTGACCGCGTCGAGGTCGCAGCCGGCGACCGGGCTCACGGAGCTTGCGGTCCCGGCGCAGTCGACCATCGCGGTCGTGCTCGATCCGTCGATGCTCCCGGGTGAGAGCGGAGGCGTCGGGGCCGTCGTGCGGTCGGTGAACGGCGTGCCGGTCGCGGTCGAGAGGACGGTCTTCTATGCAACCCAGGAGATGGACGGCGTCGCGTCCGAGGTCGGCGCGCGGGTGACGGCGCGGCGATGGCTGCTGGGCCCTGCGACGACCCGGCCCGAGACGGACTCGGCCGTGCTCTTGAACCCGGGGGCGGAGCCCGTGGAGGTCTCGCTCGTGCTGTTCGGCGCGGACGGCGAGGCCCTCAGACCGCGCACCCTGAGGAAGCTGCCGATCGCCCCCGGCTCACGCCTGCGCGTGCCGTTGGGCGAGGTGACGCGCGGCGACCCGTACGCCGTCGTGGTGACCGCGGGGGGTCCCGTGGTCGCGGAGCGGTTCTCCTATTCGCGCGGGGCGGGCGACGTCGCGTCGGTGATGGGCGTGCCGCTCCCCTAAGCCGACCGGGCGGGAGAGAGCTCGGCCGGCGAGCTCTCGTACGCCTCGCCGGCGATCACGAGGTGCTCGAAGATCGCGAGCTGGAGCGGGTCGACCGGGGCCATCGCCTCGGGGTGCCACTGCACGCCTACGACCCAGGTGCGACCGGGGACGTAGACGCCTTCGAGGACGCCGTCCTCGGCCCACGCGATCTCGGCGAGACCGTCGCCGATGCGGTCCAGGCCCTGGTGATGGTGCGAGTTCACGTCTCCGGTCGCCGTCCCCATCATCTGCGCCAGCGGGCTGCGCTCGTTCATGCGGAGCTTGTGCACGGGCTCCGAGCGCGGCATGTCGCGGTCGTGCTGCAGACGGTTCGGACGATCGGCGAGGTGCTGGTCGAGCGTGCCGCCGAGGTGCACGTTCAGGAGCTGCATCCCGTGGCAGATCGCGAGGATCGGCAGGTCGCGCTCGAGCGCCTCTTCGATGAGCGTGAGCTCGAAGCGATCCCTGCGGTGGCAGACGCCGTGCGTGCGCGGGTGGCGCTCGCAGCCGTACCACTCGGGGTCGATGTCGCCGCCGCCCGGCAGCAGGAGCGCGCTCGCGCCGTCGAGCCCGGAGGCGTCGTAGGGGTCGATGCCGGAGATGAGCGGGACGTCGCCGGGGACT
>WUUC01066243.1_pt1 | contig 13417 bp, 14 predicted proteins | sample 6278441 | NCBI WGS metagenome assembly WUUC01 (sample SAMN13675441, study PRJNA597444) | soil metagenome | isolation source: soil | place: USA: Washington | collected 2017-10
CCGCGAAGCTGGCGGTCGGCGCCGGCGATCACGCGGTCAGCGAGGCGCTCTACGTCGATGATCCCGACGGCAACGGGGTCGAGCTCTACCGGGACCGTCCGGTGGAGCAATGGCCTCCCCCGACCCCCGGCGCGATGGTGCCGATGGTGACGCTGCCGGTCGACCTACAGAGCCTGCTCGACGAGGGGAGCGGCCGAGGAGCTGCCCCCTCCGGGACGGACATGGGCCACGTCCATCTCCAGGTCGCCGACGTCGAACAGACCGTAGCGTTCTATGCGGGCGAGCTGGGCCTGGACCTCACGGCGCGGATGGGCGATCAGGCGGGCTTCTTCTCGTCCAACGGCTACCACCACCACGTCGGCGCCAATTCGTGGCGCTCCCGCGGCGGCAGCCGTGAGCCGCGCGACCGCGCCGGTCTGGAGCGGATCGTGTTCGCGGTCGGGGACGCACAAGAGCTCGAGCACGTCCGTCTGCGCCTGATCGAGCACGGCCGCACGGTCTCCGGCGCAAAGGGCCGGCTCCTCGTCGTCGAGGACCCCGACGGGATCGAGCTGAGCTTCCACACGTCGCGCTAGGTACCCCCCAGGGGCTTCAGCATCTCCCCCCACCCGGACAGCAGCCGCTCCTCGAGATGGCGCCTCTTCGTGATCCGCAGGATCTGCGCGTGCGCGCCGCAGATGCGTTGCCGCTATCTGAACGAGTAGCGTTCCTTGCCGTAGGCCTCGAGGGCGGCCAGGTAGAACATCGCGTGCGTGGGCACGTGTGGCTGGCCCGAGACCGTGACGACCTGACCGCGCCGTCTCACCCAGCCCTCGCCCAGCAGAAGCGTCGCGTCGGTCGTCGGCACGTCCGCGACCCACCGGAGCCCCGTACGGACGCGCCTCAGGTCGCGCGGGCTGCGCGCCCACGCGAACGCGTTGCCGAGAAGCGCCTGCGTTTCCTCCCCGCCTTCGTCGCGGACCCCGCGCAGGCCGCGCGAGACGTAGCGGAAGTTGACCTCCGCCTGAGCGTTGGCTTGGTCCGACCCGTACCGGAGGAACCGCACCGGCCACAACAGCACTCCGCCGGTCGCCGGGTCGGTCGTGAAGCACGAGCAGTCTTCGTCGAAGTAGCGCGTGCGTATCGCGTCGCCTACCTCTCTTTGGCGGATCGACCAGCGTTCGGCGTTCGCCTGGGAGTTGACGGTCCCGAGCTCGGTGGCGGCGTCGGAAGCTGCCCCGAGCCCGAGCCAGACCGCCTGCGCTCCGACGAGGGTCTGCGTCGGGTTCGGGCCGTTGCCTTCGGGGGCGGGACAGTGCAGCCCGGTGGCCGGGTCGCGGCAGATGTCGGTGAGGTACTGCGCGGAGCGCTGGATCGCTTCGTAGACCTCTTCACGTTGCGTGAGGTAGGCGCGGTCGCCGGTCACCACGAAGTGGTCCCACAACGTCCAGATCCCGAGCCCGGTCGCGTCGATCTCGTAGGGAACCGGACCGCCGACGACGCCGTCCGAGTAGTAGTTCTGCGCCCAGTTGCCCGTAGGGGTAGCCGCCGCGCCCCGCGGCTGGCTCGTCGCGGTCGCCTGCAGCTCCGCGTAGCGGATGTCGTGCGCGCGGACCATCTCCGGATGCCCGGATTCGTGCAGAGCCCTGTTGACGTACCCGCCGTTGCGGATCCAGTCGAGGCCGAGCGGCGGCTGCGTCGAGATCGAGGCGACGATCAAGCCGCCCTGGTTGTCCTCACGGGCCGCCGGGTCGGTCGCCTGGCGCATGACGATCAGCGACCTCTTCGCCAGGTCGACGACGGCCCGCGGCGCGTTCTTCGGCAGCTTCGCCCCCGACAGCCACGACCTCCACCAGCGAGACTTCGCTGCGATGGCTCTCGTGGCGGAGCGCTCGCGCGCGTCGTCGAGCAGAGACAACGATTCCTCGGGCGTGACTGCGGCCGCGATCGCGAGCGTGGTGGTCGCGTTGCGCCTCTGCGCCAGCGACAGCTCGTCGAGCAGGGCCGCGTCGGCCTGTCCGGGGGCAGAAGACTCACCCGACAGCTTCCCGTCCTTCGCGTCGTCGTACGCACTCGTCCCCTCGCCTGCCTGGTACGTGTCGACCCCGATCGAGTGGCCGTCGGAGCGCCCCAGGAATCCCATCGTCAGCGCGGCGCCCGACGGTGCCCCCGTGGACTCGTCCGTGCCGGAACGCGCGTGCACGACCGCGTCCGCGCGTCTGTTGTAGGTCGCGCCGGAGTCGTTGTCCTCCTCGGAGCACCAGTCCTGGTTTGGTGCCTGCGCGGTCTTCGTGAAGACCGGGTTGAAGTTGGCGAAGCCGACGACGCGCGCCGCCCGCACGCGCGAGCGCGCCGTCCTCGACACGTTTATCTGACGGTAGAAGACGTCTTCGTCGTGAGCGACGAGGTCGCGCACGGTTACCGAGAGACCGAGCGAAGGTCGCCGGAACGTCGTTACGACCACGTCACCGTCGTCGTCTGCCCACCGTTGGGACGAGGGCCACTGCCGCAGCCACTCGAAGGTCCACCTGTTCCCGTTTCCGCCGCGCCACGCGAGGCCCACCAGCGCACCTTCGTTCGGGAGAGCTCCGAAGCGCGCTCTTGCCCGGTCGGTCGTGCGGTATTTGACCTGGTCGTAGAACGACGGCGAGGGCCACTTGAGAACCGTAACGGTCGCCTTCGGGTTGAGGCCTACCGAGAGCGCCTGGTTCCCGCTGGTCGCGGAGACGTCCGTGGGCCCGAAGTCCTCGGGCTCGCCCGCGCCGGCGCAGCCGTTCGTCTGCGCGTGCGTCGCGACCGGCGCCACCAGGGGGGCCGCGCCTACGAGCGTCGCGAGAAGACCGGCCGCGACCGGCCGGAGCAGGGGATTGCGCACGGGCTCTCCAGGATAGGGGCGGCCCAAGAACATGTCACACGGTCTCAGTAGGGTCAACGTCACGGAGGCCCTCCTGGTTCGTGCACCGGAGGCAGTGCGCGAGCGCTACGAGCCGACCTCGACCACGATCTTGCCGAACTGACCTCCGGCCTCGAGGAGGCGGAGCGCGCCGGGGGCTTCGTCGAGCGGCACGACACGGTCGACGATCGGGTGGAGCTTCGATCCCGCGACGAGCCGGAGCATGTCCGACACGTCGGCGACGGAGCCCATCGTCGAGCCGATCACCGACAGCTGGTTCCAGAAGACGCGGCGCACGTCGATCTCGGCGGTCGGCCCCGCGGTCGCGCCCGCGACGACGAGCCGGCCGCCCTTGCGCAACGAACGCAGCGACGCGTCCACCGACGCGCCTCCTGCGGAGTCCGCGACCAGGTCGACGCCGCGCTTGCCGGTGAGGCGCCGGATCGCGCGGCCGACGTCTTCTTCCCGGTAGTTCACGCCGCCGTCCGCGCCGAGGTCCTGGGCGCGCGCCAGCTTCTCCCCCGACGAAGACGTGACGAAGACCTTCCCCGCGCTCGGTCGCGCGAGCTGGAACAACGAGAGAGCCAGGCCGCCACCGATGCCGGTTATCAAGACCCACTCCCCGGGACGCATCGCGCCGCGGTTGAAGAGCATCCGGTACGCGGTGACGAACGTGACGCCGAGGGCCGCTGCCTCGGCGAAGTCGAGGTGCTCCGGGATCGGGAAGACGTTGCCGGACGGAACGCGCACGACCTCGGCCACCGTTCCCGGCTCGTGCTCGCCGAGCATGCGGAACGAGGTGCACTCCGACTGCTCCCCGGCACGGCAGCGTTCGCACGCGCCGCACGACAGAGCGGGGTTCATCAGGACGCGCGCCCCGGGCCGGATCCCGGTCGGGACGCCGGGGCCCACGGCCTCGACCACGCCGGCCCCGTCCGCCCCGAGCACGTGCGGGAAGTGATGCTCGATCCCGAGCGTGCCCCGGAGAGTCCAGAGGTCGAGGTGGTTGAACGCCGCGGCCCGGACGGCGACGGTGACCTCCCCGGCCCCCGGCTCGGGCCGCGCCACCTCCCGAACGGCGACGTTCTCGATCCCGTAGCCGTCGATGGTGAGGGCCCTCACGCCTGCGGTGCCTCCCGAGTCTCGTGCACGGCGACTGGATAACGCACCGGGCCCTTTCTGTCACACACCCTCCCTATCCTCGAACCCGAGCCGCGACTCCCGGGCCAGGAGGTGAGCGAATTGCCCGCTCCGAAGCCCAGCAACACCGCTGCACAGAAAGGCCCCGGCCCGCGCTGCCGTGCGTGTGGCGAGACGATCGAGGTGCCGGAGGGTTGGAGCCATGGGCCCGCCGTCAGGCGCCACTATTGGGCCCGGCACCGCGACGTCATGACCCGCGGGAAGAAGAAGGACGCGCAGTGACCGCGCCGGTTCCCGACGCGCCGGAGGAGGCGTCCGAGCTCCGGATCCCGGACCTGGGCGACCTGGTCGTCGTCCTCCTTGCCGGCACCCTGGCCGGCTTGCGCGACCGGTTGGCGCAAGACGGGTTCGATCCGGCCGCCGAGCTCGTGGCGGACCTGGTCGAGATCACCGACGACTACCTCACCCGTGTCGCAGCCTGACCCCACCCTGCCGCGGCACGGGTTGCCGCCGGTCAGGCTGCGCGCGGAGTCACTGCGTCGCGTACGGCCGCGGCGACGGCCATGGTGGCAAGAGGGCCGAGGACGTCGAGATCCGCCGGCGAAGACCCCGCGGCCCCGGGGGTCGCGACGGCGAAGACCACGTCCCCGTCGTAGCGGGTGTGGGCCGGACGCACCGAGACCGTGATGCCGTCCGAGCCGCGAGCGGCGAGCCACCGCACCTCGCGCTTCTCGAACGCACCCTCTACGGCGACGAGCGCGAGGACGGTATTCGCGGGAAGCGGGGTGACGGGCTGGGCCGCAGACGCGCGGACCGGTTCCGATGCCGTCGTCCCGGCCAGGACCGAACCGTCCTCCGCCAGGACGTCGCCCACGGCGTTCACGACGGCGACGGCTGCAGCGCGCAGCCCCGACTCCTCGGCGGCGCCGAAGCCGAAGCCCCCCGCGATGCCGTACTCGCGCCCCGCCCACTTGCCGGCGGTGGCTCCGGCGCCCACGCCGACGGCGCCCCGCGGCGGGATCCCTTCCGCGGCCGCGTCGCACGCGGCCCGGCCTTGCTCGGGGCCGGGGCGGCCGCCGGGACTGCCGGCGCCGAGGTCGAACACGACGGCAGCGGGAACGATCGGCACACGCGCGATCGTCGTGTCGTAACCGATCCCGCGCTCCTCGAGCCATCCCACGACGCCGTCGGCCGCGGCGAGGCCGAACGCGCTTCCGCCGGTCAGGAGGATCCCGTGGACCTCGGTCAGCCTCCGGTCGGGGTGCAGCAACGCGAGCTCGCGGCTGCTGGGAGACGACCCGCGGATGTCACACGAGCAGACGTTCCCCGGCGGGGGGAAGAGCACGGTGCACCCGGTCCGCGCCTTCGTATCGGTCCAGTGCCCGACTTTCCACGCGTAGCCGAGCCCGCGCGTCATGCACGCCATATTGCCCGAACCGCAGGGCGGCGCCGGCCCGGGCTGCTGCTTACGTGACGGGAACCTTCTGCGTCCCTTCGCGCGTCACGATGACGATCTCCTCCGGGCGCTCGGCGAGCTGGAACTGGCACGTGATGCCGTACGGGAAGAGACCGGCGAACGGCGACATCCTGCCCGTGATCTGGAACTCCGGCGGGCCGGTCTTCTTCGGGCGCTGGTCGATCACCACGTCGGTGATGCCGCCCTCGTGTCCCGCCGCGTGGACGACGAGCCCCGAGCTCGACCACCGCGCGATCACGGTGTGAGGTGTCAGTACTAGCGGCTCCATCGCGTCCTCGAACGTCTTCAACCGGCCCCCGTAGCTCCTGGCGGACTCCTTTTAACCTCTCATATGAACATTGGTAAAAAAATTGTAAACCACATCCGGAGCTACCGGCTCGACGGTTGCTGTGGGGTTGGCCGCGGTCGCTGGTAGCTTTCGAGCCGGATCGACGGGAGGGCTCAACGGATGTCGAAACGACTGTCGGTGGCGATCGTCGTCTTGGTCGCTTTCGTCGCGTGCGGCGACCACGACCACGACGGTTCCGGGGCAGCCGGCGGGCACGAGCACGACGCGCCGGCCGGCGGGCACGACCATTCCCACGACTACACGCAGGGCACCGCGACCAGCTTCGTGTTCGGCGCTCCCGGCGACCCCGCGGCAGCGACGCTGACCGTCGAGGTCGTGGCCGCTGATCCCTACAGCTTCGAGCCCGAAGACCTGAAGGTCGGGCCCGGCGAGACGGTCACGTTCGTCGTCACGAACGAAGGCAAGCAGGCGCACGAGTTCGTGCTCGGCGATCGCGAGTACCAGCAAGCGCACGAGGAGCAGATGGCCTCGGGCTCGATGCACCACGCGGGCAACGCGATCGTGCTCGCCCCGGGTCAGACGCAGGAGCTGACCTGGGCCTTCCCCACGGAGGGCGAGGTCTTCTACGGCTGTCACGTCGCGGGGCACTACGAGGGTGGGATGGTCGGGGCGATCCGGATAACCGCCTGATCCGTTCGATGCGGCTTGCGGGTGCGGCCGTGACCCGAGGGGGCCAGACGAAGAGATCCCGCGACTGGGCCGGCGCCGTGGGGATCGCGATCTTCGGTCTCCTTCACGCAACGGCCGGCGGCGCGCTGACTCTGGCGGGCATCCACCTCGCGGTTCCGGGAGTCCTGTCGATCGCCAATGCCGCGGAAGCCGCGGCTCAGGCGGTGGGTCTCGGACTAGCGTCGCTGCGCGTGCCGCTGGAGGCCGGCGACGTCCACGGCACGTTCGCGCCCTTGACCGGGCTGGCGTTGACCCTTTGGGGGATCGCATCGGCAGCTCGCAGACGAAGCCATGGCTCACGCGGTGCGCGCGGCGGGCTGGTGATCCCGATCGCGATCGCGTTCGCGATCGTGTGCGCGGGTGCCGCGGCGGGAGCAGGAGCCGGATCGACACTGGAGCCGTCGGTGCCGGGAGCGACCGCCGCCGGCCTGGCATGGGGAGCGATAGCGGCAACGTGCGGCACCCGGCTCGCGCGCTCGGACGACCGGAAGCCGAGGGTGCGGCCGGGTTCCGCGCTGCTCGAAGGCCACCCCCGGGCCGGCCCCGGGTTCGTCACGACCGGCGTCGCGGGCGCGCTCGCTGCGGTGTGGTTCGCCGTCGCCGTCGTCTTGAGGGTGGTCGGTGTTCCTTTGTCGGCCGCGGCCGGCGGGATCCTCCTCGGGCTTGCGATGTTGCCCAATGCCGTCGTCGCCCTCGTCGCCGTCGGCTTGGGGGCGCGGGTAGATGCCGTCGCTGCCGGCAGCGCGCTGGCCGACCCCGTTCGCGAGACGTTCTCCTTGTGGGACTGGGCGGGGTCGGGCGTCGCGCCCGCTCACGTGCTCGTGCTCGTCGCCGTTCCGCTCGCTGCCGCGCTCGTAGGTGGGCGCGCCGCCGTGACCGTGGCAGCAACCGATTCCGTCCTTGCGCGCGGGCTTCGGAACGGAGTCTTCTTCGGCGCGGCCCTCGTGGCTGCCGGTTGGGCCGGCGCGCTCCAAGCCGGTGCCGGGACGTCGCTCGACGAAGCGACGGTACGGGTCTCCATCCCGGGGTTCCGCGCTTTCGTGCTCGCGCTCGCGTGGGGCGTCGCGGGGGCATGGGCCGGGTCCCGGCCGGCATGGCCGCGGCGCCGTTCTAAGGTGCCGTCGACATGACTGCTTCGTTGCTGGCCCACTACGTCGTCGGGCCGCTCGGGTGCAACTGCTACGTGGTGGGCGACCCGGCCACGAAGGAGGCGGTCGTCATCGATCCCGGAGGCGACTCCGCGCTGCTGATCGAAGAGCTCGCACGTCTCGGGATCGAAGTGAAGGCGATCGTCGCGACGCACGCGCACTTCGACCACTTGATCGCGGGCGAGCAGCTACGGGCGCACACCGGCGCTCCGTTCCACCTGCACAACTCAGATCGCTTCCTGCTCGACTGGTGGTACGAGTCCGGCCGTCTCTTTCTGGGAGTCGAGCTTCCGCCGCCTCCTGCGATCGACTCGGACGCGGACGAGGGCCTGGTGCTCGAGGCCGGATCGGCGAAGCTCGAGGTCCTCCACACGCCGGGACACTCGCCCGGTTCGATATCGCTCGTCACTAGGCACGCCCTCTTTTCCGGCGACGCTCTGTTCGCCGGATCGGTCGGCCGCACCGACCTCCCCGGCGGCGACACGCAGACTTTGATCGACGCGATCAGGTCGAAGCTGTTCGCGTTCGACGACTCGACGCCGGTCTATCCCGGACACGGCGAGCCGACGACGGTCGGCCGGGAGAAGGAGACGAACCCGTTCGTCGGGCTGAGCGCCCGCGGGTTTCAGTAGTCGTAGGGGTCCGAGTCTTCGGAGTCTCGTTCCGACGAGCCGCCCGATCCGGCGCCGCCTCCTGCCCCTACCTCGATCGTCCCCACCATCTGGCCGGAGTGGAAGCGGCAGACGAACTCGATCGAGGCATCGTCGTCGGGGGCCGTGAAGCTCGCGGTGACGGTCGCGCCGCTGTCGGCCTCCACGTCCACTCCGAGGTCGTCGGCCGTGAACGTGTGCGTGACGTTGCCGCCGTTGACGAAGGAGACCTCGACCTCCTCGCCGGGATCGACCGAGATCGTCGTGGGAGAGAAAGCGAAGTCGGTCGCCTTCACCTCCAGGGCCGCGGCCTCGCCACCCTCGCCCGCGCCGCCGTCCGCGTCCTCCGAGGAGTCGCCGCAACCCGCTGCAGCAAGAACCGCAACGGCGAGGAGTGCGAGCAGACGCCGGGGCATCGCTAGAGGATGTACGGAGGGACCGGTGGGAGGGGGACGCCGGGGTAGCGGTCGACCTCTCGTTCGAGCGTCACCCTCACCTGGTCCTCGCGCGCGGCAAGACGGCGGTCGACCTCCCGGAACCCGAGCTTCTGGAGCCGCTTGAGCTCGCCCGCGTGGCTCCTGCGGGGCTTCGCGTCCGGCGCGGTCAGGTACACCTCGACCGTTACTCGTTGCGTGACTTTCTTCTGCTTTCCTTCGGCCATGCTCCGAGATTATCAGCCTCAGATCCACTCGCGTTTCTTGAGGAAGACGTAGAGGCCGATAGCGCTCGTCGACATCAGCGTCAGCGCGAACCAGAATCCGAGGATCTGCCCGTCTTCGGGGACGAGCTCGAAGTTCATCCCGTACACACTCGCGATGAACGTCGGTACCGCGATCACCGCGGCCCACCCGGTCAACCTCTTCGTGACCTCGTTGAGCGAGTACGCTTGCTCCGCGCGCGTCAGGTCGAGCACGGCCTGGCTCAGATCGTCGATGTTCCTCACCTGGTCGGCGATCCGCAGCGTGTGGTCGTGGACGTCCTGGAAGTGCATCAGCGCGTCGGCCGGGGTCCGCTCGTGGGTCTTGATGCCCTCGAGGATCCGCGCGACCGGCAGCGCGTACCGGCGCAGCCGCGAGACCTTCTGCTTCACGGAGTAGAGCTGGCGCGACACCGGGGCCCCGGGATGCGCCAGCACGAGCTCCTCGAGCTCTTCCACGCGCTCTTCCAGGTCGTCGGCGATCTGCTGGTAGTCGTCGACGACGGAGTCGAGCAGGGTGTGGAGGAGGTACGCGGGACCCCCTCCGAGCTCGTGCTGTGCCCGCGCCCACCGCTTCTTCGCCACCTCGATGCTGCGCGACGCGCCCGCGTGCAGCGTCAGCACGTAGCGGTCGCCGACGAAGCACGCGATCTGAGTCGCCTCGAGCTGGTCGTTGATGCGGTCGAGCTGATCGAAGACGACGAAGACGTGGCCGTCGTAGACCTCGACCTTCGGACGCTGCCTGGCATGGACCGCGTCTTCGACCGCGAGCGGGTGCAGATCGAACTCCTCGGCGATCGTGGCGATGTCCTCCGGCGTGAGCGTAGCGACGTCGCTCTCGGCCCAGAGGAGGGTGCCGGAGCGCGCGCGGAGGTCGGAGACCCTGTCGAGGTCTTCGACCTCGACCCAGCCGTCTTCTGCCGAATGGCAGATCGCCATGAGCACGTTTAGACGATACGGCCAAACATGCTCGAGAGCCGCCGTTTACGCTTCGCGTCATGAGTGATCAGGCGAGGAGCGCGCGGGCGGAGGAGATCATGCGCGCGGAGACCGCTCGGTTCCGGGAGAGGACACCGCGGTCGCGCGCCCTGTTCGAGCGAGCGGCTGCGTCGATGCCCTTCGGCGTGGCGTCGTCGTTCCAGGCCGGCGATCCCTACCCGATCTATCTCGCCGGGGGCCGGGGGAGCAAGGTCACCGACGTCGACGGGCACACCTACGTCGACTTCCACAACGGCTTCGGGACGATGGCGGTAGGCCACGCGCACCCGAAGGTGCGCGCCGCCATCGAACGAGCCGCCGCGAACGGGACGCACTTCGCCGCCACGACCGAGAGCGCGGTCCTGCTCGCCGAGGAGCTGAAGCGCCGCTTCGGGATCGAGAAGGTCCGGTTCACGAACTCCGGTACGGAGGCGACGATGGACGCGGTGCGTCTGGGCCGCGCCGCGACGAGCAGAGACGTGCTGCTGAAGATCGAGGGCAGCTACCACGGCCACCACGACGCGGTGATGTTCTCGGTGGTGCCGACGATGGACTCGAGCGGCCCGGTCGAGCGCCCGTGGTCGGTGCCGTTCTCGCGCGGCATCCCCGCGGGCGCGTCGAACGACACGATGGTCGTCTCGTTCAACGACGTCCCCGCGCTCGAGGAGACGCTGCGCGCGGCCGGCGAGAGGATCGGCGCTCTGATCATGGAGCCGGTGATGATGAACATCGGCATCGTGCTCCCGCAGCCCGGGTACCTGGAGAAGGTGCGTGAGCTCTGCACGCGTCACGGCGTCGTGCTGATCTTCGACGAGGTGAAGACCGGCTGCACCATCGCGCCCGGGGGCGCGACCGAGATGTTCGGCGTGCAGCCGGACCTCGTCTGTCTCGCGAAGGCGATCGGCGGCGGCACTCCTATCGGCGCGTTCGGGGGCCGCGCCGAGATAATGGACGAGATCGAGAACGGCGTCGCGGCGCTCGGCACGTTCAACGGCAACCCGCTGTCGACGTCGGCGGCGCTCGCGACGCTCACCGAGGTCCTGGACGACGCGGCGTACGAGCATTTCCGCTCGCTGGGGACGATGCTCGCGACCGGCTGCCAGAAGGCGCTGGACTCCGCCGGCATCGAAGCGGTCACGATGGACCTCGGCTGCAAGGGGTCGATCACGTTCCGGGACCGCCCGCTGGAGCGCTACCGCGACTTCCAGGCAGTCGACGGCTCCCTGTTCGAGGCGTACTGGTGGTGGCTCGTGAACCGCGACATCTACCAGACGCCGGGCAAGGAAGAGCAGTGGACACTCTCGGTCCAGCACACGGAAAAGGACATCGAGCGTTTCCTCGACGTCTTCAACGGCTACTGCGAGGCCGTGGCCGCCGGATAGGCGCCGGTCCGGTCGCGGCGGCCGCGCAGAACCGAGACGATCACGTATACGACTCCCAGGAAGAAGATCAGCGTCCCCATGACGTTGACCTGGGGTGGGACGCCGATGCGAGACGCGCCGAAGACCCACAGTGGGAACGTGATGGTCGCGCCCGCGTTGAAGCTGGTGATCACGTAGTCGTCGATCGACAGCACGAACGCGAGCAACGCGGCCGCCAGGACGCCCGGGAAGATCAGCGGGAACGTCACCGTCCAGAACGTCGACCACGGTGTCGCCCCCAGGTCCTGGGCAGCGTCCTCGAGGCTGTGGTCGAGGCCCGCCAGGCGCGCCCTCACGGTCACGACGACGTAGGAGATCGAGAACAGGATGTGCGCGATCAGGATCGTCGTGAACCCGCGGGCTACGTTCAGCGTGACGAACAGCGACAGCAGCGACACGCCGAGCACGATCTCGGGTGTGGCCATCGGCAGGAAGATGAAGACGTTCAGCGCGCCCCGGCCGCGCATGCGGTAGCGGCTGAGCGCCAGTGCCATCAGGGTCCCGAGGATCGTCGCGACCAGCGTGCTCGCGCCGGCTATCAGCAACGAGTTCTTGAGCGCGGTCGTCAGCTCCGGGATCTCGAACAGCTCCCGGTACCAGCGCAGCGTGAAGCCTTGCCACGCGAAGTTGAAGCGTCCCTTGGGGTCGTTGAAGCCGAACAGGATCATGACGACGATCGGCACGAACAGGTACGCGATCACCGCGCCGGTGTAGACCGGCAGGAAGCGCGACCTTCGCCGGGCCATCAGACCGACAGCTCCTCGGTACCGAGAGCGCGGACGTACGCGGCCACGCCGAGAAGGATCCCCGCCATCAGCAGGAACGAGATCGCGGCTCCCTCGGGGTAGTCGTTGTTCGTCAGGAACTCCCTCTGGATGACGTTACCGATCATCGTCGTGTTCACGCCTCCGAGGAACGTCGCGTTGACGAAGTCGCCGACGGCGGGGATGAAGGTCAGCAGCGACCCGGCGAAGACTCCCGGAAGCGACAGCGGAAGCGTCACGCGGAGAAACGCCTGTCGCCGGCTCGAGTAGAGGTCCGCCGCTGCGTCGAGCATGGCGGGGTCCAAGCGCTCCAGCGACACGTACAGCGGCAGCGCCATGAACGGCAGGAAGTTGTAGATCATCCCGGCGACGACCGCGGTCGAGGTCGCCAGCACCTGGTAGGAGTCCGGCAGCAGTCCCCAGTCCCTCAGCGCGCCGAGGAAGATGCCCTCGTCGGCGAGGATGAACTTCCACGACAGCGTCCGGATGATGAACGGGGTGAGGAACGGGAGCAGGATCAGCAACAGGTAGAGGTTCTTGAGCCTCCCGCCCTTGAGCGCGATCCAGTACGCCATCGGATAGCTCACCACGAGCGTGACGACGGTCACGATCAGCCCGTACCGGATGGAGCGGAACAGCTGCGTGTCGAACTTGCCGAGCGCCTCGGTGTACGTCTGCCAGTGTCCGGTGAGCTCGTAGCCGCGCTCGAGCGACCCCTCTTGCAGCGACACCGACAGCATCGTCACCATCGGCACGAGGAAGAAGACGGCGAGCCAGAGGGCCCCCGGGAGCGTGAGGAGGTACGGGGTCAGGCGCCGCCGCATATGGATCGCGCTCTAGCCCTGGATGACCTCGCCGAAGAGGTCGTTCCAGACCTCCTCGTCTTCTTCGCTCAGGTCCTTGTAGTGGAACAGCAACGACTCCATCTCGGGTGTCGGGAACACCAGCGGGCTCTTCGCCACCTGCCGCGTGAACTTGTCGTCGGCGTCCTTCAGGATCTCCTGCGCCTCGGGGACCGGGCAGATGTAGTTCACCCAGGCGGTGATCTGCGCCGCGACCTCGGGGTCGTAGACGAAGTCCATGAGCTTCATCGCGTCGATGGGGTTGGCGGCGTTCTGCGGGATCGCCATGTTGTCGACCCACAGGATCCCGCCCTCCTCGGGAACGACGAACTCGAGCTCCGGCTTGTCGAACTGGAGCTGGAAGACGTCGCCGGACCACGCCATCGTCAGCCACAGGTCCTCGCGCACGA
>WUUC01200339.1_pt1 | contig 13414 bp, 27 predicted proteins | sample 6278441 | NCBI WGS metagenome assembly WUUC01 (sample SAMN13675441, study PRJNA597444) | soil metagenome | isolation source: soil | place: USA: Washington | collected 2017-10
TTCGTCGCCTTCGACAAGAGCGACCCCAAGGCCGAGTTCGACACCGGCTGCAAGGCGACCACCCCCCGCAACTTCACGCAGGGCCACGACGCCAAGACCGCCTCGTTCCTGGTCGAGGCCCAGGCCGACGGCTACGGGATCAAGTCGGCCGACGGTTCGGTCATCTACAGCGGAGCGCTGGACGCCGCGAAGCGGGGCGGGCTGTCCGAGGCGCTGGTCGGCAAGGTCGAGCGTGCACTCAAGACGGCGGACGACCGGGCCACGGCCAAGGCCGCGAAGGCCGCCGAGCGCGACCAGATCAAGAAGGACAAGGCCGAGGCCAAGGCCAAGGCGGACGCCGAGAAGGCGGCAGCCAAAGCCGCCAAGGCCAACGCCCCGAAGGAGGTCGCGGCCAAGGTGGTTGAGGGCTCCCAGGAAGGCGACGCGACCCCGACCGGCGGGGGCCGGGTCACCGTCAAGGTCGGCCGTCACGAGTACGAGGGCGACCTGTCCGAGGACGGTAAGACAGTCACCTACCTGAACAACACGGGTGAGCAGCAGGAGCGCGACGTCGAGTCGGTGCGGATCCTCAAGCGCTCCTGACCGACTGAACTGGACGGCCCCCGGCGACGCTGCCGGGGGCCGCTCTGTACCCCCCGGCCCCTGCCCGGGAGTTCGCTGGAGAAAGCTCCGTCGTGTGACTTACGCCACATCCAGGGGGGATTCCCCTGGGGTGAAGGATAGGGTAGAATAGGAATTAGAGGGCGGGGGGCACCCCCCGTCGAGAGAGGAGCCCCGAATGGGCATGGAATGGGGAAAGCCCGGACCGATCAAGCCGGGCACGGCGTTCGTCCTGACGATTCTAGCGATCGTCGCCATTCTCCTGATCCTGGAGTACGCGCAGTGAGCAAGTCGGGTAAGGCCGGGGGGCCGGAGAAGCTGGTCGTTTACATTGGCATTCTCCTGCTCTGCCTCGCCTGCTGGTACGGCGCCCTGCAAATCGTCTGGAGCGGCAAGTGAACCGTCGAGTAGACGTCGACATTCCCAAACCGGGGATCCCCGACTCGGGTGACATTACCGAGAAGGGGACCCAGATCGGGGGCTGGTTCGCCGAGCGTCCCGAGGCGTTCTGGACCCTGGTAATCGTCGGGGTCGCCGCGTGGATTCTCCTCACGCTAATGAAACGCCCGTTCGTCCGGGGGCTGGCCGTCGGAGCGGTCATCCTCACCGTAGTTTTCCTCGCGTTCTTCAACTGAAAGGAACCCCTGGTCGTGAAAGGCTGGATCGCACTCGCCCTGTTCTGGGTCGCAATCATCTGGTTCGTCGTGGAAGTGGCCAAGGTCAATTGAGGGGCTCCCACCGGGGTAAGCCTCGGTCCCACAAGGCCCGCAGGACCACGACGTACACCTCGCGCAACAAGTCCCAGGCCGGTAAGAGCAACGGGGGTTGGTACTTCCTCCTGCTGGCCGCCGTCGTAGTTGCGCTTTTCCTCGCAGTCGCCAACGAACTCGGCGCGCTGTAAAACGAACCGCCCCGGGGGGATTCCCTCGGGGCGGTTCCGTATGGTAAAATTTTTTTAGAAGGCAAGAGGGAACAACACAGAGGAGACCGAAATGGACGCCAAGACCCGCCGGGCAGCCGCCAAGAAGGCCCAGCTCACCGAGGCCACCACCGCCCGGGTCTCCACCGAGACGGCAGCCACCCTCCTCAAGCTGGTCAAGGCCAAGATCCAGTCGGGTTGCCTCTCGATCGAGGCCGCTGAGGCAGGCGCACAGGCCAACCTTTTCAACGCCACCCCGGCCGAGTCCTTCCGGGCGCGCATTGAAGCCGCCCACGCCGAGGCCCTCGCCGTCTGAACCCCCCTCTTCGCCCCCCGGTCGAACAGGCCAGGGGGCCGTTCCGTGTGGGGTGCCAGCAAACCATCCTAGGATCCTAGGAAGTTAAACTTGTTAACACCGATATCGCGCCGGCGTGTTATCACCGCTATGTGACGCAGGTCACACACTCGAGGGAATTGTGTCGACCCCCCACGATAGGGTAAAATTATTTTTAGAACGAGGGAGCAACCAGCTCCCCACCCCACACCCCGGGAGAACGAAATGGCCACCAAGACCACCACCAAGAACAACTCCCTCAAGCCCTGCGAGTGCTCCAAGTGGGAATTCGGCCAGTTCGAGCCGAACACCGACACTGACTACAACACCCAGTGCACCGAGCAGACCAAGCGCTCGTTCGCAATGGGCCACGACGCCAAGCTGGTCGGCTTCCTGGTCCGGGCCGAGCTGGCAGGCGACGAGATTCGGGTCAACAACGGCGGAGTGGTTCACAGCTTCCAGGGGGCCGTGCACGCGGCAGCCAGCGTCAGTGAGGCCCTCGCGGCCAAGGCGCAGGCGCAGCTCGACGCGGCTCGCGCCCGGATCGCCCGGAAGGCCGCCCGCGAGGCCGCCAAGACTGCCCGCAAGAGCGCCAAGCAGGCCATGGACACCCTGGTGGACCGGCAGGCCGCGCACGAGGTGGCCGAAGCCAAGAAGGCCCAGCCGACCCACCGCCACGCCACGATCAAAGTCGGCCGTTGGACCTACCGCGCGGCCATCGAGGTTGCCACGGGTGACCTGATCTACACGAACAAGAAGGGCGAGGACGTCGCTCTCCAGGCCGGGCAGTACACCGAGGTTAACTGACCAGGCCGGAGCCCCGGGGGGGATTCCCCTCGGGGTTCCGCTGTGGTAAAATGGAATTAGACGGGGGGCACGGCCCCCCACCACCCCTAGGAGGACGAAATGGACGACATGGAGACCACCCCCGGCGTAGTCGCCGACATGATCCGCAAGGCCGTCGAGGCTGAGGGGGGCGAGGTTACCTACAACAACGCCAATGGCCAGGGCCGATTCGGCTTTATGGTCCTGCGCATGCCGGACAACACCGAGGTTACCTTGAAGATCGAACTGAACTGATGGACCTCCTCGACTGGTTCGTCGCCTTCCTGGATTGGACGATCGTTCACCCGGACGTCGCGCTGATCCTCTGCATTATCCTTCCATTCACCCTGTTCTTCCTGCTGGTGCCGGGACACCCCCGCCGGTGGAAGGGGAAGAAGTGACTCGCAACGAGTTCGCCCTACTGTTCACGGGGCTGGTCCTGATCGGCCTCGCCTGGTTCATCCTGACCGTGGCCTGGACGTAGATTCGCCTGGTTCGGGGGGTTGCGCTGACCCCCCGGATCTGGTAAAATTGAATTTAGAAGGGGGGAGGGAAAAGCCCCCCGAACCGGAAAAAGGAGCCCGAAATGACCGCCTTCACCGTCACCGTTTCCTTCCACGACGAGGACATGGATGACGCGGTCGTCACGATCGAGGCCCAGACCGCAGCCGAGGCCGAGGATGCGGCCTTCGAGCAGTTCCTGGAGGACGGGGTCTCCGAGGCAGTCGCCGTCGAGGCCGCCTGATTCGAGGCGAGCGGGGGGTTGCGGCCCCCCGCTCCGTCTGGTAAAATGGAATTTAGACAGGGCGGGTTCCGCCCCCTCACCCCAGGAGTCAAAATGAACGAGTTCCTCATCCACCACGACAGCGGCGAGTTCCTGGTCCGGACGAGCCTGGACGCTGAGTCGGCAGCCAACCTGATCAGCGAGAAGTGGGGCCTGGACGTCGAGTCGATCCAGCCCGCGACCGCCGAGGACATCCGCCTTAACCAGGGCCAGTGGACCGAGTTGGACCAGGAGGTCTGACCAAGCTGAGGCCCCGGGGTTGCGGCCCCGGGGCCTCCCATGATAGGATAAAGGTGCCGGGGTTGGCCCGGCCCGACGAAAGGAACCCACCCATGGACGAGCAGATCACCCAGGTTCTCGACGCGCTGGAAAAGGCGGGCTTGCACACCTGGGAACTCAGCGAGGGCATCATCAACGTGCACTCCGCCCCCGTGACCGATGGTGGGTCCGCCGACGCGGCAACCTACCTGTACACCGTGACGGTGACCAAGACCCCGTAGCCAGCACCTACAGTTCGGCCCCCGGGAGGCTCCCGGGGGCCGAACACTATCCCTGGGTGTGGCTGGTGTCCGGCCAGGCCGGGAATTCGCTGGGGGACACGGGGGGCACCAGCGCGGGGCGGGTGCTCGGCGGGGGCTGTAGTAGCCACTCCGCGATCCGCAGCACCGTCTCCGCCTTCTCGGTCAGGGTGGGTGGTTTCCACCCGTCCCGGGGGTAACCTCGCCCGTTCTGTTCGGGCTGGCTGTGGTCGTCTACCCATCTGCTGGCTGCCGCGAGCGCCCCCTTGCGAAGTTCCGCGTAGCGGGCACCTTGCTCTGCGCTGATCGGCTCACTCACCGCCATCGCCCACTCTGGTTGCCTCGGATGGCCAGGATCGTGCCTGCGTTTGGCAGCATGGCAGCCAGTGCCACCAGGCGGTCTTTGATGAAAGCGACTACCATGGCGTCCTCCTCGGTCAGAATCATATCCGTTCCGGCCTGACCGATTGAGCGCAGGGAACGTTCGAGGGTGCCTGAATCGATGATGGCCCGGACAAACCGCATATCCTCCTTGGCGACACTCCGACGCTCGTCCTGCTTGCCACCACCATCACCATCGAGTTTACCGTCGATGGCGGCCTGGATTGTGTCGTTGACATTCATTCTCCAGTACTCCCCCATCCGTTCTCGCCCCGACCGCGTGGGTCCGGCAGGTCACCCTTCTCTTGCGTCTGGATGACCTCGCCCTGCCAGGTCGGAATCAATACGTACTGGGCCAGGCGCTGACCGGCGACCAGGGGCCTTGTGGTCCCGCTCTTGTTAGTGACCCGGAGCATTAGTTCACCTCGGTACCCCTCGTCAATTACGCCTAGCCGAACGTCGAGGCCGAGCTTGGCGTAGGCCGACGACCGGCCGACGATCAGCCCCCACCAGCCGACCGGCAACGCAGCGGTGACGCCGGTCCGGATCAGCTTGGTCTCGCCGGGGTGGACGTCCACTGATTCGCTGATTGCCAGGTCCACTCCCGCGTCACCGACGTGGCCCCGGGTCGGCAGGCTCGCACCGGACACCAGGTGCACGTGCATTGCTGCACCCGGATTCGGGTAGAACGAGGTGGCACTGAGGTTGGGCTGCCGCAATTCACTCTCGGGCTTGTCCAAGTCCAGTTGCTGCCACACCGTCTGCTCACCTGGGTTGACGAACGGCATCAGGGGCAAGTCGGCCAGCGGGTTGACACCCTGGCGAAACTGCACCTCGTTCTGGGGCGGGGTGAGCAGGAAGTCGACGAACACCGGAGGCCGAGCCGACCAAGAGGCCAGCGTGTCGGGGGTGACCAGTAGGACATGCGCCCCCCGCTCGCTCCAATTCCGAATCTGGACGCTACGGTCGAGCAGAACCTGGTCGGTCAGGATCACCGTAGCCTTGTTGAGCGACAGGGCGAGTTCGATCTCGACTGGCACGCCCAGAGTAGCAACTCCGGCAGGCAGGTAGGCGACCAAGCCATCTGCGGCAGCCAGCGCTGCGCGGTTGATCCGGTCCACCGTCACCAGGTCGGAGTTCGCGTGGGTGGCCACGGCGTAAGCGCGGGCTGGGCGGAACGACGAGACCTCAATCGAGGTCAACGTCTGTTCGATCAAGTTGGCGATCCGGTCCAAGGCGGGAGCCTGGTCGATCGGGCGGGCAAAGTAGACGAGCATTGTTTCTCCTTGGGTGGGGTGGGGGCCGACCCGTAGGCCGACCCCCGGTGTTCAGTTGAGTGCGACGAGCAGGATGGATGCTCCGGCGACCCCGGCGACGACCGTCACCCAGAACAGGGCGCCGACCATGAAGTCATCTAGCATCGGGTTGTTGCCTCGACGGTGGTGGGTCAGTGCAATCCGGAAGGCGAGGAAAGCGACTGCCAGCAGCGCCAATCCGGTCGGAATCACCGGGCGAATCGAGTGGGGTCGACGTACTCGAAGTGGTTGTCCAGCTCGGGGTGGATCTTGGCCTGCCAGTCCGGGTCGCCGACCTGGAAGTCGACCGTGTGGGTCCACTTCCGGCCGACCATTGCTCGGACGCGGACCGAGTGTGAGGCGTACTGGACGCTGACGCGGTGGTCGTTGCCGAACGGGACCCGACCGGTACGCTCGGTGGCTCGGTGCTCTTCCGGCCGACCCGGGACGTTGGCCAGTCGGTACCGGGCGATCAGGTGCGCCCGGACCTTGGCGATTTGGGCCGACGGCGTCACCCCCGGGCTCGGCTTCGGAGCGTGCGGGGTGGGAATGGTGGTCTGCGTCACTTGCGTCTCCTCAGTAGAAGGCCGATTACGTAGGCAACGAACGCTCCTGCGCACCCCATTGCCACGACGTACCAAACCAGTTCTTCGGTGGTGATCCCGTTCATTCCGGGGCGGGGTCCTCTCCAGGCCAGCCGCCCGAGTAACGGATCCGCTGCGCCATCCGGCAGTAGATCCCAATGTCGAAAATCGTGTCATCGCTGGGTCGGTCGCCACGCTCGATTGCCGACTGCCAGCGGGCGATTTTGCCGATCAGGTAGAAGAACACCCCCAGTTCGGCTGCCTCCTCGGCGTCCACGTGTCGGCCCATTGTGCGGGCGAGCATCAGACCGATGTCGATCAGGTCGGTGGAGCCGTACTCACGCGCCTTGTCGACGGTGGGCTCCATTTCCTCCCGGGCCACCTTTAGCCACCACTTGTCCAGCGGTTCGGTGGCTGCCGCCCGAAGGTCGGTCCAGGTGGTGTGCTGCATGAGCAGCTCGCGTTCGCCGTCTGGCAGGTCAGTCCAGACTGTGGACCCGTGCTGGTGCGTGACGTTCAGGTCGGTCTTGTTGTGCCGCTTGCGCTTCTCGCACTGCTTGCCCGTGGTACTCACGGACTGACAGCGCTTCTTGCCTTCGGGGGTGAGCTTAAGCGTGGTCACTGGGCTCCCAACTCGACCATTGTTACGGGTGAGGTGCCGACGAGGGCGATTGCGCAACGCAGGTCCCGACCTAGCGTCGCCAGGTGACCTCGTGCCTCACGCGGCAGCTCGTTAATGTCGGTGGCTCCGGCCGCGTCAGGGTATTGGTGGTCGAGCATCGTCAGTGCGAGCCTGACGTTCCCGTTCCAGTTACCCCCCCCGTTCGCACGCACGGCTTCGGCTACCAGTCCGAAGTCGAACCCGCCGACTCGGCGTGTCTTGTTCGTGACGGTGGTTCGCTCCTCCAGTAGCCCGAGCTTCTCCCACGAGGTCTCGTCCTTCAGGGGGCCGGACGACCCGGCGACCCGGATGGCGTGGGTGCGAGCGACCACCAGCACCCGAACGTCGGTCACAGCCTCGTGCCAGGGCGAAATCCCAGCCATTGCGAGGAAATCGATCGCCCGGCAGTCGCTGCTGGTCACGGTCGGGTAGTACCGGGTGTGCAACCCCAAGCCGTAGCCCTGGGTTCCCTCCACAATCACGTCCTGGTCGGATTCCAGGGTGAACGCGCCCGACGGCGCGCTGAGGATTCCGGTGTTGCCCTTGTGGTTGTACAGACCCCAGGTCACGGCGCGGCGCATGATCCGCTCCGCCCGAGCCGCACCGATTCCCTTGCCCGTGGAGCCGATCCGGCCGACGAGTCCGGCCTCGGCTTCGGCCTTCTTGTGGCTATCCTCGATTACGGTCGCAGTGGTGGACACGGTCAGGCGGTTGCTCACGTTGAAGCCCGCCTCGTCCAGCCGCCGAACCTCGTCCAACAGCACCTCGGGGTCGACCTCGGACCCGGCGGCAATATGCAGCCCGCAGTCGAGGTTGGTGACGGCAGCAACCGGCACCTGCCGGAGCTTCCACTCTCGGCCCTTGTCGTCCCACGCGGTGTGCCCGGCGTTCGGTCCGGCGACCCGGATCACGACGTCCTGCTCTTCCAGGCTGCGTGCCAGGTGACCGACTACGGCCCCCTTGCCCTCACTGCCGAACTGTGCGCCGACAACGACGGTAACTCGTCCCATTGCGTTCCTCTCCAACTTGGGGGTGGACCCCGCCGGGTGGCGGAGGACCCCTACTCTACCCCGGGCCTTGCCCCGGTGTCAAGGGCCATGGTAACATATTGCAACGACAGCAGCGCACCACCCCCGAGGGAGACTGAAGTGGACACACGCTACGCGCAACACGAAGTGAGCCAGGTGTTCGACCTGCCCTGGACGTACAGCACGTGGTGGGCAATCGAGCGGGAGCTGGTCACCGTGCAACGCAGGCTCGGACTGGTTGACACGAACGAGACGGATCAGCTCGTCGACGTCGCGCAGCCCGCGTTCACCGCTCGCAGCGAAGGGCTGATCCGACAGATCCTGGAAGAGGAGCGGGTTGTACAGCACGACGTGGCCGCGTTCTTGGCTGTCGTGCGCCAGTGGTGGGGCGAACCCCACGCCCGGTGGATCCACTTCGGTCTGACCTCCAGCGACCTGGTTGACACCGCAATGGCCCTGCGATTCCAAACGCTCAATCCGGTCTTGGAGAGGGCGATTAACGACCTGGTGGGCACAGTCGGAGTTTGGACCCGGCTGCAAACGCCTCTGCTGGGTCGGACTCACGGCCAGCCCGCCGAGCCGACCACCGTGGGGGTTCGTGCGTCGAACTGGATGGCCCACTTCGGACCGGCGGTCACGGATCTGATCGTCGCCGGGAATGGGATGCTCCACGCCAAGTTGAGCGGTCCGATTGGCACGTACGCGCACAACTCGGTGCAGGTGGAGCGAATGACCGCTGAGGCCCTGGGTTTGGCGCCGTTCGGGGCGGGGGCTAGCCAGGTCGTACCGCGCATCCACTTGGCCTCGTGGGCGGACGCGGCAGCTCGGTTCCTGGGCGTGCTGGACAAGGTGGCCACCGACCTACGGTTAATGAACATCCTGGGTGAGGTGAACGAGCTGCGGACCGGCGAGCAGGTCGGCTCGTCGGCAATGCCACACAAGGAGAACCCGATTGGGTTGGAGCAGGTGTCCGGGATGGCGCGGCTGGCTGCCGGGTACGCCGGAATGCTGCGCCACACCAGCCTCTGGCTGGAACGCGACATTAGTCACTCCTGCGTCGAGCGGGTCGCCGTGCCGGACCTGTGGCACGTCCTGCTGTACTCGATCCGCCGAATGACCGACTTGATGGGGGGCAAGGTTCAGGTGGACCCGGTGGGGTGCATGGAGAACCTGGATTCGGCGGGGGTCGCACCGTACACCTCGAAGCTGACGTTGTCGGCGATCCGGCGAGGGATGACCGTAAGCGAGGCCCGAAGGTGGGCAATGACCACCAACGCAGCGGACACGGTCAACGTCGACGCGGATGCGGGCTGGTTCGTGCGGCAGACTCCGAAGTACGGTGACACCCGGTGAATCAGGCGGAGTTTGCGAGGTTGACCGGGTGGTCGGAGGCCCAGGTCAGCCGTCTAATTTCGGCGGAGCGTCGGCCGACAATGGACACGGTGCTAGTGGTTGAACGTGCCCTGGAGTGGTCGGTTCAGGACCAGGCCGATGAGGTCCGGTGCGACGCCTACGGCCAGGCGCTCAAGGCCAAAATCGAGGCCACACCGAGTCGCGGTCACTTCACGGCCGATGCGCTGCACGGCGACCACCCGATCCGGTCGCACCTCTGTTCGGTCTGTCTACAACCCAAGTTGGAGGACCCGTCCAACTGCGACTCCAACGAACACGTCCGCTGGGCGGCTGACCAAGACGACATGAACCCCCGACCGGCAGGAGCTGATCAGTGACCCCACCTCGTTTCCCTCGCCCCTGTGGTGCCTGCGGCGAGCTGGTGTTCGCCAATGGATGCGTGCACTGGAAGCCGAAAACTACTGCGGGTCGCCGGTCGCGTGGGGGGTCGGCTCTCGTGAAGCGGACTCTGGCCGAGGTTCAGGAGCCGCTTTCCTTCCTGGGCTTGACACCGGGGCAAGTAGCAGGATAGAATAGTCCAGTAATCCCGCCCCACCGACAAGGAGAGCCAAATGGCACTCGTCTCGCCTGCGACGGCAATCCAGCCGAGTCGGGGTCTCACCGCCCCGAACGCAGCCTCCACCCTCAGCGCCGGATTCAAGCCGACCCCCGAACAGCAGAACATCCTCGACGCGTTCCGGCAGGCCGACCGACCGACCCTGGTCGTGGAGGCACTCGCCGGAACCGGTAAGACCACTACGCTAAAGGCAATCGCCAACGTGGACCCGCGTCGGCCCGGCGTGTACATTGCCTTCAACAAGAGCATTGTTAACCAGGCCGGGTCTGCGTTCCCGCAGGGGGTCAACGTCACCACGGCGCACTCGCTCGCCTACCGGGCAATCGGCCACCTCTACGCTGACAAGCTGAACTCGCCTCGGCGGGGGGCACAGTGGATTGCCGCCACGCTTAAGGTCCGACCGACCGACGTGGACGGCTCAATGCTCAACAACGTGCTGGCGACCCGGCTGGCGCAGGCCACCGTTGCCCGGTACATCAAGTCGGCGGACAGCTCGATCGGCAGCCACCACCTGCCGCCCCGGGCAGCTCACCTGAACTTCGACGCAGCAGCGCTGGCTGCCGTGATCCTGCCAATTGCCAACCGGATCTGGGACGACGCGCGGAAGGTCGACGGCAAGCTCCCGTTCACGCACGACCATTACCTTAAGCTCTGGTCGCTGGGGAGCCCCCGGTTGCCGTACGATTACTTGATGTTTGACGAGGCGCAGGATGCGGACCCGGTAATTGCGTCGATTGTCGCTCGCCAGACCCACGCGCAGCGGATCTACGTGGGGGACCAGAACCAGGCAATCTACGGTTGGCGTGGCGCGATCGACGCAATGGGCAGGGTGGAGGATGCTCGGCGGCTACCGCTCACCAAGTCGTTCCGCTTCGGTCCGGCAATTGCCGAGCAAGGCAATGCCTGGCTGGAGCTGTTGGGGTCCAAGCTGCGGGTGGTTGGTCACGACCCGATCCAGTCGACGGTGTGCGACCTGGACGAGCCGCGTGCGATTCTCTGCCGGACGAACGGGACCGCACTCGGCTGGGTCCTGGCCTTCCAGGAGCGCGGGATCAAGGTCGCTCTCGCCCCGGGGGACCGCAACGCAGGCAAGGACATCCAGCAGTTCGCCTGGGCAGCTCGGGACCTGATGGCAGGCAAGGGTACGGATCACCCGGAGCTGTCGACCTTCCAGACCTGGTCGGAGCTGCTGGAGTACGTCGAAGAGGAAGAGGACGCGGCGGACTTGAAGCGTCTGGTTAACATCATCAACCGGGTTGGTGTTAACGCGGTGATCGACGCAATCCGGAACCTGACGCCGGAGGCAATGGCCCAGGTCACGGTCAGCACTGCCCACAAGGCGAAGGGGCTAGAGTGGGACTCGGTTCGGGTGGCGGACGACTTCACACCTCCGGACCCCGAGGCGGACGAGGAGTACGACCCGGCAGGCCTAATGCTGGCCTACGTCACAGTGACGCGGGCTAAGCTGCGGTTGGACCCGGGCAGCCTGAGGGAGCCGGAGCTGTGGTCACCGCGCTAGCGGTGGGAATGGAGGTGGTCGGGGGCCTCGTGCTCCTGACCGCCCTCCGAATCAAGTACTCAATCGAGATCGAGCGAATCGAGCAGGACGAGTGGAACGCGCATTTTCAGGAGCGGCTGTGGGACGAGCCTCCGTCCCGGTAGCTCCGACCGACCCCTGGGCAGGGCAACCGCTCTTCCCCCCGCACTACGTCATCCGCAACACGACCACCCTGGAAGTCACGCAGCCAGCCACCCTGGAGGTAGCAAATGACCAATCCGATCCAGTTGCGCATCGTGGGGGTCGGCACCGGGACGGAACTCGAACTTACTCCGGTCTTCGAAGTCGAATGTGGCGGCATCGTGGTAACGTTCGGCAGGGACAAGCTGATTCATGCCGGTGAGATAGCATCGATGTTCGAAGCTGCTGATGTTAACCCTGAGCTTGGTGCCCCGTTCGTGAGAGCCGACCATGCTTAACAACAAGGAAGACGCTAACGTGGGGGACACGGTGTTCTTGACACCGAGGTCCAAGCAGGCACCCCGAATCTGCTACGGTCGGTACGCCGTCACGGTGACCAGCCTGGCCGACTGGCCGTACGTCACAGTGCAACTGAACGGGGCAGCACACAACATCCACCGTGACAACATTAACAAGAGTGCATCCAAGGTCGGTAAAACTCGGTCGGACGGTGACGGAGTTGGAGGCGGCAGCGACCACTCCGAGCCGCAGACCCTACCCCCCGGCGTGACCCGCACCTTCCCTACTCACGAGGAACCCCCTTTATTCTGATGAAAGTGAGAATCGACCATGCAGGCACTGAAGTTGAGATCGAGTGGCCTACTCCCGACAGCAGCGCTGACCGCAAAGAGGCGGTGGACCTGGCACTTGATGCGTACCGTCGCGCTCGTGACCTTGCTGGCCCTGGCACCTCCCACGGGGTGGGCTTTGGCGGCCAGCTCGTGGAGCGCGCTCGGGATGTTCCAGTCCACGGCTCCCAGTGGAACGGGCAAGTTGAGCCCGCCACCGCAGGGAACTACGGTGCTGGGCAACCCCGCCCCCGAGGGCGAGGAGGGGAACCCCCCACCGAGTGAGGCACCCGACCCGGTGCTCAAGCAAGCTCCGGCTCCGACCCCGGCGCCGGAAGCCCCAACCGAAGGAGACACCCCCGTGACCGACCCGCAGCAGACCCCAGACCCAGAGCCGCAGCAGGAGCCAACCACACCGGAGCCCGAAGTGGAAGAGGCTCCGGTCGACGCGGGCACCACCCGAATCGAAGACGACGCCGAGCAGGCGACCCCGACCGTGGAGGAAGCCGAGGGTGGGGTCGAGACCCCCGAGGACACCAATGGCGAAAAGGATGGGGGACCGGTCGGCTGAGTCTTGACGTGCGGCTGCTGGCTGCCGGTGGTACCCTGGTCCTTGGACGTCCATCCAGCCAGGAGGCTTCAATGGCAGACAGCAAGCTCAACCCGAGCAAGGCCGCACCGAAGGCGCAGGAGAACAAGCAGGCGACCGAGACGGCTCCGGCCGACCCCCGGATCGACCAGGCCGACGGCGCGACCGTGGCGGACCGCAAGACCGACCCGGGGTCACACGACCAGGGTGGCGAGTACGTCGACGGTGCGGAGCACGTGATCGGTACCGACCCGCGTCGGGTTCCGCAGGACGTCGGGCAGTGCATGTACGACGGTCACCGTGTGGTGGACGGCAAGCACGTCGACCCCATGGGCGTGGAGTTGAACATCACCCACAAGGGTGGGCCGGACAAGGGAATCGTGCCGATCAATTGGCCCGGTGACCTGACCGAGCGCGACCGTGACGACAACACGGGCAAGACCGGGGCCTGACAGCCTGAACTGACCGAGGCCCCGGCGGAGTAGCAGTTCGCCGGGGCCTTGTCGTACCCTCGTGCTAGGCTGGGTTGCAGGGCTGGAGAGAGGACGAGCACAGTGCCACTTAGCGCACCAATCGGGGACCACCCGTTCAAACGAGAGATTATCCAGTTCGTTCGTGCG
>WUUC01221209.1_pt1 | contig 13414 bp, 12 predicted proteins | sample 6278441 | NCBI WGS metagenome assembly WUUC01 (sample SAMN13675441, study PRJNA597444) | soil metagenome | isolation source: soil | place: USA: Washington | collected 2017-10
CGCGAGGCGACGACGTGCTCGACGCCGAGGTGGACGACGTTGCAGTAACGCTCGATGGCCTCGCAGTACGCCTTCGCGTGGGCCAGCGTGCGCTGGACGGAAGCCCCCGTCCCGGCGAGGGCGGTGCCGTTGTCCGCCTGAAAAATTATCTCGTCCGACAGGTTGGTTAGTTCGCTAACGCCGACGCTGTAGGCACAGATTTCGGGGCCGCCGCTCGGCGCGGGGAGTTCGCGGGACGGGCCGATCAGTCCCATCCGCTCGCTCACCAGCGGCTCGACTCGCTCCAGAATCTCTTCCTGCGTGTAAAAGGCGGGTCGCATAGTTGACTCCGGGTTTAATCCGCCGTGATGCTCTCGGTCGGGTGCCGGGCGAAGTCGGAGCAGACGGTGCAGAGCGGTGACTTCAAGAGCCGGTAGCGCCGCTCTCGTCCGCCCCGGTCGAAGCGGAGCACGTAGCCGCCGGCGAGCGCGCTCGCCGGGGCGCGGTCGATGAAGCGAAGCGCCTCCTCCGTCAAGCGCTCGTGGAAGTGCGGCGGCGCACAGGCAGACCAGTCCTCCGTCTCCTGTCCGGGGCCGAGCAGGTCGTGCGACTGTAGGTAAGAGACCTGTTCCTTGAAACACGCGACGCAAGCCGTCTCGCCATAGCGCACACCGGGGCCGATCTGCACCCCGCCCTTCAGCGGGAGGACGGCGACGAGCGGAACCCTCTCCGCCGAACACGCGCGGTTCAGCGCCGCCAGTCCGGGCGCGGCGAGGGGCAGCAGCGCGAGCGCCGCCGCGACCCGGCCCGGCCCGCCCGCGAGCGCCCCGCGTAGCTCCGCCTCGTGTGCCCGTCCCGGCGACAGGGCCAAGACCCGCGCCGCGAGCCTGTGCCGCTCGAAGGCGCGCGGGGCGGAAGCCGCGAACTGCCCCGCGAGGGCGTCGGACGTGTAGATCAACAGCGGCTTCATGCGTGGTTTCTCGTTGCCGGAAGCGTTGACCGTCTCCGGCCGCGTGCGCCCCGGCGGGGCTGGAAAAATCTCGGGAACGTGATAGACTGCCGCGCAGGCAGTTGAAGTCATCTGCGGAAGCAGTGCTCAACTATAGAGGGTTGAGGATCGACCGTATCGATCCGCGCCCTTCGACCGGAAGGCGAGTTGGTAACCCAACTCGCCTTCCGGCTTTAGGGGCAGGGGTTTGCGCCCTACTACTCGACCTCGATGGATTTGGTGGAAAAAGTGCAGCCGGTGCTGAGGGAGCAGATACAGCTCGTCGTGCTCGCGGTGAAGAAGCTCGAAACGGAGACTTCGCTGTTATTGAACTTCTCCTGAAGCTCCTCGGCGAACAGGTCGGTCTCGCGCAGGTCTTCGGTCGCTTCGAGCACGTCAAGGCTATTCAGACTGTCATTCTTATGCATGTTTGAGTCTTCCTTTTTGGCAGTTGAAGTTAGCGCCGCGGGGAGTCTTCGGAGAACTCCCCAGGAGGAAGCGGCCCCCGTATTGAACCGCTCCCGGTGCCGGCCGGACTCCCGGCCGGCGGAGGTATGGAAGAGGCTGACGGTCGCCTCTTTGCCGGTCTGTTATGGGAGGGTGAATTGGTAGCCCATAGAGGGTACGAGCCTCTGTCTCCGGCTTGAGTCGCCGGCGTCCTGCGCTAGACGAATGGGCCTGAAATCTTCTCCCCGGACTCGGCGTCGGCGGGGCCATCTGGACACGCCGCGCGCCCCTCCTTCCGTCGGAGCCGCGCGCCTCGTCCGCGAGCGGGGCGCAGTATCGGGCTCCTGCCGAGCGCGCGCAATCACTTTGTGGCGACCCGTAATTTATCCAGGGCAAGGTGGCTCATTCTTAGACTGAGGGGAAGGCCGCGGCGGGGCGTGCCCGGCCACCCTCACCGTCAGCCGCCGAGAGCCCTTCGGGGCGACGCCGCTTCAACCCGGCCCGGCCGCACAGAGGGTGCCCGCGCGCCCGTCACGCGTTTCTCACGAGTCACCCCGCCCTGGTGACGGCCCGCCATATTTGTGTTGTCTCTCTTCTCAGTCAGGCTACACTGTGTTGAATAAGCGAACCCGAGGGGCGCGAGGCGTCGTGCAATCCTGGTCACCACGCCCTACCGGCTTCACCCGGCTTTGACCTTGAAGAGACTCCATGCACGATGAGCCCCGCAAACTCGAATGCGTATTTGAGAAGCCCCGCGTAAAGTGGCAGAGCATCGTAGGGGTCTGGACGCTCATCGGGCTCTTCTACGGGTTGCAGGTCTACTCCGCGTCCTCGGTCTCGGGCAGCCCGGTTCCCCTCTGGACGGCCATCGCGTGGCAACTCCTCGCCTCCTACATGTGGATGCTGACGACCCCGGCCGTCCACTGGGTGGCGCGCCGCTTCAGCTTCGAGCGACACAACTGGCCGCGACATCTGAAGGTTCAACTGCTCGCCTGCCTCGTCTACGGGTTGACGCTGGGGGCCGCCCACGTCTGCCTCAACTACCAGATGGTTCCGCCCGTCCCAGGGCCGTCGGCCGGGCGGTTCCTCTCCGACCTCGTCTCGCTGCTCGACCGGGAGCTGTTCGTCTACTGGGCCATCGTCTTCGTCAGCCACGCCTTCAACTACTACAACCGTTACTGGGGCGGGGAACTCAGGTCGTCGCAGCTACAGACGCAGCTCGTGCGGGCGAAGCTGCAATCCCTCAAGTCGCAGTTGCACCCGCACTTCCTCTTCAACACGCTGAACACGATCTCGATGCTGATGCGGGAGGACGTGGAGGTCGCCGACCGCATGGTCGTCTCGCTCGGGGAGTTTCTGCGCAACACGTTGAAGGAGAGCGAGGATCAGGAGATACCGCTGGCGCGCGAGTTGGAGGCGCTCAACCACTACTTCGAGATCGAGCAGGCGCGCTTCCAGAACAAGCTCCAGGTCTATCTGGAAGTCGAGCCCGAGGCGTTGGAAGCGTGCGTGCCGAGCCTGATCCTGCAACCGCTGGTCGAGAACGCAATCAAGCACGGCATCTCCCCCTACAGCATCGACGGCCAGATCGTCATCAGGGCCAAGTGCGACCGCGGGATGCTCCGCGTTCAGGTCTGCGACAACGGCCCCGGCATCAAGCCGGAGCGGAGACAGCACTCGCACGGCGTCGGGCTGTCGAACACGCGCGCGCGGCTGGAGCACCTCTACGGCCCGAGGCACAAGATCGAGCTCAGGCACGTCTCCGGCGACGGGTTCACGGTCGACCTGACATTCCCCTTCAAAAAATACAGTCTGGAGGTGAGGGATGGGGGCAATACGTACGTTGGTTGTTGACGACGAGGCACCGGCGCGCCGCAAGGTGAAGCTGGGCCTGAGCGACCTCCCCGACGTGGAAGTGGTGGGCGAGTGCGCCGACGGGCAGGAGGCTCTCAACTTCCTTCAAAGTCAGGCGCTCGACCTGCTCTTCCTCGACGTGCAGATGCCCCGCCTGAGCGGCTTCGACGTGGTGCGCGAGATGGTGGGGAGCGTCGAGAGGCTGCCGGTCATCATCTTCAGCACCGCCTACGACGAGTTCGCCATCCGCGCTTTCGAGGTCAACGCAGTCGATTACCTCCTGAAGCCCTACAGCCGGGAGCGACTTCATCTGGCGGTCACGCGCGCGCGCGCCCACATCATGAGCGAGAGGGCTTCGGATCTGAGGGAAGTCCTCCAAACTCTTCTCGGGCACGTCACGCGCGCCTCCGCCTATGCGAGCCGCATGGCGATCAAGTCTAGCGACAGCACCGTCTTCATCCTGACGCGGGACATCGACTGGGTGAGCGCCGCGGACAACTATCTGGAGTTACACTTCAGGAAGGAGACGCGCATCATCCGCAAAACGATGAGCCAGATCGAGAAGCAGCTCGACCCGACCCAGTTCGTCCGCATCCACCGCTCCACCATGGTCAATATCTCCTGCATCAAGGAGATGAAACACCTCTTCAACAAGGATCACGTCGCCATCCTCAAAGACGGCACCCAACTGGTGGTCAGCCGCACCTACATAGACAAGCTGATGACCGCCCTGAAGATGTGATTGTTCGGCTGAAGATCTCTTCTCAAAAACCCGAAGCAGAACGTTCTTACAACCTGCCATACAACTAATAAAAGCGTCTGCATCTAAAGCCGCGACCCTAAACAACAGGTCTACGGGGACTGGAAGCATATGCTGCAACGACGGCACGACCTGATGTGGCCTCCTTGTCAGAGGGAGCATGAACGCCACACGTGCGTGCGGGAGCATGATGGCCACAGGTCGCTGCATTGCGGAGAAAATTGAGACGTGAAGGCGTCGGCGGGCTGGCACGTTCGTTGCGCTGGGTGAGGCGCAGGCGCTGAGCGTGTAGAGAAGACGTTGAAGTTATCGAACGTGCACGGCGCTCGACCAATCAATTAAACGACGGTGCTGCGCTCAATCGCAGCGGAGGAGACTATGAGAAACAGATTAGCAGTGACCCTGGCGTTGACGGCGATCATGTCCCTCGGCGGGATGACCTACGGGAAAACACCCAAGCCCCAGAATACGAACTCGTCCGGCATGATGAGCGGCTCTGCGAAGAGCGGGCACAAGTCGCGCCACCGGCGTCGTCACGCGCGCCGCCATCATCGGAAGTCGGCGACCGCGGCTAAGGCCAACAGGTAAGAGAGGCGATGCGCTTTCTTCTCGGGCATGGACAATGGGGCAGCCCGAGAAGTTGCCGGGGTGCGACGCGCGGGCAGGCGTCGGCACCGTTACAGGCGGGACGCGGGTGGGGCTGAAAGGCATCCGCGTCCCGCCCGCGTTTTTTGCGGAAGGCTACGGAGCGTTTATGAGGTTGCCGTGCGGAGCAGGGCAGCGTGTGTCGGGTCGCGCAAGCACGTGCGAGCGCTCCGCCAGTCGGGTCGCGGCGGTGTTGAGCGCCGCGCTCCTGCTGTCTTCGTGTTCGTCGCGGCCGTCGCGCGAGACCGTGACGACCGAACTCGGAAGGCAGCCCGCGGTCGCGGCCGACGTGAAGCTTCTGGCGGTCTCGCCGCGCCTGCCCGAACGCGACGCGGAGGTCGAGGCGACGGGCGACCGCGTCGCGGCGGCGATCACGCACGTCAAACATAGGCGCGCGGCCGCGGCGTTGCGCGCCCTCAGCGAGGCGCAGGCCGGGGCTAAGGGAGCGCTGAGCAGCCCTGTGCGCGGCGCGAGAGACAAAGAGGTGCTGGCCGCCGCCGTCGCCGGGATGCAGGCCGCGGAGCGGGCCATCCAGCGCGGCTCCTGGGCCGAGGCGACGACTCAACTGACCGCCGCCAACAAAGGTCTGGACTCTCTACACGCGTTGCCCGGCACCGCGCCCTGAAGGACGCGCGCCGCTCAGCTCTCGTCAAGCCTGATGCCGAACCGCTCGGCCATTCGGTAGAGTGTGCGGCGGTCTATGCCCAGAATCTCCGCGGCGCGTGAGCGGTTGCGGCCGGCGGCTTCGAGCACGTGCAAGAGGTAGCGGCGCTCCAACTCGTCGAGCGTGGGAAGGTCTGCGTAGAGCGCCGCCAGTGCCGGACTCGCGGCAGCGCCGCGCGCACGCGCCCCCGACGGCTGGAGCTTGGACGGAAGGTCTTCCGTCTCGACCTCCGCGCCGCGCGCGTGCAGCGCCGTATACTCGACCGCCGACTCAAGCTCTCTCACGTTGCCCGGCCACGCGTACGCGATGAGGCTCGCCAGCGCCGACTCCGACAGACGCAGCCGCCGTCCGGCGCTCTTCGCGGCAGCGCGCAGAAACTTTTCGGCGAGCAGGGGGATGTCGCCGCGCCTCTCGCGCAGCGGCGGGACGCGCAGCGTGATGACGCTCAAGCGATAGAACAGGTCTTCGCGGAAACGCCCGACTCTCACCTCCTCTTCCAGGTCTCTGTTCGTCGCCGCCACCACGCGCACGTTCACGCGCACGGGGCGCGAAGCACCTACACGTCTGACCTCTCCCTCCTGAAGCGCGCGCAATAGTTTGACCTGCATGGCGGGGCTGGTGTCGCCGACCTCGTCGAGAAAGAGCGTGCCGCCCTCCGCCTCCTCCCACATCCCGCGCCGGTCGGAGGCCGCGCCGGTGAAAGCGCCGCGGACGTGGCCGAACAGCTCCGCCTCCAGAAGCGTCTCTGTCAGCGCGCCGCAGTTGACGGCGACGAAGGGGCTCGACGAACGCGTGCTGTGTTCGTGGAGCGAGCGCGCGACCAGCTCTTTACCTGTGCCCGACTCGCCCATGACGAGCACGGTCGAGCGGGACGGGGCGACGCGCGCGATCTCCTTGTAGAGTTCAATCATCGAGGGCGCGCGACCCGTCAGCCCCGCGCCTTCGTAAGCGGCGAGCAGAGACTCGGCCGAGCGCGGCGCGGCGTCGTCCCCCGCCGCCTGCTCCATCGCGCGCCGCGCGGAGGCCACCACCTCCTCAACCTTGAAGGGCTTCGAGATGAAATCCCACGCGCCGCCGCGCGAAGCCTCGACGGCCGCTTCGAGCGTGCCGAAGCCCGTGACGAGGATGACGGGGCAGCGCTCGCGCAGACGAGAGAGGAGATCGAGGCCGGAGACGGCCGACTCAAGGTTGATGTCGCTGATGACGAGGTCGAACCCCTCGCCCGCGGCCAGTTCCAGAGCGTGCTCGGGGGTCTGCGCCATCTCCACGCCCCACCCTTGCGCGCCGAGTATCTCCCCGAGCAGCTCGCACGAAGCGCGGTCGTCGTCAATGACGAGGATGCGTTTCAACTCGACACCTCCTTGAGGACGGCGGCCGCGGCGTGTGCAGCGCCGTCCGCCTCCGCGCCGCGTGGCGGGGCGGGGAAGAGTAGGCGGAAGCGGGAGCCGCGCCCCGGCTCTGTCTCGACCTCGACATCGCCACCGTGTTCGCGCATCACCTGGCGCACGATGACCAGCCCGAGCCCCGTCCCGTGCCCCCTCTCCTTCGTCGTAAAGAGCGGGTCGAAGATATGCGCGTACACCTCTTCCGACATGCCGCAGCCCGTGTCCGCGAACTCGACCACAGCGTGCGACGACTCGTCCCGCGCGAACGTGCTGACGCGCAGTTCGCCCCCTTCGGGCATCGCGTCGAGCGCGTTGTTGATGAGGTTGATGAAGACCTGTTGCAGGCGGTCGGCGTCGCCCTCGACCGAAGGCAGCGCGGCGTCCGCGACCCTCAAGAGCCGCACGCCGCGCGCGTCGAGCGCAGGCCCCACCGTGTCGAACGTATGGCCGAGGAGCGAGTTCAGCTCCAACGTCGAGAGCGTTTTCGCGCCCGGCCGCGTCCGGTCGAGCGCCGCGCGCACGATCCTCTCGATTCTCTCGATCTGCGCGTTGACGGTTTCGAGTCGCATGAGCGCCCGTCGGTCGCCCCCGAGCTGCGCGCGCAGCAGTTGCACGTGCCCGCTGATGAGATTGAGCGGCGTCCCCACTTCGTGCGCGAACTGCGCGGCCGTCTGCCCCGCGGCGGCGAGCCTCTCCAGCTCAGTGAGCTTGCGCGTCATCCGCCAGACCTCCTGGTTCAACCCTTCCAGCTCCGCGTTCCGGTGCTGTAGCTCGGCGGTGGCCTCGCCGATGCGTTCCTGGAGCGCCAGCCTTTGCCCTTCGCGCTCCTGCGTCATCTCGCGTATGCGTGCGAGCATGCGGTTGAAGCCGCGCGCCAGCAGCCCCAGCTCGTCCTCCGTGCGCGCTGCGGCCTCGGCCGAGAGGTCGCCCGCCTCGGCGCGCGACATGGCCGAGAGCAGAGCCTCTGCCGGGCGTCGTACGAACCGCCGGAAGAGAAGGTACGTGCCGGACGTGATGAGCGCGACGGCGAGGAGCGTCATCAGCATCGCCGTCCTCTCGTAGCGCACGGCGATGGAGGGCGCGCTGTCTAGAGTCTCAACTATCTCTACGGCACCGCTGATGCGACCCGAAGCCGTCACGGGCGCGAAGACGCGGTAGAGCGACTCGTCGTCGCCCGCCGCCGTCAGCACCGTCACCTTCGAGGCGAGCCCGCTCCGCAGCGCGGCCTTCGTCTCTTCGGGGATGTCCGCGGCCGTCGCGCTGTTCGCGGCTGCGGCCATCTCGACGAAAGACCCGCCGACGCGCTCCCACACGCGCACGGTGACGACGTTCGGGCGCGCCCCACGCACCAACTCGGCCGCGCGCGCAAGCTCCTCCGGGTCGCGCGGCTCCTGCATGTCGCTGATGCGTTCGGCCAGGTTGACGGCTTGCAACCCTGCGAGCGCCTTCTGCTCGTCGCGCACGAGGTCGGCCACGCGCGTGCTGACGAAGGTCAGCGTAGCGGCGAGCACCGCGACCGTGATGGCCGAAGCCATGAGCGTGGTCTTCGTGTGTAGCTTGAGCGCCTTCATCGCGTGCGTGTCGGTACAAGGCACGACTCATACCGTCCGGGTCGAGCGTCTCTCCTGCGCGAGTGCCGCGCCCAAGGGGGAGGTCTCTCCACCCTCCCGGCCGGGCGGTGCGGATTTTACGCCCGCGCGTAGACGTCAGTCATGTGACGAGACGTGCATACGACGGGCGTGGCCGAATTGCCGGCCCCGGCTAAACCGCCACAACGTTCAACACACCGTGCCGCCCGAGCCTTCGCGCGGAAAGCCGCTTTCCTTCGACCCACACAGCGGGGAAGCCTCCCGGCAGACGCGGCCCGAACGTTGCAGTCAACACACGCGCTAGGCAGCACAGGCTTAGGCGAAACTTATCTTGCGAAAGTAGAGTGAGGAGTTGACGATGAAAAAAATGTTGACAACCACCGCCCTGACGCTGGCGCTCGTCCTCTCGGCAGGGGTCTCGGCTGCGTCCGCCAAGGGCAAGAAGTACACTCCCGAACACGCCGCGGCGATCAAGAAGTGCGACGCCGACTACAAGGCCGCACTAAAGGAGGCCAAGACGAAGAAGGGGGCCGAGCGGAGTGCGGCCGAGCGGGACGCGCGTACGGCACGCAAACAGTGCGTGGCCGGCGCGCCCAACTAACCTACACCCTATCCATTTCAACTGCCCCTGGGCCGTGTAACTCTTGAGGGGCGCACGTGCGTCACTCACGTGCGCCCCTCAAGCACGCGAGAAGGTAACCTGGGACACGACAGCTTAAGAGTGAAGGGAGAGTCACTAACAAGCAACTCGGAGTCCGATTATCACATGGGTCAGGCGAACTTCGTCGCCTCGCTCTTCCAGATCGCCGCCTGAGAAAGAGTCGCTTGTGACCTTCTGCGTCCGAATATAATTTTCGCAACACTGCCCACAACAAGTAATTGACGTGACCGTCATCCCGTCGAACCGGCTAGCGAGCATGGACGATATCTACTGACCGGCCCTGACCTGCGCCAGGTCGGTATAGGTGACATCGTAGTGCAGCACGCGTGTCGGGAGTTCTAGCAGAAACTCCCGGTCTCGGGGGAGATGATGAGGTTTTTCGATGTCCTGCCCGGCGAATGCCTCGATAGCTTTTCGTGACTCCCAGTATGAAATTACGGTGAATGCGACCGCGCCCGCCTCGTCCCGGCGCATGACCTGGACGCCCAGACTTCCGGGGGTGGAACGAATCTTCGTTACACCATCGAGGAGGTACCGGTAATACTCGTCGGCGCGCGCCGGCGCGACCCGGCCTTTCCATTCACGAGCGACAACCGTCCTCGGCGGGCCGGAAGGGGAGGGCGTGCGGTCGCCGGGGCGGCCGGCTTGGGTAGAGAAGTCAAACAGCCCTATGCAGACCAATCCGGCGAAGAGTAGGGTAGCCTTTTTCATCTGAGTCCTCCTGTCTTTCAATCGGGCCCCCACTCCGGCCACAAGGTCGGTTGAGTCGTAGGTATGTTGCGGCATCAGGTTGACGCCTGATTCTGTAGAGGTCTGGCGGCCGCCCTACTTGTTGATGTCCTCTCTGTTTTCGAGACGCCTGACCAGATCGGCGTGCTGAGCCTTGAGCGACTCCGGGGCCGCCGTGACGGCGAGCTTCATCTCCCTGGCTGCCGTGTCGAAGTCTCCCCTTGCGACCGCGACGCGTGCCGCATCGTTATGCCCGACCCAGCTATTCGGATCCTTTTTAATATTGCCGCGGAAGAGTTCTAGTGCCTCGTCCTGCCGGCCTTGCGTTTGGAGCCCCCGACCGTAGCTGTGGACTTGGAGTTGTGTCCCCATGGCAATCACTTTATTGCGCGCCGCGAGGGCTTCCTCCCTGCGCCCGAGCGCGCTCAACGCGTGTGCCCTGGTCATTTCGTTCTCAAAGCGGTCTTCGATCTCGACGGAACGATCCGCGTATTTTAACGCCTCCTCCGCGCCGAGTTGGTTGTTCAGCAGGTAGTCGGCCGCCTCCTGCCACGCCTGCCACTCGAATTGGGGGCGGGCGCGGAGCTGGTTACGTAGGCTCTGCCGGACAATCTCGGGGGTGTTGACCTCGACCTTGAAAGGCACCGCGACCCTATCCCAGCGCATTGTAATTACGGCAGAGGCAGGCTTGGGGTCGTCGAAATCATAGCTGAGGGCTTCGTGGTTCTCGATGGCCTGCGGCTTCACGGTCACGCGGAGCGCGTCTTCGGCCTTGTCATAGGTGAAGCTCCCCCATGACGTTGAGTTCCTGGAGAAGATGACGACCCATGAGGTCTCGCCCGGAATCAGGTGCAGCCCGTACACCCCCTTCGCGAGGGGCTGACCTTCGACGGTGACCGGGTCGCTGAATTCGATGGTGGTGTTGTAGTTAGCCCCCGCTCGCCACACCTGCCCGTACGCCTGAAGGCCGCCGAATATCTTTCGACCGCGGACGAGAGGCCGGTGATAGTCAATCGTGATGTCGGTGATGCCGACGCATTGCGTGATGCGCGCGTGCTGGCTTGCGTCCGGTAGATTAAGCAGCGCCGACTGGGCCCGCACGCCCGTAACTCCGAAGAGAAAAAACGTGACCATCAGTGCTGCGACGGCGACGTGTCTCCACATAACCTGAATCTCCTTATTTGAGGTAGCCCTTCTCCAATCCGACAGTCCGACCGCACGCCCCGGTGCCCTCAGACGACCCACGCGCTCAGCAGCTTCGTCACGTCGGCGCTCGAAACCAGGCTCGCAGTCCACGTTAAGCTTCCCGCTTCCAGCATCTCCGCGGACACACGCAGCAGCGCGGTGAGAGCGGCGCGCGCCAGCGCCCCCCCGACGCTGATGCTTATTTTCGTACCATCTGCCGACCGCGGAACGTGACGGTCTCGCCGGGCTTCATCTCGTAGAAAGGTATCTTCAATCTCTTTAGCTCGGCGGCAAACTCGTCCGCGTTCCGGGCGATGCCGGGGAAGGTCGCGTAGTGCTGCGGGACGGCGAGCCGTGCTCGTACGGATTGCGCCGCGCGCGCGGCCATGCGCGGCTCCATGCCGAAGTGACCGCCGATGTTGAGTAGCGCCAGGTCAATCTGGTACTGCTCACCGGTGGTTTCCATGTCTTTGAAGTAGGCCGTGTCGCCCGAATGGTAGATGACGGGGCCGCCCTTAATCATAATGACGAAGCCGGCCGGGTTGCCGCCGTAGGCCCGCTCCGCTTCGGCCGGGCCAGCCTTTGGGTTGAAGACGCTGCTCGAATGGACGGCCGGCGTCATCGCAACCGTGACCTCGCCCCCGGCGATCTGAATCTCGCCGCCGATGCCCATGATGGCGTCCGTCTCGGCCTGCTTCTGGGGGAAGCCCGCGAGTTTGACGAGATTCCCCGCCAGCTCCGGGTTGCAGACGAGCGCCGCCCCAGTCTTCCTCGCGATCTCGACCGCGTCGCCGACGTGGTCGCGGTGCCCGTGCGTGATAAGGATGTAATCGACCTTCGGCAGGGAGGCCATCGGGTCTCTGCCGTCCTTCGCCTCCGGGTTCGAAGGATTGTTGAGCCACGGGTCGATTAACAGAACCGTGCCACGCGGGGTCGTAATCGAGAAGGCCGCGTGCCCGAACCAGCGGACTTTAGTCTCCTGCGCGCTCACCCGATTAACAGAGCCGAGTGCAAGTATTAATAAGGCTGCGAACAGGCCGAAGACCTTCATCATTATCTCTTCTCCGTGGGAGTCGGCAATTTGAAAACAGGCTACGCGACCAGGGCCTCGTGACCTTCCTGACCCTGAGTCTGCCGTCGTTGAATTGCTACCGAGTCGGCGACGACCCATGCCGCCCCTAGTAAAGCCAGATTGTATGGATAGGAATAACTTGCCCGTCGGTGCCAAACGCGCCCTCCCAGAGCCATTAATACTCCGGGCTCGACTGCATGCTCTGAAAAACGCAACGTGTCTGAATTGCAAGGCTGAGCTTACACTTGCGATGGTACAATTGGTAGAGCCATTTATAATTGATTTCGTTAGACCAATCGCTTCGGCATGCCTAAAACTGTTAGCTCGCTTGAACTCACGTTGAGTAGCCGGCCGCCGCGGCAGACATTGACGGACTGGCTGTACTCGGAGTTGCGCGGCTCCATCCTCGAAGGCCGCCTGCGGCCCGGTACCAGACTGCCGGCGTCGAGAGATTTCGCGCGACAACATTCTCTTTCGCGGGGCACGGTCGTCGTCGTATTCGAGCGGCTGCTGGCGGAGGGGTACTTGTCCTCCCGCGTCGGGTCGGGGACGTGGGTGAGTCATCGCGGAGCGGCGGGCGCACATGCGCGGGCGGAGCCTCATGCGCCGCCAGCTTATGTGCGTCGGGTGATTTCAGCCTACGTCCGTCCAAAGCCCTACGAGGGCTGGGTGGCGACGGAAGGGGGCCGCCCTTTTCAAATGCGAGACCCGGCCCTCGCCGAGTTCCCAGCAAAACTTTGGGGCAGACTGCTCGCCCGGCGGGCGCGAACCTTCAAGGCTTGGTTGCGGACGGAGGACGACGGACGCGGATACCGCCCTCTGCGCGAGGCCGCCGCTCATTACTTAGGTTCGTCTCGGGGCGTGAGATGTAGCGCCGACCAGGTGATCATAGTTTCCGGTGTGCAGCAGGCACTTGACCTCCTGGCGCGCCTGCTCTTGAAACGGGACGACCCCGTGTGGGTGGAAGACCCCGCCTACGTCGGGGCCACCATGGCTTTCTCTAACGCCGGGGCGAAGATCGTCCCGGTACCCGTGGACGAACAGGGGCTGTCCGTCTCGGCCGGGGTGCGCATGTGTGCCCGCCCTAAAGGAATATACCTGACGCCGGCCCACCAGTTTCCGCTGGGGATGACGATGTCGCTGGAACGCCGGATGGAAGTTCTGAGGTGTGCTTCGCGTGTCGGCGCTTTCGTCATCGAAGACGATTACGACAGCGAATACCGTTTCGAAGGGCGGCCCGTGCCCACCTTGCAAAGTCTCGACCGAAGTTCGAGCGTCATCCTGGTCGGCTCCTTCAGCAAACTGCTGTTCCCGTCGTTGCGTCTGGGGTACTTGGTGTTGCCTCCGTCATTAATCGATTACTTCTTAGCGTTCCGGCTTCAAACAGACTTCCGCTCCGTCAGCCTCGACCAGGCGGTGCTCTGCGACTTTATCGAAGGCGGGCACCTCGGACGCC
>WUUC01060458.1_pt1 | contig 13413 bp, 9 predicted proteins | sample 6278441 | NCBI WGS metagenome assembly WUUC01 (sample SAMN13675441, study PRJNA597444) | soil metagenome | isolation source: soil | place: USA: Washington | collected 2017-10
TCTTGACGCGTTTGATCGTGTAGGCGAGCTCCGACAGGCCTTCGAGCCCCAGCGCGCTCGCCGCGCAGACGATCAGGACGTAGTCGGCTGCGATGAGCGCCGCCGTCAGGAGCTTTCCCAACTGCGGTGGGCAGTCTAGAAAAACCAGGTCGTAGCCGGCGCCGTGCTCGAGCAGTTCGTTCCTCAAGCGGTAGGCGGCGTCGTCTGGCTCCCGGTCGAAGTTGGTCAGCTTGATGTCGCCGCCCACGAGGTCTAGGTTGGGCACCGGCGTTTCCACGATCGCCTTCGTCATCGGCTGCGGCTCGGGGCGGTCGCCGCCCGAGGTCTTCGCCGGTGTGACGAGTACGTGGGACAGGTTGACGTCGCAGAGTTGGTCGGTGTCCACCCACGAAGACGACAGGCTTCCCTGCGGGTCGCAGTCGACGACGAGTACGCTGTACCCCCGCAGCGCGCAGCACGCTGACAACTCACGGGCGACAGTCGTTTTGCCGACCCCGCCTTTTTGATTAGCGACGGCGATAATCTTGGTCATTTATTCGGGTATCCGCGTGATTTAAAAGACGCCCTTTCGGTATAACCAGGGTAGCCGGTGTAAGTGGCACTCCCGGTTATACCGGTTATACTGCCGCTACTGGTAGCACCAGTAGCGGAGCATAGATTTAAAGCGTATGTCTGTCAAGATAATTATCGGCAGGGAAGTAGCATGAAACCAAAAAGAGCAGATTTAAAGAGAGACTCCTATCAAACCACGAGCGCCTGTCTTTGAGATTTTCGTTTCTGGCGGCGCTTTTCAAGGCGGTGGAGGACGTTCGAGACGCCGTCCATCGCCCGGAGGAAGTCATCCATCGTCTCCTCGTCCAGATCTTCCGGTTCGATCTCCCGCATGGCGAAAAAGAGGCGCTTCATCTCCTCCCAGAACATGTGGCGCGTATCCGACGGGTCGACCTCAAGCATTTCGTCGACTTTCGTCACGACCGACGCCAGCCCCTCCGAGACGCCGGCTCCCCCGGATTCGCCGAGGAGGTCTTTGACGCGGGCCCGCAGCCGTGTCTGGGAACCCTGGACCGCCAAGTGCGACTGGAGTAACTCCACACGGCGTGCGCGGGCGCCTGCCGCCGTAGAGTCCAACCGTGTGGGTGTTAACCGGGCGAGTTGCGCGGCCTCCTGCAAGTTGATCTGGCCCGAGACGAGTGCGTTCGTAACGTCGGAAGGGAACTGGAGTATCGGCAGATACTGACCGATGAAACTGTTCAGAGAGACTCGCCCGGATGTTTCACGCCCTAAGATGACACGGATGTGACCGGCTGCGTTCACGAGGTCTTCGCGCCTCCAGTCTGAGGGTCGCCCCCTCTTCGTGTCGGTCGCGGGACAGCGCTCGACGTGGCGGACGGCGTAGAGGAACCTGACTAACTGCCTCTCCGAGTTCGGGATGACTCTCGGCATCCGCGAGCGCAACTCCTTACAAAGGGCGCGAATGATTTCGGGCCGTGCGAGCGGATCCGACTTCCTCTGGCGGCGACGTGTTGCACGCATCTGAGCGCCGAAGCCTCCTATAAGGACTGAAGTTTCACAAACGTGACATCATACAGGAAATTGCCATGTTAATAGGTAAAAATCATACCCTACAGCATGGTAGGTCACCAGACTTTAAGAGAACTGTAACCATCCGGTTTGTGCTATGATGCCCCGCCATGAGCACCGAAGAGCCTCGGGAAGGGAAGTCCACGTCCTCCGAAGCCCTCGTCGCGGCCAGTGAGGGGAAGGAGTTTGCCCTCCGAACTGCACTGTACCTCTGGGCGACGGCTACCACGGACGCGGAGAGCCACTGCCGCAGAGACCTCCTTCGAGCGAAGCAACAGGGGGCCGCCGACTTCTTCTCACGCTGCGGGAAACTTCCTGGCACGGTCGTACCCGGCGACGTCGAGGCATGGAGACAGTCTCTTGAGGAGAGAGGCTTCAAGCCGGCGACCGTCTACGCGCGCCTCTCACGCCTCTCCTCTTTCTACGAGTGGGCGATGCGCGACCCTCAGCTCGCGGGACTGGTCGAGAAGAATCCCGTGCGGCTCGCCCGCCCGAAGGCGCCGAAGGCTTACCAGACGGAGAGCGTGAAGTCTCTGGACGACGAGCAGGTCTCGAAGCTACTGAAGGTGGTCGTTGAGAGGGCTGCCGCGGGCGACGCGGTTGGGAAAAGAGACTACGCGCTACTGCTCCTCTTCGTGACGACTGGCATGCGCCGGCAGGAGGTGATCGGCCTACGCGGCTCGGACGTGGAGCTGAGGAGGGACGACTTGGTCATCCGGTGTAGGGTGAAGGGAGGCGACTACGTCGCGCGCTCGGTCGAGGAGCCGCTCGTGCGCGAGGCGCTCCTCGATTACCTCCGCTCGTGCGAAAGGACTAACGCGCTCTCGTCGGAGCACCCGCTGTGGACGCGCCACGACAGGGCGGGGCGGCCGGGGGCTCCGCTCACGTCTCACGCCTTCGCCAAGAACCTCAAACGCTACGCACGCGAGGCCGGCATCGAGAAGATTCACATCCACCAGACGCGCCACACGTTCGCGCGCGTGGTCTCGGAGGAGACGGGCAGCCTGACGGAGACGCAGGAGGCGCTCGGCCATAAGAACCTGGCGACGACGAGGGCTTACGTGCAGCGCATCGCCGTCAGGCGCGACAAGCACAGCCGCAGGATCGCCGAGCGGCTGGTGAGTCGGCGAGATGGCTAACGGCGTTCCGCCCTGAGAGACTTTTAGAGAGAGAACTATAGGCGTGGCGGGAGAGTCGCCCAGTCACCCTTCGTCGCCGTAGCCGCGCTGCGGCGCACGGCTGAAGGTGAAGGTGAACGTGTCGCCGGCGGCGAGCACCCTCGTCATCTCATCACACATGGGGTGTTCACCAACCCCGCTCAGCCGCGCCCAGCCACGCGACCTCGTCAGCGCCACGAAGAGTCCGTTGCGCAGGTTGACGCTCCCCTCGTCGCGCGCCACTAGGTCGAAGCCGATGACGTGTACCATCTCGGCCTCGTTCCCCTTGGCGCGGTGAATCTGCGAGACCGTGACCCCGCCGTCGCGCCAGAAGTTGTTGGCGTTGAAGTCCGGATACTTCGGCCTGATCACGTCGCACTCCAGCGCCCCGGGCGTGAAGATGCGGACGCCCCGGCCCATCAGGTGCTGTGCGACCTCCGCGCGCAGCCTCGCCGCCTCGCGCCCCGAGCCCAGAACTACCACCAGGATGTCACGGCTCGGGGAGAGCCCGTCGTACCCGAGGTTGTGGCGGACGGCCTCCGCCAGCGCGTCGAACTCCTCATGCCTCGTCTTGTAGGTGTGGAACTCGATGACCGGCGTACCCCACACCTCCGGCACCCTGTTGGGAGAGTTCTCGGGCGGGCGGCGGAGAGTGATCTGCTGCCCCGGCGGGCTGAAGCTCCCAGCCACCTCGTAGCCGATGGCCTCCCACCCCTCCCGAGTTGTAATCCCTGAGAGCATCCCTTCGGGCCTGAGCAGCCCCATGCCAATGGCGTGCGCTGCCGTCAGGATCGGCCCCGGCGTGCGGTAGCACTTCTGCATGATCTCGCTCTTCCTGACGCCGCCGACGTGCAGCCCGCTCACCAGCCCGCCCAACTCCTCGCCGAAGATCTCGCGCGCGGTCGGGATGGTCAGCGCATCGAGGCTCTGCGCCTCGTCGTAGGCCCAGATGAGTCGCCGCTGCTCGGGGCGCTCGGAGTCGCACTCACGCAAGGCGCGGTAGGCGAGCCAGAAGATGGGCTGCCTGCCGTCGCGCTTGAAGCCCTCGTCGACGACCATGTCCTGCGCCTCATCGATCAGTAGAGCGTCGAAGCAGGGCTCGATCTCGGCCGCGTCCATGAGCTCCGCGCAGGCCGCGGCCAGTTGCTCGTTCGGCGCGTCGCCACGCGGGTCGGCCGTCCTAGGCGTTATGCCGTGGCGTTGACAGAGTCGCGTGTAGAACCCGGGCTGGTCCCTCCCTCCCCACGCGTGAAGCACTTTGAGCTTCGAGGTGGCCGGGTCGAAGCTCACCTCGCCCCCGCTGAAGTGGCGCAGCCAGCTGTCGAGCGTGCGGATGATCTGGTCGTAGAGGGCGCGCGTGAAGAAGACGACGGCGATGTCCCAGTCGGGGTGGCGGAGGTGCATGTGCGCCGCCTTCTGGCAGAGGAGCACGGTCTTGCCCGAGCCGGCGATGCCGCGGACGCGCTGCGCGCCCGGCGGGATCTCGGTGCCGATGCGCAACTGCTGCAAGTCGAGCTCGTGGAAGTCGCCCTGCACGGCGGCGATCGCGGTGCGGCGCGAGTCGGGCCGCGAGTTAGCCTCGCGCGGCTCCTTCTTGAGGACTGGCGTGCCGGCGATGACGTGGCCGAGCAGCGCCCACTGCTCGTCGTCGAGCGGCGACGGCGCGGGGATGACGACGTTGGCGTTGCGCACGCGGCCGACGAGTCTCTCTTCGGCCGCGAGGTCGTCTTTGAATATGATCGGCGGGCTGCTTGGCAGGAGGTGAAAGCCACGCTCCCGCCACTCGCGCTCGGTGATGAGCGGCAGGCCGACCAGGACGCGGCCCGTCACGGCGCGGAACAGCCGGTCCTCACTGTCGCAGTGGCCCATCAGCGCCTGGAGCTGGCGCCGCGCCTGCTCGACTGGATTCCCCTGGGGCCGGTCGGGGTCTCTGTACTTCCACACGTACCCCTGGATGGATTCGATGTAACCGGCGTTGATTGATTTGACCTCGATGATCGTCAGCCCGAACTCGCGGTCGACGACGAGGATGTCCGGCTCCTTGAAGCGCTGCCCGACCTTCGAGAAGACGGGGTAGCGCCAGAAGCCGAAGGACTCGGGGCGCGGCCCGAAGGCGGCGCGGACGGCGTCCCACACCTTCTTCTCGCCGGCCTCGCCCGGCGCGCCCGTGATCTCGGTCGCGATGAACCTGTCGGATGAGTCGATGGCCATGCCTACCTCCGGTGGGGCGTGGGTAAGATTAGGAGTTTGATCGCTTCGACTGGAGTGAGGCTCATATGACGGCGGGCGACGCCGCCGCAGAGAGAGAGCCCGCGCCCGGAGTGAGCATAAGGGCGGGCGTGTGGAAATTCAATAAAATTCCTACGGCTTGCTTACTCGCCGTTAGAACGCGTGCGGCACTTCCACCGTCAGCGCGCGGGGAGGGTTTATAGGCACGCCGGAGAGTGTCCCGTGAGAGCGGTATGCGCGACAGCCCAGCGTCCGTGAGGTTAGCGCCGGGCGGTGCGCCTCAACTCTCGAAGAGGGGTAAGCTCGCGTCCGTCCGCCCATCTTTCTTTCGCGAGGGCCGCTTAGCAGACCTCGGCGGATGATCTTCGCCGGCCGGCCCACGCCGCGTCCCGTTCGCCCTTTCGGAGGCCGTGGCTTTCGAATTTTTTCGCGCGGCGCCCCTGCCGCGGCCTTCACCCGTGGCGTGCGCCTGCTGGAAGGTGTGGACTTCTAGGGAGCCTGTCCAGAGTCTGGTGAACTCGGGGAAGAGGTCGCGACGAAGTATCTCCGCGACCCGGATATGCGGTGCCAGCTCTTCCAACTCCGGGTGCTCGCCGGCCGCCTTGCCGACCGCGAGGTCGTAGGCCTTCACCGCGCGCCAGAACGTCGACTCACTCACCCTCGCCAGTTTCCAGACGAGTCGCGGCGGGAGGCTCTTGGTTCGGCCTTCGAGCAGGCGCGACAGGAAGATGGCCTGCGGCAGGCTGAGACTTGCGGAGGAGCCGGCCGCGAAGAGGTTGTCCTCGACGGCGTACAGGAGGGCCTCTTTCTGACTCATCTCCCGGACGATCACGGGTACCCGGCGCATCCCTCGCTCGCACGCCAGTTCAAACCGGCCGACGCCGCAGACTATCTCGAAGTGGTTCCCGAGGAGTTCCGAAGGGCGGACGGTCAGAGGGTATTCCGGCCTGTACCCGTAGCGGTCGAAACTCTCGACCAGCGCCGACCTGTCACGGGGCAGCGGGAACAGGTCGTGATAGTAGGCGGGTGTGATCAGGCGATCCACAGACACCCACCTGGTAGTAACAATCTTCGTACGCTTCTTCCTCACCTATCTCCTCCCTCTGCCCGACGACCTTTTGACACCCTGCTCGCCCTCATTCACGCCGCGACTTTCTCGAACATCTCCTCAACCGCGACCGGCCGACTCTCCCTCTCCGCGACTATGTGACACGGCCGTCTGACGCGGCTCACCTCTTCGTCTCAGCGGTCGGATTCGTGTTTCACCACAGCTCCCGACACTCCGTACATACCCTTTCAGATGGCAGTAGAAATCGGCGACTTCCATACCTAACTTCCACTGTCAATTGAAACAATGGAGAGTAAGTTAAAACTATATCATCTGTGTTTGACAAATTTCAACTGATTGATAAAATTGAGTCTTAACTTCCGCGAACATACGCGGGGTGACGTCAACCAGCACCGTTCGCCTTCCGAAGGGAACCCAGAGTGGAAAAAGCTGCCACTAAAAAACGGCCAAAAAAGAAGCCTGGCAGGCAGCCTGCGAGGCGCTACACGGTGCGCGTCTACGAGGAAGAGACCGCACGCAAGCTGGAGGATTTAGCAGAGACCAGCGGCTATCGCGAAATGTCGGCTTTCTTCGTCGAAACCCCGCTGCGTAATCTGGAAAACAGCCTCACGCCCTGGGAAATCCAGGCGCTCGAAATTCTCACCTTCCAACTGGGCGTACAAGTCAAAGTCGTCGAGGCGGTACTCAAGAAATTGAAGCGCGACGGTGACGCCTCGGTGCGGGAGGCGCTAGTCGAGCAGGCGAGGCGGTCGGCCGAGGCGCTGGCTCTCGTGAGGGGGATCATCGGCGAAGCCCCCTCACCCCGGAAGCAGAAAAAGCAGGGGAGGCGCAGGTGAGTGTTTAGCTTGCAGGTCGGGCGCGGAGGATCCGGCCCCGACTACCCGTTACGCACGTTCGTCCGGGATGAGCAGGAGCGGCTCAGGGCGGAGCGCGAGCAGCAGGAGCGCGACCGGGTTGACCGTGACGAGGTCGAGCTGGAGGGGCGTGAAAACGAAGCCGCGTCGAAGGACAGAGGGAGTGACGGGGCGCGGGGCAGGGAGCGCGAGAGGCCGGCGGCCGACGAAGCGCGCGGTGGGACTTCGCCGTCGGAGGGGGACGTGCACTACCTGCTCGGCGAAGACTCGCCATTGCTGCTCCAGAACATCCCAGACTACGTGATCGACACCGAGCCTGCGATCGAGGCGATCAAGGCGCGCCTCGGTGAAGGGGGCCGAGTCAGGGACAGGTCGGAGAGGCTGTTCGACCAGCTGGGGAAGGCGCTCTACCCCTCCGAGCTTCCAACACACGTGGACGCCGAGCTGCTCTCGCACCGGCTGCGCGCCTTCGCCTTACTCGACGGCGAGTATACTAAGTGGCTCGCCGGGTACTACGGCGCCGGGGAAAAGGATCGAGTATTCTACAGCATCCTGACTTCGCCCGACCGCCTGCTCACGAACCGCGAGATCAAGCTCCCCCTCCTCAGGCTCTTCGCCGAAGAGTTCCCAATGTCGCGAATAATCGGGAACATCCACGCGGACACTGAGCACAAACATTGCCATGTGTGGATGAGTGCGAGGCTCGCTAACCAGCTCAAATTACATATAGGTAAAGAGAAGGTTAACGGCGTCTGGGTGAATCGCTACAAGGGCTTGGACGAGAGGTATCTCGTCAACTATTGCGCGGTGGTCGGCGACCCGCAGCCGCTAGCCACGCACCTGGAGAAGAAGGCCGAGTGGAACGCGAGGAAGGGCCTCGTCATGGTGGCGCTGAAGAAGGGCGAGCGCCCGCCGGCGATGCCCTTCAGGGAGCGACTGCGCTACGACGAACTCGGCGAACGCCGGCAGCGTCGCGAGCGCCGCGCGCGCGAAGAGAACGGCGAAGACCCCGGCCCGAAGAAGCGCACCGTCCCAGTCGCCCGCCTCAAATCAAGTTGGGATTGTGCGGAGCTCTGGGGCAAGACCGAGCACGCCGGGGCGCGGCTCGCCGACGCGCGGCACAGGCGGGACGCCTTCGAGAGGGCGTCGCGGCACGTGGAAGTCGAAGTAGACGGGCGGCATTGGTCGCTGCACAGAATCGAAGAAGAGCGTGGCCTGCCGGGGCGTCAGAGGGAGGGCAAGGAAGAAGCACTCGGCCGCGCGGAGCGCGAAAGGTGTGAGGCAGAGCTGCGCGCCGTCGAGGCAAAGGTGCTTGAGGAGGTCGAGGCGCGCAGGCAGTTACTCGTCCGGGAGGTCGAGGAGCACGAGCTCGATTACGGGCGGCACGACGAGGCCTGGAAGAAGACGATCGAGAACCGCAAGGAGAAAAATCTCCCTGCGATCAAGTACCCCCTGCATAACGTCCGCCAGCTCGACGAGATGAGGGACATCGCCGAGCGCACGCGCGACGCCGACCTCCTCCGCTACGTCCGCGACTACGACCTGCTTGACCGCCCTGAAGGGCGAGACGAACTCCGGCGCGAATTCGCCGAGAGGTGGGGGCGGGAGGTCATGGCCGAGGCGGGCGTGCACGAAGAGGGCCAGCGTCTGCGAGCGGCGCTGAGGGATGAGCTGGCACTACGCCCCGACGACCCTGACGAGAAGGGGCGCGGCGATGTGACGGGCCGTGCGTCGGAAGCGAGAATGCTCGGCCGTCTGTTCGACGAGTGGGCGAAGGGGGGCTGGAGTACCGAGGAGGTGCGCCAGAGCCTCGCGTGCGTGGGCGACGAGAATCTGCGCTGCCAGGCCCAGAGTTACCTGCGCGCACGCGATTACCACGAGGCGACCAAAGAGGTCCTGCGCGACTACCGCGAGGGGGCGGAAGGGCTCGCCGCCCCGCCCGCGCTGAGGCCGGAGGAAATCGAAAGAATCAAGGAGCTTCTCGCCGCGAAGGACGCCGTGGCCGACAGGCAGGCCCGCGCGCACCTCGACAACGTCCTCGTGTTCGCCTCGGGCGAGGCGCGCGTCAGTCCCGAGGGTGTCAGGGCGATGGCTGAGCGGAGTCTCTCCGCTGACGGCTCGCTTTCCCGTGCGGACTCCCGCGCCGCCTCCGCGACGGAGAGGTTCGATGTCGCGCGCCCGCTGGACGACCGGTGGGCTGCGAGACTCACGGACGTAGTAGCGCTCGCGGAGACACACGCCCTGGCCGCCGGGATGCGGGAAACTTCGGTCGATAAGCTCGAGGCTGCGCGCCGGGACGCGTTCGAGCGGCGCGAGATGCTCGAGTTCGTCGGCTGGGTGCGCGACCAAATAGGCTTGGACGAGCCGGCGCCTGTGAGAGCGCCGACGGCAGAGAGGCGGGAACTGGAAGAACTCCGGCGGTACGTCTCACAGCAACTTCTGCGTGAGCGGCCGTGGACGCACGAACAGCTAGAGCAGATCAATGAGTTCGGCCATCGCGCACCCGAAAAGGATCAGGATACACTCGCTGACGCCCTGGATAGGAGGGAGCAGCGCATAGAAAGCGACCGCGTCGAAAGAGAGCAGAGGCAGCTCGAGGAGAGGGTCGCGGGGCTGAACGAGGCAATGGCGAGGGCGGACGCGTGCTTCCCCGCGGAGGTCTTCGGCCGCCTCGACCTCGACCGGTTGCGGGAGCCTGAGCGGGTCAGAGAAGAGACCGAGAGGCTTGCCCGGCGGTACCTGGACGCGGCTAGGGAGCAGGGGCTCACGCCGGAGCAGGTCCAGTTCCGAGCCGGGAGCGCCGAGAACCATGCCCGCCTGACCGTGGATGGGACGGTCGAGCGTGCAGAGCGCCTGCGCGCGGCGTGGGTGCTCGCGGCCGCGGACTCGCCGTCAGCCAAACTACTCACAGACCGTCTCCGCAAGGCAGGGGTCGAGGTCGAGACGGCTCCGGGCGGCGGGCGAACTGCCCCGGCCGTCAGGCTCAAGTTCGACGGCCTCGACCTCGACACGCGCCTCCTCGACCGGAGGATCGACGTGAATAAGATCCTCACGAACAAGGAGGAGAAACCCTACGCGGGTAAAGAGCGTGCGGTGGAACGGTGCGTGCAGTTCGCGCTACTTTCGCGGGGCGAGCAGGACAGGCGGGTCACGGAGTTGCGCAACCGGAGCGACCGGGGCAGGGTGGGTATCGAGGAGGAAGTCAAACGCGCGCAGTACGCGCGGCTAGGGGTCGAGGCCGTGCGGACGGGCGCCGCGCCGGACTGGAAGCAGATCGACGAAAAGATTCTCGGCTTGCCGCGCGGCTCTGAGAGGGGGAATGAGTGGCTCGTGAAGACGGCGGGCATGACGCGACTGAACGAGATGGAGCTTGCCGCCCGGACGCAGCCGCTCTCGCGCCCGGTGCCGATATTCAGCCCGCTGGACCGGGGCCGCACACGTAACACGCCCGACCAGATGAGGGACGGCAGGAGCTCCCGCCCTTCGGGCGGTGGCGGAGGCCGCGGAGGCGGCAGGTGAAGACAGCGCTAGGTTCACCGTCCCGGTACATATTCGAGGCTGGATCGTGGCTCACGCGGCTGGCCCCATCACTCCGGGGTCACTTCTCCTTCGCCGGCGAAGCACATGCGGTAGTAAATCTCCCGTACCAGTTCCACGTCGCGCATGCAGTAGTCTGCTATCTCCTGGTGGCAGCCCTCGCAGAACTTGTCGTAGACGCGGCCTCCGTCAATGCCCCGACTTTTAGAACTCTCCAGTCCCAGCACTCTCGCCAGCCGGTCGAGCGAGACGAACTTGCGCGGAGACCACTTGTTCCACTGGTGCATCGTGTCGAAGATGGGCTGCCAGCGATAGCGGGTGAAGGGCAACTCCACCGCCGGACGGACTCTCTGGATGACGCTCCGCTTGTAGAGGAAGGGCAGGTCGAAGTCGAAGAGGTTGTGGCCGACGACCTGGTCGTGGCGGACGTTGAACCCCTTGAGCAGCTTCCAGAAGCCGCGCAGCGTCCGCGCCTCGTCGAGGTGGAACAGCATCGTCTGTCGCTCGCGCCCGAGCAGGCCGCGGTGGATGACTTGTTCATCCTGTTCGACGATAACTCCCACCGTCAGCACGCGCCCGAAATCTCCGTCTAAGGCCAGGCGCCGGTATTCATCATCGGAGCAGGCTGACACTTCTTCCGGCATGACCGCAGAAGCATCCTTATCAGGTGGCAGCGTCTCTATGTCTACGAATATCTGCCTGACCATATCCGAAGGCTTCACTCGCCATAGTTAAGTATCGCAGTTTTACAGATTGCATAGTGTGCCGTCTTTGCAATCTTGCGGGGCGCATCATACCTTATTTCGACCTTCTCGGGATAAATATTTCTAGGGGTGTTATCCGGCGGCGGGTTTACTTCTTTGCGGCGACTCGCGTGCGACGCTTGCCACTGGCCAATGCCTTCTCGGGATCGGCCGGTAGTATCTCAGGCAGGTTCATCTCATCATCGATGAGGGCTTCGAGGAATTCGCCCCGGCCGGTCGTCGATATCGCTCTCGCGTAGCGGAGCAGCAGGTCGAGCGGCGGCTCGCCACCGACGCCGCGCTCGAAGCGTGAGACGTCTTCGCGGAGCATCCGGCCTTCGAGCCCGAGTCTCCTCACCAGCTCGTTCTGTGAGAGGCCGAGGGAGGCGCGAATCTGCGCCAACTTCTCGCTCAGCCTGCGCGGCCGCTGGCGCGCTGCCCTCCCCATCAGACGAGTGACCTCCCTGACGGGACACGCACGCGGGCGACAATTTTTGACTTGCCACTAGAAATAAATATTTCTAGAATGGCGTCGGAGCCGAATGCCGCCGTGGGTTCTGATCTAGCGAACCCCGTGGCGGGCGTTGTCATGCTCGATGCGGAGACGGTTCAGGCATGCTAGGCGAAGCCATTAGCAGGGCGTGGGCTGTGTCTCAAAGCAGGGCTGATGATAAGACCTACTTTGAATTATGCAAGTCCAAAATAGACGTGCGGCAGCCAACTCGACCTTACTAGAAATGAGCTTATCACTTCGTCCGAGGGCGCGAAGGCCGCCTCTTAACCCCTTCGCTCTTTGATTTCGCGGGGATTTTATCGGGGAGATCAAGTTCGTTGTCAATGAGCACGTCGACCCACACGTTGGCCGTGCGCGCGTATTTCAGCAGCACCCACAGGGATGGCTCGAGCGTGCCCCGCTCGTACTTGGAAATGTAGTCCCGCTCGATCTCGTCCTCGAGCCCGAGCTGCCGGACCATGCCGTTCTGCGAGAGGCCGAGGCCCAGCCGGATCTCCAGTAACTTCTCCGGCAGTCGCTTGGGCCGCTTGCGGGTCTGCTTCCCCATCAGGATAAACCTCCTGACGGAAGCAATGCCGTACACGGCCTCTTGCTTCTAGGTATAATTCTACCTAGAATGTTGTCGCACGCTAAGGCCGCCCGGAGTCCCTTACCGGCGAACTCCGCGGCGGCGCCCTTCATGCGTCGCTCGGGTTAGTTGCGGTCAATGTCTACGGGTCTGGGGCGCAAGGTCCCTCAGAGTAGCGCTTCGATAATAGAAGCTTCGGCGAAATTTACAAGGGACGGGGCGCGGGGCCGTCCGCCCGGCCGCGGCGCTCCTGACGTAGGAAGGTCTCGCGATGAGTCACCCGCATATTTCCTCCCGCTTCGTAGCAGCCTTTTACTCCGCCCTGCTGTTATGCCTGCTCACCCAAAGCACACAAGCTCAGGAGCAGTGGCGCACAATCGTGGGACCCGACCAGGACTTTTCCGTCTCGCTTCCCGCCGAGCCAGAGCAGAAAAGTGAGGTCACCCATCAGACACCCTTCACCGGGCAGACGATCACTTCCTACTCGGTCCGGATGGGCGAAGCGTATTACTTCGTCGTCAACTTCAGGGACTTGCCCGCGAAAGCCGACTCCACTGACAGGCAGCAAGTCCTGACGGAGTACGAGCGCGGGCTGTTCCTCGACGCGTGGAGCGTCGTCAAGCAGGAGAAGCTGCCAGACGGCGGCTGGCAGTACGAGGCCGTGACGCCCCTCCAGGTCGGGTTTAGGAGCCCCCCCGAGGCGCGGCTGAGGACCCGCGTCTACTTCCGGGGCGGCAGGATGTACACGCTCGCCGTCCTCTCCCGCGACCCGAACGCCCCGGCTGATCAGGCGCAGCGCTTCTTCTCGACGCTCCGATTCCTAAAGGCCCCGCCTCCCCCTCCCGCCCCGCGCCGGCGGGCGCTGACCGCACACGAGACGGCCGCCGCGCGGGGGGCGCTCAAATCATTGCGTAGGCTCGCCGCCGCCGAGTCGGTCACTCCCGAGTATGACGAGTACACGAAGCTCCTTCTGGAGGTGAAAGGCGAGGTCGACGATTACCTCTACGAAATAGGTCCGGGCGAGGTGAGGGACGAGATTGGGATCGCGCTCGAGGCGTACACCGACCTGCGCGTGGCTTGGAACGCTACCTGCGGGTTTCTGGCCGTGCCGGCGGCGCTCTACCAGCCGCAGCGGACGCTGATCGCGAAGTACGGCATCCC
>WUUC01147389.1_pt1 | contig 13413 bp, 12 predicted proteins | sample 6278441 | NCBI WGS metagenome assembly WUUC01 (sample SAMN13675441, study PRJNA597444) | soil metagenome | isolation source: soil | place: USA: Washington | collected 2017-10
GTTCGCCGAACTGCAGACGACCTTTACTCAGAATGGAAAGTCCGAGTCCGTAACATTGTTCATGGAGCTCGAGAAAGCTCAGCAAGGGACCAAATGGGTAATAAGCAAAGCCGATGCTGATATGTTCAGGCAACATTTCAAGCGGGACACAACGCGCGTAGGAAAGTTCATGCACCCGATGAGTCATGAATTGGACTTCATGAATCTTCGCAAGGCCTTTATGTATACGGATAGCATCAGTCAGTTTACCGTTAAGAGGTTCCAGCCCGACCACCTTTCTCTTTTATTATACGAAGTCAGGCGTGGAAATTTGAAATTCAAGTCGGTTGAGCAGGTAAAATTTCATTTCTTCCAGGTGAAGGGATGGTACTTTGAAATATCGGAATTCAACCGTTCCGGGTATAACAATGGATGGCTCATCTCCAACCTGGTGAAACTTAATAACGACAGTGAAAAAAATATACTTCTTAAGTATCTGTATGAAGGCCGTTAGAGGTGTGTTTGTCATTGCCTTACTGCTGTGGTCTGCGACTTCGACGATTGCCCAGCAGGGTAAAGCGGAAGTCAAGCAGAATGAGCAGAAGGTCCGCGACATGGTCAAATTTTTAGAGTATGTGCTTAACACGTTAGGCAATAGCGCGACATCGGCAAGAGACAAGGATGTGTTAGTGACCGAGAGCTTCACGAAAATCTTTCGCGACGGCAAAGTGCAGGTCGAAGATGATCTCGTTGAGAAACGCAATGTTATTACAAACAAAGACGTGCAGGCCTACCTCAAGGACGTTGACTTCTTTTATGATGATGTGAAATTTGAGTTCAACATCAAGGAGATTAAAGGCAGTCTGAATTCAAATAACAAGCTATTCTATAAAGTATCGCTTATCCGCAATTTGCGCGGTACGACCGTGGAGGGAAAAACGGTCAATAACACATCACCGCGCTTTATCGAGATTAACTATGACCCGAAGGATAAGGACCTGAAAATTGTCAGCATCTATACAAAGGAATTCGATCAGCGCGGTGCCTTGCTTAGCTGGTGGAAAACGCTGCCGTACGAATGGCAGTCATTTTTTAAGAAGAAGCTGAACCTGGTAACGGACAGTGTGCAGTTAACCGATATTCAAAATGTAATGGCGATCAATGCCATTGACCTTAGCGCGGAAAACGGACTGCAGAACCTCGAGCCGCTGGCGCAACTGGCCGATCTGCAAAGTCTGAACCTCGCGAATACTACGATTACCGACCTGAGCGCCCTGCGCAACCTTACGGGTCTGGTTGATCTCAACCTTTCCAACACAAAGGTCCAGGACATATCACCCTTAAAATATTCCGATAATCTTGTAAGCCTTAACATCAACCATACGCCGGTTACCGAGATCGCCGTTCTCGAACGCATGGCGAAACTGGAACGCCTGGAGATGAGGAACACTGATGTAACGGACTTTACTCCGCTCGCGAATGTGCCGCTGCTAAAGTATCTCGACATTAAGAACACGCGGATCATCAGCCTTGCTCCAGTCAGTACGTTAACAAACCTTACAGAACTGAATGTTTCGGGTACGACAGTCGATGACCTCGCTCCGCTGTCGACCTTGAAGGGACTGTCAACGTTGAGCCTCGATAGTACCCGGATATATAATATTGCCGCGTTAAGCAGCCTGGAAAATCTGGTGACGCTTTCTATAAACTATACCACCATTGGAGACTTGAGTTCGCTTCAGGGATTAAAGAAACTGGAACGAGTCTATTGCGACGGCACCGGGATTAACAGGCCGCTGGCCGATGCATTCATGACAGCACGCCCCGGCGTCCTGGTTATTTATAATTCCGAAGATCTTCGCGGATGGTGGGACGCACTTGCAGCACCGTGGAAAGAGATATTCACAAAAGCCGCCGCGATCGGCGCTACACCCACGAACGAAGAACTCGCAAAGATCCCGAACCTTGATTCGCTCAACTTATCAGGAAATGGTTCGATCAAAGATATCGAGCCATTGAAACGGCTTCAAAAGTTGAAAGTATTGAACGTTGAACAAACCTCCGTAAGCGATCTTATACCGCTACGTGACAACCGTTCCCTGAGATCGCTAAATGTTAATGGTACGAAGGTAACAAACCTTGATGTCGCAAGGAACCTCCCAATGCTCGCAGTGTTAAAGGCTGAGCAAACGGGGGTAACAAATGTCGACGCGCTTTCCAATAGCAGTGCGCTTAAAAAATTGTATGTCGATGACACTTCCATTTCTGACTCTGTCGTTCGCACATTTTTACAAAAGCAGCCGCAGTGCCTTGTGGTATACAAAACGGATTCGTTAACAACATGGTGGAATGACTTGCCGGGAGCCTGGAGGGAGGTTTTTGAAGGGATCATACCGGTTTCTCAACGATCAATTAAGGAAGACCTCCATCGTCTGGCAGAATTAGAAACCTTAAAATTCAAGGATGCAACGATCAGCAACCTTTCGGTTCTTGGAATATTTGTTCGATTAAAAGAACTTGAGTTTTCGGGCACGTCAATCAGTGATTTATCCCCTCTTATGGATGTAAAGTCCCTCCGAATTCTGCGGGCAACGAACAGCCCGATCAGAAATCTCGAACCGCTCAGGATGATGACAGAACTCACGGAGTTGGATGTATCCAACACGCCCGTGGAGGAGCTGCGGCCAATTCGCGGACTCACCTCGTTGAAAACGTTTAATTGCTCGGGAACGCAGGTTAGCAGTCTGACGCCGCTCGAGTCAATTGAGACCATTGAGTCTCTTGACTGCTCGAACACTGGTGTAAAGAAGCTCGACCCGCTTATGCATCTTCCATTGAAAACATTAAAATGCTACAACACGAAGATTTCCGGCAAGGCCGTCAATAAGTTCAAGAACGAGCACCCCGACTGCAACGTCGTACATTACTAATTCTCTGCGTTTCCTTGCGTCTTCGCGCCTTTGCGATAAGTACCTTGAAGTTCCGGGAACATTTATTTCATATTCGCCTCAAGAAACGCAAACAACCTTCCTCTTATCTCTTCTACATCGAACATCTCCCCATAGTGCGGGGCATCTTTTACAATTGTAAGCTCATTCTTAACCTTCGCCAGATCAAGGTATGATTGCAATAAAACAGATTGCTGATAGGGAACATCGTTATCTTTCTCTCCATGCACGATGAAGAACGGGGGATCGTTTTTGTCAACATAAGTGACCGGGCTTGCTCGTTCACTGAGGTCCGGCCGCTTAATCGGAGAGGCACCTAACAATGTGGAAATTGGATCCGACGTGATATTGGGATCTGCAGCCCCTACAAATGAAAGAAAATCCGAAGGACCGTAAAAATCGAGAACGAGCTTTATCTTGAATGAAGGCTTCTTGTTTGCAGGATAGAAATCTGAAACGTTATTATTCAACGCAAGGGCTATCAGCGATGCCAGATGGCCGCCCGCGGAGAAACCAATAAGCGCGAATTTGTCTTTATTCAGTTTATACTTTGTTGCATTATCGTAGAGAAACTGAATGGCCGCGTTGCAATCCTGTGCCTGGGCAGGAAACGGGGCAGTTGTACTGTGTCTGTAGTCGATCGAGGCCAGCGCGTAACCCTTTTCAATAAAGCTCCGCACTGTATTTTTCATGTATCCCATGTCGGCGTATTTGTCATTCACGCGCCACCCCCCACCGTGAACCCAGATCACCAAAGGGGTGGTCGCAGTCGCATTTGCAGGAAGATAAATATCAAGCAGGTGTTTCTTCAACGTGTCGCCGGCATAAGGAATGTTCTGATGAAAGATTGTCCCGACCGGAAACCACGCTTTGACCCTTTCCGGAGCCTGTGAATAGCAAGTGATTGTGAGACAAGCATGAAGGGAAAGAACCAGAAAAATTTGAAAGCTTCGCATACGATGAGTTTTATATGCGTTAAATATAAGAAATCAATCACAGCCGAAGTAAATCCAGGGCAGACGCCGTTTACATCGTTTATGACCAATAGCAACTAATAACACAATTTGTTAAATTGATGAGTCAAGATGAAATACCGGAATATGAAAATCCTGTTACTCCATTGCCTATTACTCTTGTCGATACAGGATATTTCGGCCCAGTCCTTTTGCGGACATATTAAATACCGCTACCGTTATTATCAAACAACAGGAAACAAGGAAATTACGGCAAATGTGGATGACTTTAAAACGGAGGACTTTTACATTTGCGGAAACAAATTCAAGGTTTTTTTTGATGGAGACTTGAAAGATATTTACATCGGTGACAGTCTCACTTACTTCCAGTTCGGACCTGACTCAACTGTTATCAGCGTAAAGGCTGATAGGACCTACGGTCAGGTTGATCCGTCATTCTCTAATCCCAGGTCAGACGTGTTCTACAATGCAAAGCGGTACAACACAATTGAAAGCAACGATGAATTTGAGAATACAACCTACTACTTTAACAATGAGATTAAAGTAGATACATTGTTATACAGGGATCTCAAGCTATATCACTGGAATACATTCTTCAAAAATACCAACGGCGGGCTCCGCTTAATTACTATCAGCATCGGCAAGGACATCACCACGGTGGGGGAGGCAGTGGAAATTAATCGTACGCAGATCCCGGACATTGAGTTCGCTCCTCCAAAAGGATTTAAGGTTCAAACATCTCAATTATTTGAAATCATGAACTGATGTTTTGCCGGTGACCCTACGACCTCCAGCTCGTTTCGTGCACCCCGGCCGTCGCCGGGGGCGGGCGTTGATGAATTACAAACCCAAAACCAATTTTAGCTTGGCATAGCCGCTCTTACTTAACGGCACTTTAACGCCGCTCTTTAGCAACGCCAGATAAGTTTCCTTTTCCAGGGGCTCTATTCTTGTTAATTGTTGCAGATTGATGATGTAGGAGCGATGAACTCTAACAAATTGCGTGGCATCGAGGCTTTTTTCAAAAAAGCTCATCGTCTTTTTTTTGAGGAACATTTCTTTCGTTGTAAAGATCTTGACATAATCGTCATAAGCCTCAATGTATTGGATCTCATGGACCGGTATGATCCGGATGTTGCTGCCCTCCCTTACAACGACCCTGTTCCTTTCTTCAGGCTGTCTCACGTCCTCGGTGATGAGTATTCTTGCAGCTTCGTTGCCGCTATCGCTATGCCTTTTTTGCATCCATTTTTTTACCGCTTTTTCAAATCTATCCTTGCTGAACGGCTTTAGCAGATAATCGATTGCGTGCGACTCGAATGCTTTGATTGCGTATTCGTCAAATGCCGTTGTGAAGATGACAGCCGGGGGTTGCTCGAGCAGCTCCAACATTTCAAAACCATTGATCTTCGGCATTTGAATATCGAGGAAAATTAAGTCGGGCTTATGTTGGCCAATTGCTTTAACCCCTTCAAAACCATCGTTGCATTCCTGGCAAATAACTACCTCGGGGAATGCTGCTAGATACTCCACTACGATGCTACGGGCTAATGGTTCGTCGTCGATAAGGACAGTTTTGATCATGCGGGCTGAGGAATTTTAATTTCAGTGGTAAAAATATTTTCTGCCTGCCGGGTCGTCAGCAGGTCGTTGCGCGCATAAAGCAGGTAGAGGCGCCGTTGAACGGACTGCAATCCAAACCCGGTACCCTGCCGAGGCTGTGAAGTTTGAGGGTCAAACGGATTCTCTATGCGAATGACGAGTTGATTCTCTTTCGATACGGCGTATACGCGAATGGTTATTGCACCGATCGTGTCGTACAGTCCAAACTTTATTGCATTCTCCACTAAGGGCTGCAACAACAAAGAAGGCAACATCAGGATCCGTGTTTCAGGCGCCTGTTCGACTTCTGTGTTGAGTCGGTGACCAAACCGTACCTTTTCTATTTCCAGGTAAAGGGCCAGATGCTTCAATTCCTCCTGGAGGCTGACTAATTGCTGATCATCTTTCTTAATCGTGCCGCGTAGGAAATCGGATAACTGCTGGATCATTTTTCTCGCTTCATCCGGTTTGGATCCTGCAAGCGCGCTGATGGAATTTAAGCTGTTGAAAAGAAAATGAGGTTGCAGTTGTTGCCGCAGAGACGCAAGTTCAGCATCCCTGGCGAGCTTTTGTGTATCGTGCGCCCTGTTCTCTGTGGCACGGAGGTCCTGTAGAAAGAACCAGATCCAACTGATGACACCGATCAACGTGATCATCAGCCACACCAGTAGTCCTCTGAAAAATTGGGAGGCGTTCAGGTACGCATAGTACGAATCATCGGCGGGAAATGGTCCCCGGATCATGAGATGATGGTGTGCTATGGTGCATATCGCGGAAAGCGCGATGCTCCACACGATCAGGTATACAGCGTTTCGCGGGCTCGGCTGATAATAGCGGAGTGACGTAAAGGTAATGTAACCTGCTGTCGCGGTGAGCAGATTCAGGTTGACGACGTCGGCAAGAGCCATCCAAAAACTGAAACTAAAAGCGCTGAGTAGAGCCAGTGTTTCGACGATGACGAGCGCCAGCCACCAGGCGGCGATTGCCAACAGTAGTTTTTGTGCCGGAACGTTAGGGAAGCTCACGAGTATGTTTGTCAAAATGAAGCTAGTTCATTCAACCGAATAGCAACTGCTTTTTGATGCACAAAATTTATATACGTCCGGCCCTCGTCCGTTTCATGGATACGTGAATATATTTCTATACCGTCCTCCAGCGAATTCAAGGGGATGACTTCGGAAACGTTTATGAACTCCCACTTTACCTTTTTCATCTTATCATTGTAAAATGTGTCTTCCTCGCAAAGTCCGATCGTACGGGCCTTTAAAAAAGCCTCTTCTTTACAATCGGCATTCACCAGCCTAAGCTGCTCGTCGAATTGCTTCGTTTCGATTGTCGTCTCAGGCGATATTGCGAATACTACTTTTGTGATGTACCAGTTCATAATTAAAACTTGTAAAATGATGAATGCGGCGGGCATTATTAAAAGCTTTTTATATCGATTCCTCCGAATATACTTGTGCCTCTCAACACGAGAACTTTGGATTCGTCAGTCACCGTGTTGTGAAGGAGACGTTTGTCGTTTAATCCACCGAATATGGAAACGATCTCTTCTGTTTCAATTTTCCAGTGGGCGGGGACGATGAGCTTTGCACCGCCAAACACCTGAACTAACTCGACAACTACACGTCCATGTATGTCCGCCTGGGTCAGATTGACTTCCATCCCTCCAAAGACGCAAACGCTTTCACCGCCTTTAAAGTCTTTGGATAAGATCTGCTTCTTATTTTCACCAAAGATTGTGACCGACTCGAAAAAACCTTCCCCAGTGCCGGCCGTTTGTGATGCACGGTGTTCCCAGCGCTTAAACAAATCATCTTTGTTGCGCGTCCTGGATTTCAGGATCATCGATACGCCGATCCCGATGATGATGATCGGCCAGACGAGATGTCCGATGTTTATGTCTGGAATCATATCATCAAGAAGAAAGGCGGAACCAATAAATACTGGTACCAACCATCCCCAATTCCTGAAATTGTGTCGTGCGCCGACGTAGATCCCCAGAACTATAAGAAGCATCTCCCATTTGAACACCCAGTACGGAATGTCCGCGCCAGCCTGCCGCGCAAGGAGGACGACGCCAATAGCGATGACGATGAACCCGCCAAAGACACGTCCGTTCCTTGGTGCGGGCGGCTCCTTCTCAATCGGCGGGTTGATATTTGAATTGAATTTGTCTTCTGTTTCCATGACGAACCTGATTTATAATTCAAATAACGGGTTTATTGGCATGCTGGTCTATGACCAAAAGGCCGGTGCATGTTGCTGGTAGGCGAGTGTGGGGTCAGGGGCGGTGAATAAAGATGCGAAGGTGATGAACAGATATTGCCGGGATTCCAGCTTTTGTCATACCTTGAAGAACCGTTTATTCCTGCAAATTGAAAAGGCTGATTTCCATAGCATTCGTCACACTTGTTCTTCTAAATACGGTTGGGTATTATCTGGTCTTCGTCGGTATGGAATATAAAAACGATGTGTTAGTAACTAAGCAGCTTGACGCTTTTGAATACCAGAAATCCGACGCGTTGACAATCAAGATTCCTCTGGCAGTTCCTTATTTAGCCGATGACGCCGAATTTCTGCGGGTGGAAGGAAAATATGTGTTTAAGGGTGAGTCGTATCGAATGGTGAAGCAAAAATATGCACAGGATACCCTATATATTGTTTGTGTAAAGGATCAGCGTGACAAACGGCTCCATAATGCCATGTCCGATTACGTAAAAGGATTTACACAAAAAACATCTGACAGGCAGAACAACGGCAAAACAATTTTACTGCTTAATAAAGACTACATTCAATATGTAATCGAGGTAAACGCGTCAACGCCTGGTTGGATGACCGACGTTGTGAAAAATTCGTGCTATATCAATCTAATAGCAACGTATTCGCCTGCAATCCTCCGTCCTCCCGAACGATCCTGATTCGTCGCGCCATTAAAAGCGCACATCGGGCAGCACCTCACGATTTTTGTGAGTTAACTCTCTGAAAAATGATCTGGAGCATCAGGTCTTTTTTTTAGTGAACCTGCGAAGCTGCCGTATTCTCCCAAACATTCACTTTAAATCGATTGACCGAATGAAAGCAACTATACTTTCAATTGGATCTTTCACATTGACCCTTTGTTTTATTCTTGGCTGCAGCTTAGATCTGCAACGGAAAATATCGTGTCACGAGGAAATGATCCAAATTTTGAATAGAAGCAACCGAATGGCGTTTAATGCCGCGAATAATTTTAGTCCGAAGGCGAAGTTACCGTATATGGATTCACTTCTATCTCTGCCTCACAGCACCCTAAGCCAAAAGAGATTCTGCAATTATCTCAAATCAAATATTCTCATGGAGTTGGGATATGAGGTGGAAGCTATTGAGCTCTTAGAAAACATGATGAGAGATACTTCGCAGTATATGCCGCCTTTAATTTATAAGACGCTGGCGATGGCTTACCTGAGACAGGGTGAGCGGTCAAACTGCATTGTTAACCACGCCGCAGAATCCTGCATCATGCCTATAAATTCCACCGGAATTCACAGCGCGCAAAACGGATCATCCCAAGCCATTGGCACCTATGAAGAAATTTTAAAAAAGGACCCGGAGGATCTTGAATCCCGGTGGCTGCTAAACCTGGCATACATGACACTTGGCGACTATCCAAAAAAAGTGCCGCCCGAATTCCTCATTCCCGGGATGGCAGGCGATACGACTTACAGGATAAAACCATTTGAGGATGTTGCCGGCGATCTGAAACTCGATATCAGGAATATGGCCGGTGGCAGTATCACCGACGATTTCGACAACGACGGTTATCTCGACCTGATCACCTCGGCCTGGGGCAGCGATGAGCCGATGCATTATTTCAGGAATAATGCAGATGGAACGTTTACCGATCTGTCCGATCATGTAGGACTCAACGGAATAACGGGAGGATTAAATATTATGCAAACAGACTATAATAACGATGGGTTTAAAGACGTCTTTGTATTGCGCGGAGGATGGCAGGGTGAATTCGGAAAAGTGCCTAACTCGTTGCTGCGGAACAACGGGGACGGCACGTTTACAGACGTAACAACAGTCAGTGGTTTGTTGTCCTTTCATCCGACACAAACGGCTACCTGGAATGACTTTAACAACGATGGCTGGCTCGACGTGTTTATCGGTAATGAAAGCGCCATTGACTTGACGGGCGAAAAACATCCAAGCGAGTTGTTCATAAACAATAAAGACGGCACGTTCACTGAGATGGCGGGCAAAGCGAATTGTAATGTAAGCAACTATGTGAAAGGAGTAACATCGGGTGACTACAACAACGATGGCTGGGTTGATTTGTTTATTTCAACCATGGATGGAGAACGCAGGCTGTTGAGAAATGAAGGAAAGGAGAACGAACAGATTTCCTTCAAGGATGTGACTCGTAATGCCGGTTTAGGTAAAGAACACAACCGAACTTTTCCTACGTGGTTTTGGGACTATAACAACGATGGTTGGCTTGACATTTTTGTTTGCGACTACACCTTCGACCGTTCTCTGTCATATCATGCAGCTGCCGAAAAATTGAATATCCCGGCGGGCGCGCCTGATAAAATGCTTTTATACCGAAACAATCAGGATGGAACATTTACAAATGTCGCAACCGAAGTCGGTTTGACAGTAAACGTTTTTGGAATGGGAGCCAACTTTGGCGACATCGATAACGACGGTTTTTTAGACATGTATCTCGGCTCCGGCAACCCATTGTATCAATCACTGGTGCCAAACAAAATGTTTAAGAACATCGGTGGAGGAAAATTCGCCGATGTGACTACCAGTGCGCGTGTCGGACATCTTCAAAAGGGACATGGCGTTTCCTTTGCTGATATGGATAACGATGGAGATCAGGATATCTACCTCGAGGTCGGCGGCGCATATCAGGGTGACGCATATCAGAATTCATTTTTTCTAAATCCGGGCCAGAATGAAAATAATTGGATATGCGTCTCGTTGCAAGGCACACAAGCCAACCGTACGGCTATTGGTACGCGGTTAAAAATTTCGTTTCGTGAAAATGGAATTGCGCGGACCGTATACCGTGATGTAAACTCGGGAGGAAGCTTTGGAGCCTCTCCGTTGAGACGGGAAATAGGAATAGGCGCGGCCAAGATCATCGACGAAATCGTAATACAGTGGCACGGGAGCGGCCACGTTCAGATCTTCAAGGACATCCGCCCGAATCAATTTATTAAGATTATCGAAGGGAATAATATAATTGAAACGGATAAACTGAAGGAAATTTCCTGGGTATTGCCAGACAGGTTGTGTTATCCGGGAACAAACCTGGTAATCAATTGAAGTGCATAGTTTAAAGTAAAGTGCAGGCAAAGATTTCTCCTTCATCACATAATCAATTTTCATACTTAATCTTTAAACATTATGAATATTCCAACAGAGCCTATTGGCAGCATCCCCCGGCCGACATACCTGGTCGAAGAATTGTCAAAACCCGGCAGCGACAAAAAACGCCAGGAATCGCTCACTGAGCGTGCAATAAAAGAAACGATATCACTATTTGAAGAAAGCGGTTCACCGGTCGTTACAGATGGTGAACAAGCGAAACCCAGCTTCGCTACCTATCCTATTCATGGCATGCAACAGCTGTCGCCGAATGGCGTGGTGATTCCATTTGCCGATGGGCATACGAGGCAATTGCCCGTAATTACATCTGGACCGTTTCGTTACCAAACCTATGCCAGTGAATTTTTAAAAAAGGCCAGGGAATTCACAGCCCTTCCACTCAAGCAGGCGGTTATCTCGGCATCCGCACTGAGTTTACTTTATCCGAAGGAAGGCATACCTAATTATTCCCGCGAAGACTTTATCAAAGATCTGGTCAATGAAGCAGAAAAGGACATCCGAGGATGTCTTGATCACGGAGCTCATTGCGTTCAGATTGACTTCACTGAAGCCAGGCTGGCGATAAAGCTTGATCCTTCCAAGGCACTGCTCAAAATGTTTATCGACTTGAATAATCAGGTCCTTAACAGATTTACAGCAGAAGAGCGAAAGCGCATTGGCGTTCACACATGTCCCGGAGGTGACCACGACTCAACCCATAGCGCTGACGTTCCTTATCGCGACCTGCTTCCAGATCTGTTTAACCTAAACGCCGGTAATTTTTACCTGGAATATGCCGCGGAAAAAAACAAGACGGAGGTTTTGAAGATTATCAAAGAGACTGTCAGGGCTGGACAACGTGTGTATCTCGGGGTCATTGACGTCCTCGATCCGAAGATTGAGACCGGCAACGAAGTGTGCGACCTGATCGTCGAAGCTGCCAAGTATATCCCGCTGGAGCAGTTAGGAACGTGCGACGACTGCGGATTTTCCCCCTTCGCAGATGATACGTCTACCGCCAGGGAAACCGCTTTCGCCAAGATAAAAGCAAGAATCGAGGGAACGAAGCTGGCGGAAAAGAAATTGGCGAAAGCCTGAGGAATTCGGATTGGGCTCCGAACTAAGAGAGAAAAGCCTCCCCTGAGCAAGGGGTAGGCTTTTCAATCAAAAGGCACTACTTACAGAGTAAATAGGCTGACATTAATACCTTTCGACAGTGAGTTGTAACCTGAATACGCCGTACCTTTGCATCGGAGCTGAATGATAATATTCATGCGCTGGCGATGGTAAAAGTTTTGTTTGTATGTCTTGGAAATATATGCCGGTCGCCAATGGCTGCAGCAATATTTAAACACAAGCTTGTGGAGAAGGGTCTTACGGATTATTTTTCTGTGGATTCGTGTGGAACATCGAATTATCACATAGGTGGCTCCGCTGACCCGCGCACCATCGTGGCCGCAAAGTCTAAAGGCGTGGCCATGGATCATTGTGTGCGCCAATTGGTAGCCGCCGACCTGGACACATACGACTACCTGATCGCAATGGATCGTGGAAACCTGCAGAACATTCTTCGACTGGCATCAACACCACACCAGCTGGAGAAAGTGGTATTAATGCGCGCATACGATCTGCTTGGAAAAGATGAGGAAGTGCCTGATCCCTACTATGGCGAACAGAAACACTTTGAGGACGTCTACGAAATTTTAGACAGGTCGATTGATAATTTTATCGAGCACATCGGGAACACAGTCACTATCAGGAGAGACTAACGTTTCAAGGATTATGATGTTGCCGCCTGGCCGATCATAGCGAGAATTTTATCAGACAAGGGTAGGGTGGAAACTTCATCGATTGCTTTTTGCGACATTTTTTTCATCGTCTTGCGGAGAATATCGATCACTTTTTCTTCATCGTGCGCTGCAGCAAAATCGTCAAGGTAATACTGCACGAATACCAGGCAAATTACGTCTTCAAGCAACTGTGTATCGGCGTTGTTATTTAACTCTTTCTTCAGTAAAAGAAACTTCACTTTTTCTATTGTGCCTGTATCATATCCGCATCTGCCGAGTATCTCTCCTGCAATTTTTGCGTGATGAAGTTTAAGCATGCTCCGCCATTGCAGATAACCTTTTCGATCCATCGGGTAGGCACTACGTGGTATCTCCCAACGCCCGATATGCTGACATCGCGCTGCGAGAATCAGGTATGGGGGTGAGTCCGGGGCAAACTGGCTCAGCCGGTCCGTCATGCGCATGGAGTACAAGAGTTCTTTTGGATAGTCGGTTCCCGCCCATATCTCACGATGAGGATCTTTTGCGTTGTAAGCATCGAACTCCTTAATTGCATCCAGTGGGTGAGTCATCGGCAGTGGTGTTGGTGAACCTCGCAGCAAATTAACCGCAAAGGAACCAAGCCGCAAAGGAAGTGCAAAGAATACCGGCAGGCAATGGACTCAACGTACCGTGACTCCTAATCCTGCGCTTACCATACTATACTCTTGTAGCGTGTATTCGCCGCTGAGGTAAACCGGTCCGAGATTTAAACGG
>WUUC01128261.1_pt1 | contig 13411 bp, 9 predicted proteins | sample 6278441 | NCBI WGS metagenome assembly WUUC01 (sample SAMN13675441, study PRJNA597444) | soil metagenome | isolation source: soil | place: USA: Washington | collected 2017-10
CATGGTTTGAACGCCTCTGGAAATTCAGCATGGACTTCCAGTTCAATGATCTTAAGTTATGGATCTACCTGCCTGTGATAATGCTTATCACAGCAGTGGTATCGGGTCTTTATCCTTCGCTTTACGTCTCCCGGTTCCAAGCCGTGAGTGTATTGAGAGGCTCACTGAAATTTGGACATAAAAACCCTGTTACGAAGATCTTTTTAACTGTTCAACTGATCCTGGCGTGTGTGTTTATTACCGGTTCGGTCATGTTCACACAAAACACTGACTATCTCTCGCAGAGAAGCTGGGGATACAGCAATCGCGACGTATTATTTGCCATGCTGCCTGACGAATTATCGGTGGAGCAACTCCGCAACAAAATGAGAGAGTATCCCGGGGTTATTTTCACTGCTGCATCGGCGCAGCACATTGGCAGGCAACAACAACTCGTTACAATCCATTTTCCGGGCCGCGACCTCGAAGCGGGTATGCTGGCCGTTGATGCCAACTACTTCAAAACTTTAGGGATTGAAATAAAAACGGGAAGAGGTTTCAATGATCACGACGGTAGTGACAGGCAGGCCGTGGTCGTAAATGAAACGATGGTAAACAACCTTAAATGGACAGATCCTGTAGGACAACAATTCAAAGCCGACAGCATTCAATACGAGGTCATTGGAGTTGCGAAAGATTTTCATAGTTCGAATTTCTCCAACCCGCTCAAGCCAACATTTTTTAAGACTGTGAACAAGAATGAAAGCAGGTTCCTCACAGTCAAGGTCAATCAAGGGTCGGAACAGGAAACATTCGAGTCGCTGAAGAACTCGTGGGCCCAGCTTTTTCCCGAGTCACCCTTCAGTGGAGGATACCAGGAAGATGTGTGGGGTAACTACTACACCGAAATAGGGATCTATGCTCATGTCTGGAAAGTGTTTGCCTCGGTAGCCATCTTCCTTGCGATGTTGGGACTGTATGGTTTGGTTTCTCTGAATGTTTCCGGCAGAGTAAAGGAATTCAGTATCCGGAAAGTGCTTGGCGCCAACATCCGGAATCTTGCGGGCAATATTATCGCACAATACTACATACTGGTAGGAGTGGCAATGGTCATAGCCATGCCCCTGGGTCACTTCGCTATGAAATTCGTGATCGAGTCCTCATCCACCTATCACATGCCGATCACAATATGGAGTGTAACATTAGCCGCCGTACTGCTGGTAGCGATCGTGCTGGGAACAATTTCTACACAGATCTTCAGAGTAGTAAAAGCCAACCCGATCGACGGAATCAAGGTCGAGTGATATTACAAAATCGGGATACCTTGCGACTGACATGTTAAAAGGATATTTTTGAAGGCCCCGACGTGTCGGGGCTTTTTCATTTCCTGAATCAGAAACAGAAATACAGGTGCTGGATCCCAAAATCAAAAACATAATATTTGACCTCGGTGGAGTTATCATCGATCTTTCAGTCGATTCGACTCTCAGAAAATTCTCGGAACTCTCGGGGCACCCGGTCAACAAGGTCGTCGATGTGTACTATGCGCGTCCTGAATTCCTCGCTTACGAGAAAGGGGAGATCACCAATGAGGAATTCCGCAGCTCCCTAAAGAGCATTTTCGGACTAAGTTCACTCGATTCCGAACTCGACCTCTGCTGGAACGCGATGCTCGGGGAGATCCCTGCCGAACGGATCGAGCTGCTTCGCGAACTGAAATCGAAATACAAGACATTTCTCCTCAGTAACACCAATGCAATTCATCTCGATTGCTTTAGTGGAATCGTAAAGAAAGCTCACAACCTGGAATCGCTGGAGCCGTTATTTCACAAGACGTACTATTCGCACATGGTGAAGATGCGCAAACCCGACGCAGAGATATACGAGTATGTGCTCCGGGAGAATAGCCTGAAAGCCGACGAAACCATTTTCCTGGACGACAATGTGGCGAACCTAAAAGGTGCCGCCTCTGTTGGTATTCAAACCTTTCACGTGACCCATCCGGATACTATTTTTTCCCTGTTTAGATGAATCAACGCCTAAAGTCGGCGCTAATACATAGTGCTCTCTTCATCGTCACTTTTATTACAACAACCATGGCCGGGGCGACATGGGCATTCAGCAAGTCGATCTTTTTCGCCGACGAGGAGGGATGGTACATCAATACTGAATACTCATGGAATGACTTCTCACTCGGGCTGCCTTATTCGATCACGTTCCTTCTCATCCTGACCGTTCACGAATTCGGCCATTATTTCACAGCACTTTATTACAAGATAAAAACAACCCTTCCTTATTATATTCCTCTGCCGCCGTTGCCGTATTTCTTCGGCACGTTAGGCGCACTAATACGGATCAAGAGCCGGATCTATTCAAAGAAACAGAACTTCGACGTCGGCATCGCGGGTCCGCTGGCCGGGTTTGTAGTTGCGCTGGTGATGATGTTCTACGGGTTTATGACACTACCCGACCCCGGCTACATTTTCGACATACACCCGGAGTATGCGGAATACGGTGTCGATTATGCCGATCACGTTTACACGAAAGCATACCTGGAAGAGAAGAAGATCCCGGATATGATCATTGGGAGCAATTTACTCTTCTGGTTCTTTGAAAACTACGTGGCTGATCCGACACGTGTTCCGAATCACCACGAGCTGTCGCACTATCCGATCCTGTTCGCATCGTTCCTGGCACTGGTATTCACTGCCCTCAACCTGCTGCCTATAGGTCAGCTCGACGGTGGCCACGTGATGTACGGACTCGTCGGTTCGAAAAGACACAAGACCATTGCATCCGTCATCTTCGTATTGTTCCTCGGTTACGCTACCCTCGGCATGCTGCCGCCGGGTGCAAGTCTCGACGTGCTTGGTTTATTCACGGCTCCTCACCTGGCGGGGGTCGTTCTCATGGTCGCTCTTTTGTTTTTCTGTCTGAAAGGCCTTCGCGTATCCCAACAAACGACCCTGATGGTCGCGGTGGGTATCTTTACAGCGCAGTATGTGATAACCTGGCTCTTCCCGCACGCTGTCGGTTACTCAGGCTGGCTTCTGTTTGTGATCATGATTGGCAGATTAATGCCGGTGCAGCATCCACCCACCGAGATTGAAGAACCACTCACCCTCGGAAGGAAGATATTGGGATGGGTTGCGTTGATTGTCTTTGTGATCTGCTGGACCCCCAACCCGATTGAAATCGTAATTTGAGTTGAGAATTAAGAATTGAGAATTGAGAATTAAATTGAGGACCGTAGTTATCGTTCAACCCCAACGAATTCTTAATTCTTAACTCTCAAATCTCAATTATTAACTAAGATCTTCGCCGTCCGCACACCTCCGTCAACAAACACTTTGACTATATAGATCCCCTCAGATCCTGTAGGCAGTGTGACGATCGTTTCGTCCAGTGTAGTTTCAGTATGAAAGCCAATGCTTCGTCCGGTCATATCGTAAACAATGATCCTGTCGGCGGAGCCACCGAAGCGGAATGTACCCGGGCTGGGATTGGGATAGACCACCAATGCCTTTGCATCCTCGAGCCCGTTAGGATTCGAACTACCCGCTCCAAAGATCGGGCGGAGCATCAGGCTTCCTTTGACTACCGTGTTCGTGAGCCATTCACCATTGGTATTGGAGAACATCCTGTTCCCACTGTCCGTATTCTTGTCGAGCCCTACTGCAATGACCGCCGATGAGCTTTGTTTCCATCCAATGTAGAACTTGTTCTTGACTGCGACAGGTTCGATAAGCCGTTTAACCCAGAACCTGTTTTCTTCCGAACGCTGAAGGGAAGCTACTTCGGTGTACACCGGTTCCTGCGCCAGGTCATTCCAGATACGAAGTTCGATCACCTGCGATGATTCATCTCCGAAACGGGGGAAGTACATTTCCAGGTAAGTCACATATCCTTCCGACGCGCCCACGAGGTTGTATTCATAGGCGAGTTGAGCACCGGGCTGATTGAGACCCGCGCCGTACTCAGCAACACCATCATCGTATGCATATTTATTGAGCAACAGGAACGATGCCCGCGTTGTATCGTTGTGCCTGAAGTCGATCGGCTCATAGATCCCGGGGTCGTAGTCACCTTCAGTGGGTGTCCTGACAATATTATCACCGGTACTTAAACTAAACACGAAGTCTATCCCGACGGAGTCAGCGATAAAACTCAGCCTCGAAAGATCCGGCAGTTTCTTCGAAGTCACCGTGGTGTACACACCTTTGCGCAACGCCTGATTGATGGTGTCTTTGATGTCGAGCTGAATGGGGGGGAGGTTGGTTATCGTCTGGTTGTTTTCCCTGTAGTTGATCAATACGTGGCTCGAGAAATTGAACGGCTGCGGGTTGTTGTCCCTCAGGTTTGTGGCGACCACTGATGGACGTGTTTTGACGGTAGTATCCTGTAGAAAATGTTTTATCGGCAAGATCCTGTAGATGCCGAACAGGCTTGTCAGCGGTTCCGATATCGTACGGTCGGGAAAGCTGAGGTCATTAGCTGTCCTCCCCGTGTTGAGATAGATGTAGTCTACGTTCCATGTATCATAGGGGCCGGAGAGGCGTGCGAAATTCTGTATCCTGAACTTGAAGCCTGCGTGAAAAAATCTGTCGTCAGAGATCTGTATCACCGACGAATAGAAAAGGTCGGGCTGAAGATTACCGGTGTTCTCGATCGTATCGACGGGTACCCACGCTTTGTTGACATCCTTGAGAGAAACCAGCAGCCGGTCGCCTGGATCGGGTCCTTCACCACGGCCCTGCATCTGGTAAGTATAGCTTAAGTACAATGTGTTTCTTAGTGACACATCTATGGAACTCAGATCGATTTCCTTCGACTCGAGTTTATCAGCGTAGCCTTTCGCAAGAACATCGTTGATGTTGTAGGGTTTGCCTACGGAGTCCACGCCATCGAATGTTGCCACATGAATGGAGGGAGGTCGTATCGCCATGCCGTCGTTCACGCGGATAGATCTTCCGGCGAACCACAGGTCGGGGTTGGCGTATGTTGTTCGTGTTGAAGAGAAATCGTCCCAGAAAGGAAGCTCCAGGGCTTTTGTGCGGGCGTTGGTATTCGCGGGCTTATTCTGATCGTCTGAATGAGGCAGGCCTACGAGAACGATCTGTGCCCGGCATACAATTGGCAGGGCAATGGCTAAAATGAGAGAAAAGGATCGTATCAGGCTCACAGGTTAGTTACTGAATCCGCCTCGAGTTCCTCTTCAGGAATTTCGTCCTTCGGGGCGATATAGAGGTCGACCTGATCGCCAACCCTTACTGAATCGCCGGCCGGCGGGTATTGCCTGTAAACGACGTAGTCGGTGCCTGTAGTATCCACGCCATCGGGAATAAACACCGCGCCGAGGCGCAGGTCCCAGCCCTGTAGTTTGTAGAGAGCAAGCTTGTAACGATCATTAATCAGGGAGCCCAGCATGAAGTCACTGGGGCCGTTGCCGTCACCGACTACCAGGTCGATCACGGATCCTTTCGGGATCTTGGTGCCAGCTTCGATCTTTTTGCCCAGGTACCTGATCTCAAGCACAAGGCCGAGGTCAGCATGAGGGCGTTGGATCGTCCTTCCGACCTTTAGTCCGTTGCTTCTCAGAATAGCAATAGCGCCGATTCTCGATGTCGTGTTGTTCGGATTCGCGAGGTCGGGCATCGGGACCATGGGCGGCATCACGGGATTGATGGACACGTAGATGATCCTGTTCTGTTTTACTGTTGCCCCTGCTTTTGGAAACTGTCGTAATACGGTAAGAGGAGGATATTCTTCATGATAAACCGAATCTTCAACCTCGAACCGAAGCTCATGGGTTGTCAGGAACTGGTCGAGCTCATCGAACTTCATTCCTGCAAGGTCCGGCACTGTAACCGAGTCGCCATGGTTGGTTGTGTTGGGCAGGTAGATATAAAAATAGAAAATGCCGATCAGCACCAGCAGTACCAATGCAATGCTGAAGTTCAGCAGTAATGCACCCAACGTCTTTTTTCTAAAAAAGTCCAGGAACTTCATTCAGTTGTTAGAATTTTAACGACGACTTAAAGTCACGTTCCACCCGGTGCGATCTTTCATCGCGCTTCACGGCAATATCAATAAGTTTAGTGATCAGTTCCTTGAACGATATCCCTCGCTCTTTCCACATCATCGGGTACATACTGGAATTTGTAAATCCCGGGATCGTATTGATCTCGTTAATGAAGATCTTACCGTCGTCGGTGACAAACAAATCGACACGTGCAAAGTCTTCGCAATGCAATGCCTGGAATGCTTTAATTGAAAGCTTGCGGATCTCATCCTGCTTTGCAGGTTCGAGCCTTGCAGGGACCTCGATACTGACCGCTGTGTTGTCGACATACTTGGCATCGAATGTATAGAACTCATAACGATCGCTGATCACGATCTCGCCCGGAAGAGACGCCTCGGGTGGTTCGTTTCCGAGAACCGCACATTCGATCTCACGCCCTTTGATATACTTCTCTACCAGTATCTCGATATCGTACCGGAATGCCTCTTCGACAGCAGGCAGGAAATCTTCCTTGCTCTTTACTTTAGATATGCCCACCGACGAACCCAGGCTTGTCGCCTTTACCATGAAAGGGAGGCCTAGCTCTTCACTGATGGTTTCGAACGACAGGGAGCTTTTTTCATCGTAAGAGAAGGATAAAAACGGAGAGACTGGAATGTTCGCCTTTTCCAGGAGTCGTTTTGCGGTGAGCTTATTCATCGACACCGACGAACCAAGTACGCCGGTACCCACCATCGGTACCGACATCGCCTTGAAAATCCCCTGTATCGACCCGTCTTCGCCATCCGTACCGTGAAGCACCGGGAACGCTACGTCGATCTCCAGGGTCCTACCTGCCGTCTTCCAACTGGGCCTGGTTGCGTCCAGGTTCAGGCTCAAAGGTTCGCCATTCTCAATTTCTTTGGAAACACCCGAATTCAGGAACCATGCCCCCTGGGTAGATATGCCGAAGAGCACCGGTTCGAACCGGTCCCTGTCGATGTATTCGAAAATATTCCGCGCCGAGTTAATAGAAACTCCATGTTCAACCGAACGCCCCCCGAACAGGATGGCGACCTTCTTTTTTGTCATCCCCAAATATATCAGGGTTTAAGAGTTTATTCAATATGGAACCCTATTGTCCGGCACGAGGCTTCACTTTCCGTTTTGTCGCCTTACTTCCCGACGAACAATTTAGCCGTACTGGTTTGTGTGGCGGTCAGGAGACGGGCTACGTAAACACCAGCGCTTTGGCCAAAGAGGTTCACCGTATAAGTCTGGTTAAGGGTACCGGGGAGCTGGGAGTCGATCAGCATCTGGCCGAGAGTGTTGTACACCAGGAGCCGGGCATCCTGTCTCTCGGGCAAATTGAAAGTTATTCTGAATTCATACGGATTGGTGTCCGAATTGTACACTGAAAGCAGTTCCTGTACGCGTGGAGGAGTCGGGTTGTCTTCTATAAAGAATTCGATGTTGTCCAGGTACACGTTGTTGCCATTATCATTCCCGGCAACGAAAGCGAAGCGGAGATTACTTTTCCCCGCGAAGTCATTCGTTGAAACGTACTCTGTTCGCCAGTCGGTTTCATCTGTGGGTTTCCATTCTCCTCCAACACTTTCATTAGACAATAAGCTTCCTGATTTGTCGAAGATCACCTGGGAGTAATTGACACCGCAGTCTTCCGACACCAGCACCTTCAACCCTTCATTGGCATTGTTCCTGCGGCCGTAGCTGCTGGTAAAGAAAAGACTTCCTTCGGTGGTCTTGCTGAAATCAAGTACAGGTGAAACCAGCCACGATTCATCGTCGACATTGGTTTGAGTAAAACCTTTGTATACCAAACCGTTTTGATATGTGTTTGTTGTCGTTGGTTCCCATCTCTTGGTGCTGCCTTCACTGAAGATCGTCCAGTTGACTGCAGGGCCATCAAAATTCTGACGCAGGGGGATGGTTTCTGATGTTGTGTTGTAAATGCGTGTGAAACTGAGCACGTTGTTCGCAGGCACGTCGTCGCCCGTTGCATCGGGATTGCTGATGGTGATTTTGATGTTGTTGAATGATTGCGTGAGGTTCAATGCCTGCAGCGTCAGTGTCGACAATGCACCCGGCGTCATCGCAAGGCCGGTAAGCGTTTGAGAAGCACTCACCGTTCCATTCACTTCGGTAACGATCGTTAACCGGTTCACGGTTGTCGTTCCGACGTTCTGAACTTCGATCACGGGCTGCGGCCGCGAGTTGCAGAACACAGGTCCTGGCGATACCACGGATAAAGCAGTTACATCATTCACCTCGCCCGCGGTCAGTTGTACGTTGTCGAGGTACAGGTTGTTCCCGTGGGAATTGGTCACTTCAAAAATTACCCGGATGGTCTCGCCCAGGAAACCCGAAAGGGAAATTGCATCGGCGGCCCATTGCGACTCACCGGCAGGAAGAAAAGGGTTCGATTGGCTCGTTGTCGTAGCCAGGCTCGCGCCTGTCTTGCTGTACACTTCTACAGCATCTGTCAGGTCAGTGCTACAACCGGTCACTACCAGTACGCGGAGCCTCTCTGTGGTTACGTTCTGGAACATTGCATAGGCGCGGTCGAATTTCAGCACGGCCTCTTCATTCGGTACCTTGAAGGGAGGCGAAACGAGTTGATCTTTAGCATTGGGGAACTCGTAGTTGTACATGTCGATGTACATCGCACGGTTTGCCCCGGAGGATTTGGGCGCGATGATATTCGTCCACGTCGTTTGATTATCGGGATTGACCACCTGCCAGTTTGAGGGCAGGCCGTTGAACGCTTCGATGTACGGAGGTGCAGTTGCTGCTGTTACGTTCGAAGAGAGCGTTTCCATATTGTTGGAAGGATCCTCGTCAGACACGCCATTGACCTGGAGGATGTTGAATGCAACGTTGTTGGTACTTGGTTCGGGGAGGTCGATTGTGTTGAAGGAGACTGTGGCTGATTCTGCCTGCGCCAGGTTGACCACAACGTCTTTCGTTTCCACCGTTGCCCCGTTGAGAATGAAACGCACACGCGCCACTGTAACGGGCGTTGTTCCACGATTACGTATCACCGCCCGGGGGATGATCGCCTTCCCGCAAGTGATAGATGCAGGCGCGGAGATGCTTCGCAGTTCAAGATCGAGGCTGTGGATCAACGGTTCTTCGTCTCCATGGGAGGTGAGCAGGCTGGCTCTCCTCGGACTGTTTTCCAGCACTGTTACAACCCGGGAAAGTTGTCCCACGGTGAAGAGATTCATGCACGCGTCGTTCGTGTAATCCATGTAATTCTGGAACATGATGTGATGGTTGCATTGATCGATCGGTGAAGAGGGGCAAGTCAATGTTTCAACTGTCTGAGATGGTGTGTCGGCTACATAATCAGTGGTTGTAGCGCAGTCACCCGTACTTCCGAAAGTGTGATTGAGACTAAGGAAGTGCCCGATCTCATGAGTAAGTGTGCGGCCTTTGTTGTACTTGGTAAGAAGGTTGAAAGCACCGTCGTCGCTCGAACCAAAAGCACGGTAATGCACAACAACTCCATCTGTTGTACGATCGAAGGGCGGGAAGGAACCTTGAACAGCATCTGATTCGGGAAATTGCGCGAATCCGAGATGAACATCGGTGATATTAACCACCCACACATTGAGATAGTCCTCTGCCGGCCAGTAGCTATGTGCCTTTATCTCTACGTTGTCCTCGGCGGTATAACCATTTTTTGAACCAGGGGTCCGTGTAATGCCATTGGTTGGAAATCCTTCGGGATCCTGTTTGGCAAGAACAAACTCGATATCGATGCTCGAAGCGACAGGTGCAAACTCCGCGGGTGTGTTCACCGCGTCGGCATTCATACGTTGGTAGTCTTCGTTGATCACCCTTATCTGCGAGATGACCTGTGCCTCCGGAATGTTTGTCCCAACGCCAACTGACTCGCCATTGTGAATGATATGCACAACCACGGGGATCATATAGATAGCATTAGTCTTGCCGCGTGAAAAGTTTCGAAGTGGCTGTTCACCAACCTTCTTTTTCATCCACCGTTCAAAGTCGGTTCGTAGTTTTGGATTTTTTTGAAGGGCTTTCTGTTCGAGAATATCGGTAGCACAACGGATCTGTGCGTTGGCGGTGAAGAAGAGCAAAGAGGCGAAGATGATGATGATCAGGTGCCGGATGCTCACGAGGAGGAATTTAGTCCTTATTGTAACGAAGAGGCTTGTCAGATATTTTGATTTAAGATTTTTGATTTAAGATTTGGGCGGTAGGTTATCGGAACCCGCTGAATAAATCTTAAATCACAAATCTTAATTCTTAAATCAATTTGGTGAGATTCACGACCTCAATAATTTTTATCTCCGGGACGGAGCGTTTAATCGCATCCTCAACCCCGGCCTTAAAGGTCATATGAGACATGGCACAATTGCCACAATTACCGACGAACTCGAGTCTTAAAACGTTCTCCCTTGTGATTTCCAGGATACGTACGTTCCCACCGTCAGCCTCGAGGTATGGGCGGATGCTGTTGAGTGAGTCTTCGATCCGTTGGGTAAGATCGTCTTTCTTTGACCGGGTGGTAGTGTTCATATCATGCATTCATCTCAACTTTCCGTGACTGTACAAAGTTAGCATTTCGGATGGCAATTTGGCGGGCCACCGATTCTGCCAGTTCCTTGAAGGCGGCAGCAGCGGGTCCTTCTTTCATCACCACAGGCAAACCACTGTCGCCACTCTCGCGAATACTCTGCACCAGGGGTATTTGTCCCAGGAATGGAACGCCAAACTTCTTCGACAAGTTCAGGCCCCCGTCTTTCCCGAAGATGTAATATTTATTGTCAGGCAGCTCTTCCGGCGTGAAATACGCCATGTTTTCCACAACACCCAGCACCGGCACATTGATCTGCGGCTGCTGGAACATGGCCACACCCTTGGTGGCGTCGGCAACGGCAACCTTCTGCGGGGTGGTAACGATGATCGCGCCGGTAACCGGCACAGTTTGTACCAGGGTAAGGTGAATATCGCTGGTGCCGGGAGGAAGATCGATCAGCAGGTAGTCAAGTTCACCCCACTCGGCATCACTGATGAATTGCTTGAGGGCCGAACTGGCCATTGGACCACGCCAGACGATCGCGCTATCGGCAGGAGCGAGAAACCCGATGGATATCAGCTTCACGCCGTATTGCTCCAGGGGCATGATAATATTCTTTCCATTGACCACTTTCACGCCCGGCTGTTCATTCTCTGTATTGAACATGACCGGAATCGAAGGCCCAAAGATGTCTGCATCAATAAGTCCCACTTTGGCGCCTGCCATCGCCAGCCCCACGGCCAGGTTTGTGGTAACGGTCGACTTTCCGACGCCTCCCTTTCCGGAGGCCACGGCAATAATGTTTTTCACCCCGGGCAGCAATGGCGCATTATCGCGGAGGGTGGTCACAGAGGAGGTCATTTTTATGTTGATCTCGACAGAGTCACCGGCCGCTTTCCGCACTGCGGCTTCACAGTCTTTACGGATCATCTCTTTCAGCGGGCAGGCCGGTGTGGTAAGGACCACGGTAAATGAAACCGTATTACCTGTCACCACCACATCCTTTATCATGTTCAGGCTTACCAGGTCGCGCTTGATGTCGGGGTCGTTAACAGTCGAAAGTGCCTTAATGATCAGATCTTTATCAATATTCATGCGGTGGAAGAACGCCGCAAATTAGTCCAGAGTTCTGAGAAAACCTTAATTTTGTTGACACCCACGTCAACCCACATGCTTAAAAATCCCCTCTGCATCATTGCAATGGTATTGCTTGCAACTGGCGCTATTGCTCAACGCGGTTTTACTGTTGAACTCCTCCCCACGTCAATAGATATTTCTCACCGGCAGTTTTATATCGATAGTGTGATCGATAACCGGGTCATGCGCGATGACATTGGCGAAGCACATGTTGGTATGAACAACACAACTATGCCTGTTGTGCTTTCAAGGTCATTTGCGAAAACCATGAAGTTCTATTTCGATATCACAACGAAACGAGCCGAAGGTTTGACGCCCATGATCGCTGTGATCAACGAACTTCGCGTTTACGAAAAAGTTTATTCCATGAAGGAGCGAGGTGTTGCCGATGTGAACATCACGTTCTGTGTTATCGATGATGGAATGCTGAAGATCATTGCCGAAACGTTCAACAGACAGGAGTCGGGTGGGAGAGATGTAACGAATGCGCATGGAAAGCGCATCGATCTTGCCATGAGGGAATGTCTCAAACAATTGCAATCAACAAACTGGAAAGAAAATGTCGGTACTCCGTTGGTCCTGGGAAAGGAGTGGAAGGCGATAGATGATGTACACAGTATTTTAAGGGCCGACAGGAAGACTTATGGTTCCTATTATAATTTCTACGACCTGCGATCCAATACTCCCGGAGATACCGAACGCGTGATCGTACCCGACGGCGATCCGGGAGAACTCCTGATGCTGCGCACCGGGTCAAGTGGCAAGAAAATCGTCGAGGCCTATGGGTTTTGTGATGGTGAGAATATTTTCATCAACACACTGTTTTACAACGGGTATAAAGTGCGGGGCGTGTTTGCCAAAGTCGAAGTCATTGGACCCTACATGGCCTGGGTCGACGACTATCGTTCGGGCGGGCAGGCGGGTCTTTCTGCCGGTTCCGGTTTGCTGGGCATCGCAATACCTTCCAGCGATCGCACCGGTATCGTGCTGGACCTGCGAACAGGCCTCTTTATTCCCCTTCGCCCCGAAACCATGTCGAAGATACTTGGGCCCGAGCCACGGTTGCTCCAGGAATACCTGAAAGGTCGCGTGCGTGACCCCCAAACGCAATTGTCGTTCATTAAACGATTCAACGAACTACACCCGGATTTGTAGTTATATAACCGCTATCTTTAAGGTCCCGTTAGAATCATCCGTGATCTCGAAAGACACCATAGACGACATCAAAAACCGCGTCGACATTGTCGATGTGATTGGTGATTTCCTCACACTCAAGAAGGCCGGCATTAACTACAAGGCCCTCAGCCCATTTTCAAACGAAAAGACCGCCTCATTCTTCGTAGTTCCCGGTAAGGGTATCTTTAAAGATTTCAGCAGCGGCAAAGGCGGCGATGCCATCACCTTTGTCATGGAACACGAGGGGATGACTTACCTGGAGGCATTGAAATACCTCGCCAAAAAATACGGGGTTGAGATCCAGGAAACGAAAGCTTCCGATCAGCAACTTGCCATGCAGAGTGAACGCGAGGGCCTGTACGTTCTCATGAACTTCGCCAAGGATTATTATAAAGACAGGCTTGTCAATACCGAGGAGGGACAGTCCATCGGTTTGAGTTATTTCCGTGAGCGTGGCTTCAACGACCGCGACATGCAAAAGTTTGAACTCGGTTATGCACTCGAAGGGTGGGAGAATTTTTCAAAGGAAGCGATAGAGAAAGGTTATA
>WUUC01133405.1_pt1 | contig 13411 bp, 8 predicted proteins | sample 6278441 | NCBI WGS metagenome assembly WUUC01 (sample SAMN13675441, study PRJNA597444) | soil metagenome | isolation source: soil | place: USA: Washington | collected 2017-10
TCTGGACCGGTGAGTCGTGGATCTCAGCGCTGGTGCACGCCGACACCACCGGTGGGTTGAACCGGGCCGGCGAGATCGTGCTGCTGATCCCGATGCAGCACCAGATGCTCACGATGGCCGGTAACGGCGCGTTCTGGTTGCGGGCCCGGCTGATCGCGCCGCGGCCGGGCCAGCCCTCCTACCAGGCCTCGCCCCGGATCGGCTCACTGACGGTGGCCGCGATCGGCGGCACCGTGGGGGCCGAGCACGCCGAGCACGCCGCCGGTGAGGTGCTCGGCCGCAGCGACGGCACGCCGGCCCAGTCCTTCGCGGTGAGCCGGGCGCCGGTGCTGCCCCGGACCGAGGAAGAGCGCGTCGTGGTGCTCGACCGCAACGTCCGGACCGTGTGGCAGGAAGTCGACGACTTCACCCGGTCGGGCCCGGATGACCTGCACTACCTGTGGGAAAGCGGCGGCGGGGTCATCAAGTTCGGCCCGCGGGTGCGCTACGCCAACGGAGTGGTCCGCCAGCACGGGCAGATTCCGCGCGACGGCAGCGAGATCACGGTGACCGGCTACCGGCACGGCGGTGGCGCGGGCGGCAACGTGGGCGCCCGGACGCTCAGCGTGCTGCGCTCGACGGTGCCTTACATCGCAGGGGTCAGCAACCGGCACCCGGCCACCGGCGGAGTCGATCCCGAGACGGTGGCCGAGGCGAAGGTGCGGGGGCCGCTGACGCTGCGCACCGGTCAACGAGCCGTCACCGCAGGAGACTTCGAGCGGCTGACCCAGGAGGCCTCGATCGAGGTGGCCCGGGCTCGCTGCCTGCCGGCGGCCGCCGGCACCGGCCCGGTGCGGATGCTGGTGGTTCCGCAGGTGCGCAGCGACCCTCGCCAGCACGTGCTGGATGACTTCGCGATCTCAGTCCCGCTGTTGCGCCAGATCAGCGAGCACCTCGACGAGCACCGGCTGGTCGGCACCGCTGTCGAGATCGGCACGCCGTACTACCAGGGCGTCAGCGTGGTCGCGCTGGTGCACACCCCGCCGGGACGGCCCGCTCCGCTGGTGCGGCAACGGGCCATCGACGTGCTGACCCGCTACATCAACCCGCTCACCGGCGGCGCTGAAGGGATCGGCTGGATGTTCGACACCGACCTCAACAGCTCGGTGGTGGCGCAGTTGCTGGAGTCGGTGGAAGGTGTCGAGCGGGTCGAGGAGCTGCTGCTGTTCGAGTACGACCTGCGGACCGGACGACGGCTGGGCAGCGGCCGCGACACTATCCGGCTGAAGCCGCATTCCCTTTTCCTGTCGGCCAAGCACCAGGTAGTCGTGCGCTGATGACGATCGAGCCGTTCAGCGGCGCCGACGCCGTGATGACCGGCGGCGCCGGCAGTGGCGCGGTCGCGCGCGCCAGCAGGCACGTGCCGGACTCGGGGCGAACCAGGCACCGGCCGCCGCGCAACCCGCAGTGGCTGCTCAACCAGATGCCGGTCGGAATGCTGGACAGCCCGTTCTTCGTCAAGTTCCTGTCGCTGTTCCAGGAGCTCGGAGACACCCTGCTGGAGGGCGCGGACAACATCGAGAACGTGGTCGACCCGACCGTCGCGCCGGATTCGATGGTGCGCTGGATGGGCTCCTGGATCGGCGTGGACTCGGTCGACCCGTCGCTGCCCAGAGAGCTGCAGCGGATGATCGTGCGCAGCTCGGCGCGGACCATGAGCTGGCGTGGCACCCGAGCCGGTCTTGAGCAGTTTCTTGAGATGACCAGCGGTGGCCCCGCCCAGGTCGTCGACGGCGGCGGGGTGTGGCGCGAGGGCGAGGCGCCGACCGACACCGCCTTCGTCCGGATGACCGTCGCCTCGACCGGCTGGCTGGAAGAGGGCGATTTCGTGGCCCTGGTGCGTGACGAGGTGCCGGCCCACGTCCGCGCCGAGCTCTGGATCGGCGAGCGGCAGGTATGGTCATCGGCTGTGGAGGCCCGACGATGAGCGCGGCTCGAGACGCCGACGCCGCAGCCGGCTGGCCTGCCACTGAGCCTGTCTCATCGCTGCCGGTCTCGTCGCTGCCGGTCTCGTTCGAGCCGGACGGGACGTCGCCGGAGGAGGCGCCACCCACTGGGCTGTCCGACGAGGAGTTGGCAGCAGAGCGCCAGCTGATCGCCCGCCGGTATCCGAACGGGGTGACCGATTCCACCAAGGTGTTGCCGGCGATCCCCGCTGCCTCGATCACGCCCGAGCCGTCCAATCTCCAGGCGCCGACGGCCCGGATCACCAACACCCAGCATCACCCGGTCGCCATCACCTGCCCGGAATGCAGCGCGTCCGCGATGGTCGAGCTGACCAGGCGGGACGCGCTGGACTTCTGCGCCCGGTGTGACTTTCCGCTTTTCTGGGCTCGGGATCAGGTGGTGATCAGCGACCCGGTGGACAGCAATGACGACGCCTTGCGCAGGCTGCCCGGCACGCTGGGCAGGGTCGTGATCGCCTCCGTGCCGTGCCCGCACTGCAACGAGCCGAACCTTCCGACGGCCACGCTGTGCGTGCGTTGCGGGTTGACCCTGCAGGCCAGCCGGCCACCGACGCCGCCGCAACCCCGGCCGGCGCCGCTGCCCGAGCCGCCGATGGAACCGCTGGAAGACGCGTCGAATCACTGGTGGATCTGGCTGCTGGTGGTGCTCACCCTGCTGCTGGTCGCTGGGATCGTGTTGCTGGCCGCCCAGCCCTGGCAGTGACCGGCCGGCGGTGAGCTATCTGACCCTGGCCGGCGAGGTGCGCGCCGAGCTGGAAGTCAAGCGGTCACGGTTCCTGGCCACCGTCCGGCGAGTGCCGGACGAGGCGGCCGCGCTGGAACTGGTGGCCGAGCACCGGCGGACCCACCATGCGGCGCGCCATCACTGCTCGGCGTTCGTGATCGGGCCCGATCAGGCGTTGGTGCGGGTCAGCGACGACGGCGAGCCGGCCGGCACCGCTGGGCTGCCGATGCTCAATGTGCTTACCGGCATGGGCCTGTCCGACATCGCTGCGGTGGTGACGCGCTACTTCGGCGGCACCCTGCTCGGAGCGGGCGGATTGGTAAGGGCGTATTCCGGCGCGGTGGCAGAGGCGCTGGCGGGTGCGGCGACGGTCCGGCGGCGGCAGTGGGAGCTGTTCGGGGTGTCGGTCGAGCCTGGGCAGGCCGGTCAGCTGGAGTCGGCTGTTCGGAATAGGGGAATCAGCGTCCGCGAGGTCAACTATGGCGGTGAGGCTGTGGTACTGACGGTCGCGGTGCCTGCTGGCAGCGTCGGCGCGCTGCGGAGCCTGGTCGCCACGATCACTGCCGGCAGCGCGTCGCTGAAGGCGGTCGGCCTGGACTGGGTGGACGAGCCCGGCAGCGGCTGAGTTGCCGGGGAATGCGGTCGGTTGCGGGCTGCGGGCTGCGGGCTGCCACCGGCGTGCGTGCTGGCAGCTGGCGCGCTGCGCTGGCGAGAGTTGCCGATAGTTCACCCGCAGTGAACCTGTGGTGTCACGGGCATCCAGCGCGCGATTCGCTAGCCTCGCGCCATGACTCGTTTCGCGGGCGTTCGCCGATTGCGTGACGTGCCGTCCCGTACTGCCGAGCCGCTCACGGCCGGCGCGCACCCGCACACACCCGCTCAGGGAGAGCCCCGATGACCAACGTTGTGTTCTGGCCCGACGTCAGCCACTACCAAGTCAAGGTCAACGACCAGTTCGCGCGGCAGTTTCTGATGTACAAGATCTCTGAGGGCACGACCTATGTGGATCCGAACGCCGCCGCCAACGGCGACTGGTGCCACGCCAACTCCGGGCCGGGCAAGAAGCTCGTCGGGTACGGCGGATATCACGTCTGGTCCCCGGGCAATGAGCAGGCCCAGGCCAACCTGTTCCTGCGCAACTGTCGGCTCAGCCCGTACTCGGTCGCGATGATCGACGTTGAGTCGTGGGGCGGCCGGTACACCGGTGATCACTCCGCCAGCATCACGGCACTGGCCAACCTGCTGGCAGCGAAGCTGGGCCAGCGCCGGGTCAAGGCTTATGCCAACTCCAGCGACCTGGCGGGGCTGTTCCCGAAGCGCCCAGCGTGGTTGGGCATCATCAAGGCTAACTACTCCAGCGTCGCTCCTGCCGAGCCGTGGGTGGGCTGGCAGTACACCGACGGGTCGAGCACCTGGCCGGTGCCGGCCGGCTGGCCGCGCATGTCCGCGCCGTTCGGAAACTGCGACCACAATGCCTATTACGGCACCGTGCAGCAGTTCGCGGCCGAATACGGCATCGCGCCAGCTGCGACCTAGCCGTCGATAATGCGCCGGCCGTCGCAACGGTTCGAACTCACCCTGCCCGAGCCATACGCCTGAGGGCCTGGCTCAGAAGCCTTTGACTACCAGGTCGGCCGCCTGTGCGGGCTGCTCCAGCTGCTCGTAGTAGTCCTCGGCGGCAGACCACCGCGCGATCCAACCCTCGTCGTTCTCGCCCCTGGCGTGCAGCCGGGCCTGCCGCACGTTCCGCGGGGTGTCGACGTAGAGGGAGAAGTCCCAGTAGGAGCGCAGTTCTTGCCGCAGCAGGTAGACGCCCTCGACCAACACGATGCCGCGCGGCTCGACGGCGACCCAGTTGTCCAGGGAGTTGGTCTCCCAGTCGTAACGTTGGAAGGTGGCTGGCTGGCCTGCGCTGAGCGGCCGCAGCAGCTCCCGTTCGAGGCGGCGGTGGTCGAAGTAACGCTCGTAGCCTTGCCGAGGGGTCCATGAACGCCAGTCGCGTTCCTCGGGTCCGTAGAAGTCATCGCCGTGCACCAGGGTGATGTTCTCGGCGCGTGCCGCAATCGCCCGGGCGAGCGTCGTCTTGCCGGCTCCGCCGAGGCCCTCGATGCAGACCAGCGCCGGCGCGCCGGTCGTGGGCAGCCGCTGAAGGACGGCCGCGATCACGTCCTCGCGAAGCTCCATTCGCTCATTATCACAGCGGCAGACGGATCACAGCGGCAGACGGGCTCAGTGGCCGTCCTGTCGGCAGGGCTGCCGTTCTGCCGGCGGGTCTGCAGGTATCAAGATTACCCAGCAGATAGCGGGGCATTCCTTATCGAGCCGAGGCCACTGCTCGCTTCAAAACTGTCGTACCCTCGCCGTAGTGTCTGATGTATGGAGCAGCTACCCCACGGTGAGGTGACCGACCAAGGCGGTCGGCTTTCCGCTGCTGTTGACGGGTATCTGGCCGGTCTCGGTGAGCTGAGCAGGGCGGCCGACGCTGATGTGCTTGCCGAGCTGCGCGAATTGGAGGCGCTGCGCAGGCGGCTGGCGGTTGCTGATCACGCGCTAATCGCCGAGCTCGACCGGCGCGGACTGGCTGGGCGGCTGGTAATGCCTTCGACGTCGGCGGTGTTGCAGGGGCTGCTGCGGCTCTCACCGCATGAGGCCAAGCAGCGGGTGCAGGCCGCCCGGGCGTGTGGGCCGCGGACCTCGTTGACCGGTGAGGCGCTGCCGGCGTTGCTGCCGCGACTGGCCGCGGCCCAGGCCGCCGGGCAGGTCTCACCCGAGCACGGCCGAGTCATCCTGCACACCCTGGCCCAGCTGCCGGGCACGGTCAGCACTGATGAGCATGCCCTGGCCGAGCAGCACCTGGTCGACGCCGCGGCCACCCTGCGCCCACGTGAGGTCGGGCTGCTCGGCCAACGGATCCTCGCGCATCTGCACCCCGACGGCATGCTCGCCGCTGACGTCGAGCAGCAACGGCGCCGCGGCTTCACGCTGCTAGCCGACACCGACGGCAGCTACCGCGTCACCGGCCGGCTGACCCCCGCTTGCGGGGCGTTGCTGCAGGCCTGCCTCACTCCGCGGTCGGCGCCGCGGCCCACCGACGACGCCGGCCCGGACCCGCGCAACCACGGCCAACGGATGCACGACGCCCTGCAAGAGCTGGCCGGGGTCGCAGTTCGCCGCAATGAGCTATCCGAGTCAGGCGCGCCCGCCCAGGTGATCATCACGCTGACCGCCGACCAACTCGCCACCCGGCAAGGGCTGGCCCAGACCTCCTTCGGCCAGCCGCTGCCGGTCGGTGAGGCGCTGCGCCTGGCTGATGAGGCCAGCCTGCACCTGCTGCTGCGCGACCAACGCGGCCAGATCCTCGACCACGGCCGCGTCAGACGCATCGCCACCCGCGCCCAGACGCTGGCCCTGATCGCCAGAGACCAGGGCTGCAGCTTTCCCGGCTGCGATCAACCACCCGAGCACTGCCAGCGTCACCACATCAAAGCCTGGGCCGACGGCGGCCGAACCGACCTCGACAACCTGACCCTGGTCTGCGGCTACCACCACCGCGAATTCGACCGCGCCGGCTGGACCTGCCAGATGACCGACGGCCAACCCCACTGGATCCCGCCTGCCTGGATCGACCCCACCCGAACACCCAGACGCAACCACCGCATCACCAGGCAATGAGTCAGCAGTGCAACCGACATCGGCAACCTCGCTAGGCGCAAGCACATCCCAGGTCTGGTCATTAGAGCTGGGGCAAACCTAAACATTCAAGGCCCTCAACTGGCAGGATGCACGTCATGGCATACGACTGGGTGGCGCCAACGGCGGGAGCAGCCACCGGCATCGCAGGCATTTTCTTCGGTTGGCTTACCAGCCGTACGAGTTCACGTACTCAGCAGGCACTGCTTTCCGCGACACAGATACACGACAGTGATAAAGCCCGACGTCAGGAAATGCGCAATGCTTTTGCCGCGTTATTGGCGCAAATCGCGATGGTTGATGAGGCCGTTATGGGCGAGCAAGCGACTGCCTACTCTCGTAGTCGTTACAACCTGACTTACAGTCTTGACAAGGCGGGCAGCAAAGTCACGAAGGACAACCTCGTAGCGGCGGCATCCTCTGAGGATCAAAACAATATGACTACGTTCGTGGATATGATCTTGGGAGCGCTCATGGGCTTTGACGCTCAATCGCATGAGGTTCAACTCGTCGCCAGTGAGCCGATTGTCAAGGCGATGTATGCCGTACGGGATGACTTTCTTAACACCTGCGAAGAAATCACAACCTACGGCGAAATGCGTCCATTGCAATTTGGAAAACGTACCGCGCTCATCGATGCGATGCGCGCCGACCTCGGCTATGCCGCGAACTGAGATAGTCCGGCCGCTTGGTAGGTAGGGCCCGGGGCGTTCTGCCTTAGGCCCGCAACTGCCTGTTACGGGCCTTCCGCTTCGCCGACCGCTGCCAAGCGGCGGTCAAGAGTGTCCGAAGGACACCGTAGCGGCGTGGAGTGCCCTGGCGGCTACGCGCCTTAGCCGAGGTGGTAACCCTGGAGGCGGTCCTAGCAAGCCTGCGATCAACCCTCCATCGCAGGCCGAAGACCTATCCGGTCATCAGCGCGGCCGACCGGGAGCGTTTGCCGGCCTGTAGAGCCGAGCAGATGCTGGTCAGCTGCCACTGGCGGGGTTGCGCTGGCGCAGCCATAGCAGCTCCGGCAACCTCACCCTGGTCTGCAACTTCACCCTGGTGCGGCTACCACTACCGCGATTTCACCGGCCGGCTGGGCCCGCCACATGACCGACGGCCAACCGCACTGGACCCAGCCCCGCCTGGATCACCCCACCCAACATTTAGACGTAACCACCGCGTCAACCGGCAAGAGGCAGCCTGAGATCCGAACACTTCTCAGCCAGCCTTGGTACCGTCAGGCGGTGGCCGAGAAGGATCCGTACGAGCTCCTGGGCGTTCCTCGTGACGCCTCCGACGAGCGGATCCGGGCTGCCTATGAGCTGGAGATCAACCGCGCCACCCGCGACGGGGCCATCCGCTACGCCGCTGAGTTATCCGCCGCTTACGAGACCATCTCCAGCCCGCAGCGTCGAGCGCTGTACGAGCGGCACGGCTTCACCGCGATCAGCGAGCGGTCACCCGGCACGGCTGCGCCTTCGGGGGTGTGGCGGGCCACCCCACAGCCCGGCCCAGTTCGAAGCCGCACCCGCCGGCGCGGGTTGAGGACCGCCGTGCTTCTCGTAGTCGTGGTCGGCTTGGTGGTGGCGATGTATCTCGCGACGCGGCAGGCCGACGGCGTGAGCGCGACGCCAGGAGACAACACTCCCGCGGTCAGCCAACTCCACCCGGCTGGGTAGCCCGAGCCACCGGCAGCCCGAGCCACCAGTACCTACTGCTGCCGGCACCCAGCGCTGCCGGTAGCAGGGTCAGGGAGTGACCGTCGCGATCGGAACGGTGACCGCCTGCGCGGTGGTCGAGGCGGTCACTGTCACCGTGACGGTCCCGGTCTGAGTGGTGGTCACCGTGACCTCATCTGCGCCGGTTCCGGTGGTGGTAGTGGTGGTCTTGGTCGCGGTGACGTCATAGCTGCCCGGCGGCAGCTGGGTGAAGCCGGCCAGGCCCTTGTTGTCACTGACGTCATCGGTCGGCGCGGTCACCGACCCATCAGCCGGCAGCAGGCTGACCGTGGCTCCTTCGACCAAGGCGTTACCGGTCTTCTGCCTGACCGTGATGGCCAGCGAGCCGCCCTTCTGGGTCAGGGCCACCTGCGCCGTCACCGGTGTGCTCGATGAGGACGGCGTCACCGTCTGGTTCGCAGTGGTCCAACCCACTCCGTGGCTGGTCCCCGGATCAGCGGTCAACGCATAGGCCAGCGACGGAACCACCCAGATCGAGGAGACACTGCTGACGGTCGACGTCGAGGTCTGGAAGGCCGGCTCGGTGTACAGCGTCGTGGTGCCCTGCTTGACCACCAGGGACACCGTGGCCGGCACCGGATTGGTGTCCAAGGCCAGCGCGGTGGCCAGCACCTTCAGATTCAGCTGCGCCTCGGCGATCGTGAAACCGACCGTCGTGTTCACCGCAGTTGCGGCGCCTGACACCGTTATCGCATAGGGCGAAGCGGCGGTGACCTGGGTCGGTGAGCCACCGGTGGACATCACCTTGCCGTGATGATCGGCGGGCAGTTCGATCCAGACCGTCCAGTTGCCTGAGGGCACCGTGTTGAACGTGGTGGTGTACGACGGCGCCGTGCCGGTCAGCGTCTGCGGCAGCTGCGGCGGGTTGCTGCTCAGCGGGCTGGCGATCAGGTAAGCCTTGGCGCCGTCCACCGCGAAGCCGTTGGTGGCGGTGAAATTGACCACCACGTTGTTCTTCACCCGCACCAAGGACGGGCTCAGCGTCGGGTTCTGTCCTGCGCTCACCGTGGTGGGGCTGTTGAGCGTGACGTAGCCGGTCTTGGCGAACCGCACCACGTACGAGTCGTCTGCCACCGGGCTGAAGCCGAAGAACCCGGTGCCGGCGGCGCCGCCGCTGGTGGTGGTCTTGACGACGCTGCTGTCGCTGATCTTGATCAGGCTGACCGTGACGCCGTCGAGCGGGCTGGCGACCTGGCTGGTGCCCTGCTCGCCCGACACGATGCCCGAGATGCTGTTCGTCCGAACGTCGGTGCGGACGTAGACCGTCTGGTTGGCCACCCCGATGAACACGGTGAGCTGCACGTTCAGGGTGGCGATGTTGGGACCGCTGATCTGCAAGGTGTACGTGGTCGGCACGATCGTGTTGAACACGTACAGGTTGCCGGTGCCCACCGTGGTCTGGGTGATCGCGGCCTGGCTGCCGCCGCTCGGCGTCAGGACCAGCGTCGCGTCGGTGACCAGGTCCGCGCTGGCGTTGGAGGCCGTGTCAGCGACGCCGATCTTGAGGTTCACCTTGTTCGCGTTGAGCTTGAGCAGCCGGGTCGAGTCGGTGTCGCCGGTGCTGACCTGGAAGAACTCCCGCTCCTGAGCGGTGTAACCGGCCGCGGCCATGTCCACCACCCAGCCGCCGGCGGCCAGGCCGTCCCGGGCGTTGGTGCCGGTGATCCGGAACGTGCCGTCGCTGCTGCTGATCGCGGTGAAGCCGGTGGTTGCGGCGGTGGCCGGGCAGTGCGCCAGCACCGTCGCGCTCGCGCCGCAGTAGGTGGCGGTGAGCAGCACGTTGGACAAGGCCTGGGTGGTGTCGGTGCCGAACACCGCCTGGGTGGTGCCGACGATCGAGCCGCGGGCATTCAGCGTGGCCACGCAACTGGCCTGGGCGCCGGCCGCGATCGAGATGCTGGTCGCGCCGCCGTCGCAGGTCACCGCGATGTCGGTTCCCGTGCTGCCGAAGGCATAACCGGCCGCCTGGATGCGCACCTTGTAAGCGGCGCCCGGGATCAGGCTGCCGAACGTGACGCTGGCCGAGCCCGGCGGCGCGGTCTGGGTGACCGGGGTCGTGCCGCCACCGGACAGGACGAAGATCGCGTTCTGCACCGGAGCTCCGCCAGTGCCGACCGTGGAGATCTCGAGGCTGCCGAGGTGCTGCAGTTCCATCGGCGGCACCACGCAGTCCACCCCCAGAGCGCAGGTGAAGCTGACGGTGGAGCTGACGTAGCCGGGCAGGCTGGCGGTGAGCTGGTAGTTGCCCGGGCGCACCAGGTTGGACTGCGGGTACAGCGAGTCTTCCCAGCTCAGCGCGCCGTTGTCGTCCACCGAGACGTCCACCGTGCCGCTGCCGGTCGCCTTGCGGTTGACGGTGATATTGACGTTCGAGCGGCGCACCGCGGCGTCGGCGGGGTTGATGGTCACGGTGCCCGAGATCGGCCGCGCGGTCGGCGCCAGGTTGACCGCGATCAGCGAGCCGGTGGTGACCGCCCTGCCGGTCACGCTGTAGGCGTTGAAGTGCTCGGCGGTGACGCTGATGTCGGCCTGGCCGATCACCAGGGCCAGCCGGGCCCGCGGGATGTCGGCGAAGTTCGTCGCGCACGCTCCCATGCCCGAGGTCGGCGCGTTGCCGTCGGCGGTCACCGCGAAACAGCCGCGCGAGTCGGTGACCACGTTCACCTGGGCCCGGATCGGGGTGGTGCCGGAGTAGGCGACCACCCCGCTGACGGTGACCGCGGCGTTGGCCAGGCCCTGCGTCGAGCCGGTGTAGGAGCTGGTCACCCAGCCGATCAGCTGCGGTATCGACTGGGTCATCGCCAGCTGCGTGTGCAGTTCCTGATCCTCACCCACCGGCACCGACATCGTGCCGCTGTTGGCCCCCTTGGAGGCCGACACCGTGTGCGAGCCGGGGCCGAGCGCGACGATCCTGACCCGGCCGGCGACTCCGGTCTTCATCAGCGGCTGGGCCGCCAGCGGCGCCGGGGTGACGGTGACGGTGACCGGATCGGTGGCGTTCACCAGCCCGCCCGACTCATTCGGCGCCAGCACCGACAGCACCAGCCGGGCGAGCCGGTGCAGGTTGGCGTCATAACGCCCGGTCGCGCCCCGGTCCAGGATCACCTGGGCCCCCGACACCGGGCGGTACTCGGGGTTGAGCGGGTGCACATAGACCAGGTGGGTGCCGTGCGCCAGCCCGCGCACCGTGTACGAGCCGTCCGAGGTCGAGGTCAGCGAGCACTTGCCGACCGCCGGGCTCGGCAGACAGGTCTGCACGCCGCCGGCGCCGCTGGGCGGCACCAGAGTGCAGGTCGGCGGGGAGGCCGGCGCGGGGCTGCCCGGCAGCACCAGCACGCAGGTGCGGTAGTTGACCTGGTGCGCGTAGTCCTGGCCGGTGGGCACCGGCTCGTCCGGGTCATCGACCTTGCTCAGGTCCGGGCCGGTGCTCAGGTTGCCCGCCGCGGCGTTGATGGTTCCGACCACGGTGGCTGACGGGTAGAGCGCCAGCTGCGGCGCCTCCACGGTGCCGCCGAGCGGAACCTGCACGTCGACCGCGCTGCTCTCATACCCGGGCGCGCTGACCACCACGCGGTGCAGGCCGGGCAGCAGCCCGGTGACCGGTAACAGGTCGATCGACGGGACGGTGTACTCCTGGCTCGGGTCGACGCCGCAGACGATCAGCGGGTTGGCGGCCCCGCCCGGGGCGCAGGCCACGGCGACGGCGTGCTGGGAGACGTCGACCCCCACGTTGATCTTGCACAGGTCGAGGTTGGCCTGGCTGCCCGGCGGCAGCAGCGGGTCATAGGCGTCGGCCTGGTCACAGCTCAGCGGGCCGCCGCTGCGCGCGTCGGTGATCCGGCCGCGGACGTGCGAGCTGGCCGGCAGCACGCCGCCCGGCGTCGCGGTCAGCTTCAGGACCACCGAGGCCACCCCGCCGACCTTGGCGGTGACGGTGGCGTAGCTGGTGATCCGGCCGTAGAGCTCCGCACCCAGCACGTAGGTGCCCGGCGCCACGCCGTTGAACCGGAACGAGCCCAGCGGGCTGGACACGCTCATCGTCTTGTAGGTGTTGGCCGGGCCGGTCAGCACCAGGCCGGCGCCGACCAGGCCCGTCCCGGCCGTGTCGGTGACGGTTCCGCCGACGACCGCGGTGGCCGGTGTCAGCATCGCGTTCACCACGGCCTTGGACTGACCGGTGCCCAGCCGGATCTGCTTGGTCTGCGGCAGGTGACCGGCCTCGGCGATGGTCACGGTGTACTTGCCGGGCACCGGCAGCGCCGGCAGGGTGAACCGGCCGATCGGCCCGCTGGTGACGGTGGTGGCGGTGCGGGTGATGGTGCCGTCGGTCGCGGTGACGGTGGCGCCGCCGACGCCGCTGCTCACGCCGAGGCTGTCGGTGCCGGTGACGGTGCCGACGAGTGACCCCATGCCCGACCTCAGGCCCAGGTTCAGCGACTTGGACTGGCCGGCGGCCAGGGTGACCAGTGAGGATTCCAGGCTCAGGCCGTCCTTGCTGGCGCTGATCAAGAAGGTGCCGGGGGTGGACAGCCCGTCGACCTTCCAGTTGCCGACGCTGCCGGAGGAGTTCGAGCTGGTGGCCACGACGTTCTGGCCGTCGCTGATCGTGATGGTCGCGCCGCCGACCGCCCCGGCCGGCCCGGTGATCCGGCCGGTCAGGCTGCCGTTGCCGGCGGTCATGGCCACCGGCAGCGGCTCGGTGGCGTCGGCGTCGGCGGCATTGAGGATGTACTGACGGGTCTGGTAGCCGGGCTTGGCGAAGGTGAGCAGGTAGTAGCCGGGCGCGCTGATCCCGGCGAAGGACCAGGCCCCGTTCTGCCGGGTCAGCGTGGACTGCTTGGCCGAGACCGCGCTCTGGGCTCGCACCGCCAACTGCCCGGCGGAGATCTTGCCGATCGCCAGCCGGCTCTCGGTGATGGCCTTGGTCGACAGCCCGACCGGCTGAGCGCCCGCGGCCTTCTCATCCACCAGTGACGTCGGCTGCAGCGAGACCTTGACCCCGGCCGGCGCGGTGCCGGTGACGATTCCGTTCAACCGCACCCCGGCGTCCGGAACGGCAGCGACCGGCGCCGGCTTGGCCGGCTTGGGGCTGCCCGAGCCGCCAGGTGCCGAGCCGCCAGGCGCCGCGCCAGAACCCGAACCGCCCGCTCCGTCGGAGGGCTCGGCGGTCGGCGAGCTGGCCGCCTGCGGATTGGCCTGATTGCCACGGACCGACTTGGCCAGCATCGGGATTCCCACCCCGGCCAGCGTCGCCCACAGCCCCA
>WUUC01053386.1_pt1 | contig 13409 bp, 8 predicted proteins | sample 6278441 | NCBI WGS metagenome assembly WUUC01 (sample SAMN13675441, study PRJNA597444) | soil metagenome | isolation source: soil | place: USA: Washington | collected 2017-10
AGGGTTTGTCGGCCGATGTTCAGGCTTTCAAATGCTCAAAAATCGCGAGGTGCGGGACCGCGCGTTTTTTGTGACCTTCAGTAATGATACCTATTTCTCTGGCCCGATCTCCTGTCTGTTCAAGGTCAAGCTCGCGGACGGGACGGAAACACTCTTCTCCGCAATGGCACCAAGAATTGGTAGTCACGATGAGACCACTACTAGTGTGGGGTGGAGGGGCTTGGCGAATCAGCTCGCCGACTTCGTACAATTCGACCGACTGCGTGCGCGCTACAGGTTACCTGGGGACCTGAGCCGCGTTCCGACGGGATCGGTACCGAACCTTGCCCCCATTGCTGATACCACCCAGTATCGGATTGCAGATAGCGGGGTCAATCAACAAGCCAAACTTGGACGTCGGTGGTCAAGTAACATCCATGACCAGGTCTCCTAGGTGTGGGATTGACTCTCCAAGAATCGCAGTTCGTTCCGCGCGGTCACACACAGCAGAAAGTCGGGCGCTAGCGTGATGGCAGTCCAGTAGATGAATGGGGCGGGTCGAGCGCGCGGCACACGCCGTCCCGCCGCTCGGATCGAAGACCTAGTGCGGTGAGCCAAGAGGCATGCCAGCCGGCTGTCGTGTCGGCGCAGAGTGCGACGGAATCCATGCGCGAATGCTAAGGTTACGAGCGCCCTTCCCGAATTGGGCTGAGATTGAATCCCATCCGGCTGCATCGAGAGCACACGTTTTCGACGCCCTCTATTGAGGTGGCCGAACTCACGACTCTCTCGCCAGCCGGGGAGCCGCTAGCCTTCAGGCTACGAGCCGTCGTTAGGCGGTATTGAGTACTTCGAGTCATCGCGGTTCGGACGTTCGGGCGCCGCTGCTGCATTCCGAGCTATGGGGTCATGGCGGCCGCGAATCTAGGTGCGTCGGTTGACGCCTACGTTGACCCAGTCAAGGTGAGAGATGAGGGATAGGTAGACCGGCTTGACGAGCGCGTCACTATGAACGATGTTGGCTCGAGGCCACATCCAAGGAACCCAAACGGCGCTGCGGGTGGCCATCTCGTTGACCTCCTCCCAAGCGGCGTCTCGGCTGGCGCCCAGACGCAAGCCTGCCGCGCGATCGATGGCCGCGTTTAGCACGGGATCGTCGAGTTCCCCGACGTTCTGGTTGGCCGCTTCAAGGATGCTGTCGCCGTGGAATAAGGGGTCGAAGAAGGTGAAGGCATCTTGGTAGGCCTTACACCAGCCGGCAGACGTTCCCACGCCGACGTTGCGCGAGGGAACAGAATAGAACTGAGTGTAGTTGTTCGGGAATGCCGGGAGCTTGACGTCGATGTTAGTGAACCCAAGCCTCTCGAGATCACTCCTGACCGACTCCGTAACGCGGTCGAACGGCGGATCCGACGCCCCAACCAGCAGGACTTCATCGTCGTAACCGTCCTGGTACCCGGCTTCGGAAAGGAGCTCTCGACCGCGCTCGACATCGCCGCGCATACCTTTGGTGGCAAAAGGATTCAGCCGGCCAGGAGGAAGGTGTCCGTCCAAGCCTGGAGGCAAGATGCTTGTCGCAACATCGCCTGCTGCTCCCCCACCCATGAGCCTGGTGAGGTTGGCTCGGTCGATCGCGACGTTTACGGCCTCGCGAACTCTGATGTCGTCGAAGGGGTCCACGGTCGAGTTCAGAAAAAGGAACTGAGTGCACTGGGTCACACTCGGGATGAGTTGCCCCGAGGCACTCGGGTCCTGCGTCATCTCCTGGAGCGTGGGACCCCGAGGGTAAACATCCAAGCCTAGGTCGTAATCTCCCGCTCGGACCTTATTGACTGCGAGGTCGTTGTCGAATCCGATCCGCCAGCGAACTCGGTCTACGAAAGCTCGACGCACTCCATCTGTCATGGGAGCCCATTGTCGTGAGCGCTCCAATTGGATCAACTGGCCTGGCTCCCATCGGGCCACGTAGTAAGGGCCCGATGAGACAACATGTTGGCCATACGCCGAAGCCTTTTCTTGATCGTGGCGCGCGGCGAAGGAATGAGGTACAGGGCTCGAAGCGGGGAGAGACAGCCGAAAGGGCCAATCACCGGTCGGCTCGCTGAGTCGAAAAACGATCGTCTTCTCACTAGGACACCTCACACCCTTGATGTGCCCGACATCTCCGGAGGCGAACCGCTTTGCGCCTCGCAGGACCTCGAAGAACGATGCGTAGACTCCGCCTACGGAAGGCAAAAACGCCCGTTCGAACGCATATTTGAGGTCATCACAGACGATTTCCTCTCCCGTCACCCCCTCTACTCGCCGTCCACCTAGCGCAGGGCCCCAGCGCACGTCGGGCTTGATTCGATAGGTCCATTGGGTAAGGTTCCGGCGAGGCTCGGCCATGGCTACCGCAAGATCCGGGACTAGCTCCTCCTGTGCTCCGGGATCCTCACTGGAGTGAGTAACCAGCGTTCTCATAACGCCTCTAGCGAGGAACCACGACGTCGTGTAGTTCATGGTCGCAGGGTCCATGTAATCAACGTCGCTTGCGCCCGCGATGCGGAGCGTTCCACCCCTCGGGACTCTTCTTCCCGTCTGTCCATCCGGTTCGCGTTCGACCGGCTGAGTGTCACATGAAAGTGGGCATAGCAAAGCAAGGGCGCAGACTATTCGTAGCACGCGGCGTTTTCTCATGCCCCCCCAGGCCTATTCCGCCGATGATATCTATCAAGTCAACTCGGCTGTAGCTATAAGTTGCCACCACAGACCTTTCGAGATGCCGCGATGGCACGGTGCCTAAAAGCTCTCTGTGTGGATCTCAATATTCCCTTGATCTAGTACGTATGCCCCTAGTAGATCTAGTACGTATGCCCCTAGTAGACGTATCCGTTTTGATCTGGCCACTTTCAGGGGGTGCCCTCTGATCCTCATAGGGCCCTATGACGGTTGACCGATCCGTTGCGAGCACTTCCGCGAGCCCCTCGAGCGATGAGGCGACCTCTTGCCCGTGGCCGGGCTCGTTGGTTGATGTCTGTTTCGACACGTTCCCGCGGCGGTAGGCGAGCAACGAGTAGCTCCAAGGATTCTTGACTGCGGCAACGGATGAGACTGCGTTAGGGGGGCACGACGTGAGGCCTCTTTCTGCCGAACTCCCGTCAAAACTGCGGATTTGAATGCTGCCTTCACCTGCAGCGGAGGCACCTTCGCCGGCGGCAGCCTTGAACCCTGTCCCTGTCTTGTCCGGACTCAGCCACGTCGTCGACGTTCAGGCGGTAGGGTGAGCGGGAATCGCACGTCCGCTTCTACTGGGCGGAGGAGCGAAAGATCTTCCCGACCCAAATCCACATCGCCCGCCGGAGCCACCGATCCACCCATCCCCTCCTCATTAGTCGGCCTCTCCGATGTGTTAGGGGCTTTCCATCTATTCAGCTCCCGGCCGGCCATGACGATTGCTTCCGTCGTGGTTGATACCCCAAGCAAGTGACGGGCTGAGGCCAGTCTGCGGTGAGCGGTTCGGCGAGATAAGTACACGGTCTCCGCGGCCTGGCCAATCGTCCAGCCTTTGCCGAGCAGTTCGAGCAATCGTCGCTGGGTTTCATCGAGTTTCAACCACGAGGGTGCGACACTATCTTCGCCCGTCTCCACCGCCCCCAGACGACCAAGTTGGGTAATCAACTCATTTCTCAAGGCGGCGTTGGGCGCGGTTGCCACGATCCCAGCCCCTCGAACAGCTGATAGCACGGCTAGGGCCAACTGCGCGCGGCTATCGACCGAGGAACGGCAAACGATGGCTGATCCTGACAGGTCCCAGGGGTCGGTCGGCATGTCGTCCTGGTCGCACAGGAACCAGCCGCCTGCTTCCATAAGCGGCTGAAAAACAGCTGTTTCCGCGATCGATGCGGTCACGATGAGAGGGCGCGAGGCGACGTGCCCGTCGGAATGTATGGCAACAGCTTGTGCCCGCGTGCGCGCGTTGAGCTTCAGCATGGCTGATTCGATGACGGAGTCGATAGTTGAGGGAGCCAAGTGGAGGCGTCGAGCAATGGTTGCTGTAGTCAAGCCCTGACCGGTCAGTTCTAGCAGCTCCAGCTCTCGACCCGTCAAACCCCCCCTTAGTTGCTTCCCCCTTGGTTCTGCGCGAGACACACCGCACCGCCTTAGGGATTCACGGACGCGTGCTAGGAAAACCTCCATGCCCGCTTCTTGGGCCAGACGCTCCACCCTCAAGAGTCCGCCCCGTGCTCGCTCGACATCCCCGGCGAGTCGGGCTGCCTCACAAGCACCCCAGGAGCACTTGATCTCTGCGCGCTTGTAGAGAACGCTCCACCCTTTGGCAGCCCGCCTGAAATGTGCCTCAGCCTGTCTTGCTCTTCCGCTGCCGAGAGCCGAAAGCCCTTTCGATTCGTCCGCGCAAGCCCGGTGATATCTAGTTACCCTCTCCGGATCGACACTGGGCTCAGGCGACCGGCCTAGGTCCAAGAGCGCGTACTGTCGAGTGATTTTTCGATCGTATTCGGAAGCCGATCCAAGCCCTACATCAGCGTGTTGGTCGACCACTGCTATAGCCTGCTCCGGTCGTCCAAAGAGCCACTCGACCTCCGCTTTCGCCCAAATCAACAGATCGGACTGCAATATAGGCGATCGCTGATAGCGCTCGACGAGGCGTCTTGCACTTTCTCCCTCCCCTCGGTCCGCTAGGGCGACCGCTAGGTCGGCGACCACTGCGGCCGTGATCGGCCCGGAGAGGTCGTCGAGCAATTGCTCATGCTCTCGGATAACCCGGTCCGTCGACCCCTCCTGGTTAAACCGAATATGAGCCGCAAGAGAGGCCAGTTCCACTTGCCGTTTTCCCAGACCGTGCCGACCGGCTTTGTCCGCGGCCTCACGCGCCAGACGCTCAGCCTCGTCGGCTCGAAGAGCCATCTGAAGCACGGCGGCTAGATGGACCGTTGCCTCCAATTCGATTTCGAGGTCACCTTCCTCGCGAGCGATGTTGACGGCCCCGAACAGGTGCTCGACTGCTTTGTCATAGGCACCCCCGATGGCCACCGCGGTTCCGAGCGCGAGTCGAGCTCGGGCGACCTGGAACCCCAAGTGACACGCTAGAGACCAGGCTGCCTGCGCTCGTTCAAGCGCATCCTTAGCGTGCCAAACAAATGCTTGCCCGAGCGCCAGCTCTATTAGAAGAGCTACCTCGATTATCGAGTTAGTACCGGCAATGAGGTGAAGACCGTGGTGAGCCCACTTGACGTGCTCCTCGGCGTCGGATCGGCGCCAGGAACCCCGTGACCGCTCAAGCGCCACCCTGGCCTGGACATTAGTGTCCGCACTCTGAACTTGTGAAAGGAGTTCCTCAGCTGCCACCACGTCGCCTTCGTCGATCAGCGCCTCTGCCGCCTCCAAGCGAAGGACTTCGCCAGCAGGACCGACTAAGCAAGAGGCGGCAACGGCAAGATGTCGCGCTTGCTCTCCTCGAGAATGAGATCGTTCGGCCGCTTTCAGAGCCAACGAATGGGCAATTGCGTCATGGCCTGCTGCTGCGTAATGCCGCGCCGCCTCGCCCGGATCCTTGAGACGCGTCGCGAGGGTGCCGTGCAGGCGACGGCGTTCTTTGTCGTCGAGGCCGTTCGCGATGACTTCCGCAAGGAAAGCGTGTCGAACGGTGTATCCGGCCTCGTCATGGGACACAAGGCGGTCGGAAACAAGCTCCTCGATCGCGTCACCCACGATCTGCCGTTCCCCTGATCGACCCAGGAGGCTCAGCATGGCAAAGGCCTCACGTGCCTCGGCGCTGTGGCGCCCCAGTCGCGTTCGCAAAGCCGACGCCAAGGAGACGGAGGGGCGCCCGACTAGGGCAAGTTCTCTGAGCAGGAGAGGGTTACCACCGGCTTCGACGACGATGGCAGTGGCCTGCGAAGGGGACAGGTCTGCCCGTAATTGACGAACGACTTCCAAGGACTCCTGCTCTCCGAGCCCCTCCAACCGCATCGTCTCGAAGCCTGCCTCGCCCAAGACGGCCCGTACTAGCTCTGGACCCGGATCTTCCTCACGAACTGTCACGATGAGGTCTATCAGCTCGGCGAGGAGAGGAAGTGTCGCGAGCGTCGACCGGTCCGCCCAGTGCAGGTCCTCCAGGACCAGTATTCCGTTCCGTACCTCGGCCCGAACCCTTCGAGCGACTGCGACCACGTCCCCCACAGGGGGCCTCTGGCCCAAAGCCCGAGCAAGTGGGAGGTAGTCCACCCACGAGAGGGCTGGGAGGGCAGCCCCCAGGAAGGTTCGGCGTCCGCTTCTTGAGAGGTACTCGTTCACGACCGCAGTCTTCCCGATACCAGCTTCACCGAGAATGGCTACCGGCTCGCTCCGGGCAAGTCGCTCATGAACAGCAGTGATCATGGCCTCACGTCCAACCAGCAAAGCGAGCCCCCCCGTGTTTCGCCGACCGGATGAAAATGGTAACCATTCCTTCTTGAGGATTAAAGTCATGAATAGAGCTGACCAAGCTAGGTTTGGAACCATGCGCCCGGCTGAACGCCCTACAGACCTTCTTGAGGACGGCCGTCGATGGGACTTCGGAGATGGTGGTTCGTGCTAGCCGCCGTGACCAGGGCGCCATAGGCCCTAGAGGCTCGCGCGATGAGCGTGTCGCCGAGACGCTACAGGCGCCCGCGCTGTGTGGTGAGGTCTGCTGACTTCGCGGATAAGGGTGGTCTTCCCTATCCCCGCCTCCCCATAGAGCGCGATTGCCCGGTCGCCGGCGATCCGCTCCCTCAGCACGGCCAACTCCCGTTGTCGCCCCACTAGCACGACGCCCGAATCTTACAGAGGACTTGGCGCAATTTCAGGGTGACGCCCTCCTTCTTCAGTTTCTAGCGTACCCCTTGCGACTGCGGGGTCCACAAAGTCAATAGTCCGTACTGGAGTCGTTCGGCGTCGATCAGGTGATCAAGGATGAATTGAAGAGAAGGCAGCCACGACAGTAGTGACTGCATAACTGATCAGGATGATGCTCGCTTGGCCGAATCCGAGATGCAAGGGGCTCCTAGAGGGCAAGGCTACCGGGTCATTGGACCCTTTTCTCGCATAGTCCGGTTACCCAAACAGCAACGTGGGGTCGGGTAAGAAGCCGGGGGGCAAGAGATGAACCGTGGATTTGGGCGCGCCGGTTCCCGCTCCGGGTCCTCCGTGGGAAGAGTAAGGTCAGGCCCCCGTTTGACTTTGCTAGGCGGTTTCGAGCTGAGTTTCAACGGAGAGACGGTTCTGTTGCCGATGACTGCGCAGCGGCTTCTGGCCTTCGTTGCACTCCATGAGGCTCCGATGCTTCGAGTATATGTGGCAGGCTCCCTTTGGCCGGAAACGAGTGAGGCTCGGGCCGGTGCAAACATGCGTACGGCTCTTTGGCGACTGGGTCACCCTGGCTACGCTCTTTTCTGTCTGAGGGCTAGTCACATCGAGCTTGCTCATGACGTCAGTGTCGATGTTCGGGACAGCAGCGCCTACGCTCAAGGGTTGCTCAACGACTCTCTGAGATCGACCGTAGCGGGCCTCGATGGGCCCCTGAGTTTGACAAGAGACGTCCTGCCTGACTGGTCCGAGGACTGGGTCCTGATAGAACGGGAGCATTTCCGCCAGCTTCGCCTGCATGCGCTGGAGTCGCTATGTGAACGGTTAACGATGATGGGAAGGCTTCCGCAAGCGGTAGAGGCTGGACTTGCCGCTGTAGCTGCGGAGCAGCTGAGAGAAAGCGCCCATAGGTCTCTGATCAAAGCGCACTTGGCCGAGGGGAACGCGGGGGAGGCGTTGCGCCAGTACGGCGTCATTCGTGGTTTGCTGCACGATGAGCTCGGCGTCGGCCCGTCTGATGCCCTGGAGAACTTGGTGCGGGACTTGAAGCTCTTGACGATTGGATGACGGCAGACCTCTAGTTTGCCCCCATGAGCAATTCCTATGCTGACCGGACGAGCCTATTGATGGTGCGCGTGTGGATCGAGGCTGAGCACGCGACGCCACTTCGGGCCCGTATCACTCAAACCGGTGACGGCGGCCGCCGCGAGCACATGGTCGCGACGGGTGCAGGTGTCGAGGACATTCTGCGAGCGATTCAGTCCTGGCTGGAGGACTTTACGGCTCCCTGATCACAAGCAATCCGACCGTGGGGTAAAGAGTATTGACGTTCGGGTGACGTGGCCGGCCCAGGCTGGAAGGAGAACTTTTGTGGCGGTGACAAGAAGTGGGAGGAACCGGATGAGCTGTGACCGAGCGTCGGCAAGGACCCCAATACTGAAAGACCACGCAGGCAGACCGCGCCGAGAAAGCGGTGGCATGTGGGCCGCTAGGGCTCTACTCGTTACGGTTCTGGTTGTAGCACTGGGCGGACTTACGCCCACAGCGAGCTTTGCACAGGCGCCGGGGGCAAGCCCGGGAGAACGAGTCCAGGCACTTGTTCAGCCAAGCGTCGTCTTCGGGGAAGTCACCTGGCGAGGCTTTGTCGAAGATGCGGGACGCGGCAACTATCCCATTAACGATCTTAACGGCGGAGAGCCATTCGAGTACGTCAGCACCTACACTGGGTTCCTGGTCAACCCCGAAGGTTGGATAGTCACGGCGGGGCATTGCGTTCAATCCACCCCAGAAGCAGAGGACTCTATATGAGCAGAGGTGGGTCTCTCATGAAGAGGTTAATGTTTCCATGCATGCTCGTCAGTATGCTCGCACTGTTCCAAGTCCCAGCCGTAGCCCAAACCTCGGGGCCGAGCGTACCCCCCCAGAGCGTACCCCCTCTGGAGAGAGTAGTCGCTTATGCCCAGCCATCTATCATCTACCTCCACATCGAGTGGACAGGCTGGGTGTACGACACGTTCAACAAGAAATACCTCAACAACGATGAACCCTTCGTTCTCTCGTCGTCTTGTACAGGGTTCGTCGTGAACCCGGATGGCTACGTCGCAACCGCAGGTCACTGCGTCGACAAGGGCAATATCACTGCCGATTTCTTCGATGCAGCAGCTCTTTGGGCGTTCGAGAATGGCTACTACGCCGACAAGACACTGACGATCGAACAGATCCGTTCGGACTTCGCTGAGGCGAACTACCGTCTTGAGGGAAGCAAGGAGGGTGTCGGTGGCAAGGGGTTCAAGAGGGGCGCTGAACTCAAAGTGCAGGCGGTGTGGAGCACCACGTCCACCGAGAGTCTGTACGACGACGTCTCCGGCGAACTCAATGGCGAGCCACATGACGCGAGACTCATCAAGCTTCTTCCGTGGAACGAGGGTGAGGGAGGAGACACGGCGCTGTTGAGGGTAGAGACAGCCGTCCTCCCTCCACCTCTGCCGGTCGCACCGACCGATGCAGCCACGAGCCTCACGCGGGTCATTTCGATCGGCTACCCTGCCTCAGTTGGCGACGTTTCGGACACCGCGCTTAGTGATCCATCCTTCAAAGAGGGCAGGATTTCGTCGGTCCGCTCCAATGCCACCTTCCCCGTGTACGAGCTGAGTGCATCGATGTCGGGTGGGATGTCGGGTGGTCCGACCGTCGATCCGCAGGGTCGCGTTGTTGGCATCAATAGTTACGGCCCGATAGATGAAAGCGGGGAATTTGCAGTCGTTCAGTCCTCCGCGACCTTGATGGAGGTCCTGACGGATGCTGGCGTCTCCGCTGAGCTTGGTGAGGTCGGCACAGCCTACAGACAGGGACTCGACGCGTACTTTGCTGGGAACAGGACTGCAGCGATCAGGAATCTCCGTGACGCAATTGCCGCCAACGGGGAGCTGGACATGGCGCAGGAATACCTCACCAAGGCTCAGGCGCTGCCCATCCCCGAGGAAGGGTCCAGTTCTATCCTTCCTATCGCCGCTGGCACGGCGGTGGTGCTGCTCCTAGCTGGTGGTGGGTACTTCCTGATGCAGCGTAGGAAGAAGGCGAGCACTCCCCCTTCTCCCGTTGCTGGAGTGGAGCAGCGGAGTCCTGCAAGCACCAGAGTCGGCACAGGAAGTACTTCTCCTAACACTGGTGTTGCCCCCGACCGTCTGACTGAACCTGCTTTCTCCGGAGTCCGGGGTATGGCGTTGATGGTGAAGAACGGTCCGTCCACTGGGCGACGAATCAGTGTCGATAGCCAGCTTGAGATCGGGCGAGAGAACGTTGACATCGTTATCGAGGATTCGCAGATGTCTCGCCGTCACGCCGCCGTTCGCCCTTATGGATCAAGGCTCGAAATAGCAGATCTCGGCTCAAGCAACGGTACATATGTCAATGGCCGGAAGATAGAAGGCAAGGTAAGCGTCAGTTCGGGAGACTCGATCCGTCTAGGCGGAACGTTTCTAGACGTCGTCGGAGACCGCTCCCGCAGAACGGTGATGGGTGGACGACCCGCGACGGTCATCGGTGACGTCCCAGATCTCTTCGTCCTTGTCGTTAAGGACGGGCCTTCATCAGGCCGTCGGATCGAGGTTGGCTCCGGCAATACCATTGGACATGGGAGCGGAGACGTCGACATCGACGATGTCCAGATCTCTCGCCGGCATGCATATGTAAAACGTGAAAACGGGCTTTTAACAATTACGGATCTTGGCTCAACAAACGGTACGTTCATAAATGGACGCAGGATTGACGGTTCCGCGCAGCTAGACGTTGGGGACAGCATAAAGATGGGACAAACCTCAATGGAGGTCGAAGTCGGCCATAGGCGAACCACAGCTGAGTCAGGAACCCAAGGAGTCTGAATGGGGGATCCCATCGGTGAATGGCAAGACGGGGACGCACGTTCACCTCTGGAGGCCAGGACTCCCTCGATGCCCCGGGTGGGGCAGCAGTTCGCTGGATATCAGCTGCTGGGGGTCATCGGACGCGGTGGTATGGGTGTCGTCTACCAAGCCGAGCATCAGCGAATGGCTCGCATTGTCGCACTGAAGCTGCTGCCCCCAGAGCTGACAGATGACGACAAGTTTCGCGAGCGTTTCGTTCGAGAGTCCCGTCTCGCCGCCTCTATGGAACACCCACACGTGATTCCCATTTGGGACGCAGGGGAATCAAATGGCGTTCTCTACATAGCTATGCGTTACGTTAAGGACAACCTGAAAGTAACGCTCCAGAAGATCTGGCGCCTTCGTCCGGAACGGGCCCTAAGCATCTTGACTCAAGTGGGAGGCGCACTCGACGACGCGCATGCCTTAGGTCTCGTTCATAGAGACGTTAAACCTGCAAACGTCCTTATCGATCGGAGAGATAACAGCTATCTCTGCGATTTCGGACTAACGAAGCACATGACGTCCGAGAGCGGACTAACAGGGAGTGGCAAGTTCGTCGGCACGATAGATTATATGGCGCCTGAGCAGATCCAGGGGAAGCAAGTGGACGGGCGAGCAGATATCTATGCCCTTGGCTGTCTTCTTTACGAGATGCTGGTGGGAGAGACGCCGTATCAACGAGACAACGAAGCAGCGGTTGTCTTTGCCCATATCTCAGAAGCTCCGCCTCGGATCAGCGCTGCCCGCCATGACCTGCCTCTAGCAGTCGATACCGTGGTTGCGAAGGCGATGGCGAAGGAAGCGGATAAACGGTATGGAACGTGCGGCGAGTTCATTAGCGCGTGCAGATCGGTTCTCGACGTGAATACCTCCCGGGAGGATGCGCTCTCGAAGGAAGCTGCGAACAAACCACCAGGTCGGGTTCAGCTTGTGCCGCAAGATCCCCAACCTGTTGATTCGACCATCAAGCAGCGGGAGACGGTCGACCGGCTGGCTCCTCCTATAGAGGCGGGACGGTCGGAGGCCACCCGGATGGTTCAGGAGCCGGACCTTGGACCGCCAGCGGAGTTGTTGACCGAGCGGCACGAGGAAAAAAAGATCAGCCGTCGGCCACGTGGAAGCTCAAGTCGCCGGGGAAGAACTCTCTTCTCATTGCTAGGAGCATTTCTAGTCGGCTCAGTGGTGACTTTAGGGGCATCATGGGCTGCGGGTCTTCTTCGTCAGGAGATGACCGTTAGCCAACTTCTTCTTGCCCACATACCTCCGAGCATTGTCGATTCGTGCCAAAGCATTGCCAGCCACGATCCCCACGCATTCTTGGCCACGGAGCAGTGCAGCTACGGAGGTGCGACTCTTACTTACAGCTACGCTCATTCCGGGTCCCTGATGAAGGAGCACTTCGAGAAGGATCGCGAAAAGGCGGGACTCTCGGAAACCGAAGGGGAGGGCAACTGCGAGAACACTGTGTCCAGGTGGTGGCGCGATCAAAGTACCGGTCATTCTCTCGAACCGACGGGCGAGATATTCGCGGGGCGTGTCTTCTGCTTCGTCGATGGCGGCACTTCCAAGGTAGTGTGGCAGGATTACCCGCTAAAGATTCTTGCCTCCGCGGAAATGCCGGGCCAGGACTTGGACCTCCTCATAGGTAATTGGAGGAGTCAATTCGGGCCTAATAATCCGGACGTCGTGGGTGGCCACTCTGGCATGGAATAATCGAGAGCTGAGCACTCATTTTCGATCTCGTGGCTTCCCCATGCGTGGGCCGAGGGAGGTAAGGCAGCGCGCGACGGGCTTGGAGTACGAGCATAGGTTTTGCTGGTCTACCTAAGTATCCTGGGCTGAGACTGAGTGCATCAATCGGCGGTGGTGCATCGCCAAGCGTGGTCGGCCTAAGCAATCCTTCCTGTTTCTTTACCGAGCGGAGCGGCATCGGACTCATAGCCCGATGCTGCGAGCACTTACCGTGGCGGAAGTGGATCGCAGGATCACGGGCTCAAACGCGCGCTATGAGTAGAAGGCGTCCGACTTTCCCTGGATCAATGAGGAGCCCGGGCTACGGGACCCACAGCTGACGCTAATGGATCACCTCCTGCGGGGATTGGCGTCCGAAGAGAGGGCGTCGATCATGGGGGAACGGCGGCCCGCCTCTTCGGCTGGTGAGTCTGATAGCAGATGTGCAATGCGGGACGAACTGAAAATAGGTCTCAGTAAAGGCTCAGTGTTGAAGATCTTGTGCCTCCAAAAAGGCGTCCATAGGCAGGCGCGGCCAGAACCTCGAGACGGAGGTGGGAGGCAACAAGTCCCCGCGTGAGGGCCCGTCCCATAGGACGTCCGGGCCACCCGAACTCGCAATTATCCTGCTGCTCGGTCTCTCATCTGTCCGTGTCCTGACCGCCGTCCCCCGCGTCGAAGCCCTGCCAGCCGAGAGAAAGAAGGGTTAGCGCCACATGACCGAGACGACGTCGACGGGTCCCGTAACCCCCTTCAAAGAGACGCTCCGCGGCGCGGATGTCGTAAACGCGACGTCATCGTCCCCGAGCGTGTTGAGGCTCACCAGAATCTCCTCCGAGTCGGCGAGCGCGCCGATCCGGGCCGCGACGTGCACCCAAACCCCGCTCCAGTCCGCGCCCGCTCGGGTGGCCTCGCCGCGGTGCAAACCGATGCGGACCCACGGCGCGAACCCATGCTCCCGTCGAT
>WUUC01186910.1_pt1 | contig 13406 bp, 8 predicted proteins | sample 6278441 | NCBI WGS metagenome assembly WUUC01 (sample SAMN13675441, study PRJNA597444) | soil metagenome | isolation source: soil | place: USA: Washington | collected 2017-10
TCGGCTCCCCACCGGAGCTTCTCGTGGCCCAGGTCGTCGGGATCGTCATCGCCCGAGCGGTCGGTGTCAGGCAGTCGGTGGTCAAGCACGCCTTCAACGTGGCCGTCGCGGCGCTGGACGCGTGCCTGGCGGTCCTGATCTTCCGGGCCCTCGTCGAGGTCCCGGCACCGGTCGACCCGGTCAGCTGGCTCGCCGCCGCGCTCGCCGCCACGGCCGCGACGGTGTGCAGCGCCGTCATGGTGGCCGCGGTGATCGGCATCAGCGACCGGCAGCTGGGGCACCTGCCCATCCTCGAGACCCTGGGCCCCTCGCTCGTCATCACCGCGGTCAACTCGACACTGGGACTGGCGATCGGGGTCGTGCTGTTTCTCAACCCGCTCAGCGCGCTTCTGCTCGTCGGGCCGGCGATCTTGACCGTCATCGGTTATCGCGCCTACACCTCGCAGGTGGAGGAGCGGCACCGGCGTGATCTGCTCACGGCCTGTAGCCGGATCCTGGACGGCGACGCGACCGTGGCGGCCCGGGTCGCTGACGCCCTGGAACTGTGCCGCGAGACCCTGCGGGCCGGGTCCCTGCAAATGATCTTATGGGCACGGGACCGGCGCGAGCACGACGCGATCGCCCCGGACGCCCCGAGCGCCGGACTGCTGCCCCTGGCGAAGCTCGCGAGCGACGGGCACGCCAGGTCCTACGACGGGCGGCACGGTGACCCCGAGCTGGGCAGCGCCCTGGCCGTGCTGAACATTGCCCAGGCAATGGTGGCGCCCGTGCGCGACGCCGAGGGCGTCGCGGGGGCCCTGGTCGCCCTCGACCGCCTGGGGGCGGCCTCCCGCTACACCGCGCAGGACGAGCGGGTGATGAGCGCGATCGCCGAACAGGTGACCCGCACCCTGCAAAACGACGCGCTGACCAGCAGCCTGCAAAAGCTCACCGACATGCAGTCACAGTTGGCCCGGCAGGCCAACCACGACTCCCTCACCGACCTCATGAACCGCCGAGGCCTGACTACCTGGCTCTCCCTGGCACTGGCGGGCACCCACAGCGCCGAGCAGGCGCCCGCCGTGGTCCTGTTCGACCTGGACAACTTTAAGCAGGTCAACGACACGCTGGGCCACGGCGCAGGAGACCACCTGCTGCGGGTGGTCGCCGAGCGGCTCACGGCCGCCTTGCGCGAGGGCGATGTCGCGGCCCGCTTCGGCGGCGACGAGTTCGTCGTCCTGCTCACCGAGCCCCTGACCATGGCGGCGGCCGCGACGCTGGCGGCCCGCCTGCAAGACGCCGTGTGCGGGCCGGTCCAGATTGGCGGCCGCGACGTCCAGGTCCGGGCGAGCTTCGGTGTCGCCCTCGCCATCGGGTCGAACGACGTGGAGGGGGTGCTCAAGAGCGCCGACCAGGCGATGTACATCGCCAAGCGTCGCGGCGACGGAGTCCCGTGGCTCTATGGCGACGAGGACTTCGCCCGCGACGAGGATCGGCGAGGGCTACAGCAGGATCTGGCGGTCGCGCTGGAGAACCACCAGATCCGGGTCGCCTATCAACCGGTGGTCTCCCTCGCCACCAGAAAGGTCACCTCGGTGGAAGCCTTGGCCCGGTGGGATCACCCCACCCGTGGACCGATATCACCCGAGGTCTTCATCGCACTGGCCGAGGAGACCGGGCAGGTCGTCAAGCTGGGCCGCCAGATCGTGCACGAGGCCTGCCGGCAGCTGGCGCTCTGGCAGCGGGACCATCCACGCACAGCACTGTCGGTGAGCGTCAACCTCTCCGTCCGTGAGCTGCTCGAGCCCAACGTGACCGAGGTCTTCGCCGAGATCCTGCGGGACACGGGTGCCGACCCCCGTGGACTCGTTCTGGAGATCACCGAATCCAACGCCCTGCGCAGAGAAGAGACGATCACACTCTTTCTGCACAACATGCGGCGACTGGGTGTGCGCGTGGCCATCGACGACTTCGGATCCGGCTACGCCTCGGTGAACCATCTGCGCCGGCTGCCCGTGGACATCCTCAAACTCGACCAGTCATTGGTGCTCGGCGCCCTGCACTCCCAGGCGGACGCCGAAATCTGTCGGGCCATCATCGCCCTCGCCTCGGCTCTGCAGCTCTCGGTCATCGCCGAGGGCATCGAGACCTCCGAGCACGCCACGATGCTCACCGGGCTCGGGTGCCCGCTCGCGCAGGGCTACCACTTCGGGCGCCCGGACGCGGCGGGAGCGATCGACGATCTGTTGCTCAGCCACGAGTTGACCGAGGTCTATGAGGGTCCGGCCGTCATCGTCACCAGCGCCACCCCCTGACCTCCCGCCGGGCGACCCGGCCGGTGACTTAGCCGGGCTTGGGTCCTCGCGCTACGGGTCGCGATCGGTCGGTGATCCACTCGCTCCACGACCCGACGTAGAGGGCGCCCGGCAAACCCGCGACCTTCAGCGCCAGGACGGTGTGCGCCGCGGTGACGCCGGAACCGCAGTAGACCCCGACACGGACCCCGTCGCGTACGCCCAACGCACTAAAGCGTGCCCGCAGCGCCTCCGGCGGCAAGAACCGTCCATCCGGCCCGACGTTCCCGGCGGTGGGCGCACTCACCGCGCCGGGGATGTGACCGGCGACGGGGTCGATCGGCTCGACCTCCCCGCGGTAGCGCTCGGCGGTCCGCGCGTCGAGCAGCACCCCCCGGCGGGCGGTCGCGGCGGCCCCGGTCGCGTCCAACACCGGCATGCACCCGATCCTGGCCGCCACGGTCCCCGGCGCCGGGTCTGGCTCCTCGGTGCTCACGGGCAGGTCGGCCGCCCGCCAGGCCCGCAGCCCCCCGTCCAGGACTCGTACGCGTTGGTGACCGGCGTGGCGCAGCACCCACCAGGCACGGGCGGCGGCGGTGGAGTCGGCTTCGTCATAGACCACGACCTCGGTCCGCTCGGTGATCCCCGCCCGGCGCATCACACCGGCGAGCACCTTCGGGTCGGGCAACGGGTGGCGCCCCCCGGCGCCGGGCGGGCCGGCGAGGTCCCGGTCGAGGTCGACAAAAACGGCGCCGGGAAGGTGGCCGACCCGGTAGCCCACGAACCCCGGCGGGCCCAGCGGCGTCCAGCGGACATCGAGCACCCGGGGCGGGTCGGTGCCGGCGAGCGCGGTAGCGAGCTCGGCGGCGCCGATGAGGGGTCCGTGGGTCGGTGCGGCGGACATGGACTCAGCCCGCTCGCCACTGCAGCAGCGGGACCTCGACCTCGGCCGGGGTCAGTGAGCCGTGGTGGCCGATCAGCGCGAGCAGTGCCGGTGGGTCGACCCGACGGTCCACCACGGACAACCCGTCGCGGGCCGCCACAACCACGTCGCCGATCCGCTCGGTCACCCGGGGCTCGACGGCCCCGAACCAGCCCTGGGCCACCGCCTGCGCGCGCGAGCACACCCAGGCTCGATCGCCCAGGCGCTCGCGCCAGGCGTGCAACACGTCCCCGGCGGCACCCACGCGCGTGTGTAGGTGCCTGGCCCGCGGCTCGCCGGCCAGGTGCATGATCCCGGCCGACAGTTCGGGCTCATCGGCTAGATCAATCCTGGCGTCCGCGGTGACGTCGACCATGCCGTGATCCCCGGTGACCCACAGCGCCGCATCCGCGGGCAACAGGGCCGCGAGGCGGGCGACCACGGCATCGATCAGCGCCAGCTCTTCGCGCCACGCCAGGGAATCACACCCCGACACGTGCCCGGTGAGGTCGAGGTCGCGGTGATAGGCGTAGACCAGCGAGCGCTCGCCGCGAGCCAGCCCGGCCACAATGGCCGCCGCGCGTTGACCCGCGGTGTCCACCGCGACGTAGTCGCCACCGCGCAGCGTCGCCTCGGTGAGGCCCGACCCATCAAAGGCCGCCGGCCCCACCCGGGTCACGGCGACTCCCTCCCTGAGCAGATGCTCGAAAACGGTGGGCCAGGGCTGCCACACGCGCGGGTCCACGCCGTTCTCCCAGGTCAGGGAGTTCATCACGGTCGCGGTCCCCGGCACGCGGACCGTGACGCCCGTGATCCCGTGGCGCCCGGGCGGCAGCCCGGTGCCCAGGGTCGCGAGGCTGGTTGCGGTTGTTGAAGGGAACGCCGTGGTCAGGGACGACTCGACCGTGGCCGCGGCCAGCGTCGGGGCGATGTCGGCGTGGGCGGCCAGCAGGTGCGAGCCGAGCCCGTCCACGAGCAGGACACACGCGCGGCGTACCGGGGCGAAGGCCAGCGGCCCCCGCCACTGCCCCCCCTCCGGCTCCATCGCCGCGGCGATGGAGGGCAGCAGTTCCCCAAGGGAACGGACGCCATAGGCCGGCAGGAGCGGCGTCGCGGGCCCGGCGTACACGATGGTCACGGGGCGAACGCCGTCCTCATGCGCCGTGCAGCGCCGGTGGCTCGGCAGCGGCCGCGGGCCGGGCCGTTGCCCGGGTCAGCGCGGCCGCGAAACCGACGATGCGCGCGACCGCGTCGGGCCCCTCGGCGGCCGAGCTCACCCGCAGGGAGATGTCATCGGCCGAGGCCGTCCCGGTGTAACCGTGGTCGGCCTCGCAGTCCGGGTCGACGCAGGCGGCCGGCTCGAGTTCGATGCGGCGCACCGCGCCCCACCCGATGGTCAAGGTGATCTCCGCGGGCGCCGTGCCGACCCGATGGCGCGTCGGCTCGGTCACCACCCGCTGTACGACCACGCTCCGCACCGACGACAGCGCGACCGTCTCGGTGGAGGCGGTGACATACGGCGCGGACATCAGCTCGTCGGCGGGGTGGTCGTCGGCGTGGCCGACCACGAGCCGGGTCGGGGTCAGCGCCAGCACGGTCACATGCCGGCGCACCTCGTCGGCGTCGAAGGTCGTCTCCTGGTGGACGCAGCAGGCTCGCACCGGCTCGGCGGCCAGCGCATCCTCGATCGCCTCGGCCACCAGCTGGGGGAAGTAGCCCGCGCGATCGATCTCGCGCCGCAGCTCCTGCAGGCCGGTGTCGGTCATGTCAGCCATCCTCGCACCTCGCGCTGGTCGGGACCCGCCTCGCCGCCGGCTGCGCCGATCAGCACCGGGTCTGTCCGTGCCCTGACCCCCCTCGCGTTCTGGCCGTCCATCTCCCTCCCGACCCTTCCGCGAGGTCACGGCCCGCTCCACCCGCCCAGCACCCGTGGTCCCTGGTCCGCGCGGGCCAGGGGTGGGGCGAGGCGGACGGCGGCATGCAGCACGGACAAGGCATCGGCGCCGACCACGACCGGATTGAGCTCGAGGGCGGCAATCTCGGGTAGGTCATCGGCCAGGCGGGACACCCGGGCGATGAGGTCCTCGAGAGCGGCCACGTCCACCGGTTCCGCGCCCCGGTGACCAAACAGCAGCGGAGACGCGCGCACCGAGCGGATGAGCTCGGCGACATCGAGGTCGGTGAGTGGCGGGATACGAAACGCCGTGTCCCCGAGGAGCTCGGTCGCCACACCGCCGATGCCGAAGGAGATCACCGGGCCGAACAGCGGGTCCTCGGTCGAGGCGAGCACCACCGCGACCCCCGGCGGGCTCATCCGCTGCACCACCAGGTGACGGGCAGCCTCGGCACCGACGGAAGCCACGATGCCCGCCCAGGCCCCGCGCAGGTCGCGCTCGCTCGCCAGATTGAGCCGTACGCCGCCCAGGTCGGTGCGGTGGCGCAGGCTCGGGGCGGTGGACTTGAGCGCCACCGGCCAGCCGAGCTCGGCGGCAGCCGCTATGGCGTGCTCGACATCGCAGACCGCGACGGCGGGCCACAGGTCAACGCCGTAGTGGGCCAGCAGCGCGGCTCGGTCCTGTGCGTCCAGATCGAGGCCATGCGGGTTCTGCGCCAGCCGGGCCCGCACGAGCCGCCGAGCCGCCCGGCGGTCCAGTCCGGCCGGCTCGGGGACGACGCCGGGCGGGCGCCGGCGCCAGCGGGCATACCGGGAGGCGGCCGCCAACGCCCGCACCCCGTCCTGGATCGTGGCGTAGGTGGGGACGGCGGAGTCCACCACCGCGCCCACGGTGCTTGCCTGGGTGCCGCCGGGCCCCCGTCGCAGCTCGGCTGGAACACCACGCATGCCGGGGAACGTGGACACCACGGTCTTGGTGCGCGTTCGGGCGACCTCGGCCAGCACGGTGGCCACGTCGTCGTCCGGGCTGAACAGGGGCGGCACAAACGCCACCACGACACTGTCGGCGCCCGGGTCGGCGAACACCGCGGCCAGGGCCGTGCGGAAGTCGTCCGCGCCGGCCTCCGCGGGCAGCGTCACGGGGTTCCCGGCCAGGGTCAGGCCCCGATCCTCCACCGAGTCGAGCGCGATGCGGGCCAGCGCCGCGGAATTGCCCACGATCGCGACCCTGTCCCCCGTCGGCAGCGGCTGGGTGGCCAGCAGCTGCGCCACGTCGAACAGGTGATGGATGTTCTCCACCCGGATGACGCCGGCCTGGCGGAACATGGCATCGACCGCCTCGTTCGGGGCCGAGCTGACTCGCACGAGCGGCTCCAGCGGGTCTGCCTGGGAGGACCGCCCCGCCTTGACCACCACGACGGGCTTGGTCCTCGCGATTCGCCGCGCGATCCGGCTGAACTTGCGGGGGTTCCCGAGCGACTCGAGGTAGAGCAGCAGGACGTCGGTGCGCGGGTCCTCCTGCCAGAACTGCATGAGGTCGTTGCCGCTGACGTCTGCCCGGTTACCCGCGGAGATGAACGCCGACACATCGAGCCCGCGCGCCACGGCCGCCTCGAGCAGGGCAAAACCCAGCGCCCCGGACTGGCAGAAGATGCCGATCGGGCCACGGTCGAGGACCACGGGGGACAGCGAGGCGTTGAGGCGTACGGCCGGGTCGGTATTGATCATCCCGAGGGAGCTGGGACCCACCACCCGCATGCCGTACGCGTGGGCGGCGCGCACGATCCGGCGCTGGCGCTCCCGGGCCGGCGCCCCCGACTCACCCGCCGTCTCCTCCCCGGCGCCCGCGACGATGACGACCCCGTGCACCCCCTTCCGGCCGCACTCACCCACGACCTGCTCGAGCGCGGCGACGGGCACGGCGAGGACCGCGAGCTCGACCTCACCCGGCACATCCAGGACGGACGCGACGGCCGGGACACCGGCGATCTCACGCGTCCCCGGGTCGGGGTTGACCGCGTACAGGGTGCCGGTGAACCCCGCGGCCAGCAGATTGCGCAGCACCGCCTGCCCGACCGAGGCGTAGCGCCGGCTAGCCCCGATCACGGCCACCGACGACGGGTTCAACAGGCGCGCGATGGAGCGCGCCTCGGCCCGGTGCTCCCTGGACTGCATGACCTCGCGCGCGGTCTCGTTCTCGGCGATGTCGAAGTGCAGGCTGACCACGCCGTCCTCGTAGGTCTTGGCGACGTCGTAGCCCGCGTCCCTGAACACGTTGATCATGCGCCGGTTGGCGGGGAGCACGTCGGCGATGAAGCGCTTGACACCCCGCTCGCGAGCGGCCGCCGCGATGTGCTCGAGCAGGACCGAGCCGACGCCCCGGCCCTGGTGGGCATCTTCGATGTTGAACGCCACCTCCGCCTCCTCGGGGGAAACGCGGTCGTAGCGCACCACCCCGATCATCTCCTCGCCGACGAGCACGATCAGCGCGGCCCGCTCGTCGTGGTCGACGGTGGTGAACCGGACGACGTCCTTGGCGGAGAGCCTGGGCAAGGGCGCGAAGAAGCGGAAGTAGATCGTCTCCGGCGAGAGCCGGGCGTAGAAGCGCTCGAGCCGGTCGGCGTCGGTGGGCAGGATCGGGCGCACGTGCGCGGTCCCGCCGTCGCTGAGCACGACGTCGGCCTCCCAGTTCGCGGGATACGCCGCCGCGCCTTGATCGGCCGGGGCTTGATCGGTGCGGGCCTGATCCACCCGCCGAGGCTATCCCCCCGGGCTCAGCGCAGGCCCTCCCACAGCACCCGCTCGTCCCTGCGCGGGTCTGCCATGACGTCCACCGAGGCGGCGCCACCCTGGGCCTGCCCGGAGCCGCCGAAGCGTGCGACGACGCGTCCGGGCTCACCGTCCGGCTCGTACGCCGCCCAGCCCGGATCCCCGTCGCGGATAAAGGCCACCCACGCGGCGTGCATGGCCTCGGCAATGGCCTGCGGGGCGTCCGGGCCGGTCAGGTTCTGCGCGCCCGGCCGGTCCAGGGTGTCGAAGACGAAGGGCAGTTCCAGGCCGTGGCAGGCCGCGAGCTGCCCGTCGTAGCGCGGAGTCCGCCAGGCGAACTCATAGGCGTAGCCGGGAATGTGGTGGGCGCGGGCCTCGAGCAGGCGGATGGCCGGGATACGGAAGAACCAGTCGGTCATCACCGCCTCGTACAGCTCCCCCGGCGTCGCGTCGGGCCGGCCCGCGCGGTAGGTCGCCACTGCGTCCGGCGAGAGCCCGAAGGCCGGCGCCCGACTGGCCAGGAAGGCCTCGTCCAGGTGGCCGATCATCCCCTGGGGCACCAGGAGCAGCCGGAACTCCTCGGTGTTGGCCCCGGCCAACACCCGCACCCCCGCGCCGGTGCCGGCGGCGATCGCGTCGATCGGTCGGGCCGGCAGGACGTCGCCGTCCACGACGGGCTCGTAGACCATGCCGTTGCTGGCGACTTCGGCCCACCGGGCCGGGTCCGGGTTCAGCGCTGCCTGGTTGGACAGCTCCACCTGCGCGGCGAGCAGGCGGTCGAGGGGAATGGCGGCCAGCGCCTCGGCCGTGGCGGCCACGCCCAGGATCTCACCGAGATAACCGGCGACCCGTGTTGCGGTCGCCGGGGACAGGACGTGGTGTCCGGCGCCGCTCTGGGCGATCAGGCCGCGAAACAGTCCCTCGGCCCGCGGCATGGACAGCAGGGCGACGGCGCTCATGGCGCCGGCGGACTCCCCGAAGACGGTGACGGCGCCCGGGTCGCCGCCGAAGGCGGCGATGTTGTCGCCCACCCACTCCAGGGCCGCGATCTGGTCGAGCAGGCCGCGGTTGTCGACCGCGTCGGGCAGGTGCACGAAGCCGTCCACCCCCAACCGGTAGTTGAGGGTGACGCACACGACGCCGTCGCGGGCGAAGCGGTCCCCGGCGTAGACGGGTACCGAGCCGGCACCGTGGACGAAGGCTCCGCCGTGGACCCACACGGCCACCGGCAGGCCGCCCGCGCCCGGGTCCGGGGTCCACACGTTGAGGTTGAGGCAGTCCTGACCCGGCAGGTCGATGTCCGGGATGATCTCGTCGAAGGGAGCGCTGTAGCCGGGCTTGGGCACCGTCGCACCCGGCGCCAGCGCGTCCCGCACGCCGCTCCAGGGCTGGGCGGGCTGGGGCGGTTGGAAACGGTGTGGACCGAAGGGCGGCGCGGCGTACGGGATTCCCCAGAACTGACTGACCCCCTCGCGGGTGCGGCCGCGTACCCGGCCGAGCGTGGTCTCGACGATCACGGTGCCTCCTCCACGGGACCTGTGCGCCGAGGCTAGTGGCCGCCTGAGCCTGGCCTACCTCACCCCATGGACGGCACCACCCAGCACCTGGAGGTGGTGGAGTCAGTCGACGGCCTCGGTGCTGCCTCATCCAGAGCCCGGAGCGCGCGTTCCCGGCGGGTCTTTTTACTAGCGCGGAACATCGCACCCCCTATAACGAGTGGGATCTTCCGCGTTGCTTTCCATAACGGGACAAGTCGCTCATGGACGTGCTCGCCCACGCTGCCGCGGTGATCATCGAGCCCGAGGTGCGGGAGCGCCTGCGCGAGTCGGAGATCGGGGTCGTCTGGCCACCGTCTTCGCTGCCGGGGGTCCCGTGGTGGTGCTGCAGCCGAATCAGCACCGGGGTCAGGGTTGGCGCGGAGGCGCTGAGCCGCTTCCCGGCCGATTGGCGCATGGCGCCGGACGTCTGCTTCGCCGAGACACACAGCATCGGGGTGGGCGACCGCCTCGCCCCGGTCCCCCCGAGGCGCCCACCGAGTGCGCACCGCTGCGGACCGCCGGCACCGGCTCCTGACGCTCCGTGCGGGTGGGCACGGGCGGGTCGCTGCGCCCTGTCGGTCCCCCAGGGGAGACTGGCCTGAGTTCACCCCCGTTTCACTGCCGAGGAGCACGACGACGCATGGCCCGCCGCAGCAGCACGACCCGCACCGCCGCCGACTCACCGGGTGGGGGGCGCATCACCGACATCGACGTCGCCCAGGAGCTGTCGGGCTCGTTCCTGGAATACGCCTACTCGGTTATTTACTCCCGGGCGCTGCCCGATGCCCGCGACGGTCTCAAGCCGGTGCACCGGCGGATCTTGTTCCAGATGGCCGAGATGGGCCTGCGACCGGACCGCGGCCACGTCAAGTCCGCCCGTGTCGTCGGCGAGGTGATGGGCAAGCTGCATCCGCACGGGGACGGCGCGATCTATGAGGCCCTCGTACGCCTCGCTCAGCCGTTCTCCACCCGGCTGCCGGTGATCGACGGGCACGGCAACTTCGGCTCGCCGGACGCCCCGCCCGCGGCCATGCGCTACACCGAGTGCCGGCTGTCGCCCGCGGCGCTGCTGCTGACCGAGGCCATCGGTGAGGACACCGTCGAGTTCGGGCCCAACTACGACGGGGCGTTGCGTGAGCCGTCGGTCCTGCCGGCGGCCTTTCCCAACCTGCTGGTCAACGGCGGCGCCGGAATCGCGGTGGGCATGGCGACGAACATGCCGCCCCACAATCTCGTCGAGGTCATCGGTGCGGCCCGCCACCTCATCGACCACCCCGACGCGACGCTCGCCGACCTGATGCGCTTCGTCCCCGGCCCCGACCTGCCCACCGGCGGAAAGATCATCGGCCTCGATGGCGTGCGGGAGGCGTACGAGACCGGTCGGGGGGCGTTCCGGACCCGGGCCACCACCCGGGTGGAGAACGTCACGGCCCGCAGGAAGGGGATCGTCGTCACCGAGCTGCCCTACGGCGTGGGGCCGGAGCGGGTGGTGGAGAAGATCGGCGAGTTGGTGCGCGCCAAGAAGATGCAGGGCATTTCCGACGTGATCGACCTCACCGACGGGCGGCAGGGGCTGCGCCTGGTCATCGAGCTCAAGAACGGCTTCGTGCCCGAGGCGGTGCTCGAACAGCTCTATCGGCTGACCCCGATGGAGGAGTCCTTCGCGGTCAACAACGTCGCCCTCGTCGAGGGCCAGCCGCGGACGCTGGGTCTGCGCGAGCTGCTGCAGGTCTACGTCTCCCACCGCCTGGACGTGGTGCGGCGGCGGACGGATTTCCGGCGGCGAAAGGACGAGGACCGGCTGCACCTGGTGCTTGGCCTGCTCATCGCGATCCTCGACATCGACGAGGTGATCGGGGTTATCCGCTCGAGCGACGACACCGCCGCCGCGCGCGAGGCGCTGATGAGCGAGTTCGACCTGTCCGAGACCCAGGCCAGCTACATCCTGGAGATGCCGCTGCGCCGGCTGACCCGGTTCTCCAAGCTCGAACTCGAAACCGAGCGGGAGGCGCTGGCCGCCCGGATCGACGACCTGACCGCGATCCTGGCCTCCGACGCGCGCCTGCGCGCGCTGGTCTCCCGCGAGTTGGCCGAGGTGGCCAAGACCTTCGGCACGCCGCGGCGCACGGTGCTGCTGGAGTCCGCGGGCGTGCCCGGCTCCGCGGTCGCAATGGAGGTCAGCGACGACCCGTGCTGGGTGCTGCTGTCCTCGACCGGCCTGGTGGCGCGGACGGCGGGCGGCGATCCCTTGCCGACGGCGGGGGGTCGGGCCCGGCACGACGTCGTGCTGTCCGCCGTGCGCGCCACCGCTCGAGGCGAGGTGGTCGCCCTGACCACGGCCGGGCGGGCGGTGCGGCTGCCGGTCCTGGACCTGCCGGCCCTGCCGCCGGTCGCGACGGCACCGTCGCTGGCGGGCGGCGCGCCACTTCGCGAGTTCCTGACCCTGGCCCCGGGTGAGGACGTCCTCGCGCTGAGCCCGCTGGGCGCGTTGTCCGAGCCGGGACCCGGCGTGGCGCTGGGCACCGCGGGCGGGGTGGTCAAACGGGTGGCGCCGGAGGCCCCCGGCAGCCGGGAAAGCTGGGAGGTCATCGCCCTGCGTCCCGGCGACAGCGTGGTCGGGGCGGTCGCGCTGCGTACGGGATCTGAGGATGTGGTCTTCGTCACCTCCGATGCCCAGCTGCTGCGCTTCGACGTGCAAGCGGTGCGCCCGCAGGGCCGGGGGGCGGGGGGGATGGCCGGCGTACGCCTCGGTCCCGGTCAGTGGGTGGTGTACTTCGGTGCGCTCGATCCGGGGGAGGACGCCGTGGTCGTCACCGTGGCCGGGTCTAGCGCGGCACTGCCGGGCACCGAGCCGGGCACCGCCAAGGTGGCGCCGCTGACGGAGTATCCCGCCAAGGGCCGTGGCACCGGCGGGGTGCGGTGCCACCGGTTCCTGCGCGGCGAAGACCAGCTGATCCGAGCCTGGGCGGGCCCCACCCCGGCCCGGGCCTGCGCCGCGAGTGGGATGCCAGTGGAGCTGCCGCCCGCCACCGGACGCCGGGACGGGTCGGGCACGCCGCTCCCCCAGCCCGTCGCCGCCATCGCCGGGTCACTGTGATCGCGAAGGTTTCGGTCCGAATCGGTCGCGCAGCGGTCGTTTCTGACCGTAAACCTTCCGCCTCAGCAAGCTAGGTATCGCTCGAGGGCTTCTCGCGCCAGCCCCGACACGCTCCGATGCTCGGACGCCGCGCGGGCCTTGAGTCGTCGATGCAGCTCTGCGGGCACGCTGAGTCGAAGTTGCGGCGACCGTTCACCGGGTGCGGTCAGTGATGGCCGCCCGCGACCGAGGGAGCGCAACACCTCATCGGCCAACTCTTCCGCGCGTGCCTCTGTCAGCCTCGTGCCGTCAGCGAGACGCACGTCTTCGCTGTCGAGGTCGATATCGCCGCCGTCGACATAGTCCTTGCCGCTGATCCGAATCTTCGGCGCCATCACAATCAACTCCTCAACGCTGTTGACATGACATGGACAACGAGATATCGGTCTGGCAATACGGCGACAACGATCTCCAACTCGACGCCTCGATCGTCTGGTCCGACCCAGAGCAATGCCTCGTTTCCTGAGTTCGTCGTGGTTCGTACTGGTGTGACGGTCGCCATGACGTGGCGAGCGTGTGCCCGACCGATGCGGTGCCTGCGGCTCGCTTGAGTCCACCGCACCTCCACGCATCAATTGTAGGACTGCCAAAGGCATCGGTGCCGCAGAGATTGCCACCAGCTCGAAACATGTGCGGCTTAACATCGCTGGCATGGGTGACCTGCACGTCTTCGACGATGTCCTCAAGGCCAACACGGAGTACGCCGACAGCTTCGCGCTGGGAGGTCTCGAACCCGTAGCCGCGCGTGGCCTGGGCATCGTGACCTGCATGGATTCGCGGATCGAGCCGCTCGCGCTGCTCGGGCTCAGCCCCGGCGACGCCAAGATCCTTCGCAACGCCGGCGCCCGGGTCACCGAGGACGTCCTGCGCACCC
>WUUC01137368.1_pt1 | contig 13404 bp, 14 predicted proteins | sample 6278441 | NCBI WGS metagenome assembly WUUC01 (sample SAMN13675441, study PRJNA597444) | soil metagenome | isolation source: soil | place: USA: Washington | collected 2017-10
TGGCCTGCCGCGACGCGAACCGGGCGAAGCACGCGAAGGCGCAGTTAGAAGCGGAAGTCCCGGGCGCCAGAACGACGACGCTACCGCTCGACTTGTCTGAGCTGGAGTCGGTCCGTGGCTGCGCGGACCTCGTTCGTGAACGGGTCGGGCACTTGGACCTGCTCATTCACAACGCGGGCATCTTCGGCATACCCGCCATGCGCAACAGCGCCGGCCACGAGATGCACTTCGCGACGAACTATCTCGGCGCGTTCGCACTCACTGGTTTGCTGTTGTCCGTTTTCGGCGATGCAGCGGGGACGCGCGTCGTTTCGGTGGGCAGCTTGGCGCATCGCTTCGGGAGACTGAGTCTGCACAAGCTGAGCTTCGACGAGCTCAACTACAATCCTTGGCGCGCCTACGCGCGCAGTAAGGTCGCTTTGCTCTCGTTCACGCTGGAGCTGAATCGTCGGCTAGCGAAACAAGGCAGTAAGATCACTGCGCTGTGCGCGCACCCTGGTTTTGCTCCCACCAATATCGGCGCGAGCCACTCCGTCACCAACCCGAAGACGGCACTCGGGAAATGGTTCACGGAGTACATGAGAGCGAACATGCAGACCGTGACCGAAGCTGCACGGCCCATTCTCCATGCTGCCTGCGCCGATGGCCCCTCGGGAGGCGAGTATTACGGGCCAGGCGGCTGGTTCGAAATCGGCGGTGCACCTGCCCGCGCCCGGCTCGCGAGAGGTGCGCAAGACGCGCGACTTGCGAATGAGCTGTGGTCTGCCTCGGAGAGCCTCACCGGCATCCGCTATCTGTCTGGAGCTGCCGCCAAGCGAGCCATCTAGATTCGATTGGCCCCGACGAGAAGTCCTCGTCCCAACCGGTATGTGCCCATGAGGACCCGCGCGGTAACTACTTGGCCGCCGACGGGGCTTGTATGCCGAGCGACCCCCGGGCACAGATCAAGGCTGTCTTTCTCGAAGGAGAGAGTTGATGCGCCTGCTTATCTTGTCGATCGCGTTGCTCCTGTGTCGTCCCGCCTACGCTGATGCTCCCTGGGAAGTGATCGACCATACGAAGGAGGGATACGAGATCGCGACTCGCCGCGAACCGACGCGTGAGCTGCCGAGCTTGCGCGCACGCGGTGAGCTCGAGGGCGACATCATTCATTTACTCGCGATTCTGCTCGATGCCCCGCGCACCACCGAATGGGCCGAAGGCGCGGACACCGTCAGCGTCCTCAAGCGCAAGGGACCTCTGGCCACGCTGGTCTACACATATTCCAACTTGGCCTGGCCCGTCTCCGATCGCGATCTGGTGATGAAAGCAGAGCTGAAAGTGCTCAAGCACGGCGAAGAGTACTTGCTCGACATGCACGGCGCGCCCGAGTTAATGCCCAAGAAGGCCGGCGTGGTGCGCATCACGGATGCCTTGATCCATTTCCACATCAAGAAGCGCGCCTCTGGAAAAGTGTGGATCGAGTACCAGATCAACGCGGACCCGGGTGGCAGTTTGCCCACGTGGTTACTCACCTGGCTGACGAAGAAGGTTCCACGCGAGACGTTGCAAAAGCTACAGAAGCAGCTCGAAAGTACGCGCAATGAGTATGGTGAGGTGAAAGCAGAAATCCTCTCGCTCAGTTAGCCGACCCAAGCCGCGCTTCCTTCGTCACACGGAGAAATCATGCGCGTCAGAAGTCGTGCAACCGTTCTCGACTCTGTGTAGTGCCAGGTTCTCTTTCCTGCTTGGAGCTTGATCATGCATTCTCTTCGCCTTGGTCTCGGGTTGCTGTTCCTCGCTTTCTCGACCGCGTGCACCATCAAAACCGACGACGCTCCGCAAGAAGATCCGGGCGGCGCCCAACCTGGCAATGCTGGTGGAAATGGCGGCGCAAATGACGGCAACGCAAGCTCATCCGGAGAAGGGGACTCTGGTCCCGAGGGCAACAACGGCGCAGGGAGCAACGGTGTTGCGAATACGGGTAGCGGTTCGACGACTAGTGGAGGTTCGAGCGGCACGGGAGGCGCGTCGGGCGGAACGACGAGCACGACGGGCGCTCCTACACCACCGGCGGCCCCCTCATGTGGCTCGACTTGTGATTGGATGGCTGGCGACTATCCGCCCGACATCAAAGCGCAGGACTACCTCGAGCTCGCAAACATTCCGGGCCAAAACGGGCCGCGCGGTTTCAAAGCGCACTTGCCGCCCAGCTACGACTCGAGCAAGCCCATGCCGATGTTGTTCGCGATTCACGGTCTCGGGCAAAACGCGGTGATGTTTGGCGCCGATGGCTCGGGGTTTCCCGCAAAGTCGGACAAGGAAGGTTTCATTCTCATCATGCCGACCGGCAATGAGAAGTCGGTGACGGGCTGGGGTATTACGGGCAGCTGGAACGCGGGCTCGTGCTGCGGTGGCGCGCAATCGTCAGGGGTCGATGACGTCGCGTTCTTCCGCGCGATCGTCGCCGAGGTCAGCAAACACGCAAACGTCGATCTGACACGCGTCTACGCCACCGGCCTCTCCAACGGCGCGTACATGAGCTATCGCTTGGCATGCGAAGCCGCGGACTTGTTCGCAGCCGTCGCACCCGGTGCGGGAGGCGTGATCGTCGATACTTGTACGCCGAGCCGACCGGTGCCGATCTTTGCAATCCACGGCGATGCCGACCCGATCGTGGACTACGGGCGAAGCTACCTAGACGGCCTGAACAAGTTCGCTGCGGCCAACAAGTGCAGCACGACCTCGATGCCCGCGACCGACCCGGCCAGCACCGACGAAGCCACCTGCATCACGTACACCGGCTGCCCGAGCGGCGTCGAGGTGAGTGGATGCACGATCGCAGGCGGTGGTCACTGCTGGTTTGGCGATGCAACGTGCGGCACCGGCGCTGCGATCGGCACCATTTTCGTCGGCAACAACAGTAAGGCATTCAACAACACGGATGCTGTGTGGAACTTCCTGAAGCGGTTCAGCATTCGCTGACGCCCGATCGCGCGTCGAGCTCAGCGTTCTCAATCGTGCTTGAACCTAGGTTCATGCGCCGGATGAACCGCAGGCGCATAACGGAGCGATGCCACCTCCGAACGATGTCAAGGCGCAGCAGCTCGCATTCTGGTCCGCGCTTGCAGCCGCCCTGCTACTGCTCGTGCTGGTAGTGCTCACGTTGGCGAGCGGCGTGAGTCAGCAAACCTTCGAACAAGTGGCACTCCCGTCGGACTACGCGGCTGCGTTGCGTGCTGCCGGCACGTCGCTGCGCACCATCATTGCGATCGATGACGTGTTCATCGTGGCTTATGTCGCCGCGACGTTGTTCCTCGTGCGTGCTCTGGGCGGCTCGCTGCGAGATCCGGCATGGCTGCTGGTATTGTTCGGCGGCATCTCTGCGGGCCTGTTCGATTTCCACGAGAATCACCACATCCTCACGCTGCTGCGTGGTGCAGAGCTTGGCGTAGCGCCGTCCCTCGAGCAGATCGAAAGCCGAGCCACTTGGAGCGCGCTGAAATGGCTGTCTGGACACGCGAGCTTCGCGCTGCTCGGTTGTTTGCTCGATGTGCGCGGTCTGCTCCGGATCCCCGTGCGCGTGTCACTGGTGCTCGTGCAGCTCGTGCTCGGTGTATCCGCATTGGTTGCTGTCGAGCCAGCGCTCTTGCACGGACTGTTGTTTGCCCGTTACGCAGCGGTGCTAAGCGGCTTCGGTCTCATCGCGTTCTTGATGTCCGGCGAGGGGCGAGTGCGGCGCGCCGTCGACGTCGCAATCGGCTCAGGTGCACGGGCGTGATGCCCAGATACGAAGCGATGTGTCCAGCTGAAACCTGAGCATCAATCTCTGGATGCTCGCGCTGAAGCGCCGCGTATCGGCCGTCTGCGTCGAGTGCGAGGAGCTCGTACTCGCGGCGCGCTTTCTTGAGGTAGAGGCGCTCCACCAGAATGCGCATGACCTGGTCCCAACGCGGTCGAGCGGCTCCGAGCTCGCGCAGTGCGAGAAACGGCATCGCCAAGAGTCGCGTCCCGCGTTCGGCCACCACAAATGATGTGGAGGGCGCACCCGAGAGCAGGTCAGCAAGCGACCCCGTGAGCTCGCCCGCGAACACGAACGCCTTCGTCCGCTCGCCGCCATCGGCCAGCTGGTAATACTCGCGCACGCAGCCGTGCGTGATCATGGCGACGTGGCTCGCCTGCTCACCGGCGCGAAGGAAGTGCTCTCCCGCGGCGAGCTTGCGCGCTGTCATCAACTGAGCGATCGCGGCGAGGTCGTCGTTCGTAAGCGGAGCGAGCTCGCGCATGCGCTCTGCAAACAGAGTCAGGTCCGCGCGACTGGCCTTTTCGGAGCTGACCACCCGTCGAGCCTATCGTGCGGCCTTGCATACGTCACTTGTGGTTGTTGCCGGCCGCTCGATTGCGCTGAGCCGTCGCTCGGCGCCGGCCGTTTTGACGCAGACCGTTACCGCTAGACCTGCGCTGTGGATGGATGTTCCTGAATTCCACCCGGGCGCGGGCCGGAACGCGCTGCAATGAAGACTCGCTGCCGCCGCTCGCGCACCTCGTGGTGCAGGTCAAGCACCTCGGCAAAGAGTTGTGGGGAACGAAAGCGTCGATGACGGCTGAGTAGATGCTTGGGAAGCCAAGGGTCAGTAACGATGATGACTTCCGCCCGCCCGTCGCACTCTGCTAGCAGACCACGGATCGTGCGAACCAGTGCCCACTCATGCCTTGCGTTTGCAAACTGGGTAGTGTGCATGGCGCCCGGTCCGAAATGGATCGCTACCTCGGTGATTCGATCGCGGTCGTGGAGTACAGATCGACCATGAATGGCGATGGCCAATTGGCGACGCAGCATGGGGGAGGAGGATTCCCATCCATGCGCTCGGTTCTCTCCCAGGTACGAAGGAGGAACGATCCAACCTGTAGGAACTACATTTGAAGGTGAGGAATATTGACGATTGCTACGTCGTGTCTCGTCGCTACGATCGGTGCCGCTCTGACTCCTCCCATTGCTATGGTCGGTGAATTCGCTCGCCTCGTACGTGCTACCCGCTTCCGCGTCTTCGCACGCTGCGTTGCTAGCAAGTCCTTCCAGCTCGGTGGTCCAATCGTCTTCACCTCTCTCGATGCTTCGGTCCGCTTCCCCGTAGAGACTCCTCTCCAGTTCTTCGAACCATGCATCGCCGACTGCGCTCCCCAGACTCGTCCGCGCTCCATTGTGTCGCGCGCTCGGATCTCCTACTCGCTCCTCCTCGGTCGTTACCCATGGAGGGGGCGAGTATGACGCCTCCCGATCCTGCACGGACGCCCTACTTGGGCGGCGAGCTTGACTCGGTATGGTATGAGTGTCGTGTCGGCCTGGTCGCGAGTGGTCACAGTTTCTAGCCTCCTCCGTAGCCACCGTCTGGTCCGTCCCCAGGAAGACGCACCAAACCGTCGAATGCCGCACCGGCATTATCGGGTGACGAACCCTCGCTCGATGGAGGAACGCGGTTGCTTCCGTCGGATTGAGTCGGGCCCAATATCGAAAGTAGCTCACCGCCATCTCCTCCACGTCGCCGAAATCTCTGATGGTCGTCCCTACACCGCCATCGTAGGTTGACCGACCGAAAAGGTTCGTGCCGTTTGCCGTTCTTTCATCCGATGCTTGCTCGAGCAAATCCTCCTTCGCACTCGTCTTCGCAAGCAGTAGACGGATTCGGCCCAGATGGTTCACTTCGGCCCCCAATAGGGGGACACGCCGGTTTCGAACATCGTGGACTAGATTTTCGGCACGTGTGTTCGGCGAGCAATCTTTGAGAGACAGGTTGCTTTCGCGTGCCCAGCGAAGGACCGTCTTGACCGCAGCCGTTACTGTGTCTGAGTGGCGTCCTGCTAGAAGGATGTCGTCTGCGTATCGAAGACGGACAATCCGTTCGTGAGCGTGCAGGGCGCGATCCAGTTCGTGGCAGATCAAGTTCGCCAGCACAGGTGACTCACTCATACCCATCAGAAGTCCTCTCGAATTACGCGTGACCTCCGTCTGCCCATACCGGTTCGTTCGGACGATGAGGCGCTTGATGACGTGCAACACCAGGCGAGTCACTGCTGCGCTATATCCCAAGGACGTCAGCGCGCTCTCCACCATTGAGTGCTCGATCGAAGGAAAGAAATTGCGAACGTCGAGCTTGGACCAGTATCGAATCTGCCCATGGGAGATGCCGCGGGCGATCTCGAGGATTGCGTTAGGTGCCGGCTCCCTCAGACCGGGAACGTAGGCGCGGACATGCGGCCATCGGAGTGCGCGTGTAGTCTGGAGAAGGACGTCAGCAAGGAGGTTGCTTTCGCATCGGCCCAAGTACGTGCCTATGTGGATAGGGCGAAACCCAGAAGGGTACTTTCGAACACGTGATTCACGCACCGGATCGATGTCGACGTCGTCTCCATCAAGGAGTGAACGTGCGCGTTCATCCAAGAGGGTGGCCATGCTTTCGATGTCGACTCTGCGCACTTCGTCGAGCAAGCGCTCACCGCGGTAGTTCCGCGTTCTTGCGTCGGCAGATCGGAACGCCGCATTGTTGCGCCAGTCGCAAGCGCGCAGTTGGCGTCCGCGACGCAACAGGAGCTCGTCTGCATCCGTGGGAGAAAGCGTCTTCATCAGAAGCTCTCCCGCTTTCGAAGGCAGTAAACCTGCCATGGACAGCGCGAGGTTCCCGCAAACGGTTGCGGCACCGGCGTTGCTTCGCTTTGGTGGAGTGAGGCTTCCACATCCAAGTTGCCAGCACGGAAGTGATCTTCGAGCGAGTCGAGTAGGTGAGGGAGACCTCGATATCCGTTTCTCTGCCCGCTCGGATCCGTTCGATCGTGGATCCGCATGCCCAGAGGAAACCTGCCGATGAACATCGCTCCGTCGCGCAGGGCACCTGGAACGAGAAACCGAACGTACGCGCCCATGACGAGTTGCCATCTTCTCGGGCCCAATGAACCGAGCCAGGGAAGTGGATCCGCTGCCGGTTCCGGAACAAGAAACGAGGGATGGCCATAGATACGATGGTGGTTAGAGGCGCCGCCGATTGCGGGACTCGGTAGGCTCCAGACGATCAGGTCATACGCTTGCTCGCGTACCGGCGCGCTGCGATCGCCGAGAATGCGCACTCCGTTTCGGCGCTGACCAAGTTGGGGCTCCTCGCCAACAAATGTCGTCGACGTCAGCTCGGGTCCAAACTCTTGCACCAGAAACTGGCCGCGGGGGCGCCGACTCGCCAGCGCACGAGCAAAGCCGCCCCCACGGGGATCGAGTACAAGCACTCGGTATGTCGATCGCGGTCTTCCAACGCGCGTTCGCTCGCGCTCTGCCTGAGCTGCGACCCAGGTCCAGAACCCGTCCGGAGGCTCGTCTAGAAAGCTGGCGACGCCGAGCCCTGTACAGGACGGCGGTTGCCACACGCCGTCGCGCGGAGGTTCGGCCGCGTCATTGTAGTCAGGAATGGAATGTAGATGCGAAGGATCGATCTTCTGCAGATGGGCTGCCCGCAGCGAGAGATCGATGTGGCGATGTAGTCGGCGAAGGAAAGCTGGGCTCGTGCTCAGTTCAAGAAGGATGGCGGTGCGGTGCACTTGGAGCACTTCCAAATGCGCGGGTTCGGTCAAACGGCGAATCGCGACCGCTGTCCTGCGCGCCCGAGTCACCTCGAGCACCTGTTCATCCAGCCAAGCGAGGACGCCGCTTCTTAGGTGGGTGGTGCGAAGCCGGTTGAGCTCCCGTCGTAGCGATGGCGGGAGCGCGCTAATAGTTGCGTTGCTGTGAACTCGTTCGAAATGCCAGTCGGCGGATGTGGACATGCACGGCATACACCGCGCTCGCCGTTGCGGAGCAGCGAAAGTAACGGCGTTTTGCTCGGTGTGGAGACGCGGCTGCCGCGTTGATACGTTTCGATGCGTAATGGGCTTAGCCACCAGACATATCCGAGCGCAACGTGGACCGGGTTCGTGCCCACCATGGGGTCGCTTGAAAACAGTAATCGAGCGGTTTTAACTCGAGAATCTGGCAGGCACGACAACTTCGGCAGGCCCTCGCGTTAGCGCAGCGATAGGCCATGTCGTCGAGGCTGAAGCGGGCGGTGCCGAGAACCCGGCCGAGCCGAAGCATCTCATTTTGGCCCTGTCCGTGATGGACATCGACGGCGGACCTCGCGTGTGATCAGCAACCCGGTGTGGTCAGACGGAGATCACTGATATCGACAGCGCGATTCCCAGATTCACGATTCACACATGATTTGTCACAAGAATCGGTGATGGGATGCGTCTTTTCCGCGGGCCGCCGCCGCGGGTCGGTGTATGCGGTGCATGACAACAGAGATCACCACGATAAGCGATACCGACATCTCAGCCCCCACCGCGGACGATCTGTTCGCGTTTGTTGAGCAGGCTGAAGAGCGCCTCGAGGATTACGACCCAGCGTCAGAATACCTTACCCAGAATCATGGGGCGGAGGACGCGTTCGTGCGGCGTGTTCGTGCACGTGCTGACGCCACAATCCCACAGATCGAGCTGGCGCGGGCGTGGGCAGCGGAGCTCGTCGGTGACGACTTTTATGACTGGTTTCGCGACGATCCCAAGTTCATACAGGTTTGGTTGCTCGATGCCCTCGAGGGCATGGTGTGTCATGCGCTTGCGCAGTACGCGTTCGCGCTCGACGACGAGCACGAATACGACGACCTCCAGGAGTAGGAAGAGTAGCAGCGTGGCTCCGGCCACCGCGGCCAAATCCGTCGAATCTGAATGCCTGAGCGGTCGTGTGCCGTAGATGGCTGCGACCTGCCCGAAAGTTCGCGAGCGACGTGCGGCCGGACGAGTTTGCGAAGTGGCGAGACTGTTGCGATCGCGGCGAGGTTGTGAGGCCCGTCGCATTCCATCAGGTTGAGGCGGAGCAAGCCGGGCCGATCATAGGCGCGTTCGCAGCTGGCCCGCTGCGTCGGTTCGTGCTGCTGGTGTCGGCTCTCGCACCTGTGTCAGGTCATACGTAGCAACGAACTCGGCCGCGTGACTGTCGCCGCGCCGCGTCTCGGCTTCGAGAACGGGAACTCGCTTGCTACGAGGTCGTAGAATCCCTGTTGCGCTGTCACGTTCGACATATCCAAGAATGCGGGCATCGAGCAGCGTGTGAATGCCGTAGCATCAGCTCTTCTTTTGCGGGATCGCCATCATCAGCATCCGCGCAATCAGGTCCGTGTGCGCGAAAGCTCCCCCCATCAGCGGATTTTCATTTTCATCAGTCATCATGAGAGCGGGCGTAGTCAAGGCGGCAAGTTCAGCGAACTCCGTGTGTGCTGCGAACGGAGATCGCGTAGCTTCGCGTGCCACGCGAGCCACCGTCGACGCGAGCATGTCGGCGACGCGCAGCAAAGGATCGGTTGCCGAAGCGGCCATCGAAATGCCGTCGAAGTTCGTCAGGGCAATGCGGAACAGTGTCCCATCGGGCAAGAGCAAGTCCGGGTGCGGTGCATCCCTACGCGAGATAGCAGGCAACCAATATGTAAACAGCTTTTCGAACTCCGCATTGTTGTCGTGCACGACAACGTAGCGTTTTCCTTGCACCTGCATGAGGCGGTCTGCAGACCTTGTGAGGTGCCCTAGAGCGGGAAGATTCAATGCCGACCAGGCGGCGTGCTTACCCAAGGAGTTGCCGTATGTTTCTCGCTCGACGATCGTGGCCACTGCCGCTCGAGCACTTCGAAACGCGCCTATGAGTCGCGGGTCCTCGGGTGGCGAAAGCGCCTCACTGAGAATGTCCAGTACCTGCTCGAAGCCCGGCACGGATGGTTCCCTATACGCCTGCGCGAACAACTCCAATACATGGGTCGGGAGCCTGCTGTACAAGTGCTCGGTTAGTTGGCGTCGGAGCACGTGTGCATGGGTTGGTAACCATTCGGCGCCATCGTTGTGCTCAGGATCGAGGAATATGTCGACGAGCTTTTCGACAAGGGAGAGTCTCCCTCGGTCATGAGCTGATTCCCTTTTGGTTTCCTACTGACCTATCGCCCAGTAGGAAACCAAATCGCCATGAAGTCAACACATGCAGCGCGGACCAACTACGCGCCAGACCCGACCAAAGAATACAGCGGAGCATCGTGGGTCACCTCGGTGCCCTGAAATGCTGACTTTGGCACTGAGGGGGGGACATCTCCCGTCTCAGGACAGCATTCTCCACGCCGCAAGGAGCAACACCTGTGTGTAGGTGCCCCACCTAAGGCAGCATATCGCGATCAGCATGCTCATCACATCGCGACTACTCTGAGCGCATCATTTGAGTAACGATCGCCTCGTCTTGTTCAGTCGGAGTCGCGCATCGGCTAGGAACGGAGGCAGGCTCGACGCGAAGGGTGACGAATGCGAAATCCGCGTAGACGCTGTGCAAGAGGACGCGCCGCCCCTCGTATACTGCCCAAACAAGTCCTGCACGCCGCAGGATCAGGGTGTGTCGAGAAACCCTCGCTCTACTGATCTTAAGTGACGTGGATATTTCCCCTGCCGACCTCCACCCATTCTGAATGGAGGTCAATATCTTTCGCCTCGTGGGGCAAATCAGGGCGGCGGCGATCTCCGCGAAGGTCGGGCTCTCTAGGGTCATACTCGCTCCTATTTATAGGAATAGTACTCAAGCATGTTCTCGGTACGCTCCTCTCACCCACGGATATCTCTGTATTCGGCGCTCTTGCACAAGATGCGGCCATGTGACCGCGAGCGCAGCTCGCGTAGGGATAGTCACGGGTCAGCTACTTCTACGTCATCATCAACATGCACAGGGATAGGTTCTATAGGCACACGCTGTATTGCCACGCAGAAGTCCTTGTACGTCCCGCGGACGAGGGTCTCGCGTCCATGGTACGCCACGCGAACTAACCCAGAACGTTGGAGAATAGAGATGTGATAGGAGATGGTCGAACTGCTGATCTTCAGCCCCCTTGCGATCTCACCTACAGACATCCATTGCTTCTCGACTTTGACCAGTATCCTGCGACGGGTGTGGCACAGCAGGGCACTGGCTATGACCTCAAAAAGAGAACGCTCGAGCAGGTCTGTCATATCCATAGAAGCCGATAGAACGATTCCTGCAGCCTAGGACGAAACTACCCTTGTCTTTGCGCGATGCGAGCCATCATCGATACTCTTCGTTGGAGCCGACCACGCAACCTCGCCTGTGGCTGCACAGAGTAGGTTTGTGGGGCACGCGGTCCTGCGGCGCTTATGACCTTCGAGCAGCCGGAGATGGTGGCTCGAAGCACACGGGCGTTGGCCAGCGGCCACGTGATCTAAATCAAATCAACAAGCTTGATGTGATGTGGTGAATCATTCCGCGGCACGGTTCGCCCGCCGAAACTGCGCCTATGCCCACGAAGGAGCGCCGGGGAAACATTGGCGCGCGTATTAAGGATCTGCGCCGCGCGGCAGGGCTGCGCCAAGCAGACGTAGCCGAGCAGATACAGATCGAACCCGAATCTCTTTCGAGGATCGAAACGGGAAAATTGCGCGCGTCAACGCGCACGTTGGAGGCGATCGCGAAGGCGGTTGGCGTTTCGCCGTCACGCTTTTACGACGATGCGCCGGTTGCGCCGGTGACGCAAGCGCTGCGGCCCGTCGAGCGTCGTGCCGTTCGGTTGCTTAAGACCCTTACCGAGAGCGACGCCGAAATCGTAGTCCGTTCGCTGGAGGCCTTGTTGCGGATCGGGCGTTGAGCCTGTCCGGAGCGACGCATGCGCTTGGATGGGTTCCGTACGGTTCGGCGTTCGAGATCATTGCGCGCCGAAGCAAGTTTAGTCGTAACCGCGCGGTTCGCGGATACGGCGTTGGGATCGGATCGATGGGGTGACGAGTGAAGAAGAAAGCTCCGCAGACAAGCAAAGGGTTCAAAGGCTTCGACACCAAAGCCGCCTATATCCTAAGTTTCCCGCGCAACATGAGGGTCAAGGAGGTGTTGGCGGCAGCAAAAGCAGCGTCGATTGCTCTGACCGAGGCTTACGTCAACAAAGTGCGCTCCAAGGACAGGACCCGAAAATCGCCAGCCTCGACACCCGAGTCGAAGGGACGCGCGAGAGCTTCGCGCTCGACGTCACCTCTCCTTCGCACGCCATCGACGAGGCATCAGAGCAAGGCAGACTTTGTTCGCGCTCTATCTAGAGATGTCTCGAGCGCGGACGCGATAGCCAGGGCCAGAGAGGTGGGAATCGACCTCGCCGCGAGCTACTTCTACACGATACGATCCCAACAGAACCGCGCGGCTGCTGCGACGTACTCAGGGAGCAAGAGTTCGCGCTCGACGGGCAAAGGGAACTACGGACTGACCGTGACGTTCAGCTCGGAAGATCCGCATGAGCAAGCCGTTGTCGAAGCCGTCAATACTCTCGGCATCGCGCACGTGCGCACCTTGCTGGAGAAGATGGAATCCCACTCTCGCTAGCGTAGAGGGCACGTTCTGACGACCGCGCTGTGATGCCTGGCGCAGACTATGAGCAGAGCCGGGCTGACCAGAGATGCTGCTCGCCTATCCGTACGGCTAGCGGGGGTTGCCTCGTCAGTTGTGTAGCCTTTGCTACTCCCTACCCCGATCTACGATCTGACCGAATGACAGGACCGTGAACGCACGGACGTAGTCCGTGCTGCGGCATGTCCATTCTCAACGCGTGCGAGTGTCACCGGTCGACGTCTCCTACCCGACGACATTCTCTCGTCCGGCGGAGTGCCGCGACCGTCTCGCAGCGCTAAACAAGCAAGTTCTGAAGCTTCGAAGCGTACCCTCGCGACGGCATCTCATGAACAAGGTGCTTTCCGAACGACTTCGCGAGGTTCATGAATCAGGTGGAGAAATGTGCGCCAGAAGATCAAGTAAGTCAGATTAAGTGACTTGATCAAACTGGGCTATCGCCCGCAAACTTCTAGTAGGATGCTGAGAATACAGGTGCTGACGGGACTGCTATGTTGCGTGGTCGGCTGTGCGACGTTGCGGGAGGCTATCGACCCCGGTCTCAAGCAAGAGAGGGAGGCGACCGCTGCCCGGCAACGTGCAATGGAAGCCCGCAACGCGGAGAACGCGCGCGCGGCTCAGGCCGAAGCCGAATGGTGTACATCGACCGAACCCGGATATGGCGGACGCGCTTCGAGATGCTGCGAGCTCGGTCATGGACACCGTTGCTTCGAAGATGCTGGGCCGTCCTCTAGGTATTCCGATCAGTCGCGACGCGCCGAGCTGCTCTGGAAAGGGTGTGAACTCGAGCACGCTCCTTCGTGTGCCGCGTTTGCCGAGCAGGAGGTCCCCCGCGGGACAGACCCTCGGGCTTCGGTTGCTCTTCGGCGTGCCTGTGACGGCGGGATCGCCGACAGTTGCGTCACACTCGCTGCCCTCCTCAGTGAGGGAAAGCTGGAGGAAGCGAAGGAGGGCGAGCGCATTGGCGCCGTGCGTGTTGC
>WUUC01140461.1_pt1 | contig 13404 bp, 17 predicted proteins | sample 6278441 | NCBI WGS metagenome assembly WUUC01 (sample SAMN13675441, study PRJNA597444) | soil metagenome | isolation source: soil | place: USA: Washington | collected 2017-10
CGCAGCATCTCCCTGCGGATGAGCCCGCTGAACGGGCGGACCACGCACCAGTAGGGCCGGAAGCGGCGCCACGCGCTGGCGTCCGTGCAGAGCACGCGGGTCTCGGTGCTCAGGTGGGCGCGGGGGCCGCGCGGCTCCACCCGGAAGCTCCACGCGATCTTTACGAACCCGGGGCGGTCGAACGACGTGAACGCGGCTGCGTCCAACCGTTCGGGGCGGGAGAGCAACAACCACGGCCGGCCGACGACGCCTAGCACCAGCTCCTCCGGCTCGCGCTCCGCGACTATCGCGAACCCGTTGTCGAGGAACGTCTGCAGGTCGAGTGAGCGCGGGAGTCCGAGGCCGCGCAGTGCGAGCAGCACCCTGGTGACGATCGACGAGCCGACGTCGAGGTCGCGTACGGCCGCGTAGACCAGCGGCACGGGGGCGTCGACGTCGACGGCATGGTGCTCGCCGAAGTCGTAGTCGGGCATGATCTCGGAGATCGGCATCACCCGCTAGTCTTGGCCGCATGTGCAGGAGCATCAAGACCCTCAGGGGCGACGACTCGGTCACGGACGAGGACATCGAAGCCGCGGCCCTTCAGTTCGTCAGGAAGATCAGCGGCTATCGCCAGCCGTCGCGGGCCAACCGGGAGGTGTTCGACAAGGCGGTCACAGACGTCGCAGACGCGGCGCGGGACCTCCTCGAAGACCTCGTTACGCCTGCCCGCGCGAGCTAACGAACCGACACACACAGGAGGCAGCGTGGCTTCGATCCTGGTTCACATCACGCACGGCCCCGAACACCCGACGCGCGTTGCGCTGGGCCTGCTCGTCGCGCGCACCGCTCTGGAAGACGGGCACGACGTGTCGATCTTCCTGGCGGGCGACGCGGTACAGGTGATGCGCGACGCGGTCCTCGACTCTCTACAGGGGGTCGGCACCGGCAGCGCGCGGGAGCACTTCGACAAGATCGTCTCCGCCGGCGGCCGTTTCTACCTCTCGAAGATGTCGTCGGGGGCCCGCGGCGTGACGGATGCCGACATAGACGGCAAGCCCGCGCAGATGGCGACGCCCAACGAGCTCGTCCGCCTCGCGGTGGAGTGCGATCGCACGCTCACGTACTGACGCTCACTCGCGACCTCCGGGTGCGCGGACCGGCAAGCGACTTGGCAGTGCCCCCCTCGGGCACGACGACCTACCCGACGTCACGAGCGCTCGCACGTCTCAGGCGGTTCCCTCATGGCCGTGGCGACCAGCACAATGAACGCCGGAATAAACGAGGACCCAGGGCCATGCGGCCAGGAATACCCGCTCCGCTAGCGTCCGGTTGGCGGCGGGCAGTTTAGCAACGACCTGCGGGGGACGCCCTCAGCAGCTAGGCCAGTGGGGCAACAGGCACAGGGCATCGGGAAAGTTCGCGGCCCCTATCCACAGCAACGAACTCAGCACGAGAAACACACGCGACAGCGGCGACCCAAGCATTAATAGCTCCCCTTTCTCAACTCGAACTCATCACCTTGTAGAACCGTTGTAGAGAATAGACCGCTCGTCCCCGGCAGTAACCATCAGTTAGATTCCGAGGCGTGGGCACGGTGGACGCGGCGACGGTGGGCGCACGTATACGAGAGCGGAGACTCGAAAAGGGGCTGACGCAGGAGCAGCTCGGTGCCCCCAACCTGACGGGTGGCTACATAAGTCTTGTCGAGTGCGGTCACCGTCGCCCCTCACGGGACGCGCTGGACCTGATCGCGGCGCGCCTGGATCTGGAGGTCGACGAACTCCTACGCGGCACGCCTCCGGGTCTCGAACCTGAGCTAGAGCTGCGGCTTCATCAAGTTCGAAGAACGCTCGATGACGGCGACGTGGAGACAGCGACGACCACCGCGATGTCCGTCCTGCAATCGGCTCGACAACACGACCTGAATCGCGTCGAGGCTCGAGCCGAGGAAATGCTTGGAACGATCGCCGAACGGGCGGGAAGACCCGAGGCCGCTCTCGCTCACTTTGGGAGTGCCGAAGAGCTGTGGGCCAACGAACCGATACACCTTCGGGTTGACGCAAGAACTGGAACCGCGCGCTGTCTTAGATTCTTGGGCGACGCGCGAATGGCTGTGCACACCCTCGATTCGTACCGCCGTGATCTCCTCGCGTCTCGACCGGACCCTCACGCACTCATGAAGACGTACGCCGAGCTCATCCAAGGCTATTTCGCCATAGGCCTTCCCGAGAACGCCCGCGATGCTGCCCACGCCGCCCTTCGCTTGGAAGGACAGGTCGATGATCCAGACGAGATCGCGTGCATGCATCTGACGCTCGCTCGCGACGACAGAATCGTGCCGCCGAACGACGTCGGCGTCGTTTTTCCGATCGCGACAAGTGAAGCGACCGTGGGACGCTCAATTGATCGTGGAACTGAACGGTTCCTGTCGAGGCGTCCGGTGAGCGACGGCTGGCGACCGGAACGAGCCATCCCCCGGCTGGTTCTCCGACGCGTAAACCCACCCGAGACGAGCGGTTGAGCATGCCTCGGCGTCGCCGCATGTCCCAAGAAGAGTTGGAACGCGTCGGAAGGCGTCTTCGCTCCCTTCGCCTCGCCGCCGGACTCACCCAGGCGGAACTCGCTGGGAAACGTTTCTCGCACGCGTACGTAAGCGTTCTCGAAGCCGGCCGCCGCGAGCCTTCCCGGGCTGCGGTCGAATACTTCGCCCAACGACTCGGCGTCTCAGCCGAGGAGATCTGGAGTGAGAAGGGAGCGTCGTGGGCGCTCCAGATGGCCAGGGACCTTCGCGCAGAGGGACTGGATGCTGAGAGTCGGGAACTGCTGGCGAGAACTCTGACGAATCTGGAGAGCGATCGCGAGTTGCACTCCCGCGTGTTGGTTGTCCTTCACCGGGAGCTCGCCGGGATCGACCTCGACAGCAATCCGGCCGGGGCGAAGGTGCATCTGGAAAAGGCGCTCGAGTTGGCCGAGGCCGACGATTCCCTCGCCGGCGAGCGAGCCGTTGTGATGGTGCTGTTAGGCGACTTGGTCGCCGCTGAAGGCGCAAACGACGACGCCGCGCGCTACTACCGCACCGCCATTGACGATCTTCTCGAGGTCATAGGTCGCCGCGCTGACGTCGACGCGAACAGAGCACGGATACCATGACGCGCCAAAAGCGACAGCATCAGGAACGCCGTTGGGGGGACGCGCCGCCCTGACGCCCACCGCCCTTTGGTTCCCTAAAGGTCTCCTGGTCAAGGCTCGTTTGATGGTTCTGACCCCTCGCTAGTCCCGGTCCGGCTCAGCTCGGCTGAACGCCCGGCTCTTTCCGCTCGACGAGAGGACGAGCCGCCTCTGGCCGGTTGTATTTGCCAATCGTTGCAATGGACGCCCTTTCAACCCAGGCTGTTCATCCCTCGCGAAGGATCAGGTTGAGGGACACGCGTCGAACCATGACGTGATTTCATTGACGCGAGACTCTTGAGGCGCGGGCGAGGTGGTCCGGTCGTTACGATTCTCTCGCCCTTTCACGACGAGTCGGCTGAGAGGAGAACCGGATGGTTGAGGTGGTCGTCATCGCGCTCGCGGGGCTCCTCGTCACAGTTTCCGCGTACATAGCTGGGGTCGCCGTTGGGAAGATCGCCGCGTCCAGGGAAATGGATCGTGACTGCCAGCAGGTCACTCCCTGAGACGTTCGGCCCCGATGGACGCGGCGAGGGCATCGGCATCCGCGAGAAGCTCGCGCGCCCGGCGCAACGCGCGCCGGAGCTCCTCGGGCTGGCCGATCCCCGCGGTGCGGGCCCCGGTCAGCTCGTAGGCCAGCTCGTCGAGGATCCCCTCGAGCTCCTGCCGCCGATCCGTCGATGCCATGGCCGCAGTCTCGGGCATCGCGACGGGAAGAGGTGACCAGGCCCCTCCTCGACCGCAAGGACTAGCGCCGCGGGAACGTGGCGGTGTGTCCGCATTCGTCCTTGCAAACGTTCCGTCTCGCAATCCGGGTCCGGCGCGCGGCCCGAATGAGTCGCAACGGCCGCCCGGAAGAGGGCGGGCCCGCGAGGAGGAGGCGCCGATGGAACGTTCACGTGCAGCACGATCCCCGGAGAGGAGGACGGTCCTCGGAGTGGTTGCCGTTCTGGCCGCGCTGGCGCTGGGCCTGGCCGCGTTCGCACCGACGCAGACGCGCGCGTCCAGCCACCGCGAAGCTCCCCTGACGGCGGCAGACCCCCAGGTCGACGGCACCGACCTGTACGTCTTCACGAGCCCGTCGAACCCGAACGCCGTCACGTTCGTGAGCAACTGGATCCCGTTCGAGGAGCCCGCGGGCGGACCGAACTTCTATTCGTTTGCTCAGGGCGTGCGGTACGACGTCAACGTCTCGAACGACGGCGACGCGGCCCCCGAGATCATCTACCGCTGGACGTTCCGCGATCACTACCGCAACCCGAACACGTTCCTCTACAACTCGGGGCCCGTCACGTCGCTGACCGACTCGGACCTGAACTTCCACCAGACGTACGACCTCACGAAGATCCGTGCGGGCGGGAACAAGGTCGAGCTGATCGACGACGCACCGGTCGCGCCGAGCGACGTGGGCGCCGCGTCGATGCCCGACTACGCCGCACTTCGCAACCAGGCGATCGTTCCCGCGGGCGCCGGCGCCAGGTCGTTCGCCGGCCAGACGAACGACCCGTTCTTCCTCGACCTGCGCGTGTTCGACCTCCTGTACGGAGCGGACTTCGGCGAGGTCGGCGACGACACCCTGAAGGGCTTCAACACGAACACGATGGTGCTCGAGGTCCCGAAGGACGGGGTCGAGGGCAACGGTGACGTCATCGGCGTGTGGACGACCGCGTCGCGCCGCAGCACTCGCATCCAGAACGCGTCCGGAGGCCAGAGGTTCTCCGGGAAGTGGGTTCAGCTGTCGCGCCTCGGCATGCCGCTCGTCAACGAGGTCGTGGTCCCGGTGTCGTTGAAGGACTACTTCAACGCCTCGAAGCCGAAGATGGACGAGCAGTTCCTGGGCGCGGTCAACGACCCCGAGCTGCCGCACCTCATCGAGGCCGTCTACGGCATCGGCGCTCCCGACTCCGACGACGACAAGAGCGGGATCCAGCGTGACGACCTCATCGCCGTGTTCCTCACGGGAGTTGCCGGGCTGAACCAGCCGGCGGGCGTCGACCCCGCGGAGATGCTGCGGCTCAACCTGACGACACCCCCGTGCGAGCCGCAGACGTGTGAGGCGTACTCCCGTCTCGGCGTCGTCGGCGGCGACGTCGCCGGGTTCCCGAACGGACGTCGTCTGGCCGACGACGTCATCGACATCGCGCTGCAGGTCGTCGAAGGCGAGCTGATCGGCAACCCGAACGACCTGGGCGACGGCGTCGACGCAGACGAGGTCGGTTTCTCGCAGACGTTCCCGTACGTGTCCCTGCCCACGCGCGGCTCGAACCCCGCGCCGCACTAGTCGCCGAGACATTCCCCGGGGTGCGGGGCGCACGGTCCCCCGCACCCCCTTTCTACGGAGGATTCGTGTGAGATCGAGGATCTTGATCGCAGGAGCGACCGTCGCGGGGGCCGCGCTGTTCTTCTCGGGAGCGCTGGCGCCGCTGAGCCCGGGACGTTCGGACGCCGCTGCTCCCGCCGGGGAGGCACAGCCGGCGAGCGTCTTCGTCCCGGGGCTCGCGCAGAGCACCGGTGAGGCGATCGCGGCATTGCGCGCGCGGCTCAGGGAGCGGCCCGACGACGCGGCTCTGTATGCGCAGCTCGGGCTCACGTACCTGCGCGAAGCGCGGGATGCCGCCGATCCGTCGGTCCTGCCGGAAGCGGAAGACGCGCTCCGGCGTTCGCTCCATCTCGATACCGACGAGAACCTCCCCGCGTTCGTGGGGATGGCGGCCCTGGCGAACGCGCGCCACGATTTCTCCGGGTCCGTCCGCTGGTCGCGCCGTGCCATCGAGACGAACCCGCACAACGCGTCCGCCTACGGGTTGCTCGGCGACGCTCTGTTCGAGCTCGGCCGCATCCGCGCAGCCGACGCGGCATATCAGGAGATGGTGTCGCGGCGTCCGGACGTCGCGTCGTACGTGCGCGCGTCGTACGCGCTGCAGCACCGGGGCAACACCCGGGCGGCCCTGCGGGCGATGAGGCTCGCGCTGCAGGCTGCGGGGCCCACCGGCGAGAGCGCGGCCTGGGTGCGGCACCAGATGGGCGACGTCTACGCGGGGCTGGGGAAGATCGGAGCGGCCAGACGCCACAACCGGATCGGCGCCGCCCTCGCTCCCGGTTTCGTCCCTCCGACGGTCGGGGTGGCCGAGAGCCTGGTCGCGCGCGGACGGCTCCGGCGTGCGATCCCGATCATGGAGCGGGCGGCCGAGAAGCTGCCGGCACTCGAGTACCTGACGACTCTCGGCGAGCTGTACGACGCGGTCGGGCGTGAGGACGACGCGGCGCGCGCTTATCGCGCCGTCGCGACGAAGCTCGCGGACCATCGGGCCGCCGGCGTCCTGCCGGACGCGGACTTCATCGTCTTCTACGCGGACCACGGCCTGCGGCCGGACGCCGCTCTGGACGAGGCGTTCGCGATCTACCGCGACAGGCCCACGCCGAAGGTCGCCGACGCGCTGGCGTGGATGCTGCACGCAGTGGGCCGCGACCGCGCCGCGCTGGCATACGCGCGTTCGGCCATCGCCGCTCCTCGGCGCGACTCGTCGATCCTCTTCCACACGGGGATGATCGCCAGGTCTCTGGGCCGCGATCGCCTGGCGACGACGCTGCTTCGCAAGGCGCTCGACCTCGACCCGCGCTTCTCGGTCCTCCAGGCGCCGGTTGCGCGCCGGGTGCTTGCCGCGTCCGGGGCGGAGGGAGAATGAGCTCCCGACGCCTCGTCACGCCTTAGGAGGGACCTTGGAATACCGGCACCTCGGCCGCAGCGGGCTGCAGGTCTCGCGGCTCTGTCTCGGGACGATGAACTTCGGCCCGGAGACCTCGGAAGCCGACTCGCACGACATCATGGACCGCGCGCACGATCTCGGCATCAACTTCTTCGACACCGCGAACGTGTACGGCCGGAAGAAGGGCGAGGGGATCACCGAGCAGATCGTCGGCCGATGGTTCGCGAAGGGCGGCGGGCGCCGTGAGAAGACCGTGATCGCCACGAAGCTCTACGGCTCGATGAGCGACTGGCCGAACGACACGTTCCTGTCGGCGCGCAACATCAGGCACGCGTGCGAGGGCTCGCTGAGGAGGCTGCAAACCGATCACATCGACCTCTACCAGATGCACCACGTCGACCGCGACACTCCGTGGGACGAGATCTGGGAGGCGATGGAGGTCCTGCGCGCGCAGGGGAAGATCCTCTACGTCGGGTCGAGCAACTTCGCCGGCTGGCACATCGCGAAGGCGCAGGGAGTCGCGGCGCGGCGGAGCTTCCTGGGGCTCGTCTCCGAGCAGTCGATCTACAACCTCGCAACGCGAGCGGTAGAGCTCGAGGTGCTGCCGGCATGTCTCGACTTCGGCCTCGGCGTGATCCCGTGGAGCCCGCTGCAGGGCGGACTTCTCGGCGGCGTCCTACGAAAGGAACGCGAGGGCAAGAGGCGTCGGTCGGGCCGCGCGCAGGACGCGCTCGAAGCGCGGCGACCGCAGATCGAGTCGTACGAGGGCTTCTGCGAGGAGCTCGGCGAAGAGCCGGCGACGGTCGCGCTCGCGTGGCTGTTGCATCAGCCCGCAGTCACCGCACCGATCGCCGGCCCCCGGACGATGGAGCAGCTCGAAGGTGCGACGCGCGCCCTGAAGGTGACGCTCGGGCCCGACGAGCTCGCCCGCCTCGACGAGATCTGGCCGGGCCACAAGACCGCGCCCGAGGACTACGCCTGGTGAATTGCCGGGCCTAGTCCTCGCAGCCGGTGCCGTCGTTGTCCGCGTCGAGCCCGTACGGGTCCGATCCCGTCACCTTGACGGTGCCGTAGACGTACTTCGGGCCGTCGCCGCTGCCGCCGGCGCAGTCGTAGTCGGAGGCCGGGTGCAGGCACGGCTTGTACCCCTTCTTGCAGTGCTTGCCCTTGTTGTGCGCCTGCGCGTCGGGCAGCACGATCGCACCGGACGCAAGCGCTGCAACCAATGCTAGATAAACGCACGTGAGCTTCTTGCGGAACGCCATGGCGGAACCCCCTCTTTTCGCCGCTGTTTACCGTGAGTGAGGCTATGGGTCGCCCCAGGCGAGAGCCATACGCAATTCGTGCGAGGACGCGGTGCGCATCGTTCCGTGGCCGGCACCGCTCCCGGGCCTGCCCTAGCAGCAAGCGGAGTTTCGTCCACGGAGGGACGCCCCACGACTCGCGTCGTGCACACGTCGTCACGCTGTGCATATGTTCGCTTTGCATTGCTACGGTGGGCAGATGCAACCGATCGACCCGCGTCGCTTCCGCGCGGCCCCCACGTTTACGGGGCCGGAGGCCGCGCGCCGTGCGGGAGTCCCGTACCCGTTCGCTAAGCGCGTCTGGCTCGCGCTCGGCCTCCCGGACATCCCCGAGGAGGACGTCGAGTTCGACGACAGCGACGTCGAGGTCCTGCGCGGGCTGAAGCTGGTGCTCGACCAGGGTTATCCGGAAGACGACATCTACGAGGTCGCACGCGCCTACGGCCACGCTCTGTCGCGCGTCGCGCAAGCCGAGGTGCGGGTCTTCAACAAGGCGCTCATCGCTCCGCTCCGCGAGGAAGCTCCCGACGAGGAGGCGCTCGCGCAACGCCTCGACGCTATCGTCCCCGCGCTGTTGGACCTGCTCGGCAAGATGCTGGACCACGTCCACCGCCGTCACCTCGCGATCGCGCTGCAGCAGGTCACCACGCTCGACGGCGCGGGATCGACCGAGACGATCGCCGCGGGATTCGTCGACCTGGTCGACTTCTCGCGGGTGACGCAGGAGCTCGAAGGAGAGGACCTGGGGAGCCTCGTCTCGCGCTTCGAGTCGCTTGCGATCGAGACGTGCGTCTCCGTCGGGGGCCACGTCGTGAAGATGATCGGCGACGCCGCCATGTTCGTCGCACCGGATCCCACGACCGCCCTGCGCGCGGCACTGTCGGTCGTGCAGACGGTGGACGACGACGAGGCGCTCCCGGCGGCGCGCGCGGGGCTGGACTTCGGCGAGGTCGTCCCGCTGGGCGGCGACTTCTTCGGCCGCCCGGTCAACGTCGCCGCCCGGCTCACGTCTTTCGCCCGACCCGGCACCGTGGTCGTGTCGGAGGCGCTGAGAGACGCCGTCACGGGCCCCGTCGAGACCAGCCACATCGGCCGGATCCGCCTCCACAACGTCGGCCAGGTCAGGGCCTTCAAGGTCAATTCCCTGGGTTCGCCGGAAATTCAGTAGGGCGACGGCTCCTATTCCTACGGGGTGGTAGGTTACCCTTACGTAACCGTAGCCAATGGGAGGAAGGAGCCGTCCATGACGCCCACCACTCTCGAGGAGCGCCCGGCCGCAGTCGCCACCGCGGAGCCGGCCGTGCCCGGGGTCAAGCAGCTCGCGCCGAAGGTCGCCCGCCTGCAGCGGCGGCTCGTCCTCGTCGTGACCGTCGTGCCGTTCGCCGGCTTCCTCGCCGCGGTCTGGTCGCTCTGGGGCACCGGCCTCAGCGCGCTCGACGCCACGCTCTTCCTGGCGATGTACATGCTGACCGGCCTCGGCGTCACGATCGGCTTCCACCGCTACTTCACGCACCAGGGCTTCGAGGCGAAGCCGTGGCTGCGAGCTGGGCTCGCGATCGCAGGCTCGATGGCGATCCAGGGTCCCGTGATCAGGTGGGTCGCCGACCACCGCCGTCACCACGCGTTCTCGGATCAGCCAGGCGACCCGCACTCCCCTCACCTCGACGAAGGGCCGGGACTCAAAGGAGTGCTCAAGGGTCTCTGGCACGCGCACATCGGGTGGTTCTTCGACGAGGAGCAGACGTCCGCGCGGAGGTGGGCTCCCGATCTCGTGAAGGACCCCGTCATGCGCAAGATCGACAGCCTCTTCCCGCTCTGGGCCCTGTTGTCGTTCGCGCTTCCGCCGGCGATCGGGTTTGCAGTCACCGGAACGTCCGGAGGCGCGGTCAGCGCGTTCCTCTGGGGCAGCCTCGCGCGGATCTTCTTCCTCCATCACGTGACCTGGAGCGTCAACTCGATCTGCCACTTCTACGGGAGGCGTCCGTACCAGACGACCGACTTCAGCACGAACAACTGGCTGCTCGCGATCGTGAGCTTCGGCGAGTCGTGGCACAACAACCACCACGCGTTCCCGACGTCCGCCGTCCACGGGATCGGCAAAGGGCAGATCGATCTCACCGGGGGCACGATCAGGCTCCTCCAGAAGCTGCGGCTCGTGCGCGACGTGAAGGTCGTCACGCCGAAGCAGCTCGCTACGAAACGCGTCTCGTAAGCGTGGCGCCGAAGCAGCCCCGAGCCCGGATGACGGGTCAGGAGCGGCGGGCGCAACTCCTCGACGTCGGGCGTTCGGTCTTCGCCGAGCGCGGTTACGAGGCCGCATCCGTGGAAGAGATCGCGGCGCGGGCGAAGATCACGAAGCCGGTCGTGTACGAGCACTTCAGCGGCAAGGAAGGGCTCTACGCGGTCATCGTCGACCGCGAGGTCCAGTCGCTGCTCTCGCGGATAACGCAGTCTCTGGAAGGGACGAACCCGCGCGCGTTGCTCGAGCAGGCCGCGGTCTCGTTCCTCAGCTACATCGAAGACGAGCCGGAGGGCTTCAGGATCCTAGTGCGGGACTCCCCCGTCACGAGCGCCACGGGAACGCTCGCGAGCGTGATCGGCGACATAGCGATGCAGGTGGAGTACATCCTGCGCAACCAGTTCCGCGACCGGGGCTTCGACACGAAGCTCTCGCCGTTGTACTCGCAAGCGCTCGTCGGCATGGTGGCGCTCGTAGGCCAGTGGTGGCTGGACGCGGGGAGCCCGAAGAAAGAGATCGTGGCGGCACACCTATGCAACCTGGCCTGGAACGGCCTGGAGGGCCTCGAGGTCACTCCTTCCCTACGCGGGGACACGCGGGCCTAGCTGTCTAGCGGCCCAGACTCGGCGCGATAAGTTCCCTCCCGAAGGGGGTGGGGCCCGTGATCAAGGACGACCAGTGGCCGGTCGCACGTCTGATACCCATTTCTTCGGCTTCCGGGATAGAGGCGCAGGAACGACGAGCGGCATCCGCATTGCTTGCCGTGATGAGCGCCGTGAACGAGTTCGGGCGGGCCCTCCTGAAGCCGTTGGGAGCTCCGGCAGGCAGGATCGAGACGTTCATCGAGATCCCGTTCAAGCTCGCCGACGGCCGGTCGATCCGTCCGGACGGGATCATCACGGTCACGCGAGGGTCGAAATCGTGGGGTGCAATCGTCGAGACGAAGGTCGCTGCTGCTTCGCTGGAACGTGATCAGATCGATGCGTATCTCGATCTCGCTCGGGATCTGGGATTCGAGGCGGTTCTATCGATCTCGAACCATTACGTCACTTCGTCTACCGCATACCCGATCGAGGTCGACAAGAGGAAGACCCGACGCGTCGCTCTGCACCACTGGTCCTGGATCGATGTCCTCACTGAAGCCGTGCTTCAACGGCGTCACCGCGGCGTCAGCGATCCCGACCAGGCGTACATCCTCAACGAGCTGATCCGGTACTTGAAAGACGAGCGCTCAGGCGCCGTCTCCCTCGGCAGCATGGGCCCGAGCTGGACTGCCGTGAAGGATGGAGCGCGAGAGCAGACGCTTCGGCGCAATGACGATCACGTCGCCATCGTCGCGGCGCGCTGGGACGACCTCATCCGGTACCTGGGCCTCGAATTGACTATGGAGTTGGGAAGAGACGTACGGCAGGTCGTCACGAAAGAAGAGCGCGATCCGGTTGCACGGCAGCAAGCTCTCAGGGAGAGTCTCTCCTCCACCGGTCGGCTCTACGCGCAGCTTCAGGTCCCGAACGTTGCAGGAAGCTTGGAGGTCACCGCCGACCTTCGGTCGCGGCAGATCACCGTGGGTACGACGCTGCCCGCGCCACAGGAGGGCCGCACGAAAGGGCGTGTCTCTTGGCTGCTACGCCAGTTGCTGAACGCTCCCGACACCTTGAAGATCACGACAAAGGCAGTGCGCTCGACCGCTACCTACGCGGCTTCACTTTCTGCCGCACGTGAGAACGCAGAGGTCCTCTACCCGGAAGCGAACAGGGAGATAAAGAGCTTCGGTCTGAGCCTCACGCGAAACATAGGTCTCAAGCGCGACGCGGGAAAGGGATCGTTCATCGAAAGCGTGATCTCGACGACAGAAGACTTCTACCAGCAGGTACTGCAAAACCTCCGGCCGTGGAAGGCCTCACCGCCCAAGCTATCGAGGAAGGAAGAGCCTGCCGACGAGATCACCGCGGAAGTCCCGCCCGAGCTCGCGCCATCGGTCGAAGCCGCACGTGCGGAAGTCGAGGATGCGGCGCACAGGGAGCAAAACGCCATCCGTTAGTCGTCAGCGCTTCGTGCGGAGCTCCTTGCGGCGCATGAACTTGAGACCCGACCAGTCTTCGTCCAGCGCGGCTACCTTCACGTCGACGAGGCCGATCGGGAGGATCAGCTCGCGCAGCAGGTTCTCGGTGACGTCGCTGTCGTGCCCTCCGGCCTTGCGCGGCCACGCGATCCATACCGACGACTCGTCGCCGGTCGCGCGGGCGATCGACTCCGCCCGGCGTTTCAGCTCCGCCGCCGAGCGCACGAACACGACGGCCATGTCGAACCTCCCGCGCAGCGACGGCCTCAGGGTCACGCCTGCCGGCAGGTCCGGGACCGACCATCCGTCCGGAGCGGCCACGACGGCGAGCGCGGCCCCCTCCTTCACGCCCAGCTTCCGCGCGAGCGGCGTCGCGGAATATCCAGCCGTCACCGCAGCAACCTCATGGCGCGAACTTAATGGTGCGTACGGTCCACGTGAGGACCGCGTGTACCGGTAGGTTCCGCCGATGGGCCCGCACGTCGGGCTCCTGACGAGGATGTACCCGCTGTACCTGCGCGACCTCTCGCAGTTCACCCGACTACTACCGGCTCGACGGGGACGGGAGCTGGCAGGAGAGCTCACCGGCAGGTACACGGAGGAGACCCTCCCCGGCGACGTAATCCAACGCTTCGACACCCGCGCACTCAGTTCGGCCGGGTCTTAGCTCCTCGCCGCGCCGAACGGACACGCTCCGACTGGTCGAGCAACACCTTGCGGAGCCTCACGGTGCGCGGCGTGACCTCGACGCACTCGTCTTCGCGGATGAACTCGAGGGCCTGCTCCAGCGACATCTCCTTGTGCGGGATCAGGCGGACGAGCTCGTCGCCGGTAGACGAGCGCATGTTCGTGAGCTTCTTCTCCTTCGTGGGGTTCACGTCCATGTCCTCGCCGCGCGTGTTCTCGCCGACGATCATGCCCTCGTAGACCTCGACGCCCGGC
>WUUC01217024.1_pt1 | contig 13402 bp, 13 predicted proteins | sample 6278441 | NCBI WGS metagenome assembly WUUC01 (sample SAMN13675441, study PRJNA597444) | soil metagenome | isolation source: soil | place: USA: Washington | collected 2017-10
AAGAATGGGTTCCTCAGAGACTAAACGTGATGCCCCTGGTATATATCAGGGTGATGATATAGTCCGTTCTCATATTGAAAGATATAAGGTTCTAGGGGGCTTGTTTGGTTTTCTCTCTAGCATATAACTCTGTAAAAGATTAAATAAGCCAATTGGTTTTGTGCAAACACACAGATACTATTCTAAGAAAATTAGGTACAAAAAAGAATGAAACTATCTCCGGGCCCCTTGAGTGCGTACCTATGCCGGCCAAGGGGTTTTTTAAAAGAAGCTTTAATTGGATTAATTTTAGGTGATGTCTATGCTAGTAGACCTAAGGCTCATTATAATACTAGATTAGTCTTTGATCAGTCAAAAGAAAAACATTCAGTTTATTTGAACCTTTTGTAGGAAGTCACCTGGGCTAAAGCAGGCTCTAGCCTACGGAGACCAGGGCAGACCTACATCAACCAATCGTAAACCTGACAAAAGAACAGTTTTTAAATTCGATAGCTTAATCTTAAAAACACTAGCTTTTCCTTGTTTCAAATATTTCAGAATATTTAACTGAAGTTAGTCTAGCTTTTTGGATAATGGATGATGGAGGTAAAAATACTTATGGTGATTTATTACTCCATACAAATCTTTAGTTGAATTGTTAGTGTCTGTATTAAATCAAAAATTTCATTTAGTATGTAAAGTGAGTCAAAGAAGACCAAATCAATGGGCTATTTTAATTCCTAAACGTGATAAAGTTAGAGCATTAGTCTCTATTTATATTCACTCTTAAATGGAATATAAAATTAGTGAATAATCTTTTATTCAAATATATAATATATGTTCCCTATCTCCTAGAAAACGTGGGAGGGTGTAGGTATCACATCCTATTTACTCATCAGCTTTTGGTTTACTCGAGTACAAGCAACTAAATCAGCTCTGCAAGCCATCTTGGTTAACAGGGTAGGGGATTGGGCTTTCTTAATAGGTTTATTCGGCTTATTCTGGCTGTTTGGAACTCTAGAGTATTCCACTCTGTTTTCTATCGCTCCAATGATTCATGAGGCTTTATTTACTCTAATAGCTTTAGGGTTACTAGTAGGGGCAATGGCAAAAAGTGCTCAAATAGGTCTTCACACTTGGCTTCCTAACGCAATGGAGGGTTGGTTTACCTTAGCCGGAGGGGGCTAAAGGGAGAAGGCTCTCCTTAAATTTCTCTATATGCGGGAACATCCTAAAACTATTTGTTCCACTCAAAAGTTATTTTTGTTCGGAAAAATCCAAATGGTAGGACAATCCGCAGGAAACAATAATGGAATAGAATCCTCAGAGACTAAATGGGAAACATTAAATATTATTTAAAGCTTAGGGTGGGCTTAACCGAATCAAAGATTTAATGAATAAAATGAATCGATAATTTTAATGAAGATATAGTCCGAACAGTTATGAGAATAACTGCGTATACTCCTTCAAGGAGGAGTCTCAACACAATTTGCCCACTCCTGTATCAGCCCTTTTACATGCAGCTACCATGGTTGTAGCTGGTGTATTCTTATTACTCCGAATTTCTCCTTTGTTAGAGTACAGTGAAACGGCTCTGTTATTACTTCTTTGGATCGGATCTTTGACAGCTTTCATGGCTGCTACCACTGGTCTTTTCCAAAATGATCTCAAACGAGTGATTGCTTACTCTACTTGTAGCCAATTAGGTATGTTAATGGTAGCTTGTGGTCTATCTCAATACAATGCGGCCCTTTTTCATTTAGTAAATCATGCTTTCTTCAAGGCCTTGCTTTTTCTGTCAGCAGGTGCAGTAATACATGCTCTTAACGACGAACAAGACCTTCGAAAATATGGAGGATTGGTTACTTTATTACCATTCTGTTATGTTCTAATGTTGATTGGATCATTCAGCTTAATGGCTCTTCCTTTCCTAACGGGCTACTACTCTAAGGAGGTAATTATTCTATCCTCATACGCAGCATACTCTATAAGTGGTCATCTGGCATATTGGATCTCCACAGTAGCAGCTACATTCACAGCTCTGTATTCTGTTCGTTCCCTTTATTTAACCTTTCTAGGTCGTCCTAATGGCCCTAAGGCTAATTACCTTTCTGTTCATGAACCACCTTTGGTAATGGCTCTTCCCTTAGCAATTTTAGCTCTTTTTAGCTTATTCTTTGGTTATGTTACCCAGCAACTCTTTGTAGGACCTGGCTCAGCTATCTTTGGCAATGCCTTATTCCAGCACCCTAACCATATTATTGAAGGTGAATGGTCTATTCCTCTGTTGAACAGAATTCTGCCTGTAGCAGGTGCTCTATTTACCCCACTACTACTCATAGTTCTTTATTCTTCTTTCCCTGGTTTCTTAATAAGGCTACTTTCTACCAAAGTAGGAAAGGGATTCTATCTCTTTTTCAATCGAGCCTATCTTTTTGATGGTCTCTACGCACGGTTGGCAGCCCTATTCCTTGAGTTTGGCTACACAACAGCCAAAACGATTGATAAGGGGGTACTGGAGCTATTAGGTCCTTACGGCTTAACTAACCTGCTAAGTCAGACCGCTCGTAATTGGGCTAAATTGGACACTGGGTTCATTCCTCATTATACTCTTCTAATGTTAATAGGGCTCCTTGCCTTTATCATATTTGTCTTTTACCTCCCAGATCCTCGGCTTTTCTTACTTTGCCTAATATTAGTCATCTTACTCACTTAATTTACTTTCTTTTGAAACTTCTCAAAAATCAACTTTCTTAAAATTCCCCTGTAGTCTAACCTTGAAAGGTTCCTTGTTACATAGTGCAACGTAACGTCGTAACCAAGGTTTTGTGAGGAAACTGGTAGCCCTGCTGAATTTAAAATTCAGTGCTTAGTGCATGCGGGTTCGAATCCCGCCAAAACCATTATAGCAAAGAGCTTTATACCTATTACTCTTCTAAAAGATATGACAGGAAACCTTTACCACTGTTATTAGAAATCACTGTATAGTCTTCGGCAACATTATAAAGAACAGGGTTACTCCTAGGAAAGGATTCACTTGTAGGAACTCTTATACCTTATAGGGGATTACAGTTAACAATGAATAACTCTTATCAGAGCCGGGTAACAGTAAGGAGTATCTTTCTAATGTATTTAGCAATGATTTGTGCAATGGGAAGGAGAAGAGTTACCACCACTTGAAGAAGGATCACCATTTTCATCTGGATTTACTTTAGTTTTCTTCAAAGGAATTACATCGTTGAATAAAAGTTTAGTTAAATGAGCTAGAGAATTAAGGATTTGTCCTTGTAGAAATAGTTTGAACTCCTTCATCATTAAGTTGCCTTTTCTTCCTCACCTCAAAGAAATTAGCAGAGTGTATAGTTGGAACCTAAAGATATCTACTTAATTAGGGAGTTTAAGTAAGGAAAGCATGCTAAGGTAGAAAGTATCCACAAACAAGTACCATAATAAGAGCAAGTAGCAAGTAGCCTAAAACCACTAACTAACTAAACCATAGACCAACAAACAATACCCTAATTAGTTCCCCTTTCCCCCTCCCACCCTTGCTACTAACTATTTTTAGAACTATAAGTAAAGGAGTAAAGTAAGATAGAATAGTAGGAATCAAGGAACCCATCTAGTAGGGGAATTACTTATCTAATCCTCTAAGCCTATAGCTGGACTCAAAGTTAGGAGAGGAAAGTAGGTTAGGAAAGGATTATTGGAGAAATTAATTCATGTACTAGTATTGGGAAGTGTCAAACATTTGAGTTTATTCTTTTGTGCCTGATGCTCTAACAATTGACATAAAGGACAACGTTCTGTGGAACCAAGGTAGAACTAGGTGGGGGTTATACTTCTAGAAGTTGTAAGTATTGGTTAATTTACCAGAGAATCCCTTACATTTAGTTATTATTTTGCTATCCTCCAATTCTAAATAATAGACTTTGGGCATTTCTTATTATCTGACGCTTGTTAAAACTAAATCTTAGTACATAGTCTAGGCCTCTATGAATTTGCACTGTTCCTTTAGCTAAAGACCTTGACCATTTAGTTACCTTTAAGTCTAAGGATTGTTCTTTAGTTAATGACCCTACGGAGACCAGGGCCAAGGTTGGCTATTCTAACTCTGGACTCTTCCTTTTTACTTTAGATATTTGATTGCTAAGTTCAATTGAAATAATGAAACTTATCGTAACTATTGATTGGGTAATCCCATACTTATTAAAGCTAAGAATCAAGACTATTTAGTTTATTTAGATTGAGTAATCCCCCAATACGTTTTTGAAATTATTCAACTAGCAATTACCATCCATACTTTAAATTTCTTAAAGAATGCCTTTATCCGGATTGTGCAAGTTCGAGAAGCCTTATTAACCGCTAACTCCAAAGAAGAGATTTATTCCCTTAAAAAGATTAATCAAAGCATTTAGCTAGGTTCAGAAGTTCTCAAAATTACAGTAAATAACTTATAGATTGAGGTATAGGAAACCAAACAAAACAATCACAATCTTCTCTAATGCGTTTCTTTAGCCTGTCTAACGTTTTAATGAGTCTTCGTACTCTATCCTGGTATAGGATTTATTGCTTACTTACCTCTCCTCTTTTCTTGTTCCTTTTTATCTTTATCCTTAGGTTGTTCTTTCTTGGCGAAGTTCATAATGGCTATTCGTTTAGCAATACTATTATCGTGGCTGATAGAGGCATACCAAATACTTTCTGGTATCAATGCTGGTTAGTACATATTGATCACGCTTCTAGACTCTTCCAGTTAACTGATGATCAGATTACTTATTCTATTTTCTCTGGTGAAGAGGTATATTCTTCTACCATGGGACCAATATTTATCTCTCAATACAATCTTTCAGAATGTACTTGGATAGACCTTATACTTAAACATCCTGAGTTAGTATACGACGGCGTAACCTGTACTAGAGTGTACAATTCCTTTGGACAGGGTTATGTAGGACCTCGTGTTGCTAACTTAACTCTTGATGATTTCTTAACATTTATTTGCTAATTCCCCAAAAAGACACTTTTAACTTATAAGGCAACAAGTTTATGATGGTCCTACTTGGATTGGTACAACTCCTTTAGTTTTAAAAGAAGGATAATTCCCTTCATTCTTATTAGTTGATTAGCATCTTTTTGATTTTAGTTTTATGGTCGCGTTATGACTATTTATAAAAAATCCCCCCTTCAACTTAGGTTAAATAAATCCGGCGGTTTAAAGGAGGCTAAAATTCCAAAATTATGAAAGAAGCAGACTCTACCTTGGTTCCACAGAACGTTGTCCTATGTTCCAAGGAACCTTGACAAAATTGAGACAAAATATTCTAATTTAGAGTCTACCGTTAATAGTCTAGTACAAACTCAAACCAACCTTACTTCTTCTATTGACACTTTAGCTAAAACCCTAGAGGCATTTATTAAGGCTTCTACCCCTTCTTCAAATGGTTCAAATAATGGTTCTTCTTTGCCCCCTACGGATACTACTACTACTAATGACAACCCTTCTCTCAAAAAACCCCCTATAACTTCTTCTCAAGTTGACCCTTCTGAATTGGAGCAGATGGACAAATTAACCTTTGTTTTTGATAAGTTTTCTAAGTCGATGTAATTCCTTCTTAGAAAACAAACCTATAGAGGAAAAATTAGAACATAGATTCCAAGACTTTGATGAGGAGGAAACTGAGGCTATGATGGAATCCTTATGGGAGCCAGAATTTAAATATCTTTATTGGAAAGCAGCTGAGGAAAACAAAAGAGTAGTAGAATTCCCTTCTGTTCATATGATAGCTAATATCCCTCTTTCTGATTCAAATGAAGATGTTTGGTTTACTGAAGATGACTATGAAACAAGGAAGACTGTCCAAGCTACCATTCAACAGGAGCCTAATAAAATATTAGAGTTAGGTCCTCCTTCTCAAGTCCACTTCCTACATATTGACCCTGTATTACCTTATGATCAATCCATAGGAGAAGAAGGCTTTCTCCAAGGATTTTGTACGGCAGATCTAGAAGCCATTATTCTTCCCAATGGAAGTAATTTTGTCTATATGGCTGCTTGGCATAATAATACTTCAACCAAGGTTTACTTCATAGAACCAAATTCTCTTAACCAACTTTCCTTCCTTGAAAGATTCTGGCGTGAACTAATTGAGAAAAACAGAGGAAGAGTATGTTACTTTCATAATTGGGGTGGTTATGATAGCATTATTTCCTTACCTTCTTTATTAAATTGTCTTCCAGATCTTTCCTTTAAACCTATAATGAAAGATGGTGAACTTATGTCTTTACAAGTGTTTCAAGGTACTACCAATCTAATTACCATTAAGGATTCAATAAGAATTCTCCCTGCATCTCTCTCTAAACTTGCTAAAGACTGGAAAGTACCCACTCAGAAAGATCATTTTCCTCACTAGTTTTTCAATGGAAGTATTAAGGAAACCCTAACCTATATGGGGGATATACCATCATATAATTGTTTTGAACCAAAAAGAACTTCCCCTTCAGAATATGAAGAAATGAAGGCATTATTTTCTAATAATTGGAACTACCTAGAGGTTTCGAAATCTTATATCAAGAATGATTGTATAGCCCTTTATCAAGTACTTCTTCGTTTCACAATCAATGATAAATTTCCTATGAATCCATTAAACTCACTATCAGCTCCAAGTGCATCCTTCCGAATATGGCGGGCTGTACAGTTACCAAAAATAGGGCATTCTGTCATGGATTTTAGCAACAGTGAATGGGATGCTTACCTTCGTCAATCTTATTGTGGTGGTATAGTTGATGTGTACCGCCCTCATCTTAAAACTACAGGCTACTATTACGATGTTAACAGTTTATATCCAACTGCCATGTGTAAGCCTATGCCTGTGGGAATTCCTGAGATACTAGATTCTCTAACTACAGAACAATTCTTAGAGGATAACTTCTTTGGTTTCCTTGAGGCTACCGTACAGGCACCTGAGAATACAACACCAGGAGGTTACATTGGTCTTCTACCTATTAAATTAAATGGAAGATTAGTTTAAGAGCCATTAAAATATGCTAAAGAATACCAGCTAAAAATGCATAATATACAACGAAGACAAATTAGTTATAATGACTTAGAAAACTTCTACTAAAAATTACCCCAGGGCTAAAGCACCTACTGGTACTCGCTCTTATTCAACCTCTTCTGAGTATACCTCAGATGGTAAGCGTAAACGAGATATAGGGAATCCTAAATACACTAATGAATATAAAACTAAGCTTAGCTTATCTCCTTACCAGGCCGAACTCTTAGTAGGATTACTCCTTGGAGATGGCTGCATACAAGCTCCAGTCTCAAAGTTAGGAGGACATCGTTTAACCATTCGTCATTCTATGGTACAATATTATTATCTTCTTCATCTGCACGATCTCTTTGAAGCTTTTGTAGTTCAGCCTCTCCCCCTTAGTTCAAATTTTAATAAACGTACAGGTGAAACATACCACTGATGTAACCTACATACTCTTTCTTTCCCTTGCTTTGCTCCCTATCGTGCTTTGTTTTATAATGATTCAGGGATAAAAATAATACCGTCTAACATAAGGGAGATCTTGACTCCTGTAGGATTGGCTTACTGGATTATGGACGACGCTCATTACCACAAGGCTGCTGGAGGTATTTATCTATCTACCAATTCTTTTAGTTAAGTAGAGGTCCAACTCTTGGTCAATCTTCTTAAGGACAAGTTTAATCTTGAATGTAAAGCTCATAAATCTCTTGAGCAGCATAAAATATACCTTTATCCGTCTCAGATAAGTTCTTTGTTGAAACCCTCTCCTATTCAATAATTAATCCCTCTTTGTCTTATCCACCCTCTCCCTTTCATCTATTTGTCTTATAGCTTCTGCGGCCGCTTTATCTTATCTCTGTACTTATCCCTCTAGGTTTACCAAGCTTCATTCCCCTTTCCTTCAGGACACGTAAGGCCTCTTTTGTTCTCTGTGAAATGACAGATCTTTCATGTTCGGCTATCATAGAGAAGATGTGCAAAGTTAACTTAGTAGTTGGATTACTCAAATCCTTTATGTCCAAGCCTTGCATCACGAATATCAATCTAACCTGCTCTGAGAGTAAACCTTCAACTATTCTTAGCAATTCCGACAAGCTTCTTGACAATCTTGAAGTTTCTGTACAGATGAGGATATCACCCTTCTTTAGAGTATTCAAGAATTCCAACTTTCTCTGCCGTATACTTTTGTTTTCTAAGAAGGAATTACATCGACTTAGAAAACTCCCCGAAGACACCTCAACTCTTATGAACTTTGTGATCTCCAAGTTTGAACGCCTTGGATAATATTCTATGATTTCTCTCTGCTTTAAAACATCCTGATCATCCGTTGAAACCCTGATGTATCCAATTACCTTCCTGTCATTCTCATCATTATGGCTTTTCTAAGATCACAAGAATATTTCATAGGTAGGGAAATATCTGCTCCTTCAATTAGTCTAACAAACGGCTACTACGAACTATTTTTCTCATCTTTTGTTTTCTAAGAAGGAATTTCATCGACTTAGAAAACTTAAGGACAAAATCAAAGTTTTTCTTAAGGACCTCAACTAGCAGCTCAACCTCTGCTAAAGAAAAAGAATTAGTAGAAAGGTATAATCCACCTGAAGCCTTATGGAAGTAACCATCATCAGAAAACCAATAGGCTAATCCTACAGGGGTTAGTAGCTCGCCAATATTAGCTGGTATAATTTTAACCCCTTTTTCATTATAAAACAAAGTACGGTAGTGAGCAAAACAAGAAAAATAGAGAGTATGTAGATGACACCAGGTATAGGTTTTCTTTGTACGAGGGTCTAGGTTAGAACCTAAAAATAGAGGCTGCACGACAAAAGCTTCAAAAAGCTCGTTGAGATGCTGCAAATAGTCAAATTGTACCATTGTAGCCTATCTTACTAGTCGCCAAGATTATTCAATAATTAATAGGGCTTTACTCAAATATGGATTCTCATCTTTTGTGTTGCTCATTCTTGAGACTCTGGAACAAGGGAAAAAGGAACAATTATTAGAGCTAGAACAACGAGCAATAGACCTTTGTAATCCATCTTATAACATATTAACTACGGCCGGTTCCTCTTTAGGCTTTAAACATTCTCTGGAGACCTTAGCAAAAATGTCTGAAATTAAGATAGGTGAACTCAATCCTATGTTTGGGAAAGATAAATCTCAGGAATTTTTAGCCATGCAAAAAAGCGAGAATAAGAAAGGAGTGCTTAATCCCATGTTTGGAAGACCAGTACATCCTACCCCCTGCGTTTATCAGTTCTATCTTTTCAAGACCTAATTAGTGGATATTGAAGGTACCTCCATACCTGCACTACCCTTAAACCTTGAAACCTTAAAACAAATAAGAAGTAAATACTTTAAGTTAAAGCATGCTTAATCTTTACCTACTACTACTTTTCAGTATGTCAAACAAGTTTCTTAGACTTGTTATTTCAATCCTTTTCCGTCTTATTTTTAGCCTTATCCTAATTTATTTCTCTATTGAGCAAGTGGAATGCCTTCACTCTTATAATAACAGGATTTACGTGGTGGATTCTCTGGAGGATCCAATGACTATGGAGTTTGATAGCTGGTTAGTACATCCTGATTGCCTTCCTAACCATTTAGGCTTAGCCCAATGGCATATTAATACTGTTGCTAATAGTGGTATTCCTGTATACTCTCCTCAGATAGAACACCAGCTCTATATCTCTGAATGTAATCTCGAACGTATCGATTGGGCTATTCTTATTACTAGACATCCTGAGATGGTCAATCCCGGCTATAGCTGCTATACAAGCTATACAAGCTATACTTTAGGTCCTCGTGATCCTTATGTCACTCTGAGAGAGTTCCTCATTACCCATTGCATATAATTGTCCTTTCTTTTGGTTCTAGCCTAATGGCTCAAATGAAAACATTGTGTTTTTCTATTAATTCTTTTTTAAATGAGGCTTAATAAGCTACGATTTATTTTACATTTATTTGAATTTATTCCTAGAAAACTAGGGTTTTATAAAAATTCCCCCTTAAATTGAATGGCTCACTTGGGTAATGAAAGAAAGCAGAGATTGTTCTTTTAAAATTTATGTTCTAATTTCATTTTATTAAAACCAAAAGATGAAGATAAAATACAAATCTACCGCCATAAAAAAGATCCAAAAGTATTCCATTTAATAAATTCATATTATTTCCGAATTTGGAGAACTCAACAGCTACCTTTATTAAACAAAGAAGGTCTATTTGTTTATGATCTTTCACATAACTTAGACAGTGAACTAAGATCTGCATATTGTGGAGGTATCGTCGATGTTTACAGACCTTATCTAATTGGAAAAGGCTTTTATTATGATGTAAATAGCTTATACTCAACTGCTATGTGCAAACCAATGCCAGTTGGAAGACCCACACAAGTTGTTTTAACCACTGATAAATTTCTTAAAGGAGATTTTTACGGTTTTGTAGAAGCCACTGTAAGAGCACCAATAAATGAATACATTGGACTACTTCCAATCAAATACCAAGGAAGACTAATTTGTCCAAAAGGAACATTCACAGGTCTTTTCTTTTCAGAGGAGCTACTCTTTGCGTTAAAGAATGGATACACCCTACTAGGAATAACTAAAGCTTATCTATTTCAAAGAGGAAGCAACACCTTTTTACAACTTATTAAAGAACTAAATGAAATGAAGATAACAGCCCAAAAAGAAGGTAGACCAACTATTAGGAATTTAGCTAAACTTCTGATGAATTCAATGTACGGCCGTTTTGGAATGCATCCAAGCTTGACTCGACATCCCCTTTATACAGAGGAACAAATTCTAAATATAGCTCCCCACTGGCAGTTATCAACTATAATAGACTTTGGGGAATTAAGCTTAGTAACAACTAAACTAGATAAGGAATGGATTCTAAAAAACCAAGGAAGAGCGGAGTTACTCAATTCGTTGAATGAATTAGGAAAGAAAAATCCAAGAAAAAAGGAGAAGTTTACCTAGAAGGAATTACATCGACTAGGGAAACAACCGACGGAAAAGAAACCCTGAGGACAGACTATCTATTTTTAGTTTCTTAAAAGCTTTCTAATTTGGTAGGCTAGAGCCTGCTTTAGCCCTAGGGGACTTAGGTAGGGTAGGTTATTCTATGTTCTAGTTTAACTTGTTTTATTCTAATTTAGTTATTCATCTAGGTAGTAGGAATCAGGGAGGTTCCTTGGTACATAGGGCAACGTACCGGCATAACCAAGCCAGGTAAGGATGGTACTAAGGGTGAGACATCTTTGGTAACACTTATTATGGTGCTCTAGTTTGGGAGGGCTGGTGATAAGCTTGCTACAATTCTTTATTGATTCTCCCTTAGTTAATTCATTGATCTAGTAATGGTAAGGGAGGACACTAGGTGTGCTGGAAGGGGAACAAGTAGTTAAAAAGGGTCTCGCTGGTTGTTCTAACTATGCTATCAAATGATTTGAGGAAGCTTCAGAATACCTAGAAAAAGACATTTATGCTGAAGGAATTAATCAAAAACCATACTGTTAAGCTACTTTGCCCCTGGGGCGGCATAGGTAGCCTTCCAGGGGTCCGGGTAGAGGTAACACGCTTCACGGTAAAGACAAGAAAGATGTTGAGAAAATCCTGGAAAGCATCAAAGGGAAAATGTTCTTTCCAAGTAATGAGAGGGTTATTTTTGACCAATTTTCTCTGATTTCAAGGAGGTGAGTGGTAATAAAATTTGAGAGGAGTTGTAAGAGTGTCGAAGATAGGGGAATGAAAAGAAAAGCTAAAAAAGGACAAAGAACCGTAAGGCTCCTGCTAAAGCAAGCATCATGAAACGTGATGGAAGCCTTCGCTTAAGATACTGGTGAAGACCAGTTTTATTGGACATTTATGATAAGTAAAAAAGCGTTATTAAGCAAAATGCTTGCTCGCTGGTTTTTCTCAACCAATGCTAAAGATATTGGGACTCTCTACCTTATTTTCGCCTTATTTTCCGGTAGGTTATTAATCATGCCGGGTTTAAATCTTGCTATATGCAGGGAGGGTTCTACTCTCTTACAGTACTTCATTAACTTTGCCCCGAAGGTTGTTTCCTTAGAAGGAATTTCAGTCTGAGTCTCCTTGGTCGTAGCAGGCTGCTCCTACGTAGACCAGGGGAAAGCCCTGTTAGGCGTACCTATGCCGGTACAGGGGAAAGTTTCGAAGTAAAAATCTGGAGAGAAACTATTAGGAACTTATCTGCAGAAAACTTTTTATTAAGGATTCTCAGAGACTATACGCAAGAGTTCTTAACCAAAAAACTATTCAGTTACCCCTATAATTTATATATCTTTACAAGAGAAAGACAGACCATTTGCAGAATATCTAAAAAATTACCTTGGTTATGGTTCTATTCAATTAGAAGCCAGTTCTCCAATGCTATACGGTTTGTCATAGTAACAAAGAGGGTATTATTGATATTTTAAACCTAATTAATGGTTTCTTTCGAACACCTAAAATTAGTAAGCTGCATGCTATGATCGATTGGGTTAATACCAAACCAGATTACTTATAAACCTATAGCTAAATTACCTTTAGATACTTCTCAACTAAATACTAACAGGGGAGAGATTTTGGTAAGAATAAGACAAAGTCCACCTTTAGACCTGTTGGGTCAATAAAGGGATGATTGGGACAGCTTTTTCAATGGCCATACGGCTAGAGCTAGCTGCTCCAGGGATACAATACCTACAGGCTGATCATCAACTATACAATGTAATAATCACGGCACATGCCTTCGTTATGATCTTCTTCCTGGTCAATAAAATGTCTATGAAATCCTACAACTGAAGAATAAATATATTAAGATGTAATTGCATCCTTTTATTAGACATGGCCGGGTAATATAGTAATATATTACTCTCTTTTCACTATATGCTAAGATATCTTTAAAGTTTTTGATACTAGTATTGCCTGCCCCTGGTCTTCGTAGGCAAGAGCCTGCTTTTGACCAGAAGACTTCTTAAATGAAAAGTAGCAGAATACAGTAACAATTCATAAAATTAGACAATCAGCAGGAAACAAAAGGGGATTAAAGCTTTATTCTCTTAAAAGGATCCTCAGAGACTATATGTGAAATACCTTATTAAAATGAAATTAAGGGTAAAGAGATAGTCCGTTCGTTAACGAAAGTTAATTGAATAAAAATCGCATGCCTGCCTTGATAGGCGGTTTTGGTAACATAAGTTCTATTTTATTTGTTAATAACTTTTCTAAGTCATCCAATTGTTCAAGTTTAAATCTTTATACTCAAAAGCCTCTTGAAAAAGAGAATTCTTCAATAGATATTAAATCTAATTCAAAATTAGGTTCTTATTTAGCTGGTTTAATAGAAGGTGATGGAACATTTGCTGTACACGATAAAAAATCCAC
>WUUC01005954.1_pt1 | contig 13401 bp, 11 predicted proteins | sample 6278441 | NCBI WGS metagenome assembly WUUC01 (sample SAMN13675441, study PRJNA597444) | soil metagenome | isolation source: soil | place: USA: Washington | collected 2017-10
GAGTTCCGGGGCGTTTGGCGCGTCCGGGACAAGACGAGGCAAGGAGATGGAAGTGATGCCATCCTCGACCGTTCCTATGTTCTCGAACAGAGCCGACATCTCCCACATGATCCATTGCGACATGCCGTTGAGACGAAGCACGAGGCCGATACCCACCGCTACGGCACCAACCGAGATCGCTGAACCGAGCCACAACCAGATGGCGATGCCACCGACGGAAAAAAGCAGCAGACAGTTCATTGCATAAAGCGAGAAGTGAAAGCTCGTCACCAGCCGCATCTGCCGGTGAACGGTTGTAAGAAAATTCTCCAGACCCTCTCGCGCATAGCTTTCCTCACGCTTGGAGTGAGAAAACAGCTTCACTGTCGCGATGTTTGTATAGCTGTCGACGATTCTGCCAGTCATCGTGGAACGCGCGTCTGCCTGCCGTTCTGAAACCAGGCGAATTTTGGGGATGAAGTAGCGTAGCAGGCCGATATAGACGAGAAGCCAGATGACGAAAGGCAGCATGAGCCGCAGGTCCGCCGCAGCTGCGATGATCAGCGTTCCGGTGAAATAGACAATGACGTAGTTAAGAACGTCAAGCAGTTTCATGACGGTTTCCCGAACCGCCAGCGATGTCTGCATGAGCTTGGTTGAAACGCGCCCGGCAAATTCGTCCTGGAAGAAAGTCATGGACTGTCGGATAAGGTACCGATGCACCATCCAGCGGATGCGCATTGGATAATTCCCGAGCAAAGTCTGATGAATGATCAGCGAATCCAGTAGCACGACACCGGGCATCACGATCAACACCACGCCTGCGATGAGAGCGAGTTTCAGCCCTTCATCTGCCAGAAATGTTTCGCGCGAATGACTGGAAAGCCAATCGACGATATTGCCCATGAAAGCAAACATCGAGACTTCGAGCACAGCGATCAACGCCGTGCAGACAGCCATAATGGCGATCCACCGCCAAGCACCCTGGGTGTAATGCAAGCAAAATGCGACAAGAGTCCTTGGCGGCTCAGCCGGTTCTGCGGGGGGAAATGGCTCGAGCCTCTCTTCAAACCAGCGAAACATTGTTAAACCTCATGGCACTGTCGGCGGCGTCGACTTAATGGAGAATATATCTTTGACTTCATCACATGGCGACCTTCGCGTCGCACTCTATCAGCCTGACATTCCGGGCAACACGGGCACTATACTGCGCATGGCGGCTTGCTTTGGCATTGGCGTAGACATCATCGAACCGGCTGGCTTCGACATCTCTGATCGTGCGCTGAAGCGAGCCGGCATGGACTACGTTGAACAGGCAACCCTGACCCGTCACGCCAATTGGCGGCAGTTCCAGGAATGGCGGCTCGGTGAGAAACGCCGAGTTCTGCTGTTCTCCACCAAGGCAGCAGAGGCTTACACACAGTTCACATTCAAGCCCGGCGACATTCTCCTGTTTGGCAGGGAATCAGCAGGTGTTCCGGAGGACGTTCACCAGTCCGCAGACGCGAGGCTGATCATCCCCATGGTTTCCGGTGCCCGTTCACTCAATTTGGCGCTTTCAGCAGCAATTGCCACGGCCGAAGCTCAAAGGCAGTTTTCTTGCCTCCGCTGACAATCCGCCAGCCATTGCTGGCCGGCGGATCACCTTTCCAAGCAGTCCTTGTCAGTCGATCTGGGTGGCCTTGCCGCCTTCCCATTTATAGAAGACAAAAGCCGGTGTATTCAGATCACCTGTGCTGGAATAGCTGAGGTCGCCTGCCACTGTCGGAAATGCTTCACCCGACTTGATCTTTGCTGCAACCTCGGTTGGCTCAGCCGAACCGGCCTTTTCTATGCCTCCTGCGATGACTTGCAAGGCGGCATAAGCATTGAGCGTGAAGGCTTCGGCCGGGATGTTCTTGGCCTGGAGCGCTTCCACGACCTTCGATGCTGCAGGGTTCTTGGTCGGATCGGCACTGTTGGTGAACAATGTGCCTGCCGCGGCTTCTCCGCCGATGGCCCAATATTCGGTGTTCGACAAGCCATCAGGGCCGACGAGCTGAGCCTTGATGCCTTGGTCGTTTAACTGACGCGCAATAAGACCGCCCTCGGCATGGTATCCGCCGAAATAGATCACGTCTGCTTTTTCCGACTTGATACGGGTGATGAGCGCGCTGTAGTCCTTCTCACCAGCGTTGATGCCTTCGAACACCACTTCGGTGACCCCGCCTTTGTTGAGTACGGCTTTCAACCCATTGGCAATACCCGTCCCATAGGGTGTTTTGTCATAGACAATCGCAATGCGTTTGTCCTTGAACTTGTCCAGCATATATTTGCCGGCGACATCAGCCTGTTGATCATCGCGGCCGCAGGTGCGGAACACGGTTTCAAGACCACGCGTCGTCAGATCCGGCGTGGTGGCCGTTGGTGTAACCATAACGATGCCGTTTTCAGCCAGTACGTCTGACACCGGCATGGCGACGCCCGAGGTAACGGGACCAACTACGAACTTGATACCCTCCCCCACGACCTGATTGGCGACCGACACACCCTGTTTGGGTTCGCCCGCGTCGTCGAAGACCTTCGTCACGATCTTTTCGCCTTTGATACCGCCGGCCGCATTGATGGCTTCTGCAGCACTTTCGACGCCGTTCTTCACCTGCAGCCCATAAGCCGCAACTGGTCCAGTCACAGGCGCTATGATGCCGACGACGATGTCTGCCTTCGCAAACGACGTCATAGCCACTACGGCAGCTAATGCCACGCCAGAGATCAACGATAAGCGCATTGTTTCCTCCTTGGATTTCTTATGCGTCCCGGACGATTCTCCGGTGCTGGGAAAGTTCTACTGGCTTCGAAAATGCCTGTCAGCCGTGAACAAGGCTAAAACCTACAAAACGATCGAAAATACTTATTTATTTTTGGAATCGGCCTATAATTACGCCGAATAGATCAATTCCTTGCGAAATATCATCAATTTTATTGTTGCAACGGTACTTTTTCGTTCAATCGGCGTTCGGCAAGCGGCGCATCGTGAACTCTATGATGTCGCCCGGACGTTCGTACCAGCTTTCGATTTCCGTCCAGTAGGCCGCTTTAGGATATTCTTCAAACCACTCGCGAGCCTTTTCCCTGGCCGCGATCCTTGGCAACTTGAAGCTCTCACGAACGAATGCACCGCGTTGCTGGCTGGATGAGCCTTCGCGGCTTTCCTTCAATCTCCTGCGTAAACCGTCCAGCGGCGGTTTCGGGTATTGCGACCGGGGGGCTTTGGAGACCATATCTATCCCTCACTGAACCCTACAATCATTAGATTATGTACTGTGTGGCCGGAAAACGAGTCATTTTTTCAAGGATGTGAGGAATGAGCGGCAGGGCCTTCCTTTTGGCTCCGCGTTGATGTGATAATGTCGGGGCGAAAAAGGATTCTTTGCAATGGATCGTCCAGACATTCCCGCCGCGCTTCCCGATGCGCTCGATGAGAAAAAAGCCGAAGCCACTGCTTGGTTCATGGAATTGCGCGACAAGATTTGCGCCAGCTTCGAGCAGCTTGAAGACGAACTGCAAGGGCCACTCTCGGATCGGGAACCGGGCCGCTTCAAACAGACGCCTTGGCAGCGTGACGAGGGAAAGGGCGGCGGGGGCGTTATGTCGCTGATGCACGGCCGCGTCTTTGAAAAGGTTGGTGTTCACACCTCTACAGTGCGTGGCGAGTTCTCGCAGGAGTTCCGCAAACAGATTCCAGGAGCCGACGAGGACCCACGCTTCTGGGCATCGGGCATTTCTTTGATCGCTCATCCTCAAAGTCCCTTGGTCCCGGCAGTGCATATGAATACGCGTATGGTTGTGACAACGAGGCAGTGGTTCGGGGGTGGCGCCGACCTGACGCCTGTTCTCGAGCGAAAGCGATCCCAGGACGACCCGGACACGCTGGCATTTCACAAGGCGATGAAATTTGTTTGCGACAAGCATTCGACGTCCGCCGACTACGAAAAATTCAAGTCGTGGTGCGACGAATATTTCTATCTTCCTCATCGCAAGGAGCCACGTGGGACGGGTGGAATTTTCTACGACTGGCTGCATTCTCCGGAAGAAACCGGGGGCTACGCTGCGGACTTCAACTTTACGCGAGATGTAGGAAGAGCCTTCTCCGTAGTTTATCCCTATCTCGTGCGGCAGAATTTCAATCTGGACTGGACAGATGCCGACCGCCAGGAGCAGCTTGTACGCCGCGGGCGCTATGTTGAATTCAATCTGCTTTATGATCGTGGGACAATCTTCGGGCTGAAAACCGGTGGGAACGTCGAATCCATTCTTTCATCGATGCCGCCTACGGTCAAATGGCCCTGACCACGACATTTGGGGGATCAATCTGATCCTTCATGCGTTATGCTACCCGCTTGGTGCGGCTGATGCGCCGTGCTGTTGTGAACCGGGCACGCTTCTTTTGCGAGCTCACAACAGGGAGAAACGCCATGAGAGAACTCGATTGCATTGTCCCCGGGTGCCAGTGGCACACACGCCACGACACCGACTCTGAAATCATTCGCCGCGCAACCGAGCACTTGCGAGACACGCACGGCGAACAGGTCATCCGCGAGTCCATGCTCGAGACCATCAAGGCAAATATTGTGCCTTCCAAGGGCCAAGCCGCCTGATCAGGCCTTTCCCGCATACTCGGGAATTTTGTTCAACAGTTTATCCCGCTCGAGGGTGAAACCGGATCGAATCCACTCATCCTCCAGCGCGCGTTGAACTGCGCCTATCTCTGGCCCTTTTTTAAAACCCGCAGCGACAATATCTCCTCCGGAGATCGGGAATATCGGCTTTTGGTAAATCTCCAGATAGTCGAGCAGTTTCGATAAATAGCCTGCTCTCATCATGGCCGCATCGTCGTTGAGCGCCCCGGCACGTGCAGTAACCAGCGCAAGCCGAAGGCGGTCGCGCATGCCCTGTTTGTCGCAGCGGTATAATATCTTGGCGAAAGCCGGCTCGGAAATATCCGGCTGAGGCGATGTCGTTGCCGCCCAGGCCTCTAGCCGTCCGCGCTCGCTATTGGACAGTTTGAGCTTCACCGCGATATCTGCGATACGGTCAGGCTGTGGCGGGATGATACTTTCAAGGCGAAGGAGCGCATCCGCTTCCCACCTGAGATCCTGTTCGGCTTTTACCAATGCATGGATCGTGTCTATGCCCCATTTCTCGCTTTCCGGCAAAGCGACTGTCAGAACGCCAGCTTGCCGCATCCACAACAGCGCGCGCGAAGGATCCGGCGCCGACAGCAATTTCTTCAGTTCTGTCCAGATCCGTTCTGCGGAAAGTCGCGTCAGGCCGTCCTTCATTCGCGCGCAGGCCTTCAAGCCTTCGCTTTCGGGTCTGCCGCGTCCATACCATGCAAAGAAACGGAAGAAGCGCAGGATGCGTAGATAATCTTCTCGAATTCGCTGCTCGGGATCTCCGATGAAACGGAGTGTGCGGCTCTCGATGTCTGCAAGTCCGCCTACGAGATCGACAACGGTTCCATCGGCGTCAGCATATAATGCATTGATGGTGAAATCTCGTCGCGACGCGTCCACATGCCAGTCTCGGCCGTAGGCCACCTCTGCATGCCTCCCGTCGGTTTCGAGATCAGCCCGCAAGGTGGTAACCTCGAAGGCCTTTCCATCTGCAACAACCGTGATAGTCCCATGATCAATGCCAGTTGGCACGACCTTGAAGCCGGCAACTGCCGCACGTCGCGATGTCTCGCCGGGGGGACAGGTCGTCGCGATATCGATATCAGATACTTCCTGGCCCAAGAGAGTGTTACGGACGGCGCCACCCACGATGCGCGCGGCTTCGCCGTCAGCAGTGAGCGCGGATAGCAACCTTTGCAACGACTGGTCTTCAAGCCAGTCAGCTTTGCCGGCAATTGAAACAGTACTGCTCAAGAATAGAGCCTTTCATAAAGTGTCCGAATAATACCGGCCGTCACGCCCCAGATGAAGCGGTCGCCGAAGGGCATCGTATAATAGAACCGTTCCTTGTCCTGCCAAACCCGGCTTTCGCGACGATGGTTTTCCGGGTTCATTAGGAAAGACAAGGGAACCTCGAAAACATCGGCAACTTCATCAGGATTCGGCGCAAGATCGAAAGGAGGTTTCACAAGGCCGAGAACCGGCGTGATGGAATAGCCTGTGGTGGTCAGATAGCGCGGCAAACGCCCGATGACTTCTACGTGGCGCCCTTCGAGCCCGATCTCCTCATGCGTTTCGCGCAGCGCAGCTTTTTCCGGCTGATAATCATCTTCGGGATCGATCGCGCCACCTGGGAAGGCAACCTGCCCTGAATGCTTGCGCATGTTTGCATTGCGGAGAGTGAGTATCACGCCCGCCTCATCGCCCCGATCCACAATCGGCACGAGCACCGCCGCGTCACGTAGCGGATTGGCAGATATGAGGGCATCAAGTTCGGGATTGAGCAGATGATCTCCGTGGTCACGGTCCAGAGATTCCTTACCCTTGAGCGCCACGCGCCTCGCGAAGGCGCGGGCGGAAAAACCTTCATCCCATGGTGTGATCTGGTTCATCGGGTCAGCTTTTCCAGTTCACCTGCCGTCATAATCGGGAACACTTCGCCTTTCGAGCGGAGCGCAAACATTGGCGTTCCGTCGACATCTATTTCCTCTCCATGGGCGATGAGTTCATACATGACTGGCCGTGCAAGCAGTGCTTCAAGCCGCCCCCTTACCAATATGTAGGGTTTCAACCCACCATTTTCATCGTCGATAACGAAGCGCAGCGGGTTGCTCGGACCCGCCTCGACTATGTCACCTACATTTGTGCGAAACGTCATCACCTGCTCGACACCCTCACCGGAAACATTAAGCTCCACAGCCAGAAAATGCGCGTCTTCGACGCGGATACCAACCTTCTCGACAGGTGTTACCAGATAGGTCCGTCCATCAGCGTCCTTCCGCAGGACGGTCGAAAACAAGCGCACTAGCGGCTGTCGCCCTATAGGAGTTCCCATGTAGAACCAGGTACCATCTGCTCTGATCTCCATGTCGAGATCACCACAAAAGGGGGGATTCCACTTGTCGACGGGCGGCAACCCCTTCGTTCCGGTGACAGCACGAGAGACAAGTGCTTCGAGTCCCGTGGCAGCGTGCGAACTGCTGTCTGGCTGTGTCATGACCGACCTTAATTTCTCTACACGTCACGAAATAGTCAACGTTGGGCTGCTTGTCAGCATGTCATAGTGACTTAGAGTTATTTTTAGCTAGAGTCATCTAAGGCAGACTCTGAACAGATACCAGTGGTGAGGTGACCCGATGACCATGATCAAACCTGAGGTACCGTCAGATCCCAAGGCAATGATTGCCGAGGCAGAGAGAGCCCTTGCAGATATAGCAAAGATCAAGGCGGGCATCGGGACTGTGATATTCGGTCAGGAGAGTGTGATAGAACGCACGCTCGTCGCATTGCTTGCGGGCGGACACGCTCTCCTCGTGGGTGTTCCGGGCCTGGCAAAGACGAAGCTGGTGGAAACGCTTGGGACCGTTTTGGGGCTCGACGATCGCCGCATACAGTTCACACCGGACCTTATGCCGTCAGACATTCTTGGTTCCGAAGTCATGGAACAGGACGACAATGGAAAACGGTATTTCCGCTATGTGAAGGGCCCCATATTTGCTCAATTGCTCATGGCGGATGAAATAAATCGCGCTTCACCTAGAACGCAGTCGGCGCTCCTGCAGGCCATGCAGGAATACCATGTCACGATTGCAGGCGAGCGGCACGACTTACCGCAACCTTTTCACGTATTGGCAACGCAGAACCCGCTGGAGCAGGAAGGCACCTATCCGTTGCCCGAGGCGCAGCTCGATCGCTTTTTGATGCAGATCGATATTCTTTATCCCGAGCTCGAAGCCGAACGCCGCGTGCTGATTGAAACGACCGGCACATCCGATGCCAGGGCAGAAAAGACGATTGACGCGGAACGCCTCCGCGATATGCAGCAGCTGATCCGCCGCATGCCAGTACCGGAAGGCGTGGTTGATGCCATCCTCAAACTCGTCCGTTCTGCCCGGCCCGGAGCAGACAACGATATTGCGAAGAAATTCATTTCCTGGGGCCCCGGTCCTCGCGCGAGCCAAGCCTTGATGCTTTGCGCCCGCGCCCGCGCGCTCTACGATGGGCGTCTTGCCCCATCAGTCGACGATGTGAAAGCGCTCGCAGAACCTGTGCTCCAGCACCGGATGGCTTTGACATTCGCCGCGCGTGCCGACGGAATGAACATTCGCGATGTTATCGGCAATCTCACCAAAGTTGCCCTGTGATGGCAGCAATCGGCGCGCAGGTTCAAAGGGCCGAGACAAAAGACTCTCTTGCGCGAGCCCGTCAACGCGCTGCTCTGCTACCTGACCTCCTCGTTGAAGCACGCCGCATTCTCAATACCGTCAATACCGGCTGGCATGGCCGGCGCAAGAGCGGCGTTGGTGAAACGTTCTGGCAGTTCCGACCTTACGCTCAGGGCGAGGCGATTTCGCGTATCGATTGGCGTCGTTCTGCTCGCGACGACCGAACCTATATCCGCGATCAGGAATGGGAAGCGGCCCATACAGTGTGGCTGTGGGCCGATTCTTCCCCTTCCATGCTCTACAAGTCAGAACACGCGCCTGTTTCCAAAGAATCCCGCGCGCTCGTATTAGTGCTGGCTTTGTGCGAGCTTCTGTCGCGCAGTGGTGAGCGCATCGGCTTCCCGGGCGTTACGGATCCTATCTCTGCTCGAAATGGCGCCGAGCGTCTGGCAACGTTGCTCGCCCACACGTCTACTCTGCCGCCGAAGCCTGATTTTAGCAAAGTGCGGCGCTTTTCCGATGTAGTACTTGTCAGCGATTTTCTCGAGCCTGTCGAAGATACTCTGGCTCTTCTTCAGCGTTTGGTTCAGGCAGGCGCCCGCGCACACCTTATAGAGGTCTATGATCCAGCTGAAGAAGATTTCCCCTATAAGCGGCGAACAGAATTTATTGATCCGGAAACAGGTGAATCGCTCACGTTCGGGCGAGCTGAGGACTACGCGGAGGATTATCGGCGCTTATTTTATGCCCGGCGCGAAACAATCAGCAACTTCTGCAGACGTCTCGGCTGGAGCTACACGGCGAACCGTACCGATCGTCTGGCTTCCGATGCACTCGTGTCGGTTCACATGAATATGACTGCGAGCATCGGCTATGAAGGGAACGGCGCATGAATGCACTGCCCTTGGCCTTTGGAGCTCCCGCTATCCTCGCCGGACTAATCGCCCTTCCGATTATCTGGTGGCTGCTACGAGTTACCCCTCCTCGGCCGGTTACGGAAATATTCCCGCCTCTCAAGATTTTGGCGCAGCTTCTGAAGAAGGAAGAGACACCCAATAAAACTCCATGGTGGATGACGCTGCTTCGGCTATTGCTGGCAGCGTCCGTCATATTCGCGGTGTCGGAGCCGGTATGGAATCCGCGTGCCGAAACATTGACCGGCAACGACCCGGTCGCAATCGTTCTCGACAATGGCTGGGCCTCAAATGAGGAGTGGACCGCGCGCAAGGATTCGGCCGAGCGGCTGATTGCCGATGCGGAAAAGTCTGGAGCGCTGATCTACATCCTAGGCACGGCTGAAAAGGTCAATACCGATATCGGCCCGTTCGATGCCAATACTGCACTTGAGCGGGTGCGGGCCATGGCGGTGCGCTCAATTCCCGTTGACCGGCAAGCGGCGTTCGCACGGTTGAAAACGACATTGGCGAACGCTCCCCGCACAAGAATTGCCTACCTGAACGATGGCGTTGATACGCCCCGGGCAGCCGACGCCATCAAGTCGCTCGAGAGTTTAAACGTCGGCTCCATGCTCTGGTACCAGCCTTCGATAACATCATTGGTCGCCCTGCGTCAGACCATCAACAATGCCAACGGGCTGACTGTCCGTGCGGTTCGCGCCAGCGATGACCGAGGTCAGAACGGCATCACGATCGGAGCCTTCGATGAAAAAGGCCGTAGGATCGCTGAAACGGGCCTTGTTTTCGCTGCGGGCGAGACAACAGCGGAAGCCGTTATCAATGCGCCCTATGAATTGCGCAACGACTTCCACACTTTGCGCGTCGACGGCACTGCGCAAGCAGGGGCGACTTATCTCATCGACGAGAACAACAAACGCAGGCGGGTTGCCTTGCTTTCCGGATCAGAGGCGGATCTGTCGCAGCCCCTGCTCTCGCCTCTCTATTATATTTCAAGGGCTTTAGAGCCGTTTGCGGATCTTCTCCGGCCCAGAAGTCCTGAGCTCGTCCGCGCTGTGCCTGAACTTCTTGAACAAAAGCCATCTGTGGTCATTATGGCCGATATCGGCAAGCTTCCTCCAGAGGCAGAGAGAGCCTTGGGCGACTGGGTCAACAAGGGCGGAACGCTGATCCGCTTCGCAGGTCCGCGCCTCGCCGGCAACAGCGACGAGGATCCGCTGCTGCCAGTCACGTTGCGGAAGGGAGAGCGCTCATTGGGCGGCACTCTGTCATGGAAGGAATCGCAACCCGTTGCAGCTTTTCCAGAAAATGGGCCTTTCGCCGGACTTCCCACCCCTCAGGACGTAACGGTAACGCGGCAGGTATTGGCGGAACCATCATCGGATCTTTACGACAAGAGCTGGGCCAATCTTGCCGACGGCACTCCCCTTGTGACCGGAGAGACACGAGAACGCGGTCAGTTGGTTCTATTTCATGTTACGCCTCAGGCAACGTGGTCGAACCTTCCGATTAGCGGAAGCTTTGTCGACATGCTGCACCGCCTCGTTTCCTTGTCGAACGCAACTGGTCCCTTGGCGAATGACAATAGCGCTAGTGGCTCACGGGCTCTGCCTCCCTATCTTACATTGGCCGCGGACGGCTCTTTGACGCCGCCAAAAGGCGACACCAAGCCGTTACTCCTCAAAAGTGGTACAAGTCCTCAAGTGACTTTCGACAATCCTCCTGGTTTTTATGGTGTCGAGGACGCCATGACGGCATTGAACCTCTTCAAGCCAGACGGCGAAATAACGCCGTTGGTTCGGCCTGAGTTGCAGTTTCCCGTAATGACGGCTCGATACGCCGTAGATGAATCCTTGCCACTGCGCGGCCCCCTTCTCGCCCTGGCAGCGCTGTTGCTGGCGCTCGATGCGATCGCAATCCTTTGGTTGGGCGGTCATTTGCGCCGCCGCCGCACCGCTGCAGCGGCCTCACTCGCAGTACTCCTTTTACCGGCCTTTCTTGTCTTTGGACCGTCTCCCGCTTTTGCCCAGCACAATGATGAGAAACCCGGTGATCAATCTATTCTGAACGCGGTAAATGTAACCCACCTCGCCTACGTCATCACTGGTGATGGAGCGGTCGACGATGTCAGCAAGGCGGGCCTGCTTGGCCTTTCGAAGGCCCTATCAGACAGTACGGCGCTTGAACCGGGTGAACCGATCGGAGTCAACCCAGCAACCGATGACCTCGCCTTCTACCCCTTGATCTACTGGCCCGTCGACCCTGCAGCCAGAATGCCCGCGCCGGAGGCGATTGCCAAAATTGATGCTTATATGCAGCAGGGCGGAACTGTTTTGTTCGATACGCGCGACCAGGATGCCGCAGCTGTCAGCTTCGACAATTCCACCACGCCAGCCAATCAAAGGCTGCGCGACATCCTCTCCGGGCTCAATATACCACCGCTTGAGCCCGTTCCCAGCGACCACGTGCTGACCAAATCTTTTTACATCCTGCAAGATTTTCCAGGCCGCTATCGTGGCAGTCCCTTGTGGGTACAGGCATCGCAGCCCGCCGAACCCCGCGCCGACCGACCAGTACGTGCCGGCGATGGTGTCACGCCCATCATGATAACGGGAAATGATTTCGCTGGAGCATGGGCTGCAAACGCCGAGGGTTCGCCTCTTTATCCGACCATCCCCAATGATCCGATGCAACGTGTTTATGCATACCGGGCGGGCATCAATATCGTCATGTATATGCTTACGGGCAACTACAAATCTGACCAGGTACACGTTCCGGACCTCCTGCAGCGGCTGGGAAACTAGAACATGTACCTTTCTCTTGATTTCCAGCCTCTCGTTTCAGATACCCTCCTGGTACTTTTGCTGGTGCCGCTCATTGCGTTGACCTTGGCCGGGATCTATTTCCGCCAGCGCGGCAGCCTGGTCCGACTGTTGGCCGTGGTCGCACTTGGTATGGCACTGTTCAATCCGATTGTCGTGAATGAAGAACGCGAGCCGGTGAAGAGCGTTGTTGCCGTAATAGCTGATCGGAGCCAGAGCCAGGCTATTGGCGATCGCACGGCAGATACTGATGCAGCCCTGAAGGAGGTTCAATCCGAGCTCGGACGCCTGCCACAGTTCGAAGTTCGAACAGTTGAAACTGGACGAGCAACGGAGAACGACGACGCAACCTCGACGCGCCTGTTCCAGGCGTTGAACGGCGCATTGCGCGATGTACCACCCACGCGTATCGGCGGCGCCATAATGATAACCGACGGTCAGGTTCACGACATCCCGGCCAATATTGGCGGTCTCGGATTCAACGCTCCGGTGCATGGATTGATTACCGGAACTCCCAGTGAGATCGACCGGCGCATTCAGTTTATTCGCGCCCCACGATTCGGATTGACGGGTAAACCGCAGCAGATGACATACAAGGTGACTGCAGCAGGCGAGGCCGACGGAGCCCGGGCGCGCGTCGAGGTTCGTGTGAACGGCAATGAGGTAAGCAGTCAGGACGCCATTATAGGGCAAGAGATGCCGCTTGAGGTCACACTGCCGCGCGCCGGGATCAACATTGTCGAGATCGTCGTGGACGCGGTGCCCGATGAACTGACGGTAGTGAACAACCGCGCCGTCGCCATGGTCGATGGTATTCGTGAAAATCTGCGCGTTCTTCTTGTCTCAGGCGAGCCGCATAATGGCGAGCGCACATGGCGCAACCTCCTGAAGTCTGACGCGTCCGTTGACCTCGTACACTTCACGATTTTGCGCCCTCCCGAGAAGCAGGATTCGACCCCGATCAACGAACTTTCGTTGATCGCGTTCCCGACACGGGAGCTGTTCGTCGATAAAATAGAACAATTTGATCTCATCATTTTCGATCGCTACCAGCACCGGGACGTGCTGCCGCTGCTCTATTATGATTATATCAACGACTACGTTCAAAAAGGCGGAGCACTGCTTATCGCCGCCGGTCCCGAATATGCCGGTAATATGTCTATCGCGAATACGCCTCTTTTGTCCGTACTGCCCGCTACCCCTACCGGCAACATCGAAGATAAAGCTTTTTATCCACGCCTGAGCGAATTGGGTAAGCGTCACCCCGTGACGCGCGGCCTCGAAGGCAGCACGCAAGAGCCGCCCCGCTGGAGCCGCTGGTTCCGAGTCATCGATGTCAATCAGCCTGAAGGCACCACGGTCATGG
>WUUC01221377.1_pt1 | contig 13400 bp, 6 predicted proteins | sample 6278441 | NCBI WGS metagenome assembly WUUC01 (sample SAMN13675441, study PRJNA597444) | soil metagenome | isolation source: soil | place: USA: Washington | collected 2017-10
CAACGTCGGCTTGCGCGCGATAGAACGTGCGCAGTTCGTCGTGAGCGCGCTGGCGCACGAGCACGTCTTCGAGCGCGTCCGCCAGTGAGCGCTGCGTGGGGTCGAACGCCAATGCTCGTTGGTAAAGAAATGCAGAACGTTCGAGGTTGTTCTGAACTTGATCGCGAATGTGCGCGGCGCTCACGGACAGACGCACTGCAGTCTCGTCGTTCACACCGATGTCGTCGAGGTACTGCTCGTACACCTCCGCCACGCGCACCTTCTTGTCGACCGCGCGCGACAAGCGGGTGAGTGCTTCCTGGGTGTCCTCATCGGCGGGATCCACTCGGAACAAGCGGGCATAGGTCTCCAATGCCGCGTCGAGATCCTCGAGCTGAACCTCGTGCAGTTGTGCGAGGCGGAGCAGCAGGTCTTTCTTACGAGCGCCGTCGTTCTCTGCCTCCAGCTGCGCTTCGAGCGCACGGCTCAACTGCGCCCAAGACGAGGTCCGCAAATAGATGGGCTCGAGCAGCTCGGCCGCACGCGGGCGAAGCAGCTCATCGTCGAGCATCGCCTCGAGCGCGACGCGCGTCGGCTCGTGCATGATCTGTCGTTCGAGTACGTCCCCAAACAACTCGAGCGCTCGCTCTGGATCGTTCAAATGATCTTGCGAGACCTTGGCCAAGCGATAACGGACCGTGACCGACTCACCGATTTCGGCGTCCAGCTGGCGCTCGTACATCGCGCCTAGGTCGACCCAACGTCCCGCGCGCTCGTACAAGCGCTCTAGACCCTGAAAGACCGAGAGTGAGAGCCCTTCTTCGAGCACCTTCTCGTAGGCTTCGATCGCAGCGCTCACGTCGTCGAGTTTGTCCGCGCAAAGCTCGGCTTGGCGAATCAGCAGCTTGCTGCGCGCGGCGGGCTCCGACGCAAGATCGGTCTTCTTGCGCAGAATGTCGAGCAACGCCCGGTGATCGCCATTGCCTTCGTGCAGCGTTTCGAGCGCATCGAGCGCGCCCTGGTCCTCCGGACGAAGCGCGAGCGCTTTCTCGAAGTACTCGCGCGCCAGGGCGCGGTCGCCGAGTTCATCGCGCGCAATCGTCGCCACGCGCATCACGCTCGCAAACGCGAGCTCCTCGTCCTGGATGTCGGGCAAGATCTCGCGCAGAAGCTCGACGTACGGCGAGAAACGACGTGAGGCGCGCGCTAGTCGATCGAGCTGATCGAGCAGCTCCCCGAGATCGTGCTCGTTCAGGGCGGCACGCACGGCGCGTCCCATCAGCGAAAACGCTCGGCCTGTCTCGTCGAGCCCTTTCTCCGCGATCTCGGCCGCGCGCCGCAGCGCACTCAAGCGCTCGCCCGCCTCTTCACTTTCCGACACCACCTCGAGAGCACGAATCAGACGATCGTGCTCGTTGAGAGCGGCATAATGGGCAACGAGTGCACGCGCGGCATCCACGCGCATGTGTCCGCCGCTCGCAACCATCTCACTCAAGGCGGTAATCGTGGGCTCGTGTCCAGGTTTGTCCTCGAGCACCGAGCGGTACGACTCGAGCGCAGCTTCGAGCGCTCCCGTCTGACGGCGCATCAGCTCGGCAGCCCTGAAGCGCACGTCGGCACGTTCCGCTGGGTTTTCGACGAGCTCGAGCTCGACTTCCAAGGCGTCGAGCAGGTCCTGATGTCGCTCGGTGCGCTCGTACACGCGCTGCAGAGCGGAGAGGGTCTCGCGGTCGTTTCCGAACCGGGTCAGTACCTCGTTGTAGGCGGCGATCGCGCTGTCGTTGTCGTTCAGCTTGTGTTCGTAGATGTCGCCGATGCGGCGCGCCATCACGCGAGCTTCGGCCTCGTCTTCTGCGAGCGCATCGCGCTTCTGCAGGACACCGATCAGCTTCTGCCACTCCCCGCGCTGCTCGTACAAGCGTTCGAGGCCAGCAAGCGCTGGCAAGTCTGCATTGTCGAGCTCGAGTCGCTCGACCCAAGCTGCGATGGCGCTCGGTACGTCCGACAGCTTTTCTTCGTAGAGCTGCGATAGCCGAGCGAGCAACTGCTTCTTGATGTCGAGATCGGGCTCGAACGGGACCTGCTTGCGCAAAGCATCGATGAGCGCCGGAGAATCGTCGCGCATCAAATACAGACGCTCGAGTGCGCGTGCGGCGGACAGCACCACCTCCGCGTCGTCCGGCGCGTGCCCGATCAACCGCTTGTAGGCCGCGATCGCGCGATCCGAGTCGCCGACCAGCACGTCCCAAAGTTCCGCCAACTCGGCCAGCACTTCGCTGCGAACGTCGACGTCTTCGATCTGTTCGAGAGCCGCTTCGAGCACCTTGGCACGCTCGGGCAAGCGCCCCATGACCCGCGCGAGCCGGGAGAGCTCGCGACGAGGCGCCGGATCGCTCGGATCTGCCTCGACTGCGCGCACGTAAGCAGCGAAGGCTTCGGCAGGCTTCTGAAGGTGATCTTCGAACAGCTCGCCGAGGCGCATCAGCACCGAAACGCGTGCACCTGCCTCGCTGAGGCTCTCGAGCTGCACCTCGAGCACGCGCGCGAGCTCGGGACGGGCCCCCTGCTCGGTATAGAGCGGCTCGAGCAAACCAGCGATCCGTTGCCTCTGCGAGGGTTCGCTGATCAGGCGCTCCAGTGCCTCTTGCGCACGCAAGTGCGTGGGCTGCTCCTCGAGCACGCTCGCGTACTGATCGACGGCCAGCGTGGGCTCGCGCAACTTGTGCTCGTACAGTTCGCCGATGCGATACGTGAGTTCGATCGCTTCCTTGCCGTCGCTCCGATTGCGGTCGCCTTCGAGCAGTTCGACGAGGTCACGATGGCGCTCCGCGCGCGTGTACAGGCGCTCGAGTGCGCGCAGCGAGGTCGCGTGCTCCGGCTCGAGTTCGATGACTTCGCGATAGGCACGAATCGCCATATCGACGTCGTCCAGGATCTCTTCGAACAAGAAGCAGACCTGCAGCAAGAGCTCGAGCTTGTGCTCGACATCGGTGGTCTGCGAAATGCGATTGCGGTAGAGCGCTTTGAGATCCTCCCAACGCTCGTTGTTCGTATAGAGTTCGCGCAGCGCGTGATACGCGTCCTCGGCGAGCGGGTCGTTCTGGAGCACGCGCAAGTGGAAAGGCTCGGCCTTCTCTGGTTGACCGAGCACTTCGTCGTAGATCCGCGCGGTGCGCATCGAAAGCTCAGATCGCTCTTCGTCCGAGAGCTCGGCCGCTTCGATCGCCGTCGTAAACGCGACCGATAGCTCCTGCTGCATCGAGGCTTGTGCGGCCATGCGCGTGAGCTGATCCCAAAGCTCGGGACTCGATGGATTGTCGAGAAACGCCGATTCGAGCGTGTTGTAGGCAGCCTTGGGATCGCCACGCATGCCCGCGATCTCCGCGACTCTCAGCTTGAGCGTGCGCTTCTCGAGCTCGTCCTTGCTGACCGCGAGGCGCTGCTCGAGGACGGCCGAGAGCTTTTCGAGTGCCATCGTCCGCTCGTAGACGGGCTCGAGAATATGGCCGATCCGCAGAGCGTGCCGCGGGTTCTTTTGCGCGATTTCCTCGAGCGCGGCGACCGCCCGGGGCTCGGTGGGTTCGAACGCGAGCGCCGACGTGAAGGCTTCGAGCGCGCGGTCGACATCGTCGAGGTGGCGTGAACTGATTTGGCCGAGCCGGATCGTCAGCTCGAGCTTCTGCAACGCGCTCGGCGCGAGTGCGATGCGCTTGTCGAGCACGTCGGCTTGGTCAGCGTACAAGTTGCCCGCCGACAGCAGGCGCTCGAGCGTTGCCAGCGTGACGTCGTGTTCGGGCTGCAGCTCGAAAATGGCCTTGTAGCGAGCGATCGCTTGATCAGGCGCATTGAGCTCGTTCTCTTCGATGCGCGCAAGCTCCGTCAAGAGCTGCACCCGCGCCTCGCGAGCCGTCGTCAACTCGAGCCGGCGAGCAAGCAAGTCCACCAGCTCGCGCGGACGGTGCGTCGTGCGATAGATGCGCTCCAAGAGTAGTGATGCATCACTATCTTCGGGTCGCTCGGCCAGAATGCGTTCGAGCTGACGCGCTGCTTCTTCAGGCTTCTTGAGCTTCTCGGACAGAAGCTGTGCGACCCGGCGCCGCAGCGCGATCGCGACATCTCCGCTTACCGCATCCGCGCGTTCGACCAGCAGCTTTGCGAGTCGATCGTGCGCGTGCGCGAGATCGGCTGCCAGATCGAGCGCCTTGGTCACCCGTGCGTCGTCGGGCGCAAGCTTGTACGCGCGCGCAGCCAACGTGAAGGCACGCTCGCCGTCGCGCATGCGCGTGAGCAAAACTTCGAGCAAGCGCGTCGCAAGACTCAGCCACTCGTCGCTCGATTCTTCGGGCGTCTTGGCCAAGAGCACGTCGAGCAAGAGGGCGACGCGCGGCCATTTCTCCTCTTTCTCGTACAGTGGAAGTAAGGAGCGAGCAGCACGTTCGTTGCCGCCTTCTACGGCCAGCACGCGCTCGTAACTGCGCATGGCGCGAGCTGGCTCGTTGAGCTTTTGCTCGTACAACTCCGCCGCTCGAAAGCTCAGGCGCTTCTTGAGCTCGGGATCACTGGTCCGATCGGCAGCGGTGGCGAGCACGTCGACGAAGCCGTCCAAGTCGGCGGCTTCGACGTACAGCTGCTCCACGGCGTCGAAGTCGCCTGCTGCAAGGTACGCTTCGCGCAGCGTGCGCATGGCACGAGCATTCTTGGGCTCCAGCGCGAGCACACGCTTCCAAGCGTCAGCCGCAAGCGCGGGATCTTGCGTGCGTTCCGCGTGCAAACTACCGATGCGGGACAGCAGCTTGACCTTACCGGGCACGTCTGCGGCGCGCTCGACGCGCTGCTCGAGTGCGAACGCAAGTGCCTCCCAATCTTTGGCTCGTTCGGCGAGTTTCTCGATCGCGTCGAGCGCACGCACGGAGTCCGCGTCCAGCTCGAGCAGGCGCTTGTACAGCGCAATCGCCTCCGCATACTCGTGCAGACGTTCACCGGCAAGCGTTGCGAGTTCGAGCACGAGCGGGCGCTTTTCGTCGTCGCTCGCGGCCAGTTCTTCTTCCTTGGCGAGGACCGCGAAGAGCTGCTTCCACGCGCGCTTTTTTGCGTAAATTTCTTTGAGCTGCGCGAGCGCTGCGCGATTGTCCGGCTCCAGCGCGAGCACCTTCTCGAGTGGTCCCGTCGCCTGGTTGTAGTTCGAGAAGTGCTCGATCCAAAGCTTGGCGATGCGCGTGTACAGCGCGACCTGCTGCTTTGGATCTTCGCTTTGCTCGGCTTCCTTGAGCAGTACCGGGATGAGGTCGTTGTAACGCCCCATCTCCTCGTACGTGCGCGCAAGCTCCGTGAGCGCTTCACGACTGGCGGGATCGATCTGCAGGATCGCGTTGTAAGTGGTCAATACCATCGCTTCGAGCTTCAGCTCGTCGCGGTAGATCTCGACCAATTCGCGCAAAATCGCGAGCTTTTCGTCGCGTGCCTCGGCCGGGAGCGCATCGACCTCGGTGCGCAGCAGCTCGACGAGCGCGTTCCATTTCCCGGAGCGTCGATACAGCTCCTTGAGCGATGACAGCGCTTCGGCGTTGCCCGGTTCGTAGCGAAGGACGACCTTCCAAGCATCGATTGCGCGTTCGAATCCTTGTGGATCGTTTTGCGCGAGCCGAGCTATTTCGAGTGAAAGCTTGAATTTGTCTTCGTCGTTCTGAGCGCGTCGCTGCGCATCGGACAGGGCACCGAGCAGCTTCTGAGTTTCACCGGAGCTGCCGTACAACTCGCGATAGAAGTCGAGCATGACGGGTTGCGACGGATCCGCTTTGCGCACGCGCGCAAAGTAAGGCTCGGCCCGTTCGGGGCGCTTGAGCATGCGCCAGTGCAGCATCGCGATTTGCAACAAGATGCCTTGCTCGGCGTCTGCCTTGAGCTGGCGAGCACGAAGCGCGTCTTCGTACAGCGCGACCAAGTGATCCCACTGCTCGCGCTCCGTGAAGTGGCCAACCAGAAAGCCCAGCGCTTCTTCGTGCGCGGGCAACAATTCGAGAACGCGCTCGTAGCAGGCTGCTGCTTGCTCGCGCTCATTCAGCTTGCCAGCCAGCACCCGTGCGGCGGCCAGGAGCAGGCCGAGCTGGTCATCGCGCCCTGTCGCGCTTTGCGCAGCGCCGAGCAACACCGCGCCAAGGTCCTTCCAACGTTCACGCTCACGCAACGTGATCTCGTACAAGCGCGCCGCACGAGCGCTGGCCGGGTCGGTCTCGAGCGCTTCTTTGAACAGGCGATCGATTTCCTTGTTTTTGCCCTTCTTTTTGTACTGCCAGAGAATCGAAGCCGCCCGCACCAGCAGCGACGTCTTCAAGGTCGCGTCGCTGGCTTGATCCGCTTGTTCGATGAAGTGCTTCGCGAGGTCTTGCCACTTCTCGCTCACGGCACGGAGCTGCTCGAGGGCCTTGCGCACGTCTTCATCGTCGGGCCGCAGCGCGCTCGCTTGCTCGAGAGCGTGTCGGGCTCCCTGATCGTCCATGAGGTCCTCGCGCCGCAAGCGACCGAGTTCTTTGAGCAGCGCCAGACGAAAATCGGAGTCGCTATCGGTCACGCCGAGCTCGAGGTGAATCAGTCGAGCGGCCGCGTAACTCTCCCCACGCACCTCGTGGCCGCGTCGGGCGAACTCCAGCAGGCGGACCGGGTCCTCGCCCCTTCGTTTCGGATCGTCACTGGCGAGCGCAGCAGCGAGCCCTTCGAAAGCATCGTTCGACCACGGGTCGTCTTGAAGGGCCGCCAAGTAGTTCGCAACGGTCAGCTCGGACATCGATCTCCCCAAGTTGCCAGGTCGCGGAATTGACGACATCACGTCGACTGCGTCGAGCGGAGCTCGAAACAAGCCGCGTGTTGCGGGAAAACCGCTGGAATTCAGAAGACTTAAATCGCGTTCGTGACCTGGCCAGCGGGGATGGTAGCTAGGCGGAGAACCTGCATGCAAGCCGGAACGGCCTGAAGCAGTCAGGACACGAGGCAAAGCTCATAGTCGAAGCGATCAGGCAGGCGCCGAACGAGCTTCGAGCCGCGCCGCGACCGCTGAGCGCGGCTGCGCAAGTGCTCAGAACAGCATGATGGAGCCTGCCCAGGTGAGCGCGCCGAGCGTGACGTATCCACTGCCCAAGTGGAGCCCTGCCAGGACCTTGAGCGTGTCGTAGTCGTTGGACCTGTCGAGGCCCGTCAGGCCGGGATTCGCGATGATGGTCCCGAGTACCATCTGCGTCAGCATGCCTGCCAAATGCACCCAACGCAGCAGTTTGTGGGTGCGAAGCGTCCGCGCGTACGCGCTCTTGCCCACCGAAGCATCGTCGGGGTCGGGCATCGTGATGGCGAGGCCCAACGTCGTAAAATAGAAAGCGCCGGCCGAGAAGCCCAAGATCGCGTGCCCCCACGGCTGACCGTAACAAGTCTTCTGCCCGAACCAAGCATCGCCCTCGACGCAGGGGGTCTCCTGCATGTCGGTCGCGAACGGGATCCCGTAGAGATTGCGATACGCCACGGTTCCGGATGCGGTCGCAAGCAGCGTCGTGGCCCAGGTCGCGATGCCTAACGTGCGGTGGATCTTGGCCAGCTTTGCCCGCTTACGCACAGCCGCCGTGTATTCGGCTTGAGATGGCGGTGTGGCAGCGGCGCTGCTGGCTTGCGCGGCGGCCAACACGGGAGCGCTCGACGCTACTTCCGCTGCGACGGACATGCCCGACGCGGGGAACGCAGCGATTTGAGGCGGTGCAAGCGCAAAACCAAAGATGGGCGTGGCCAACAAGAGCGCAGTGATGGGTCCCATGCCTGTTTGTTTTCCTCGTCAATGAGTGCGTAAGGCCGAGTCGCGCATGCAACGGCGCACCCGTGTGGTGCTCGGCCCCAGAAGTCGTGCAACGATCAGCCCCGCAACGATCGCACACCTGCGCGGTGAACCTTACCAGAAAGCTCATGTCCAACGACAGCGGCAGCGACTTTGCCGGCTTCCCAGAGCTTATCGAGATCGATGCCTGTTCCGACCCCCATGCGATGAAGCATGTAGACGAGATCTTCCGTGGCCAAGTTTCCGGCAGCGCCGGGCGCGTAGGGACACCCCCCCAGACCGCCCACGGAAGCATCGAACGTGCGCACTCCCATCTCCAACCCGATCAGCACGTTGGCCAGCGCCGTGCCTCGTGTATCGTGCATGTGCATCGCGACCTGCTCCTTGGGCAGTTCCTCAAAGAACAAGGAAAGGATCTCCTCCGTCTGCTTCGGTGTACCTACGCCGATCGTATCGCCGAGCGAAACCTCGTAGCAGCCCATCTCGAGTAGCTGCTTCGCGATACGCAGGCCGGCACGGGGCTCGATATCTCCCTCGTACGGACATCCCCACAACGTCGACACGTAGCCGCGCACGCGCATGCCGTGTTCGACCGCTGGGGCGATCACGTCACGAAAGCGGGCCAAGGTGTTGGCGACGGTGTCATTGACGTTGCGCTTATTGTGCGTCTCGCTCGCACTGATGAAGACCGCGAGCTCCTTGATCCCGCTGGCTTTGGCACGACCGAAGCCCTGCGCATTCGGGCAGAGGGCGCTGTAACGGACGTCTTTCACCTGCGGCAATAAGCCGAGCACCTCCTCTGCATCCGCGAGCTGCGGAATCCAACGCGGCGAAACGAAGCTAGTCGCCTCGATACGCTTCACCCCCGCGTTGACGAGCGCCTCGATCAGCCGGGCTTTGCGCGTCGTCGGGACGGTGACCGATTCGTTTTGAAGCCCATCTCGAGGAGAGACTTCGTAGACAGAGACGTGGTCGGGCAGCTTCGCAAACAAGGACATGGTGTGCATCCTATCGGGGGTCGTCGCTTGCGCCAGCCCACCTTTTGCCCGACGATGACAAGTGAAACATCCCCGATCCGAATTCCTCAACTTGGAACGGTCGAGCGAGAGGCGATGCGATGAAGAATGTGCTGGTCACGGGCGGAGCAGGCTTTTTGGGGAGCGCGATCGTTCGGGAGCTCAGTGAGCGTGGGCTCGCCATCCGAGTGATGGCTTTGCCAAACGAGCCCATGGACAACCTCGAAGGCCTCCGCAACGTGGAGGTCCTGCGCGGCAACGTGCTGTCGCCCGATGACGCGCTCAAGTCCGTAAATGGCGCAGACACACTGTTTCACTGCGCAGCGATCTACAAGGACTACATGGCCGACCCTACGCCCATGTACCAGGTCAACATGCGCGGCACCTTCAACATGCTGGAAGCAGCGCGTCGGGCCGGCGTAGAGAAGACCATCTATACGGCGAGCGTCGTGGCTCTCGGCCGCCCGGAGCCTGGCGAACTTGCCGATGAGACGACTGCCTACGAGGCCTGGGATCTCAACTTTCACTACAGCCGGTCCAAGCATCTCAGCATGCAAACCGCCCTCGACTTCGCGCGTTGGGGCCTCGACGTTCGCGTGGTTTGTCCGGCCGTCGTGTTCGGGCCGGGCGACATCGCTCCCACTCCGTCGGGCAAGATCATTCTCAACGTGTGCAACGGCAAAGCGCCGGCCTACACGAGCGGGGGCTTCACTTACGTCGACGTTCGCGATGCAGCACACGTGCACGTGCTGGCCGCCGAAAAGGGCAAGGCCGGCAACGTGTACATCGCGAGCGGGCACAACATGGACAACGAAGCATTCGTGAAAACGGTCATGAAAGTGTACGCCCGAGCATTGCCCGTGCCTCGCAGACTGCCCGGATTGCTCGCTCAAGCCGCCGTCCTAGGCCTGAACTTCGCGGCGATCAAACAAGGTCGAGAGCCCGAGATGACCCGCGAGTACCTCGCCTACAGCATGAAGCCTGGGTATTTCAGCAATGCCAAGGCCACGGTGGAGCTCGGCGCGACGTTTCGACCGATCGAAGAAACGATCGCGGATTCAATCGGATACTTCCGCAAGCGCGGGGCCATCGCCGCCTGAATCCACGTACGGAAGCTGAAACCCTAGCGACGGGCGGTCATGGCTAAAACCCTGTTCGAGAAAGTCTGGGACGCGCACGCGCTACGAACGCTTCCCGACGGGCGCACGCAGTTGTTCATCGGCTTGCACCTGATTCACGAGGTCACCACCCCACAAGCGTTTGGCATGCTGCGCGATTTGGGGCTGTCCGTCGCGCACCCCGAACGCACCTTTGCGACGGTCGATCACATCATCCCCACGGAATCGCGGCTTCGCCCCTTCAAGGACGACCTGGCGGAGCGCATGACGGTCGCACTCAGTGAGAGCTGCAAGACGTTCGGAATCCGCTATTTCGCGGAAGGCAGCGGCCGTCAGGGCATCGTGCACGTGGTCGGCCCCGAGCTCGGTCTGACTCAGCCAGGCATGACCATCTGCTGCGGTGATTCTCATACTTCCACGCACGGAGCGCTCGGCGCCGTCGCGTTCGGCATCGGCACCAGCCAAGTTCGTGACGTGCTCGCGACGCAAACGTTGGCGATGGCAAAACTCGCGGTTCGCCGCATCGAAGTTCACGGCCGGCTCGGCCCAGGCGTCTACGCAAAAGACCTGATTCTGCACGTGATCCGAAAGCTCGGCGTAAACGGAGGCGCCGGCTTTGCCTACGAGTACGGAGGGAGCACCGTCTCGGCCATGTCGATGGAGGAGCGTATGACGCTCTGCAACATGTCGATCGAAGGCGGCGCGCGCGTTGGCTACGTCAATCCGGACGAGACCACGTACAGCTACTTGCGGGGACGCCCGTTCGCTCCTAGCGAAGCCGCCTGGTCGCGTGCGCGTACGTACTTCGAAGCCATGAAGTCCGACGCCGATGCCCACTACGAGGACGTCGTGAAGCTCGACGCACGCGAGATCGCGCCGAGCCTCGCCTGGGGAGTGAACCCGGGCCAGGTCGTGGCAATCGACGAGTTTTTGCCGGAAGCTAACGAGCTCCCGCAAGCCGAGCAAGCCAGCGTGAACGACGCCCTCGCCTATATGAAACTGAGGGGCGGTCAGCCGATCAAAGGCCAGCGCATCGATGTGGCGTTCATCGGCAGCTGCACCAACGGTCGGCTTTCGGATCTGCGCGAAGTCGCACGGCACGTGCGCGGCAAGCGGGTCGCAGCCCACGTCAAGGCACTGATTGTCCCCGGCTCCGAACTCGTGCAGAAGCAGGCGGAAGCCGAAGGGCTCGCGGACACGTTCAGAGCGGCTGGCTTTGAATGGCGCAACGCGGGCTGCTCGATGTGCCTGGGCATGAATCCTGACAAGCTAACGGGCGATCAGCTGTGCGCATCATCTTCCAATCGCAACTTCAAAGGACGCATGGGCAGTCCGACCGGCCGCACGCTATTGATGAGCCCGGTGATGGTTGCGGCAGCGGCCGTGACGGGTGAAGTCGCGGACGCTCGCGACGTGTTTGAAATTGCGGAGTAAGCCATGGCACTCGAGCAGATCAAGGAAGTCCGCGGCACCGGCGTTTACGTGGCCGGGGACGACATCGATACGGATCAGATCATCCCTGCTCGCTTTCTGCTGTGTGTGACGTTCGACGCACTCGGTGGCCAGCTGTTCTACGATGCACGCTTCGAACAGGATGGACGCGAGAAGGCCCACCCGCTCAACGACCCGCGCTTCCGAGGCGCCAAGGTGATGCTGAGCGGCAAGAACTTTGGCTGTGGCAGCTCACGCGAACACGCGCCTCAATCGCTGCACAAAGCTGGTTTTCGAGTGATCATCGCCGAGAGTTTCGCCGAAATCTTCTTTGGCAACAGCATCACTTTGGGCATGCCGTGTGTAAGCCTGAAGCGCGAGGAGATCGCGGAGATTGGCAAAGCGATCGAAGCCGACCCGAGCTCTGAAATCGTGGTCGACGTTGCCGATGGTAAGGTGCGCGTGGCGGGTCGACAGTACCTGGGCGAGCTCAAACCGAGCGCGCGCGACGCCCTGGTGAGAGGCGAGTGGGATCCGATAGCTCAGCTGCTCGACGGCGCTTCTCAGGTGGACGCGGTCGTCGCAAAGTTGCCTTACTTGCACTGGTAACCCGTGTCGCGGGCGCTGGCGCACGCGTCGCCAGTCACTGCGCGGTATCCTTTGGCCATGGACGCGCGTACATGCCGCACCTGATTTCTCGTAAGAAACTGATCTATCCCGTGCGCGAGCCCTTTGCTGCTTATCTCGCTCGCCACGATCGCACGAGCGCGCTGCCCATTCGCTACGAGGATCTGTTGCGCTACGGGCAATCGATCCCGCTCTACGACAAGGCGGGGCGCGACACGCTTTGGGTCAGCGTTCTGTACTCGGCGCAAGATCAAGACGAGGTACGCAACGGATTGATGTGGATCTATGCGGCCATGAAGGCGGGCGGCGACCTCGAAGCGCTCGATCACTTGATCGTGGATCGCGTCGACCTGTGCACGTACGGCAATACTCAGCCTTTTCGCATCCGGATCGTCAATACGCTCAACGACAACTTCGATTACTTCTACGTGAAGAGAGCCGACGCGTCGCGCCTGTACGGCCTCGAGCTCGAACACATGCTCTCTCCCAACGTGCTCAGCTTTCTCTACGATGGCGACACGCTGGTCGAGGAACACATCTCGGGCATTCCCGGCAACATGTTCATCAAGAGCTACTTGAGCGACCGCCATCTCGACGAAGTGCGCCTCTCGAAGGAGTTCGTGAAGTTCAACGAACGCTGCTTCATGCGTCTGCTCGGCGACATGCACTCGGCAAACTTCGTCATCGACATCACGCCCGATTTCGAGGAAACCAGCTATCGCATTCGCGCCATCGACTTCGATCAGCAGAGCTATGAAGGCAAGCGCCAGGTGTACTTGCCGCAGTACTTCAAGCAAAATAACCCGCTGATCTTTCTAGGCATCAAAAGCATGTCGCGCGCCACCGTGCGCCAGTATCAGCTCGAAGAGCGCTCGCTCATCCGCAGGCGCATCAAATCGTCGAGCGGTCGGCTGGAAGACTTGCTGGCGGTGATGGCCCGCGATGAGCTCGCGCCTGCGTCTCACGTCAAAAGTCTTGCGGAGGACTTGTCGGATCATTACGGGCGGCAGCAGTTCAAACGCTGCACAACGATGGGCGAGCTCGTGATGGAGCACCTCGCCAGCTTGGAGCGACCCCATGCCGGACTTTGACTATGACCGTCAGACACGGTGACAACCCTACGCTCGCACTCGTCATGGTGGGGTTGCCTGCACGAGGCAAGACCTACGTAGCCCGTAAGGTGCTTCGGTACCTGAACTGGCTCGGCCATCAAACGCGCTTGTTCAACGTCGGCAACTATCGACGCGAGCACATCGGAAGCCTGCGCCGGCACGACTTCTTCGACCCACAAAACCAAGAAGGCGCGCGCCTGCGCACGCAGATGGCGCTGATGGCACTCGACGACATGCTGCACTGGTTCTCGACCGGCGGCGAAGTGGGCATCTACGACGCCACCAACACCACCAAAGAACGTCGCAA
>WUUC01016698.1_pt1 | contig 13398 bp, 7 predicted proteins | sample 6278441 | NCBI WGS metagenome assembly WUUC01 (sample SAMN13675441, study PRJNA597444) | soil metagenome | isolation source: soil | place: USA: Washington | collected 2017-10
ACTCCGGAAAACGTTCCTGATTGAGCCGGGGTCATCCATCCGTTGTGATAGGTGTTGTAATCTCCAGGGGTGATATAGTGACGACGCCTTACCTGATTGGCGGAAGATGCCTGCGTAGGATTGAACGCGCCGACACCCGTTTGCTCATTAATCCACGTTTCTTGGTAGCCGTCTTTCGACCAGTTGGACTCCTCCCGCTCGACAAGTCCGGCCATACGATAGTCGCCCCATTTACCTAAATCGATCTCCTGAGACACCGACCCGCGGTAGTTGGCCAGATCTTCTGCGCGGATATAACGCACCCAAAGACCATCGAAATACAATTGGCCAGCGTGGGGATTGGGCGTCACGCCATCTCGGAGAAATTGGTTTGGATCGCCCTTTAAATTGCCGTTTTGTCGAGCTTGCCACGAATCAAAAGTGTAATCCTGATAGTTGTAAGCAAATTGAATATAGGTTTTTTCGAATAAGCGATGATCGAGGAAGGCAGACAATGCTTGAAATCCGGTGTGTTGCGTTGTGCCGGGTCCACCAATGTTGATGGTGAAATTTTCAGGATCGGCAATAGCAGGATCCGTGATTTGGTTGTTGTAACCTTGGGTCACGCCCTGTCCCCGAGTATCCAGGAAAGTGAAAACACCAGGGCTTTCCTCCACGGGAATAATGGCGTTGGCTCGAGCTGCGTTGGTGACCTCATTTTGTGTAATGCCGAGGGCGTTGTTAGTCGCCGTGACATTTAAAACGGGTTTTCCTGCCTCAATCCATCTCATGACATTGTCGCCGACCATGGCGAATTGGGTGCGGACCTCCCTCGATTGGCCTGTCTCATATTCTATTCGAACGCTGGTCTTGGGCGTGAAGGTATACTTCATCGCCAAGTGCGCACGTTCTTCGCGACGAAAAACATGGTGCTGATAAGCTTGAGAGTTAGTATGAACAGCGTTGAAGCGGACGCCAAATTTTTTGTTGTGAGACGCTTGATTGATGTCGAGCGACGCGCTTCGAAGATCGTAGCTACCGTAGACTAATTTCGCTCCGCGAATGCTGCGGTTCGTATTAGCCTGCTTAGTTGAGGCGCTGATCATACCACCGGCCGAAGCGATACCGAAGAGAATAGAGTTCGGCCCGCGAGCCTCCTCGATGCGTTCGACGTTGTAAGTGGATGTCGGCACTTTCCATCGGAAATAATTCCTTCCAACCGTGGCTACTTGCCCGCGGATACGGTAGGAGTTGAAGAACTCGTAGGTTGCATTTTCGTTGCTAGTTTGGCTGTCGTCCAATTCAATGTTGGTTGCGTAAGCGATCGCTTCATCGAGATTCAGCGCGCCAAGGTCGGCTAGAAGTTCTGCCGTGAGTACTGAGACTGAGGCCGCGGTGTCCCGCAGCGAAGTAGACATACGACTACCTGCGAGGGTTCTTGAGGCCTGATAGCCGGAGTCATCTCCGGCGTTTACGACGAATGGGTTTAATTCAATTAAGTCTTCATCGAGCGCAGGGGGAGGAGTTGTGGGTGTAACAGCTGTCTGAGCTGAGGCGACTTGAGCTGCGACTAGCGCGATCAAAATGCCTAGCGAAACGTACAGGGGCTTTCTTTGTTTGTAGGGGATCATGGGGTTATGGTTAGGGAAAATTAGAGTGGGAATGCGTAAAGCTAGAATCTAATTTTGACGGCGACGACACCGACATAACACATGTACATATAAGAAGTGTTAGTTCCTCTTGTCCTAGGGCTCCAACGGGTCATGGCTTGAGTTTTTCAGGGGGAAAGCCGCAGGTATGTCGGACGTCCAAAAACAAAAGTTAGATGAACGGGGTCATTATATTGATTTCTTCGAAAACTTCGACTGCACCTATCTACTTAGAACATCCGCATTGGCATTTAGCCCAGTTGAATATAGCATCATACCATATCACTGACTTGAAGATAGTCCAGGGGGTGAAAGAAACGCCAATTGTTAACGTGCGTTGTGTTGCAAGGGTATCGTATTCTTAGGATTTAATACTATAGAAGGTGTCTTTCCCATGGATTAAACTAGCCTAGTCTTGCAGTATCCTGACCTTGTGGAATTGCCCGTAGAGTGGATGAAGCCACCTTCTGCGTCGTATCCCTCGGAGTGTTTCCACCCATGTTTAACGGCGTATCACTGGAATTCGTCGCCTCAGTCACCGATTATGTATGATGTCCCAGAGATAACCTTAGAAAGTCGCTCGATTTTGCCGAGGATGGAATCGGCCGTGGCTTTCCACGCGAACGGATGGGGATGCAGGTTGTAGTGGTCGAAGTCGTCGATCCGCTGGATGAGTTGTCGGACGGTGGCGAAGGAGCCGCGCCGGATCGATTGCTGGGTGATCCGACCAAACCAACGCCCCACTTGATTGAGCCACAAGGCGGAGGTCGGGGTGAGGTGCACGTGGCAACGGGGCCTTTTGGCCAGCCAGGCGCGAACCTTCGGGTGCTTGTGGGTCGCGTAGTTGTCGATGATCAGATGCAGTTGGAGCGGCGGCGGCACACTGTGGTCCAGGTGCGCAAAACGAGAGGAACCCTTGATGACGCTGGCGCGGTTTGCACTGCGTGATGACCTACCGGTGCCGACTTCACGCGAGGCAAACAAAGGCCATCATGGACAAGGGCTACGACATCGACGCTCTCCGCGCTTATCTGAACCAACTCGGAGGCATCGCCGTCATAGCTGCGAACGCGAGCCGATTAATAAAACCTGCTTTTGACCAGCATCTGTACCGCGAACGCCGCCGCATCAAAAAACTCTTCTCCAAAATCAAACATTACCGCCGCATCTACGCCCGCTACTCCTCCTTTTCCTCCATGCTCTCCCTCGCCTGCATCCTCATCTGGCTACAAGTTTAATCAGACACTCCTCAGGGCTTATTCCCAAAAAGTCGGTACGAGTGACAGAAGCAACGCGCGATCTTGTGCGCTCCGCTCTTACCGCTGCGAGTGCGTGACTTCGCAGATCGACCGCATCGGCGGGAGTCAACGCCTCGGGATGATAATCGTTGGGAACGCTATCGGTTTCGAAGAGCTGCAGATACCAAACGCAGGCGGCCAAGTATCGGCCGGCGGCGTTGCAATGGGTTGCATCTAACGACAATTCAGGGAGTCCGGTGTCGCGGTTTTTAGTCCACTTCCAGCCAACATTTAAACTCGTGCTCTGCGCTGGCAGCTGATCAGGGGGCGGGTTTTTGAAGTCGAAAGACGGGTCGGAAACATAGGACCATCGCGAGGTCTGACGGGCCAAATGCATTGAGTCGCCCACCGGAAGCAATCTGAAGCCCCTGCTATCGGCAAAATCCCTGTAAGTGCGACTGATATCCGCGTACATTCGTGCGGGAGTGAAACCTTGATCGTTTCGAAATATCGAGTGATCTTCGCGATAAGCCCACGTTTCGTGCACAACAATTTCGGCGTTCGGAGAATAGTCGCGGATTGCCCGGATCAATTTTCCCGCGAAAGGCTCAAAGGTCTCTGGTTTGAAGCTCAGTCGGCTCCATTGTTGGATAGTCACAACGTCCCAGGCTTCGGCCGAGATAGCTTCGACGAGCGTGACATCGCCCTTTTCGCCGGACTTCGGATGGATGAAATTCTTATAGGCACGAGCTTCCGGATTTCCTTCTTCCGCATACTTGAGATTCTGCGCGTGCCGTTCCAGCGAACATCCGCCAATGCTGGCACGGCCAATAACGAGCGTTTTGCCACCAGCTTTAGCTAAAGCCGGCAAAACCGCGATGGCGTCATCGGAGAAACTGTTGCCAATGGTAAGAAGCTTGAGTGAATCGCGTTCCGCCGCCTCAACTTTTGAGGCCAGAGCGACAAGCGCAACCACCAGGAGGGCGCGCAAAACTTTTGGATATCGGTGAGCAGGTTCCATTCGGGCTGAGGGGCTGTGCTGTCACTGAAGTGAACACTGCTCGGGCTGCAACTGCGGGCTTAGTTAATCAGGTAAGGTAAGGATGTCCAAGCAGCGCTATCTCTTGCCGTCCCCTTCACCTCGGCGATCGGTGATGTGTCGGCGAAGAGTCTTCGCCGCATGCCAGGGTAATGCAGTGATACTGAGCTACTGCAAAAGAAACCAGCGCCGATAGAGTGGGCACCAATTAAGGAGACGGAACACTCAAGCGAGGATTGTGCAAAAACAGGATCGTTTAATCCATTCAAGATGCTGAAGATCAGGATAGCATATGTATAGATCCTGGTGCTTTTTGCCGAGACGCCTTGGTCCTTTCCCCGAGTACCACCTATGCGGCGTTCAGCCAATTCGTTCCCCGACACAAGCGAAGTGGCCGTATCGCATATGTCTATCCACTAAGGCTTGCTAGTGTGCCACCGTTGTAGTGAAAAGCAGACACTAGTTAGGTTCTAACTATAAATGCTGGATGCGCTTCCGTCAGCACTTAATAATCGCCGATGCAACTTGCCGATCCATCCCCGCACTCCGCCCAAGGCGGCCCAGCTGCAATATCAAAGCTACGTCGCATCGCAGCTGCTGTGCCGATTTTTCTTTTCTGCGGCCTGGGAGCATTGCTAGGTGCCGCTGATATTTCATTCGTTGCCCCGGACGACGGCGGCACTCCACGTGATCCAGCACGAATCAAAGTCGCCGGACCGACTGAGTTTCATGTTAAAGCCTCCTTTGAAGAAGGCGGGGATAGTCTTTTGCGGCACGCCGTTTCTCGTGTAGATCTCCTTTGCGAAAACAAAGGCGATTCACCGATTGAGGTGACGGTCCATCTCGATCTTTCGGGCGACGGAAAGCGGACCGATTACAATACCAAGCCGCAGGGAGGCATGCCTCTCCGCGATTTTGCTTTCATCCAACAACCCGGCAAAGCCTGGAGCCAAATAAACGGTTCGACCAAAGAATGGGTGGCGAGCGTGAAATTCCAAGCCCTGCCCGGATCAACCAAGTTTGGACTGAGTCCATGGTATACCTATGCCGATCTAGAACATTTCATCGGTAGTCTGCCCGACGACAATCCGAATCTAAAAAAAAGTCTTCTCGGGAAATCTGACCAAGGGCGAAATTACTGGGAGCTCGTCATAACCGATCCGCAAACAACCAGCGCAAAAAAAACCATCTACTGGCACGCAAGGGAGCATGCTTACGAAACCTTCTCCTCGTTCTCGATGGAAGGATTGGTCCCCTATCTACTATCCGATGAGGCCGCGGATTTCAGACGCCGTTATATTTTCGTGCTCCATCCCATGGTTAACGTGGATGGCGTTGGGCAGGGGTTCGAATATCGCGGCGGTCACGATTTTCCTGACCTACGCGGGACCGTAACTGGACGGATCATCTTCGACACCATCGACCGACTTAAACCCGACTACAAGGTATCGTGGCACAACTGGGTGGCACCTCGGGATCGGAACGATGTGTCTTTCTCCGATGTAGTCGATGGCCGACCCAGTGCGCGTGCGTGGTATATTTTCACGCAAAAATTTCCGTCGTTGCGACGCTTCGAACACCGCTGGCGTCCGGAGACAGAACCTCTGGCTCATAATTGGGCCGCGAAGCCCCAAAATCTGGGCAATTCGCATCAGTACGCGATGATGACATGGGGAACGAAACTCTGGGGCTGGGAAATGCCTTGGTGGAATTGCACGGTGGACGATGCACGACGGTTAGGGCCTGAATTTGCTCGGGCCTTCCTCGCAACGATCGAGGAACTTGCCGCGGGAGTCAGCCTCCCCGCTCCTAACACCCAAGTGGTCTCTGTGCCGCGCTGGTCCATGCACGAATTTTCGGCATCAGGGAAATCACACGGCCAGAATCCATTCATCGACTCGGTTCTAGTGGGTGACTTCACCTCACCGTCCGGAAAACAAATCAGTATCGATGGCTTTTACGACGGCGACGATGTCTGGCGATTGAGATTCGCTCCCGACGAGGAAGGCGAATGGACCTACCGACTTCATGGTGAAGGGGTTGAAATCTATCAGACCGGCACCCTCCTCTGCACTAAGCCGACCACGCGGGGATTTATAGGCCTACACCCGGGGAATTCCTATGCCTTTGCCTTTTCCGACACCACAGCGTTTCTGCCTATGGGTGACACGAGTTATGGTTTATTCGATGACAGTCCGATCACTCCAGCGTTGCGGACAGAGTACATTAAAACACGCCGGGGGCAGCGTTTCAATTTTGTTCGAATGATGGTCGGCCACAGTGAAGTGCGGGCCGCCTCCGATCCGTCCTATTGGGCGTGGGGAGGCACCGCACAAAATCCTGATCTCGACCGGTTCAATCCCGCATTCTTTCGCGCTTTCGATGCGCTAATGAACCAACTCCGGGCCGCTGGCATGAACGTGGAAATGATTTTGCTAAATCTCTACCGCAAACCCTTCAACGATCCCTCGGTCTGGACGTCCGCGCGAGAACGCCAGTGGTTGCGTTACCTGATCGCCCGCTATGCGGCTTTCGACAATATTTTCCTTTGGACCATCGCGAACGAATACGAGACCCATCCTGACAACAAGTACCGCCTAGACTATCCTGCTGATGTGGATTGGGCGAAGGCGACCGCGCGTTTCATCAAGGCCAACGATCCCCGCAAACACCTCGTTACGGTTCATCCCGTGATTTCCGCAAGCCGCCGAGGCTCAAGTCCGCGCTCCCCTTTCGACCATCCTTGGCGCATCGGGGAATTCTTCGGCGATGAAGAGGCATTCGATGTTTTATCCCACCAGACCGGCCAGCACGGCGAAGGAACCACGTGGGATGAAAAACTCCTCTGCTGGGCCGGCGACTCTGCCACCCTCGTCGACAGCATTCGTGCCGACCGCCGTTTCAACAAACCTGTGCTGAATTCCGAAAACGGATACGAATATCTGCGCGGGGATCCGACGATGAAAAAACAGGTTCACCATACCGATAAAGTGAGGCGCAGCTCCTGGCGAATCGTGTGTGCCGGCGGATCCTTCGCGGCCGGTTTCAACGGCACCATCGGACACAGTGACGTTTGGAACCGCATCGACTCTCCTAATCGGTACACATTCCGAGTTGAAGATGAAGGCGCCGCCCATCAGCTCGCCATCCTGCATGACTTTTTCGCCGCATTGCCGTTCTGGCGATTAGAACCGTTCACAGCGATCACGGGCGATGCCGTTGCCGCTGCGATCCCCGGGCAGCTTTACGTACTCTACTTTCCTCATGGCGGCACCGTCTCCTGCGAATTGCCGGCCCCCTCCACTTCCTATCGCGCTTCATGGCTGAATCCTCGCACCGGGGCCGTGGGCGAGACCTTCTCTCTTAAGGGCGGACAAAAACACGACGTAGCGGCGCCGGGCAGTGATGATTGGACGCTCAAAATCGAAGCGGTGGCGCCCGAACAAGCACCGCCACCGAAGCCGCCGTTTCACCTTTTTCTTCTGATCGGCCAGTCAAACATGGCCGGTCGGGGCATCGTCGAGGAGCAGGATAAGATCCCCCATCCTCGGGTGGTGACCTTCTCGAAGGCGAACAAGTGGGTTCCGGCTGTAGACCCGTTGCATTTCGACAAGGCCAAGGCTGGTGTTGGACTTGGTTCGAGGTTTGGACGAGTGGTCGCAGATGCATACCCTGAGGTGACTGTGGGACTAGTCCCCTGCGCCGTTGGCAACACCGCACTAGCGACGTGGGAAAAAGGCGGCGCCAACTATCGTCAGGCACTCGCCCGCGTTCGGGCTGCGATGAAGGATGGCGAACTCAAAGGAATATTATGGCACCAAGGTGAAGCCGATAGCGGAAACCAAAATTATAGCGTGAGGCTCGCCAAAATGATTGCCGATCTCCGTGAAGACCTGGGCGTCGGCCCGGTCTATTTCGTGGCAGGCAAACTTTGCGAATTCGATGCGCCAGCCCGTGCGAGGCACAAGACGGTTAACTCGCAGCTCGATGAATTGCCCCAACGTGCGCCAAACGTGGCGGTCGTTGAATCAGCCGGGTTGGCCGATAATGGCGACGGCACTCATTTCAATTCAGCTTCATTACGTGAGTTTGGTCGTCGCTATGCATCGGCTTGGCTCACTCTGGCACGCAAAACCACGCCGGAAAATTCCGGGACGCTACTAAACCCCACGCATTGATTCTCCCCATGGGATTACGATATCCGTTTGGCCTACTTGGCCTCCTCGCAGTCCTTTTTTTTTCGGTGGTCCTTTGCAGGGCCGCGGCCATTCCTGGGGCGAAAGCGAACCTCACGGCGCCTACGCTCACGCGAACAGCATCGACCGTCGTCCTCCTGTGGGACCGCTTCAGCGATAAAGATAATGAATACCAGATACTGCGTGATGACACGGTGATTGGCAGAACCAAAACCTTGTCGTTCACCGTCACGCAGCTGGAGGCAGGAGAACGTGGTCGTTTTAGGGTGCGCGCCGTAAACGCGCGCGGACAGCCTGTGTCGGAGAGCGAGCAGATCGAAACCCAGTCCCTTCCCTTGGGACCTGTATTGAATGTCCGCGATCTGGGCGCGCGCGGCGACGGTCAAACTCAAGATACGGCGGCGATTCAAGCGAGCATCCAGGCCTGCCCTCCCGGAGGCACGGTTGTCATTCCACCGGGAGAGTATGTAGTCAGCCAGATCCGGCTGAAGAGCGATTTGACTTTGGATATCAAGCGAGGTGCGACGCTGCGCTTTCTCGGCCGTGGCGAAAGCGAGTATCCTACGGAATCGTTGGAGGTCTCAGGCCCGGACGGAGACGTTCCCCTCAGGTGCGGTGCGCTGATCATGGGCGTGCGCACCAATAACGTGACTATTACAGGCGGTGGCACGATTTTGGGGAACGGTGCCACCTGGTGGCCGCATCCAACGTCCTATCGCCCGAAAGCTATCCAGATTGTCGCGGCGCGTAATGTATTTATTCAAGGGATCACCGTCGAAGATCCGCCCTTCTGGAACACGCACCTTGTCTATATCGACGATCTCGCCGTTTCCAACGTGACGTTTCTCAAACGTTCGACGGTCAAAGGCTCGAACGGCGATGGGCTGGATCCGGATTCCTGCCGGAATGTCCTCATCGTTGGCTGCGCCTTCGGCAATCAGGACGACTCGATCGCAATCAAATCCGGCAGCGCGGCAAAAGGTACTCGAAAGCGGCAGCGCTCCTGCGAGAACATCGTCGTGCGCGACTGTCGCTTCGACGGTCGACTCGCGCCCGGATCGCATCCCCTCGGCTTTGCAATCGGAAGCGGCTCTTCCGGTGGAGTGCGAAATGTTCGGGTGCACGATTGCGAATTCGTAGATGTGGCGTCTCTCGCGAATTTAAAAAGCAATCACGAGAATTACTACGGAGTGTATGAGGACATCCGCATCGAGAATTGCACATATACAAACACGCTATTCCCCGACGAGCCGTGGAACCGAGCACCCATCAGCCTCGACCTCTTCTACTATGACCGATCCGGCGGACCCGATGCCAAACGGGAACTCACCCCGGCAACCCCTATTTTCCGCAACATTCATTTCAGGAATATCACGATCGATAATGTTCTGGGACGAGCCATCTTCATCACCGGCTTTTCGGAGCGCCCAATCGAGAATGTTTCATTTACCGACGTGACGGCGAAAACGAAAAACGGATTTTACGCTGCCAATATTGACCAGTTGAGCCTTACACGCGTGACCATCACTGCCGCGGAAGGGGATTCCTTCCAATGGGGCAAAAACGTGACGAATCGCCGCGGTGGCCCGGAATATGCCGCCCCTTAGCGAGAATCTATCCCTATTCCCCAAGGGCGAACGTCCCTTCGGGTTCGGCGATGTGTGTACTTCAGGCACGAATCTGATCACCCACGTCGCCATCGCTGCAAGAGTCCACCTCAATTACCTTATGCGCCTCGACCCTTTAGCCCGCCAACTTTCCGCCATACTGTGTTTTTTCGTCGCAAGCTCACTTTGCGGCGCCTCGGCCGGCCGAACAATAATCTCATTGGACGGGCGCTGGCAAATTGCGGCAGGGGATGCGCAACCCACTGAGTTTGCCAGTACGGTCGCCGTGCCTGGAATCGCGTCGATGGCCGAGCCGGCGCTCAGCGGGGAATGGCACGGCGACCTGAATCCCGCCCACTTTAAGTCGCCCGCCTCGGCCGTTTGGTACCGGCGCTCTTTTCGGCTCGAGTCTACCCCACGCCAACACGCACGCCTGCTTGTCCGCGCAAAATACAACGCGCGCGTCATCTTGAACGGCCAGGATATCGGATCCGATGCTCACTGTACCTTCAGCCATGCGACGTTTGATGCGACCCAAGCACTAAAATACGGCGGGGAAAACGAATTGCTTATCCGGGTAGGTGCCTGGGAAACAGGATCCGCTCCCTCCAAGGAAGGCAGCGCGAGCTGGTGGCGTTCATCGCGTTGTCCGGGACTATGGGATTCCGTGAAACTTGAACTCTTCGACAATCCCCATCTTGAAGAAGTGAAAATCGTCCCGAACCGAGACTTGGCCGGGCTCGTGGCCCACATCACCATCGTCAATGGCAGCGCAGAACCTGCCGCGGCGGAGTTGAGCGGTAGCGTCAGTCGGCGGCGTGATGGAGCGGCGACCTCGGAGATTCATACCAAAAAAATCCAGCTCGCCGCACGCGAAAGGCGAGAGCTGGTTATGGAGATTCCCTGCCCCGGTGCGATTCCGTGGACTCCAGGGGTCGAAGGGACACCCGAACTATACATCGCGTCGTTTACCACTAAGGCGGGCGCGGCCACAAGTTCCGATAGCACCCAAGTGACATTTGGTTTCCGGACCTTCGAAATTCACGGCGCCGATGTGCTGCTGAACGGTCGCCGCATTTTCGGGCGTGCCGAAAATATCGCCTTTCAACGCGCGCTCCTGCGGTGGGCCCCGCTGCTCTTTGATGAGGCGTGGGCTAAACGTTTCCTGCTCATGTTGAGGGATGAGTACGGCTACAACTTCATCCGGAGTCATCTTGGGCACATGCCCGCCTTTTGGTATGACTTGGCGGATGAGCTGGGCCTGATGGTCCAAGATGAGTGGAGTTATTTCCACGACGCCGACCCGGTGGGACAGGCCCGCGCCGAAGCACGCACCGAGTTAGTCCGTTGGGTGCGGCAGAACCTCAATCACCCCAGCATTGTTGTCTGGGACAACGAAAACGAGGGCGACGTCGTATTGAGTGAGATCATGGCCGAGCTGCGTGCCATCGACCCCACACGTCCTTGGGGTGAAGAGGACTTTGATGCGCAGCACACCTACAAATATTCGGAAACCGATACCGATGAGGTCGTGGACGCATTGTCATCCCAGGCCCCGGCGACCCGCTGGGAAACCTGCCGATTCTGGCTTAATGAGCAGGGCGTGCCCGAGCCACGTGAAGCCTTCAAGACTGTGCGCACGATTACCGCGTGGAACTTCCATTATTATTCCGCGGCGGACGCTCAACAGCTCCAGTCCGATCTGCATGCCGACTTAGGCACCTACTACCGAGCGGGCCGTTTCTTCGCTTGGGCGCCGTTCGTGGTGCTGAGCGGGCCTGTTAATGGACAGAGCTACTTCTTGGGCGACTTCAGTCGGAAGTTTACACCCCAGCCGAACCTCGCGGTTCTGGGCGCCCTCAATGCCACGTTCGGCCTCTCTATCGAAATGTGGGGCGCGCGTGAGTGGTACCGCGATCGGCGTATTTATGCGCCAGGCAGCAGCACCGTGAAATCCGTCGCTATCTGGAACGACCACGCAGAATCCAGAAGCGGCCGGGTCCGCGTGCAGGTGGTGGCAGAGGACGGCCATGTTGTGGACGAACAACGTTTCGATATCAAAGTGGATGCCGGTGCCAGCGCCCGACGGGAAGTATCGTTTCGGTTGCCCGCGAAACCTGGCATCGCCCTCCTTAAGTGCGACCTGCTCGATGCAACGGGCAAAATAGTTAACACCGCACCTCCTCGTCGAATTATGGTAGCAGAGCGGGACAGCTCGGACCTGGATGGGCGCGCGGGATTCGGCGGCCGGCTTCGGCCCGCTGCAGACGCCCGCCACTTTTCCGAAGCCTACTGCGGCCATACCGCTAGTGCAGCCGTGCAGCTCGCGTTGGTCCGTGAGCTCAAAGGGTATCAAATCGGCGGGTTGGACGTGACCACGGAATGGAAGGCCCATTACCGCGTCCGGGCTACGTCAGATCGAGGCATTCAAGTCACCCTCTGGCTGGATGATTCCGGCCAAGTGCGGAGACGGGAAGAAACGAAGCGGCTCACATTTACTGAGCTACCCGCGGCAGTGCAGGCAACCGTGCATACTGAGCTTGGCTTGGTGCCAGTTGACGAAGCAGTCATCAGCCGACGCCAGAATGGCGAGCAGGTATCATATGAAATAAAAATGGTCTGGGCCGGAGGCGCGCGCACGCTGGCTGTAGATGAGAATGGTACGCTGATAAAACCGCAGCAGTGAATTTAAAGGCATAACGTCACGCGCGGTCCGGTCCCATCGGCATCCACCGCCATACTGTCAACGAGCGAGAGGAACTGACCCGCTGGCGAGCGGCTAAGAGCGTCTAAAATTGGCCCACACGGGGGTAAGTTTTCGGTGAGTCTTAAGTAAGCGACCGGCCGGGACTTTCAATTACCCATAAGTTCGCCGCTCTAGGAATACGGGACAAGCGATTGAGGTATCGATGCCTGCAACTGCTTGGGGTGTTGCGTGTCAGCTACGGCATGAAGTAAGGTGCCAATATTCTAGGGCACTCCTATAAACTTTAAGCTATTATCAGGTAACAGGTAGTGAAAACATTCGATATAATGCGTCATGAGTGAAAATCAGCAGACCTTTTTCGGAGAAGCCGGGGCGTTGGAAGCGTTGAGCCAGGCGGGCGATCCGCTGGAGACCTTCGGGCTGTATAGACTTCGAGGCGTTTCGCGGAGCGCTCGAAAAGACCTTTATAAAGAGTGAGTCGAAAGGTCCGGGAGGACGGCCACGCTGGGACGCGGTGGTCATTTTCAAGGCGCTGGTCTTGCAGCGCAAGGGCCGGCTGGCGCAGCCGCTTAAGCGGCAGGGCAAAGTGTTCCTGCCGCAACGCGGCGCGGGCATCGCCGACCGCGGCATCGTCCCACCCCGCTTCGAGTTGATAGAGCCTGCCGATCAGCCGCAGCACGCGCTGCGCGGCCTTCGGTCGTTCGGCGGCCGATTCAACAAGCGCCTCCTTGCATGGGCCAAACATCCGACCCACTCGGCGCCGGCGTGCGAGCGCACATAGGCCGAGTACTCAAACACGACGTCGCCTACGGGCCGCGAAAGCGCCCACGGCCAGCCTGTAGTGGTTTTACCATCACGCAGATCCGGGCGTTGCATCGGATCTGCGTCTCGTCGAGCTGCACGTAACTCCCGTCTAGAGCATTTCAAATGAAGCTATAGCCGCAAGCGGCAAACCAGCCGAGGGCATCCTGTGAGGTGACCGC
>WUUC01114291.1_pt1 | contig 13397 bp, 15 predicted proteins | sample 6278441 | NCBI WGS metagenome assembly WUUC01 (sample SAMN13675441, study PRJNA597444) | soil metagenome | isolation source: soil | place: USA: Washington | collected 2017-10
ATCGCACTTCGCACCTCGCACATTGCACCCTCGTACTCAGTTTTGGACCTCGAAATCAACCACAAACGGTTCTTCCAACACACCGAGTTTGCCCAGCAGCTCCCCAAACTTCTTATGCTCGGGGTGGGGCAAATAGGCGTCGCGGGCGGCTGCGTCGGTAAATGTAAGGAGGTAGATGTGCGTGAAACCCTTGTTCAGTTTTTCGGGGCTGTTGTTCACACCGTACTCGAATGAAACGATACCCGGAATTTTATTCTTCAGGGCTTTGAACGCCGCGGTCACTTCTTGGATCTGTCCGGCCGTCGCGGATTGTTTGTATTTGAATACCACTACGTGTTTCACATTTGTAGATGCCGTGAAAGCGAAACCAAAAAGTCCGGCGGCCAATACTAAACCTGCCAGGATCATCAATTGAATTTTCATAACTATTTTATTTTAAGGATTTCTGAAACCTCTTATTACCATAACGCCTACACCGGCAAATATCATCCCGACCGCTCCAAGCAGTGATGGTAGAAACCAATTACTGAAAAAAGAATCAACTTCGGGCTCACCGGGTTTTGCCGGGTCGATCAATAACGGTATTTGATTTCCCAAATGGTACGCAGGCGAAGAGGAACCGACGTTACTTTGCCAGGTATAGTCCTTTCCTTCGTAATGATATTCGACGATGGGCCAAAAAAGCGAGTACGCTTGCCGTTTCTCTTTGTCATACTCGTTCGTCTTTTTGAAATCTTTTACGATGCCGGGAAGGGGGACGGCCTTTTCCAGGAAAGTATAGCTCCGGTAACCGAACCACCCGCAAAGGATGAGCAGTAACAGACCGACCGAGCTGAAGATACCACCGAGCATCCTGGGAAACTTGGAAGGGGATGTATTAAGCTCTTTGATAGCCTGCTCCAGCTCAACATCCGATTTGCCTTCAAGTTGCTGTTCCAACCTCTCGACCATTGTGATCGCCTGTTCGGCATCGAGCCCGAAGGTTTGCTGGGCATAACGGATCGCTTCGAGTTTTTCACCCGCCTGGATGAGGTCTTCGAGGTGTTCTTTTTGTTCTTCGGTGACTTCCGTTTTCATTGTATCAAATGGTTGAATCGATCATGTCCATCACCACAAGCGCATCCTCCAGGGAACAGGGATTTTCGCCGTTGCCTCTGAAAAATTTTACCACGGCATCGATCATCGGTTGCTGTATGTTCTCCGGGTAATCCATTTCAAGTACCGAAGAACCGCCGGCGTTGACAACTTCTATGGTAGATTTCCGGAAGAACGAGAACCGGATAAAGCCTTCACTACCGGTGATCTCGCACACGTCGCGGGTAGCGGGCTCGCCAACGTTGAACGCCCAATGACCGTGAAGCACTACATTTTTCGAAAACTCTGCCCCGACGGTCGCCAGGTCGGGAGCATTATATAATTGTGTTTGATTGAGCGAACTGCCCCGAACCTTGACGGGTTTCCCGAACAGCCAGTAAGCGATGTCCAGCTGATGTGGAGAAAGGTCGTGGAATAGTCCGCCGCCGCTGATGTCGGGCTGTACCCGCCAGTTGTCCTGGGTTTGGGTGATGATCTTGCTGGCCTTTGGTTGCTGAGTGGCAAGGGTCATCAGGGTAACATGCCCGATAGCTCCCTGTGCAATCAGCTCTTTTACTTTTTTGAACAGCGGAAGTTGACGGCGATAGTGCGCTACCGAAACGTCGCCGTCCAGTTGATTTTTGGTATCGATCATCTTGCGGCACATGCCGGCACTGGTTGTTACCGGCTTCTCGACGTAAACAGGTTTACCGGCTTTCAGCGCCTGTTCCATATATGGTCCGTGTGTCGAAGGGGGAGTGGCGATATAGATTGCGTTTACCTCGGGGTCGTTGATGAGTTCCCCGGCATCGGAATAATATTTTGGAACGCCGTGCCGCTGTGCGTAGTCGGCGGCCTTCGCTTCATCGCGGCGCATGACGGCCACCAGCTTCGAGTCCGGGACTTTGTTGAATGCGGGGCCGCTCTTGACCTCACAGACGTCGCCACAGCCGATGATACCCCAGTTGACCGTTGATGCGATCTTCTTCATTTAAATGTGTTTATCGATTGTGTTTCCAATTTAAGCACAACAACTATATTTGGTTTCGTAAACCGTCGAAATATGAATAAATGCACTTTGTTTGTGATTGCCTTTTGTTTGATGATTTCTGGTGCGTTCGCTCAAAGTGCGAAGCCGAAAGCTTCTATCAACCACGTAGGTATGTTTGTAATGAATTGTAAGACGAGCGCCGCGTTCTATCGCGACATTATCGGGCTCGACACGATTCCCGAGCCCTTCCATGATGGCAAGCATGCGTGGTTTAGCATCGGCCCCAAAATCGCCCTTCATATCATCGAAGGGTCGTCCGCCAAAAAAGACTATTACAAGAATAGTCACGTCTGTTTCACCGTCGCATCGGTCGAAGCATTCACGGCGGTGTTGAAAAAGAACAATATCGGGTGGGAGGATCGCGACGGAGGGAAGAATATGATCACCACGCGTGTCGACAATGTGAAGCAGATCTGGCTGAAGGATCCGGACGGCTACTGGGTGGAGATCAACGACGCGAAGGAGTAGTCAGTAGCAAGTAGTCAGGCTTCCAGGGTTACCTCAAAAAAATTTGCTATTCGACTGTGATTTTCACCAGTCTCAAGTGACTTACGATGTAGACTATAGTCTTCCATGTGTACGGAAAACCTGATGAGTTAGGCGGGGTTGTGTGGTAATACCATGATCCGCATTCCACGAAGGGTAGTTTTGATGATCACAAAAAACTCACCCCAATGGAACGACAGGCGCTTCCCGACAGTGACGATGAGCTGAGAGCCCGTAACGAGATACTGAAAATGAAACTGCAGCTCGAACACGGGATGCAGTCTTACGAATGCGATGGACTGAGCCCCGAACTCGAGCACCAATGGCTCAAATATATCTATCGTCATGAGCAACTGCACCAGAACTGCGGCCGGGTCTCGGTGTATGACTATGTGAGCCGGCCGCCCTTCACTGCTTTCGAAAACCTGGAGAGAGAACAGGTCACTGCCGAGCTCGAACGCCTGCTGGCCGTCATGAGAATACATGGCGTCCAACTGGATTGTATTTGCGAGTATGATGACGCGGTCATCTACCGGTTTCTTACAACGGAGTTGTTCGCCGAAGAAATGGACAACATCCACATGCCCGGGCTAGTGAACCATTTTACCTACGAGGATTTTCATATGAACAACCATTACGAGATCGAACGGATAGGAGTGGACCTCATCAAAAGTATCTACAATCACGAATGGAGAGGCGAGTACGACTCCATCTGGGTTGGGCCGGCCGTGAAGTGCAACGGTGTCGACCATGACTTTCACGGGTTCAGCTCCGCCATCACGGGGTTTCAGCAACGGCATTCTTTCCTCGAGGTCCGGGAGCTGAACATCAACGAGGTGTCCGTCGATGAGGTCAACGGTCGCGGCCAGCTCAATGCTTCCCTGTCGTACATGTCGCAGCTTCAATCGGAACAGCAGCGCATTTTGAAAGGCGAATGTTCGATCTCTTACCGGAAGGACACCGGGTCAGGTCACTGGCATATTGTAGACATCAGTATGCCCGGGATCTTATAGCGATGCACGTCTTTTTTTAATGTTATATATATTTGCGGCCAAATAACTCATCATGCGGATTGGGCAATTGGCACGTCGTTTAGGCATTACACCGTCGGACATCCTGGGATTCCTTTCCGGCCAGACCATGGAGACGGAGCTGGGCGCTAATTCACGGCTCACGCAGGAAATGACCGCCAAGGTCATTAACCGTTTCGCGCCGGGGAGACTGTCCGAGATAATGACCGCCCCGGCCGAGGAACCGGTTGCCGAAATACCGGCAGAAAAGCCTCTTGTTGACGAGAAAACAGAGGTTATCGAGGAAACCCGGGTCGTCGAAACGCCTCGCGATGAAATTGCAGATGAAGAGACTCCAGCCGGTCCCCAGGAGGTCATTCGCGTCGCCAAGGTCGAGCTCCAGGGCTTGAAAGTCCTCGGCAAGATCGACCTCCCTCAGCCAAAGAAGAAAGGCGAGACCCCGGCCGAAGGGGAAGAGACGACTTCAGACGAGGGGACCCCAGAACCGGTACCTGCCGCGCCACAAAGGGCGCCTCGAAAGGAATTTCAGAAACGAAACGACCGCCGCGAGCCACGGGAGTGGGAAAATCCATTAGAACAAAAACGCCGACGGGAACAGGAAGAGGCCGAGAAAAAAAAGAGAGAACACGCCGAGCGTCAAAAGGAAAAACGCGCCAATCACTATTACAGCAAGGTGAAATCGGTTCCCACCAAAGCAGCGCGAAGAATAGAAGAGCAAACCGTGGTCGAGGAGCTAGACATGAAGGAACCACCCAAGACTATCCTGGGCAAATTCTTTCGCTGGCTCCGTGCGTAGTTCGAGCCTACTGGCTACTTACTACTTCAAATTAAATCCCAGCCTTTCCTCGGCTCCCGATACAGGAAGCCATTCGCCTCCTTATCTCCCTTAAAGGTCTCCTTCTTCGCATTCCACTCCAGCTTACGATTCAATCTCCATGAGGTTAGGGCAAGGTGCATGGGCAGCGTCATCTCGCGTGCATAGGCGAGGTTCGACTCGGGCATCTTCCGTGACTTTACGGCGTCGATAAAATTCTGCTGATGTCCTGGTGACCGTTCGATGGTCTGCGGTACACTGGGGAGGTCGTCCATAACTTGTCCACCGATGGTGATCTGTGTCGTATTGTAATCGACCAGGGCCGTACCCTTATCTCCTTCAAAGTAGGCGCCGATGTGTTTACCGGCAGCACCGGGAACATCGGGGATTTGACTGGTCCAGTATAATTTCAGGTTGTCGAACTCCATGTCTGCATCAAGCCACTTGGGCGCGGTGGCGACGCCGTCGGTTTTCTCGCCACGGGCAACGACGCTCTTCAGACCGGTGGGATTCACTGCCCACCAGACCACGTCGCAGATGTGACACCAGAAGTCTGCAAATACGCCGCCTGAGTAATCGAGAAAATAGCGATACGTGAAGTGACATCTTTCAGGGAAATACTCTGCATACGGCGCGGGACCGAGCCACATATCCCAGTTGAGGTTCTTTGGCGGCGTTTGCACTGTGGGATGTCCGAGCCCCGGTGAGAACCCTGTCTTCCACACACGCACGGTGTGAACTTTGCCGATTGCTCCCGAGCGGATGATCTCTACAGCGCGGTGATAATTATTGCCGGCATGGATCTGGGTGCCGAGCTGGAACACGCGATCGTGGCGTTTTTGATTTTTGAGCATGATCTGGCCTTCGCGTACGGAGTACGACAGCGGCTTTTCGCCATACACATCTTTGCCTGCCTGGAAGGCAAGTGTGGCGATCGTGGCATGCCAATGATCGGGTGTGGCTACGCTGATCGCATCGATGTCTTTTCGTTCGAGTACCTTGCGGAAGTCGCCGAATAGTTGTGCTTTGGAGTCGGGGTGGATCTCCTGGAGTTTCTTGAAGGTGCCGTTCAGGTGTTCTTCATCCAGATCGCAAAGTGCAACGATATCAACCTGGGGCAGGCGGGCGAACCAGTTCATGTGTTCGTTGCCCATGCCTCCGAGGCCGATGTGTGCCACGCGAACTTTGTCGCTGGGTGCGGCTTTGAGGAACGAAGGAAGAATGGTGAATCCGAGAGTAGCAACACTGCTAGCCTTGAGGAAGTCGCGGCGATTGATTTTATTGGTCATGGTGTCCAATCTAGGAGATAATATTTGAATGAGAAAGCCCGATTATATAATGCTGTTGCCCGAAATTGAGTTTACGACAGCCAGAAGCAGCGGACCGGGAGGTCAAAATGTGAACAAGGTAAACAGCAAGGTGATATTGAAGTTCGATGTTGTGAATTCGAAAATACTTTCAGATGAGCAGAAGGCTGTTTTACATAGAAAGCTAAGCCTGACGAAGGATGGCGTGCTTATCATTCAATCTCAGCAAGACCGTTCGCAACATGCCAATAAGGAGCTCGCCCTTCAGAAATTAGACGAGTTGTTTACCAAAGCATTTACCGAAAAGAAAAAGAGAAGACCTACGAAGGCGAGTGAGGGTTCGAAGGAGAGGAGGCTGTCGGAGAAGAAGAGGACGGGAGAGAAGAAACAGTGGAGGAGGGGGGAGTAGTAAGTAGTCAGGAGCCAGTAGCCAGGAGCGGTTTCTATAAAATGCGCATGATGTGCCAGGCTCCTGGCTCCTGACTCCTGGCTCCTGACTTACTACTCCTTGAACCGTAGCTTGAAAAACAACAACGTAGACGCGAGCATTAGTGTAACCAAATTCGCCGCTATCACCGGAACATCCCTCACTAGGATCCCGTAGACCAGCCACAGCAACACCCCGACACAAAAAAATGAGAACATCCCCAGCGACAGATCTTTCGCGGAACCACTCTTCCACGTCTTGATCACCTGCGGCAGAAATGCCACTGTTGTGAGAGATCCCGCCGCCAATCCTAAAACCTGAACTGAATTCATAATTGTTAAAAAATTCTTACCACAAATCTAACGATAACCCGGCGTACGGGATTCGTAACGTAAGATTATCGGTATTCTACCATTTTAAACCGTTTGCACTAAAATTCACCGGGATTATCTGGCCGGATGCGTATATTCACTACCTGGAAAAATCCATCATTTATGGCAAAATATAGTCTCACCGTAAACGGTAAAACGCTCTCAGTTGATGTACTGCCCGATACCCCGCTCTTGTGGGTCCTGCGTGACGAGCTTTACCTCGTCGGAACCAAATACGGCTGCGGTATCGCCCAGTGTGGCGCCTGTACCGTGCACCTCAACGACACGCCGGTCCGGTCGTGCTCTCTACCCATATCGTCTATCGGTTCGAAGAAAGTAGTGACCATCGAGGGGTTGAGCGAGAACGGCGATCATCCCGTGCAGCTCGCGTGGGACGAAGCCGATGTTCCTCAATGTGGCTACTGCCAGGCCGGCCAGATCATGACGGCTTCGGCTCTTCTGAAAAGAAATTCAAACCCGAGCGACAAGGATATCGATACAGCCATGGCAGGACACATCTGCCGCTGTGGTACGTACAAACGGATCAGGCAGGCTATTCACATCGCGGCTAAAAAGAAATAAATCATGACTGCATCAAAAGTTTCACGCAGGTCGTTTCTGAAAGTGACCGCGCTGGCGGGAGGCGGACTAATGATCGGCTTCCACGCGCTGTCCAAAGAAGCAGCCGCCGCCGCATTAGCCGACGAGGTCTTCATTCCAAACGCGTTCATTAAGATCGACGGTGCCGGGATCGTTACGCTCATGGCGCCGAACCCTGAAGTCGGACAAGGCATCAAGACCGCCTTGCCCATGCTGGTAGCCGAAGAGCTCGAGATCGACTGGTCGAAGGTGGTGATCGAACAGGCACCTCTCAACACCAAAGATTACACAAGGCAGGTTGCAGGTGGCAGCGGATCGATTCGCAGCAGCTGGGAATCATTCCGGAAAGCAGGAGCGACAGCAAGACAGATGCTCATCGACGCTGCCGCACAAACATGGAGCGTTCCTTCCGAAGAGTGTTATGCCGAGAAGGGCTTTGTGATCCATAAACCCAGCGGAAAAAAGCTCGGTTATGGCAGCCTCGCTTCGAAGGCAGCGACACTCACCGCACCCACCGAAGTCAAACTGAAAGAATCGAAAGATTACAAGCTCATAGGTACCCGTGTGCGCAACATCGATACGAAGAGCATTATCACTGGCAAGCCATTGTATGGTATCGATACGAAGATCGACGGCATGTTGTATGCCATGGTGGCTCGCCCGCCGGCATTCGGTAAGAAACTCAAGAGTGTCGACGACGCCGCTGCCCGCGCCATCCCAGGTGTGAAGAATGTCGTTAGCTGGGAAAACAAAGTGGCCGTGCTCGCAACATCCACCTGGCTGGCAAAGAAAGGCCGCGATGCCCTCAAGCTCGAATGGGAAGACGACGGAAAGCTCGACACCACGGAAGAAATGACGGAGTCGTTCAAAGAGCTTGTCCAGAAAAAACATGAGCAGCCCAAACGAAAAGACGGCGACGTCGAAGCTGCGTTGGCGTCTGCCTCGAAAGTGATCGAGCGGGTGTTCGAAGCCCCTTTCCTCTCGCATGCACCGATGGAGCCTATGAACTTCTTCGCTCACGTGAAAGATGACGGCACGGTATGGATGACCGGACCCACACAAACTCCGGCCCGGACACGCGCGGAGGTTTCGAAACTCCTCAACATTCCGGAAGACAAGATATTCGTAGGCATGACCCGGCAAGGCGGAGGCTTCGGCCGGCGCCTGCAGGCCGACTACTCGGTCGAAGCAGCCATGGTGTCGTCGCTGGCTAAAGCGCCGGTGCAAGTAATCTGGACACGCGAAGACGATCAGCAGGGCGGATATTACCGGCCCATGGGAATGTATCGTTATCGTGCAGCCATCGATTCAAACAACGACTTCTCGGCGTGGTATCTGATCGCTGTAGGCGTGAACCAGGGGAATGCCTCGAGAGAAAATGCATTTCCTGCAGGCGCGGTACCCAACTTCCAGGTCGATAGTCACAACTACGAGTCGAAGATCACAACCGGGCCGTGGCGTGCACCCAATCACAACTTCATCGCCTTCACAGAAGAAAGCTTCATCGACGAGATCGCACACACGCTGAAGAAAGATCCGGTGGCATTCCGCCTGGAAATGCTCGATCGCGCGAAGGCAAACAGTTTTGGTAAGCTCGATGCAGATGCAGATCGCTATAAGGCCGTAATAAAGTTGGCTGCCGAAATGGGCAAGTGGGGAACACAGGGAGAAAAAGGAGTTTACAAAGGCTTCGGTGCACACTTCTCATTCGGCACCTATGTCGCTCAGGTCGCGGATATTTCTATCGTCGATGGCAAGGTGAAAGTTCACAAGGTTTATTGCGCCGTCGACTGCGGAAGAGTTATCAACTATGCCGGAGCTGAGAACCAGATCGAAGGCGGTATCATAGACGGATTGGGTCATGCGCTGTACGGCGAGCTTACGTTCGACAAGGGCATGGCGAAGCAAAAGAATTTCAACACGTATAAGCTGATCCGGATGGCCGATGCGCCGGAGATAGAAGTTCAATTCGTGAAGAACGAGATCAGTCCCCAGGGACTTGGTGAGCCGTGTCTGCCGCCCATTGGCGCTGCTGTTGCCAACGCAGTCTTCGCCGCCACCGGGCAACGGTTGAGCAAGCTGCCGGTATCACTGCAGCCGTTAACAGTCGGACCGAAGATGTAGTTAAGTCGCAGTCATTCCAGGCTTGTGCGGAGACTTAAGCGCAGTCATTCCCCGGTTTATCCGGAGAATCCGTGGAACAGACAGTTTACCTAAAATGGTATAAGAAGATAATCGTCGCTATAAAAGCCGGCTTCGAATTTCCCTTTATCTCGAGGGATGCACTCAGCGAAGCTTTCGCGATACCTCTCAGGTTTACGATCGACTTCAGGCTCACGCGCATGCGTACCTCACTATCTACGACCACGGGCTGATTGAATTTCAATGATTCGATGCCATAGTTTACCAGCATCTTGATGTTGTTCACCTGGGCGATCTGGTCCCACAGGTAAGGGATAACGGAGAGTGTGAGGAATCCATGCGCGATGGTCTTCCCGAAGGGGCTCTCTTTAGCTGCCCGCACCGGGTCGGTGTGGATCCACTGGTGGTCCAGCGTTGCTTCAGAGAATTGATTGATCTGCTGCTGTGTAACTCTAAGATAATCCGAAACTCCCAACTCCTTTCCAACATGCTTTTCGAATTCTTCGTAGCTGTTGATGATCACTTTTCCCATGTGATGACTGATGGTATAGGTAAAGGTATAGATGAGGAAATAACCTGCCGGTGGTGTATTAATTCACCGGCAGGTAAGTTAGCATAAGTTCCGGGAATGTTCCGGGAAAGTTCCCAGGATCAGTATCCCCATTTTTTCATGATGGCCAGGTCTTCCTTGACGGCTTCGAGGGGGGTCTTGCCCTGGTAAGATTCCTGTTCTATGATGAAATGTATCGTTCCGGTCTTTCTTCCCATGTCGATAACTTCTTTCACAGGAACAATGCCGGTACCGAGCACCGTGCTCTCGAATTTTTCGTTGCCTTCCGTCGCTTTGATCTCATCCTTCACGTGCATGGAAGAGAACCGGTTGGGCCACGCCTTCATCACATCCATCGCGTTGGCTCCGCCGTTGTACAGGTTGCCGATATCGAGCTGCTGGATTACCAGGTTGGGATCTGTATTCTTGAGAATGATCTCGTAAACACTTACGCCATCGAGCTTCTCCGCGAATTCGAAGTCGTGGTTGTGATATCCGAATTTCATTCCTGATTTCTTGCAGAGCTCACCGCTCTTGTTGAAGATATCCATGAGCGTCTTCAACGCATCTGATGACTTGCGGTAATCGCCGTGCATCGAAGGACTAATGACGAACTGCTGACCAAGGACCGCAGCATCTTCCACGGTGTATTTCCATGAGTCGGTAAAATCTTTCTTCGATTCATCCCAGTGTTGTTTGCCCATCACAGTATGACCGCTGGGCATCTTGAGCCCGAGATCGTCCAGTACTTTCCGGAATTCCTTCGGAGCCCATCCATAGAACTTGCGATCGACGTAGTTGGCATGCTCTACGTGTTTATAACCCATGGCCGACAACGCCTTCAGCGTGGCCATAGGATCTTTTTTCATTTCGTCGCGGATGGAGTAGAGTTGAACGCCGGTGAGCTCACCTTTGGCCATGCCAGACACCGAACCCGACAACATCGAAAGCGTGGCAACGCCTAGCGTACTTTTCTTCAGGAATTCTCTGCGTGAAGTTTTCATATTAATGTGTTTCTTGATTTTTAAGGGAATAACAACCTTTTATTTTGATTGCGTGTTAATTTACACCTTATCGATGAAGGATAAAATGCTTGTTTTTTCGTCGGTAGTTATCCAAAAGCGCGGTTTTATGCCCAAACAAACACCCAAACAGAAAGTTTCTCTCGCTAAAGTATTTAGAACCATTGTGTTACCCCGGTGGCGGGTCGTGGCACTCGGGTTAGTCCTTATTATTATCAGCCGCCTGGCCAGCCTGGTTGTACCTGCATCCAGTAAGTTCCTGATCGACAACGTCATTGCCAAAAGCGACCTGGAAATGCTCAAAATACTTATTGCAGCCGTGGTCGGCTCCATTGTCGTCGGCGCGGCAACGTCGTACTGGCTCACCCAATTGCTCAGCGTCGAAGGGCAGCAGGTGATATCCAGGCTGAGAGCACAGGTACAGCAACACTTGTTACGGCTGCCCATCCGGTTTTTTGACAACTCGAAGTCCGGCGCATTGGTCAGTCGCATCATGACCGACGTCGAGGGAGTCCGAAACCTCGTGGGGACCGGATTGGTCCAACTGTTCGGCGGCATCTTGACCGCCGTGGTTTCACTCGTCATCCTGATTTACATCAGCCCGTTGCTCTTACTTTGTGCGCTCGTGCCCATCATCATCTTCGGAGTTGTGTCCCTTAAAGCATTTTCTTCCATACGCCCCATATTCCGGGAGCGTGGCGCCATAAATGCCGACGTTATCGGAAGGCTCACGGAAACACTCAATGGTATCAGGGTCATTAAAGGCTTTAACGCCGAGAAGCAGGAGATCAAGGTATTCGAAGCAGGAGTGGAGAAATTATTCCTGAACGTGAAGAAGAGCCTCACAACCACGAGTCTTGTAACAAGCGCAGGCGCACTCCTGCTCGGGATTGCCAGCGCATCCATTATGGGTGTGGGTGCCTATCAGGTGGTTCGCGGAAACATGCAAATCGGTGACTTGATCTCGTTTACTCTTTTCCTTGGATTTATGATCGTGCCGATCGTGCAAATGAGCAACATCGGCAGCCAGCTCACAGAAGCCTTTGCCGGCCTTGATCGCACCGAGGAACTTATGAACATGGAGATTGAAGATAACGTCGAAACCAGAACACAAGATGCAGGTCGGATCCATGGGGATATCGTATTCAATGACGTCTCTTTCGCTTACGAAGAGGGAAAGGATGTGCTCCGGAGTATCAATTTCTCCGCAAAGTCAGGAAGTGTTACAGCTCTGGTCGGAACTTCCGGCTCCGGCAAGACCACCATCGCAGGTCTCGTCGCCACCTTCATGAATCCCGCCAGCGGGTTGATCACTGTCGACGGAAAGGATTTGTCGAAGATCACCTTGCACAGCTATCGCAGTCAGCTCGGTGTTGTTTTACAGGATGATTTTCTTTTCGAAGGGACGATCCGCGAGAACATTTTGTTCCCCCGGCCGCACGCTAACGAACAGCAATTGAATGAAGCCGTCAAAGCATCGCACGTCGATGAATTCACTCAGCGTTTCGAGAAGGGTCTGGATACCGTGATCGGGGAACGGGGTGTCAAGCTTTCGGGAGGCCAACGTCAGCGGATCGCCATCGCGCGCGCTATCCTCGCCAATCCCCGGATACTCATCCTCGACGAGGCTACGTCAAACCTCGACACGGAAAGCGAATCGTTCATACAGGAAAGCCTCAAGCGCCTGATGGCCAACCGGACTACATTTGTGATCGCACACCGGCTCAGCACCATACGCCAGGCCGACCAGATCCTGGTCGTCGAGCACGGCAATATCGTAGAGCGCGGCCGCCACGACGAGCTGATCAACCTGAAAGGACGTTACTTCGAGCTGTATACCTACCAGGCGCGGATATGACGTTGCACATGTAGACGAAAGCGACGAAATTTATCGTTTATGAATGTTATGAAACGCTGGATCTGTTTATTGTCATTGGTTGTGCTGATGGGATCGTGTGGTAAAGACGATCCGGGATTTACATCCGCAGCAGGAATCTGGACCTATACTACAGCCGATGGAAAGATCGGTGTCGATTTCGAGCTGAAGCCGGACGGAACGAACTGGACTGTGATCAATCCAGTGATCCGTGTCGAGGGAGAAACTTTTAATGCAGAAGTGCAGGCGAGTGGGATCACTCCACCCGATATCGGTTCGATACGCATCAATGCCAACGACAGCAAGGCAGTGTATGCTTATTTCTTGCTGCTATCGGGAGGAACGGTGAGTGGGGACTTTAAGGAAATAAGGGTGCCAGATGCGACATACACCTGGCCCCACAATAAAACCAACCAACTGACAGACGTTATAATAACCAGGAAGTAGGCGCGCGTCGCGGTTCCTCGCTTTCGCGGCTGACATTGTAGTCTCGCGAAACGCACGCCTAAACGATATTACCTATTAATATTATTCATACACTCAGTGCGGGCAGAACATTCATTTGGCTTTTAGGGAACAACTTCGCAAACCAACCCGACTTAGGAGGATCGATTGTAAGCTTGTCGAGCGTGGTGCGAAGGTTTAC
>WUUC01046800.1_pt1 | contig 13394 bp, 9 predicted proteins | sample 6278441 | NCBI WGS metagenome assembly WUUC01 (sample SAMN13675441, study PRJNA597444) | soil metagenome | isolation source: soil | place: USA: Washington | collected 2017-10
CGTGATTCCGGTTCGTCTCCATTTTAGTGACACTCTTCCTCAAGCAAGGCAGCCGATAAGTCATCGAAGGACCCGGTTTTCCGCTGGCTTACCCAGCCCATTTTCGTTAGCGAGAAGATGCATGCATAGCGAGACAAACGAATTGCTTCTCGCCGTGGCACCCTATGTTCCCAACTTGGCCGAACAAATGGTTGAAACAGCGGGCACCTACCTACCCCAAATAACAGAAGCTGCCACTCTAGGGCCTGACGTTAACTCAGTGGCTGAAACTACTACCTCTTTACCTCAAGTCCAAGGGGAGGAAGGCCCCAGTAGTGAATCTACACTCATAAATCCAACCGTTCCTGCCCCATCCCCCCTTAAAATGGATCAAAATAAAATTTATTATAATTTAGTTAATGCAAAAAAAGACAAACTTTCTAACTTAGCGGACATACAGATACTAAGTCGTGAAACTTTTGAATTAAAAAAAGATATACTGGAAAAACTTGCTATTTTAGCTGGGGGGGACAATGGCGCAATCCTTTTCGATACGGCTGGTGCCGATGATATCATCACCAACGCTGAAAGGGATGAATATAAAAAAAGCTATTTGAGGGCGATCCAAAAAAGCTTACTTTTTAAGGGGAAAGAAAGTTCTTATTATCTTAAATTTATGAAAAAACGACTGGAAAGCCTACCAAATCCCTGGATCCAACATTTGAAATTAGAGGCTTTACCTGAGGGGGTAATAGATAGTAAGCTACTATCTATTACTAGTGAATTTATGATGAAGGATTGATTAAATTTGAATGAGAGTACTACGCGCGTGAAACTAGATACTAAATTTCTTAAGTTGCTTTGTAGGTATGCATCTTTGCAAATTGAGATACCGAGGCCCCTACTTACCCACCGGGTAGGTAGGGGGAAGGAAGAGTGGGTATGTGGGCTTCTTTCACTGTTTCCCTAAGTTCAAAAGTGAATGTGGAAACGCTGTCTATGGTCTGGTTATAGCATCGGTTGAAGGTAGGAAATAGGGTTTGAGGTCGTGATATCAGTGGTAAGCTACCAAAGTAAGTGCATTTGGAGTTAGCTCTCGTATTAGTGTAGCTCAGCGACTCGAAGTAGGATATAAGTTAGTTAGAAAGTCAGCTTGCTCATATCGAGAGTTGGATTCTCCCTGTATACTCTTTTACCAAGCAGTTGGTGGTTTAGAAGGAATAAGAGCTGGAGATAAGAATGAAATCCCGGCATCAGGTAGCAGCTATTAGTTTTATTTAAAGTAAGAAGATTTGCTATCTGCTTTGGTATCTCTTACCGGCTTGTATCCATAGTAGTAAGTCACTTATCAAGTAGTTTATGTAGTTGTAGCAGGGAGAGTTCAAGCTTGTAATTGACTTGGCGTTTCAGGCCTATCAGGAGTTTGAATTCTCTCTGTCTACTCTTTTAGCAGCTCAAGCGAGAAGAAAAGTTAGCTATCAGAAGACAAGGCGCGTGCGAAGTAGTTTACGGGGTCTTACCAGTAACAGGAAGTTTTTCAGTAAAAAATAAGAAGAAAAGCTAGTTCTCAGTGAGTCGGCGCACCGATTGTTGAATTCCAGCTAGAACTACAAGAGCAGTCGGAAAAAAGAAGAATTCCACTCATAAGGAAGACTGCCAGGCGAGCCTAGTAGTTTACGTAGCATTAGCAAGTGCAAGTCGGAGTTAAGCATACCAGCTTGCTTTATCGTTATCAGCTAGAAGATCCAAAGCTAGCTATCAGCATGAAACCCAGTAATAAGTTAGAAAGTCAGGAATCAGAATCAAAGGAGTGGCTATCGTATTAGTAAGCCAAAAAGCTGTACGAGTTAGCTACTTGTTTCACTGGTTTGACAGAGTAAGCTAGAAGATTGGAACTCATAAAGTACGAATACAAAGTTGAGCTCTCGTTTCCATGGTAGTAAATCGGATATCAGAATGCCGGGAAGCCATGGAGTGAAGCCGTACCAGGAGTACCCAGAGCTCAAGTAAGGTTTCAAGCTTGCTATGTCGGGTATTCATTTAAATAGTATTACCCAGCGCCTCGATATAAGATTTGCTTTTAGCTTTCAGATTGCTAATTGCTTGCCCGTATCGATAGCTTTCCGCCCTGAATTCCGGTTTAGAAGATTGAATTGCCTTTTGCCTACCCAAGTAGCTAGTTGGTATCAGTTACAAAGCCTATCCATCCAGCTAGAATTCTCCTTGCCCGATATAAGATTCAAAGCAACAAAGAAGAACTTCAGTACGGCACATGGCGCCTATCACAGAATGCTTGAAGAAAGGCAAGTTTCACTGGAGTCCACATGCTGAAGCTAGTTTCAAGAAGATCAAAGTGCATCTATCAGATTTTGGTGTTGCCGAACTTTGACAAGACTTTCGAACTTTAATGTGATGCAAGTGGAGTTGGCATTGGTGCTGTCCTATCTCAGGAACGGAAGCCTATTGCTTTCTTCAGTGAGAAGCTAAGTGATGCAAGGAAGAAATGGAGTACATATCAGCAAGAGTTGTATGCTGTATTCAGAGCTTTGAAAACATGGGAGGTTTATTTGCAGCCTAAGGAGTTTCTTGTCTATACTGACCATCAAGCCTTGAAGCATTTCAAAGATCATCAACATGTCGATCGCATGCTGGCAAGATGGGAAGCTTATTTGGAGAGATTCAACTATCTCATTGTCTACAAATCAGGAGCCACAAATCAAGTAGCTGATGCTTTGAGTCGACGTGTTAGTACTCCATTTCTTTGAAAGCTGAATTGCCAGGTATAGCCCTACGCTGCTCTTTCGTTATTGTCCAACTTCTTTGTCTTTCTATTGTCCAACATCCCCTTTGGGAGTCGCAGACAGGTCTTGTGATAGGTTCATCCTCCTTCCTAGCGGAATTTCAGTGTAACTCGAAAGGAAGAGTAACAGCTCTTGGTCGTGGGGTTCGGCTCGCTCGGTTTTGATAAGTTTGAGCTCTCCTCTCTGGTTTGCCTACTGGTGCTTTAACTGCATCAACAGAGTCAAGGTCAAATACGGAATGTGTACGATGTCTTCGACCACCAGGCTGACCCGATTCCATAAGTCTGATTCCATGTTCGCCTGTGTGTGACTCAAGAAACTCTACCGAGCTTTCCCTTTTTCACGGATAGGCATATTGGGAAACACTTCTTCGGATGTAGTGAGAGTTTGAAGAAGACTTAGGAATCGCATTAAAATGTTATTTGACTCCTACGAACCCTATGGGGGGTCTACTCCAGTCTCGCACATCCCATCCAGGCAAAGCAGTCTTCCCAAACTAACTAATTGTTGAATTAATACTTGCTATACTAATAGCTCTTCAATCTGTTTATTGCTGCTTCATTGTCCTTTCCCTTTGCTCTAGCGTTAGTCGCAGGAATCCCTCTTGCGTTAGTCGTAGTCATCTATTCGTAGAAATCGTAGGAAAGATCGTGGGAACCTACACCGTACCTTTCGTAGTCAATACGATGAAACCAAAGCCTTAGCAGAGGAAGGAACCGATCTGATTCCCGGAACCGAGGCAACCGAAACAGGTATTTCCACTACTGCCGTTACTGAACCGAGGACAAGGACAGCTGCCCCGCTGGGCGTAGATTTCATCCCGTTAGTGTGCATTGTTGAACCCAAAGACAAGTAGGGATTTTTATATTGATAGCTAAGGGGAGGTGGGGATACCTCTATTGAATCTATTGAATTTGTTTCATTCCGAGGTGCCGAAGCCGTTGATTCGAAACCTAGGATATTCCCTTTGATTTTGTTAGAGGAGCCTTTATCCGGATAGGAAGGTATGGTTGCTGGTATTAATCTAGCTAGTAGGAAGGAAGCCGTTAAATCCGATACTACCATTGAATGTATATACGAATCCCTTTTCGTAGCAAGGAAAAAGCCGAAACCTCGGAGCCTAATCCTGTAGAGGAACTACTTGATATACTACATATCATGTGCTTTCCTAATGGTGGAATTGCCAAAGCTTTGGCCGGGTGGATCATTTCAGTACGAATACGGGGTATAAAAGATACCGGTTCTACTCCCTCCTAGCATAAGGGAAGCACTTCCGAGACAGCCTGTCCTTCTATTGAGCCTGATGTGGGTTCCGAGCGTCATGATACGATAGATTTCATTGCTTTATACGCCGTAAAGGAGCTCGTATTGGACCTAGGAAAAAGGGAGCTCTAGCGATGTTCTCTAGCGCTCGTTATCGTCATATCTCATATCAAAGCAATTGATTCGAATTGAATTGCACTTCTGCTCGTAACCACTACGAACCGGAAAGGAAGGAAGCTGCTTTAGAGGAGGGAAGCCATAGATTGCCGTACCGTATCTACAACTATAGAATGTGCTTTGCCTTTGCCGCTAAATCGTATTGTTCGTAGGTCGTATTTCTTACTTGGCGTACCCCCGGAGGAAAAGTATTATCGTAGTTTTCGTGGTCATATAGATATCTCCATTTTCGTAACCAGCTTGCCTTCCATCTCCACCCACGAATCGAATTAACCCGATAATCCGTAGTTGGCAACCCAGATGGCTGGGCTATCCAAACCAGATCCGTATCCGCTCATGGCGATCAGCCGCATTCTCTTTCTCAAGTCAGTCGATCCAACCCTGCAACCTTGTAAACAACTATACCTTGACTTGTTGACCCAGTGAGTAACTACTATCGTAGCGAACCTAAAGCATTCACGCTTACCTTTGTAAACTTTGACTTGACTCCTTACCAGGTCGCTAAAAACCATGCAATGCATGAAAAGCAATTCCGCTTTCTTCTCCCAATGCTATCTTCTTCGAATAACAAAACAAGGATTTCATGTGGGCTCTTTCCTTGCTAAGGAGAGTAGCTCATGAGCGAGTGAGTAGCCGGGTAGGCAATATAAGTATAGTTGCTTTAGAAGTTCCAGTGATGGACTAAAAAACTCAACTCAAGAAGAAATCTGCCCCATTTGCCCGCAGATCATCTTAGTGAGCAGTCCCTTCTACTCTTATTGGAGCTAAAGAAAGCAGTTTATGTTTCAGAAATCATAGTGCTCGTTGCCAATCCATAACCAGATCGCTTACTAATCGCTTAACTCTTTGTTCATAACATTATACGTGTATCACTGGGATCGATCCGTTGTCAAAGAATTTCCTATGCCAAAGAGGGATTCGAGATTTCACCGCAGACTGGACCTACCTCCTGGGCCGGGCACTGAAATTTTCCTTATTCGATTCATAGGTCAATCCGGAATCAAGCGTAAAGGAAGTACAGTACACTTATTTGGATTCGTCGTGAAACAAAGCTATTGTCTGGTTTCTGGTCCTGGGTGGATTATTTCTTATCATATTGTGAGGCGGATCATAAGATTGCAAATTAGGCGGATCATAAGTAGATGCTATTTTACAAGGGTGGGCTTTAGCTGAGAATCAAAAGTACGATTCCCCAGAAACACATTCCCTTTCAAGCTGAGCTGAGACGTATCCGGCACCTTTACTTGGTCCAGTGCTGCCTCCGGCACTTGCTTTCTCGTCTCAATCCGACGTTCTTCTTTCAACGTGTGAACCTATGAACTTCTCCAACGTCGTAGCTTTAGGTCAATCCCTAGTACCTTTCTTTACCGACCGAGATTACCCATCACTCGCCTTCCTACTACCTACTATAGGCTTGCTCCTGAAGCTGGAAAGTAACGAACGAAGTGAAAAACTGGAAAGTAACACTGCTTCATCTCTAGAATGGGCTCTTTACTCACCAACAAACACCATTCCACAGCTTCAACATGCTACCAAATCTGAATTGGAAAAAGGATGAGAGTGGCATTGGCTTTAGGGGATGTTGCTGGCTCTATAGTAATTGGATCGGTCATGGTGCATTTTGGAGAAGGATTGGATTGGATAGATAGCTTCTACCTCTCAGACGTGACAACTGTAGGTTATGGAGATTACGCCTGATCGACCATGGAAGGAAGACTGTTTGCCGCAGAAGCTATATGAAAACTCAGCATAGGAAGAGATTCAACACTAGCATCTCCACTAGCCCCAAATGATAATGATTAAGGTTGTAAAATGCGATAACGAGACTGCCTGATCCACGATCCAATGCTTTTTTGTCTACTATCAGTATCACCTTCTTGGCCCTGGAAATACGCATAGTCCAATTAAATCTCCTACTCCAATTGGGGATATCTGGCAGCTGCTTTCTTATTATTCATGCTCAAAAGACTTCTTCACTGAGATATGTTAAGGTGCGTGCAATACTTGTTATGTTAAGTTGAGTTCCGGCAGGCAATCTACCGATTCAATGGTTGAATCGACAACTTGAGTACTTTTTCTCCCAAGCAGACCAGAAAGCGGTCTCGATTCGTCCTCCTTTATAGTCGAGTCTACTCTTCTTCGTGTTTTGCTTAGCGATTGACTGTGTAGTGTTCGGGCGGCCAGAGAATCTCGGATGGATTGGATTTTTCAAATAGGTTTTTCCGCCTTGTGATGCATTGCTCATTTTTTTTGCTCCAATCTATGACCAGATGGACAGGGGCTGCATAAATACTAATACAGTAAGTACATTTTTGATCAGCAACACCGGTCTCCGCAGCACCAGGATAAAGACCTTCTTTTTACCCATAACCTTTCTCTGCAGCATTGGAACCAAGATCGGGCTTGGCATAGTTACGAGGTTCCCGTTCTATTTAACTAACACTAACTGAAGCTAACCGGAAGCTTTCTTCTCATGCGACTCTTGGATCGAAAAGAGGCTGCTGGACTGGACCACGGCTGAAACTGCCAGGCACGGACTAAAAGCTGGGCTCAGGGATTCCCGAGTCAAACGACTACCATACATAGCATAGAGCTGGAAGCTGCACTAGTGTACAGAGAAGACTGGATGTGAACACGGGCGGACATTGGCTATGTATGGGGCACTCACTAATCACTATTAGCAGGAAACAACTAGCAGAAAGAAAGATGAACGCACTTTCACTCCTTGCTCTTCAGCACGTACTCACACGAGGGACTCTCAAATCTCTATTTCAGACCATAATCTTTCGATCCCTTTACCGAAGTGATTGATAGCAGGGCTAGGCTCATCATAGGGCTTCTTCTATTGGCTAGTGTGAACTCACTTCTATTCTATATCAAGATAGGGGCTTCAGTACTTGGCTGACCGCCCGGTGGAAGACCTGGTTCTACCACACAAGGGCAGCTTTCGTAGTCCAGGATTATTTTCCTCATATGTAATTTCACCTCAATGTGGAAATGTCCGATCTTATTCCAAAATATAAGGTCTTCATGAAGGTCTGTCTTGTTTCAGGAATATAGGTACCGAAGTTCAATAGCGGTAGGTACCAAGGAGAAGACGAGTCAGGGCCGATTGACAAGACTAGCTAGGCTGACCTTCCAGCCATACTCCATCCAAAGGCCCACGAACGGAAGTGCTAAAGGTTTCATGTGATGCTGACCTCAATGAACCAGACCTCGAGAATTCGTTCATCCCTTCGCTCCGAGGATTGGTCGAGTACTTGGCCACATGCATGAGTAGGCCTGTTGCCGGGATGTCCCATTAAAAAGGCAGGTCCCATATTTGAAATCAAAAAATAAGATCAGATAGCGCTCAAGAGGAGAGTCTCCATACGAGAAATCCTTCACTCGCAGGGAATTCAAATAGATGTGTTGAAGATCATCAAAGAAAGGAAAAAGACTGAATTCGATCCATCTCCTCCCTGTTCTTTAAACCAAGAGCTACTCCTCCCTTTTTTTATGTAATTTCAATACGATTTCGTTTGTGTTCATGTTTTCAATTTAGAACCCCACGGAAGTGAATAGAAAAAAGAAAAATACCCCTGTGATACGCCTTCCTTTACCTATTTCTAGATTGATTGATGTTCAATGGAGGGAAACTTGCCATTCCTTCTTTCCTTTGAAATTGTACATTTTTTTGATTCTTAACTAATTGTATCCTTTTTGTTCCCATCGAGCTTTCTTGCCTAGTGACTAAGGATTTTCACACTTGTTGTGTCTAGGCTGCAAAGATTTTCTCATAAAACACTAACAGAAGTGTTAGAGGGATTCACTTTCGATAAGAATCCAAAAGCAAGTTCCCTTCCCTATACTACCTTCTTTCCCTCCTCTGTTTCTGTCTTTAAGAGGCAGTGCATCCGGCAGGAATCGAACCTACTTTTTGACCCATTCATTTTGCCTTTCTAGGTTGGTGGGCGCTTTCACCATTCAGCCATGGATGCTTTAGCGAGTGAACTAGGTTTTTATTTGAGAGCGAACTAGGTTTTTAGTGGTATTCCTTCTCGAGCTTCTATTTCTTCCGTTAAGGGAGATTCGGGAAAAGATGGAATAGGAAGACGTGTTTCCAGAACGAACAAGATACGGGTAGAGAAGGGGAAGTTAGCAAAGTTAGACAAGATTGGAATGGGCATAGGAACATGTATTGATGTACCAGATCGGCTAATGCTCCCAGGTTGATGCGATGTATTCCACCAGTTGACTGGAGACTTTATTATTGGTATATCGATCGGTCCAGCACGGATTGAAATAGGAGCCGGTTCGACAGGAAGCTTTTGAAAACGCAGTGCACCCAGGTAAATAAGGAACAAGATGAATACAGAAGTTAAACGAGCATCCCACACCCGAAAGGTACCCCACATAGGCCTTCCCCGAAACCCCCCAGTCACTAACGTAAACAAAGTAGAAAAAGCACCAATTTCTGTACCGGTTCCGGAAGAGCGAAGAAAAAGGGGATGTTTTGTTAATGGGAACAAGGAACTGTTTATAGCTGTCGCGATATAAATAACTATACTCATCCGAGCCGCAGGAACATGTACATACGAAATACGAGAATTTCCACCTTGTTGAAGATCTGGTGGTGCTACCCGAAGACTTAAATGAATAGCCATCGCTGTTAAGAACAACCGAGATCCAATGAGAATTTGCGCGTAGCTTTTTGTCTTTGACATAAAAAAATAAGGTTGTAATAACGAAACTGACATTTTATTTTCCTTGCCTTGCAAGTGGAACAAGAAAGACTATATAGTTATTTTGATTCTATAAACAATCAAAGGATTTCGCATGCTTTCCATGGAATGACGGAATTCCCCTTGCTTAGTTTTCGCTCCGCTCGTGCGTGGCACTCCTTGCTTGCGGAGCGGCATATCGGAAAAAGAAGGATTGACTTTCTATACGGGCCCGTCCCCTCTTACCCCTAACTAACAATTATGCTGCTCTCGCCTTTTTGTAATCTTATCTTTCAAAAATGCACTACTAATTTTTACGGCCTCCTTAGTCACCCTATCCACTCTCGTCCTGTTTTCGGGTTCCCTTTCAGGGGATGAGGATATTTCGATGATTTCTCCCTCCGTAGGTGGAAAACGCGTGGGTGAGTAGAGTCTGTGCTTTGCTTTTGGGGGCACCGGCAAGAAGCTTCTCGGCCACCCTACTCTGACTTGATTAGCTACTAGTAACTAGGATCGTTCAAACAGTCAGTCAGCAATGCGTACTTCTTTCCTAGTTGAGTGGATCTGCGTAGCAGAGCCCAATCTTCTACCACAAGCTCTGACCTGACTTGTTGTACTTGATTCACCCACGTAAATAGACAACTTGGATAAGGGCTTTCATCCCATAAAAGAGAAGTGAGTCCGCATGTCGGCAAATGATTTGGAATTGAAACTGGCTACAGAGGAAACCGAAGCCCTAACTCCCCATTCTTTCTATCTTACATCGCCATCGAGCCCTGGCTGTAGAGTCACTGGTTTCTAATCGCAATGGATTTCTGTTTTCTTTGGCTTTTCCATTCGCTTCGTTCAACCCTGATCTGGATAGATAGCTCGGCTTCTATTAGCTGAGAATGGTTTTGTCAAGGAAAGGTTTCGCTATACAACAACAATGAACTCACTTCTGATCAAATTGGATTGGATGAATCGGTAATCTTTCTCTGTCTTGTGAGAGAGAGTCACTTGCTGTATTGAGAGCGGGTGGGTGACATGCATTAAGCGAAATCAGTTGTTATGTTTTTGATCTTCTTTGCGCGAGAAGACCCTTGACTGAGGAGACGTGTTTGGCTTGGATGATGCCGCTATGCTCCTATTCACTTTCAGAGACCGCTCTGAGTTTGCCGGTTTTGCGGCAACCCTTTCACTAAGAACATTTTAGCCATTAACGAAATGCCACTATTCCACAATGCTTCTTTTATTTATGTGTAGAAGCGGTAGTAGTGAAGAAAATGGAGGGAGAAGAAAGAAAGCGATGTGACACGAGAATAGATCACATCCGACAGCCAGCCATGCCATTAGATAGATCCGCTCTGAGTCTTCTGCAGGATGAGATCCGCTTGGTCTTGTGATAGGGGCTTGAGGAGGAAGAAGAGGGGATTTCTTATTCAAAAGAATGAATCTCCTTATTTATAGGGAACAGGACGTGTGACTTCCTCAAACGAAACGAATGTGGCTTTCGTGATAAGGCAAATCCTTCGTTCGGTACAATCAACATATTGAATCTACGCTCGCTCGGCTCGGTGCTGAATGAACTCCTTCATTGATTCCGGGCTGCTCGTAGGGGGACTGTGAAAGCAAGCGTAGGAGATCAAAATGTGAGTCGAGTCCGATGGGTAAAAAGGGGAAGCAGGAAAGGGTTCTGATGTGAATTCTTCTGGTTTGTATATCTATCTCAGCCCTTGCTTGAAAACCTAAAAATTGACTTGCATCTTCCCTTATCACACTACACTTTCTCTTCCTTATTCCATTTCACTGAGCTAAGCAACACTTTTTCACGTATTCACCCGAGATATTCTATAAATTGGTCATATTGATCTGTCGTCTTGTTCTCGATAGGAACTTGCTGCTGTCTTGGTTGGTTTGAGAGCAGGCACTGTCTATATATCCAAAACCGGAGGAGAGTTTGGGTTTGGATCACAGACGATCGGAGATTTTGGATTGAGATGGATGGTTGTGCTTGAAGTTACGAGTCGGGTAATGCTAAGTTGAATCGGCTGATCCGTTTCATCCTCTTTCGGCAAAGGAAGTTGGACTTTAGTTAGCTAAAAGTACCAGCAGCCTGTCTGTGCCCTTTGAGTCTATAGCCGCCAAATCTAAAGATTCCTTAAGTTGTGTTGTCGTACGGCTTCTTTTTCTTCTTTTGTCAATGATCGGTGACAATGAATGCTACGAATGTTCGCTTCCACTAATGTCGTATAAGAATTGTGAGGTGCCCATAGCTTCCCGGAAAGAAGAAGAGTCATTGTCGTTTCCTGACCGATATGAATGCACATATTTACCCTCGCCTCGGGAAATACCACCAGTAGAGTCTGCAGAAGGTGTCGTTCAGGAGAGATGCTGGGCTCTAGATATGCGAGTGAGATACCCGCCCTCGGTCATGACCTGGGTTGAAGAAGGAATCTATGTTCTTGGAAGCAAAGAAAGAACTCCGGTATTCCGACCTTAGATTTTTGCTCAAAGAACGAATCAAACCCCTTGTCGAAGCCCTTTATGATAAGCTTCCCTGGATCGAGTCAGATTTGGGGCGGCTGAACCCACTTAAGCTGAAGCCTTAGTAGATGTCGACGGAAAGGTGAGAAGAGCTGATCGAACCTACCAAGCAACGGTTAGTTGTGCGGTGTACATACAGGCTGGTTTCGCCATTAGCGATGAATTGGATTTATTAGTAAGGGAATGAATGAAGCGGACCGGAAAGAAGATGGATTTTTGAATAGAAAGAATTCCTCTTCTAGGTTTCTGCTTCAAGTAGTAAGCAAAGGATCCTACCTGCTTGTCTAATGGTTGAAGACCTTGGCGGCCTCTAGTTCTTCTATTCTATCTAGTTTTTTAGCCTAGCGCGAACGAATAAGCTTAAACAAATGGTTTCTTTGGCAACGGTTTTTTCTAGTTGATTTGTCCTTATATATATTAGCCGTAGTGTAGTTTAATAAACTGCTCATAGCTCTTATCATTCCTTTATCCATGCATAGACTGGGAATATATTAGCTCTTAGCTCTGGCACTTTCTTCTTCTTTATTTGCCGTTGCATTCAATAGCCTATTTGAAGTTAACAAAAGCTTTATTAGCTAGCTCTATGAAATACGTATATCTTCTTGGCTATCTAGGCTATCTCTACAGGCTTTTTCAACCTATAAGCAGACCTTTGTATACACCCTTGTAACTGAACTAGCTATTCACAAAGAAAGGTCTATACCGTACATATACCAACTACGCACCCCTTGTATACTTCTTTTTCCTTCTCCCGTGCTTCAAGTTCTGCCCCGGCTCACTCCTCTTTCCAGCAATCTATGTGGGAAGCACTCGTTCAAAGTAAGTTGAGATTCAAAGCGTTCCCGTAAGCTAGTAAGTCAATCAAAGCTATAACTCTATTTGTTAGTTTCAGGAAACTGGTACATATTTCTAATAATAATAATAATATATATATTATTATTTGGTATTTACCAATTTTAGACTAAGCATAAATTCATTTTGAAAGAAAAGGGAAATCCCCTGAAATAAAGGATTTTTACTACGTTACCCTCAAAAAGAAGAGGAAGACAAACTAGCCAAGAGACAGAAAAAGGTAGAGACCAACCACCGAAACAAGGGAGTAAGGGCTAGGGGGATATGGGCCAAGAAAGGTCCGATGTATCGGTCAGCTATACCTAATCCTTCACTCAAAAACGCATCACACCCTTTGTAGGTTCAAGCCGAAGTCAAGCATGATCACCTACTGCAAACTCCAAATATCGTGGTCGGCGTACCTGGTCCTGAACTGCTTTGAATCTAGAATAAGTTGAATCTTCTCGGCACTCTCCTTCATCTTCTGTGGCCCCGTCGGTCGGTACGTGCCAACCCCAACAAATCGGGGTACGACAAAGGTTCCCGTAGAGTGCTTCGAAAGGTGCCATTCCGATGCTAGAGTGATAGCAGTTGTTGTAAGCAAACTCGGCTAATGTATCTCTATGCCTATTTAGTAGGCCTGCTCATTGATGCTCTTCGGGCCGATTGTATGGGATGTGTTCTGGTGTACAGTGGGAGATGCAAGGATATCGATTGAAGTTTGATTTGTTGGCCATGGAGTTGGGAGCATATGATGTAGTCCTAGGAGTAGACTGGATGAGGAAATTCCCTATTATTTCAATAAGTCTTTCCGTTGGTTGTAACTAATCACGTACCCGCTGCTGCGGAATTCCTTTTACCTAACCAGGATTGCAGTAAAGATAAACAACGAACGTTGGGCCTGCCTGCTTGTTCAGCACCACCCATTCCCATGGGAATATATGGGTTTTTCGGTCCAGTGGGAGGATCATTTTCCTTGGAAGGTAATTTTCCCAACCAATAAGTATTGGGCTCCCAAGTAAACAAAGCGAAGGATCAAGTAACCAACATGTTGCGGAGCAGCCAAGTAATCCAAGGGCAGAGCAACGTAATCCAACGGAGGGGCTACGTGATC
>WUUC01090987.1_pt1 | contig 13391 bp, 9 predicted proteins | sample 6278441 | NCBI WGS metagenome assembly WUUC01 (sample SAMN13675441, study PRJNA597444) | soil metagenome | isolation source: soil | place: USA: Washington | collected 2017-10
AGAGTGGGCTCGCCTGCAAACATGGGCTGTGTGAACAGCCGATCCGCCAGCTTGTGTTGGGCGGCAACCGGAGTTGTGCGCTGTATGATTCCCCCAGTGGGGGGTATCCGTTCAAGTGCTGGGGAGATACCGGCGACGGCCTTTTTCGTGACACGGCCACGGAAGCGCTCACTCCCCGGGCCGTGCTTGGCTTGCCCAGCGTTCGAGAGCTGGCCGTCACCGCCGATAGGCAGTGCGCCGTTCCGGCAGATCAGGATGTCGTGCGTTGCTGGGGTAAGTGCGGATTTGCATGTGGAAATCCCGATGGCGCCGCAACAGTTGGAGCGACCTTCGCAGAGGTGAGTACTCCTGGCGTCGTCCAGATCTCGATCAATCTAACCTCCCTCTCGCCGGCCACATGCACCCTGAGCGGAATCGGCAGACTAGCTTGCTGGGGTGCGGCCATTATTGCGACGACGGAGGAGGACCGCGACTCGCCCAATCGGATCATTGTCGGGGGCCAGCAGACCTATACGGATCTTTCGGTGGGCGTGGCTCACGGCTGCGCGAGCACGGGCGACGGTCGAGTGGCCTGCTGGGGCTCTAGCGCGCGAAATGCTCTCGGAGTCGCCAGCACATCCCTCCCCAACCCTGTCTCGTCTCCGGGTGTATTCATTCCACGAACAGACGGCGGAGAACTGACGCACATCATTGATGTCGAGGTTGCCCTAGGCAGCTGCGCGATCACGGATCAGGGGGAGCTATGGTGTTGGGGAGACAATAAGAACGGTGGGCTGGGCGTCGGCGACACGACAGAACACGTGGGAGCGGTAAAGCTCGGACTATCGGACGTCGTCCAGGTCTCCCTTGGACTTGGTCATAGCTGTGCCCTTGCGCGAAGTGGTCAAGTGTATTGCTGGGGATCGAGCAAAGGCGTCGGCCTCGGAGCAGGGGCGCTCGGCGACGTGGCGAGCGGTCAGAGCTTCAGTTCACCGCAAGCCGTCCCTGGCCTTGCAGACATTCTCGAAGTACGGGCAGGGCTACAGCACAGCTGCGCGCGGCGCCGCAATGGCCAAGTCGTATGTTGGGGCGCAAATGACCAGGGTCAGCTCGGAGATGGCACGAAGGTCGAGCACCTCTTGCCTACGCCCGTGCGCGATCTGTATTCGAGCGGGTCGTAAGCCGGACTCGCCAGGCCCAGCAGAGCAGCATCAGCCCGAAGCCGCCCCCCCAACGACGATCTCTCGAGGTTCCAGGCATACCTAGCTGGCAGCCCGAGGAGCGCTTTCGTGATGCGGTCCCTGCATCGGCTCCGCGGTCGGCGCCATCGACTTCCTCGTTCGGCGCGCCGGCGTCTTGCTGCCCTCCCGGGTCGAGCCCAGCGTCTGCGGCGTCGATACCCGCGTCGAGCGGCGGCGGATGGAGCTCCATGTCGAAGTCGTACCAGGGTCGCGAACAGAGCACCTGCGCCTCGAGGTCGTCGCACATCACTGGATGCGTGACTTCCTCGAAGGTCATCAGCTTTTCGAACGACACACCATCGTCGTCCGAGAACCAGATGCCACTGGTGTTGGGAGCCATGTTGGCGCACATCCACAAGCGACCGCGGCGTTCGATCAGACAGGTCACCGATTGCACGCTGTCGACGTGCACGCGCTCGAACTGATTGCCGTCGTCCGTGGAGCGGTAGAGGCCCCCCTGCCCTCCCACGCCCAGCCACAGCTGCGCCGCCGGCGAGGCGGTGAGCGAGGTGGGCAGCGGGATGCCCTCGAGCACGGGCGCAAAGCTCACGCCGCGATCCTCGCTGCGCAGCACGCGATACACGGTCTCGAGGTTGTCAGTCGGCTGATAGGCGAAGAGCACGTCGGCGTTGCTCGGGTGAACGGCGAAAGGAATGATCTTCGCCGGCAGCACGCGGTCCTCCCAAGTCTCGCCTGCGTCGAGCGACATGGAGCACAGGTGAAAGAGCTGCTTGTTCACACGATCGACGCGCTGGCCGGCGGCGTACACGCGCTGCGGATCGGAAGGCGCGATGAGCAAGCGATCGTAAGTTTCGTCTACGGCATTCTCGAAGCGCGGGGACCAGCTCCGCCCGTGGTCGTCGCTGCCGAACACGCCCGCGGGCCGCTGGAGCGTGCGCGTGGAGAGCAACATCCGATTGGGCGCATCCGGAAAGCGCACCACCTTGCTGAGCGACTCGTCCGGCAAGCCGCTGCTCGACTGCACACTGCAGGCGCGATCGGAAGTCGCGTAGACCGCATTGTAGATGCCGACGGTAAGGGCACCCGACTCCTCCAGAAAGACGGCAGGTCGATCTGAGATGTTGGCCCCGTAGCTGTCGACGCAGCGCAAGCTGAAGCGCGTTTCATCGTCGACAGTGTCAGCGAACACGACGCCACGGTTCGCCACGATCAGAGGCAACTCCTCCGAGGCGTCGCTCGCCCACACCAGGTCGATACCCTTCGGCGGTTCATGCGCGCTCGCGCCGGCAGCGAGTGCCCACGCGAGCGTGCACGCAATCAGCCAGCGAACCAACACCGTCACTGGCCCAGGCACACCCCTTTGCCATGCATGAGGGTACCTTCAAACCCGTTGTCCACCAGCGCTTGCTTGGGATAAGCGTACGTGAAGTTGTAACACATCTCCTGGGACGTCGCTTGGCCCGCGCACTTCTCCTCGCTGAACGTGCACGTGGTGGTGATGGTCTCGCCCGGCATCAGCACCTCGTTGGTCTCGTAGGTAGTCTGATATTCGAAGTCGAACACCTTATCGTGCAGGATGCGCATACCGTTCGGCCCGTTGATGACCGACTTCAGATGCCTGCCCGTTTGATGCAGGTGCGGCGTCATAAAAAGGAGGTGAATGGGTTGTGTGTGAGAGGCCGGACGGCAGGTTCCGGTCCAGGTCTTGGACTGCTCAAAGCAGATGCCCGAGGCGTAAGAAAGCGTGCCGCCTTGGTCGTATCCCAGCCAGGTCATGCTGGCGATGTTCTTGGGCGCAGTCTTTTGGACGCAGAGTTCGACGCCGGACGCGTCCTCCGCGTTTGGGTCCGAGCTGTTGTAGTGAACCTCGACCGAATACGTGGTCGCCGGCAGCTCGAAGCCGACGTCGTCGCCAGCCTTGCGGAAGTCCATGGAGATGCCGCCTGGGGCCCAGCCATGGATCAGCTCGCCGCCGGCGTGCTGACCGATCGTGTCGGTGATACTTCCATCCTGAACCTGCTCTCTGTAGAGCAGCCAGTGGTGGAGCGCCTTGGCGTTGTCGATGACGGGTCGGACGACGATGCCGTAGACCATGCCTTGCCAGGGGGCCTGAAAACCAAAGTTCTTGTAGGCGTCTTGGACGGCGCCGACCTTGAACTTCGCGTTTTTGTTGCCCGGCGCGTGCGCCAACATCTTGTAGCACTCGAGGCCTGTGACGTCCTCGCCGCCCACGGGTGTACCGCCATCAGGCGCCGGGGTCGTGCCGCAGTTCTCGTTGACGGCCGGCGCGCTCGCATTGAGCCAGTCGTTGAGCGTCTTCAGCTCCGCCACGGTGAGCTTCTCGACGGGAGGCATGGGTTTGGTTGTCGCGTTGACGCGCACCTTGGCCAGCTCCCAATACTTCTTGGTCTTGTCGGTGGTGCCTTGCGCGTGCCAGTTCGCGTGTGTGACCAGCGACATGGGCGAGCCAGCGGGCGTAGTGCCGTGACACGTTCCGCAGCGCTCCTGCACGACCTTCTGGACTGCGCAGGGCAGCCCGCTTCCCCCGCCAACAGGAACACTCGAGTCGGCAGATGCCGCAGCGTCAGCGCCGCCGGGAGTACCGGGACCACCCGGCACGGCGCCGGGACCACCCGGCACGGCTCCGGAGTCGAGCCCACCGCCCAAGGGCGAAACTTGGCCCGCATCGCAGTTGACCGTGCACGCTGGAGACGTCGTTCCGTCCGTTGGTTCCTCGTCCGTACAGGCACTCAGCAGCGACGCGAAGGCCAAGGCCCCCAATGCAGATAGGCTCCCACGAGACTTCATTAAGCTAGTCATTTTCCACAACCTCCACGGCCACTACAAGTCGCGCGAATCGGGGGAATCTCACTGACCCAAACATGCGCCCGCGCCGTGCGCGATGACGCCCCAAGGCCCGAGATCGGACAGCGCGCCCTTTGGATACGCGTACGTGAAGAGGTAACACATCTCCGCCGTCGTCGCCTGTCCGAAGGTTTGCGGTTCACTGAAGGTGCAGGTCGTGACGATCCTCTCGCCCGGCTTCAGCACCTCGTTCTTTGCGTAGGTGGTCTGATACTCAAAGTTGAATGGCGCATCGTGCAGCACCCGCGAGCCGTTGGGGCCCTCGATGACCGACTTCATGTGCCTACCCGTCTGGTGCAAATGCGGCGTGACGAACAGGATGTTAATCGGCGAGGTATGTCCGGGATCGCAGGTACCGGTCCACTCCGTGGAAGGAATGAGAAGCTCGTCGTAGCCCACCCAGGACAAGGTCGCGATGTTCGCGGGCGGCGTCTTCTTCACGCAAATCTCGACGCCCGACGCATCTTCCGCGTTGGCGTCCGAGCTGTTGTAATGGAGCTCCAGGACGTACGAAGTGGCCGGTAGTTCGAAGCCGACGTCCCCGTACGTGCGGAAATCGTAGGCAGGCCCGCCAGGCGCCCAACCGGCAATCAGCTCGCCACCCGCATGCTGGCCGATCGAGCTCGTGATGCTGCCGTCCGTGGCACTCTCTCGGTAGAACAGCCAATGGTGGATGGCCTGTTCGTTGTCCACGATCGGGTCGGCGACGACACCGTAGACCGTTCCGGTCCAAGGCGCCTTGAAGCCCATGGCGAAGTAGGCATCCCGCGCGACGCCGACCTTGTACTTCGCGGTCTTGCTACCCTGCGCGTGCGCGAGGAACTTGTGGCACTCCAGCCCTGTCTTATCGATGGGGCCGCCGGTGCCAGGGGTCCCGGCGTCGGAGCCCGGCGCGTTGCAGCTCTCCGTGCTCGACGGCGCATTCTGATCCAGCCACGTATTGAGTGTTGCGAGCTCGGTCGCGGAGAGCTGCGGGGAGGTCGACGGAGGCATGTGGCCTGGACCGGCGACGTTGACGCGCGCCTTCACTACCTGGAAGGCCTTCTTGGTCGCGTCCATCTTGCCTGGCGCCTGGAAGTGCGCATGGGTCGTCAAGGCCATGGGCGCGCCAAAAGCGGGCGGATCCTTGTGGCAGAGCCCACAGCGCTCGTCGACGATCTTCTTCACGGCGCAGGGCAGCCCACCGCCACCTCCGCCCACGGTACCGACGCCGGTGTCTGGAACGGACCCGTCTGCGACGATGCTACCAGGGCTGCCGCCGCCGGTACTGCCCGGCCCGCCAATGCTCCCGGGACCGCCAATGCCCGCGCCAGAGTCCAGTCCGGCGGTTGCGCCGCCCACTGGCGAGCCACCGCTGTCGTTGCCCGCGCAGTTGAAGGTGTTGCAGATGGGAGCGTTACCGACGCCAGTTTCGCCGCCATCGTCAGAGCATGCACCGACGAGCGATCCGAATGCCAAAGCCGCCGCTGCCACGAAACGCGCGCGAGACCCGATCAAGCTATCCATTCCGGCAACCTCCACGGCCCGGCGGCCGCACCTATCAATACAAACTGGTCCGTTGCAGGGAAGCGACCACTGGGGGGAACCTAGAGCGGCCAACACACTCGGTGGCGCCGCTTCTCTGCGCTTCACGTACATACCGTAGTCCACGCCGTCAGGTGAACGGCGAAGGAATGACTCCCGTACGTTCTTGAGTGACCTATCCGTCAAATTTCATGGACATGGATGCTTCCACACGCCTGCGCGCGGGGCCTCGCAGGCGCGCACCGGCCCCGCAAACCAGCTCGGATGCCGCAGACGTACCGGGGGGTGATGCGGCGCTACCCGCGTTCAGCACGGATTGGCGGCAAACCAGCTTAGATGCCGCAGACGTACTTGGGTGATCCAGCGCTGCCCGCATTCAAGCAGGCGGCCCCTCCGGGGCATTCGCTGGCCGCTTGTGCTGGACAAAACACAGTACAGCGGAAATTACCCTGGCCCAGTGCGACGTTGCCGAAGTCGAGACAGGGCGCGTCTGCTGCATCCTTCACGCCGCAGAACGAGTCGTCGCCTCGCACCTGCTGCTCGTCAGACCGCTCGCCATCTGCATTCACGCCGCAAGCGGTTCCGTGGCCCGCGCCACCTACCAGAGCTGGGCACGTGGTCGTGGGCGATCTGCAGGCATCGGTCACCTTGCCGTCGATGGTTTTGGCGCTGAGCTCGATCTGTGCGTACAGGGGTGGACAAATCGTGTCAGGTGTCCGCAGAGGTAAACAAAAATACCCGACCTCCACGTCGTTGAATTCCGTACCCACGCACACATGACCTGCCTCGCACTGCAGGTCGCTCACGCACGGCTCGCAGGCCTTCGCGCTGCCGACTGCAAACTGCGTGCAGCGCAGGTTCGCGGCATCGCAGACGTGCTGCACGTCTCCCTGCTTGCAAGCAGCGAGGTCCGCACGCGTGCACTCGCCACACCTTCCGCTCGGCTCGTCGCAGACGTAACCGTCGCCGCATTCCGCGTCGGTGGTGCACGTCGTGCAGCTGCCGCCGCTGCACACGGGCGCGGCCGGGTCGTGGCAATCGCTGTGCGTGTTGCACTCTGCGCAAACGTTGTCGATACCGCACACAGGCTTGGCGGCTGGACAGGCTTGGCGTTGCTGGTCCGTACACTCCACGCAGCGCTGCGCGACCTCGATGCAAACCGGCAGTGCAGGATCCTCACAGCTGCAGGGGTCGACCTCGGGCGGCGCAGCGTCAACCACTTGCTCCGCGTCGCGGGTGGGTGCGCCCGCGTCTTCGCGCTGCGGACCGTTCATGCCGCCACTGACAGCCGCATCGTCCTTGCTGGTGAGCTTTTTTTCATCGTCAGCGCAACCCACGACGAGCGCACTAAGCATGAGCGCGCCCCAGACTCTCTCGTGCATTCCTGTCCCCCTCACGGTTCCCGCTCGGACCGCTCACCCTGTACGACGAATAGCCGTCGGCTGCCAAGAAACTCGGACGCGGCCCGCGCGCCCTCACGCGCCGTTCAAACAGTGCCGCAAGCGCATCGCCGCGCGCTGGGGTTCAAAACCTGGGACGCCGGCGGCTTAGCGCTTCACCCAGCACGATAGCGTACGTTGCCGCCCGCAAGGTAGTGCGACTCGAGTAGCTCGATGGGGATGTCGATGCCGGACTTGGTGGCCGTGATGCGCGGATTGACGACTCCCGCGGGCGCCACGCGCCTGAGCCGCATCGCGATCAGCGTCATCATCCCCACGTAAGAACCGCTCGACCAGGCAGCGATCCAGAGCTGGACCGGGATGAGCCAGAGAAAGAAGCTGCCACCGACCACCAGCAGAACGAGCACCATGACGAAGCCGATCAGTGCCGGTTGCATCGATATATCCGTCTCCTTCGGGTCGCGTGCGTGCTCGACTTCAGCCGTCGCGTTCGCCCGCCGAGCGCACCACGATGCGCGCCCCTTCGACCTGCACGACTCGTACCTCGCTGCCGCGGGCCACGTACGCACCCTCGCTGACCACGTCGACCCGTTCATCACCAAAGCGGGCGACGCCGACCGGCCGCAGATCGCTCTCCGCCACCCCCACCCGTCCCGCGAAGCGCGACTCGTCCGACGACACGAAGCCGTCGCTGCGCGACGTGGCGCTCGCAAGCACCAGACCGCGCCCCGCGCTGGCGCGTGGCAGATAGCGGAGAGCGATGACCATGCCGAACACGGTGACCAGCAGCGCGGCGCTGACCCGCACCAGCGGCTCGACCCAGGCAGAGGTGGAGAACGTGACCGAGAGCGGCAGGCCGATCAACGTGAGCAGCAGCGCCGCGAAGATACACACGATGCCCAGCACCCCGGCAATCCCGAAGCCGGGCAGCAAGAAGACTTCGACCGCCAACAGACCGAGGCCCGCCACGAACAAGAGCAACTCTTCCATTCCCGCCAGGTGGACGAGCAGGTGGCCGCCGAAGAACAGGCTGAGGCAGAGCACGCCGAGACCGCCCGGGATACCTACGCCAGGATGGTAGAGCTCGATCAAAATCCCGAGCGTGCCCAGACTCATCAGCAGTCCGCTCACCACCGGATCGGTCAAAAAACGCACCAACTTCTCCGCCCAATTTTCCCGGGCGTCTGCACGCGGCGCCTGCTTGAGGCCGAGCTCTCCGAGCAGCTCGTCCAGCGTATCGGCGGAAATATCGGCGATACCCCATTCGAGCGCGCCCGCAGTATCGAGCGTCAGCAGCTTGTCGGCTGAGTCGAGCCCCTCGATAGCCACGCTAGCATCGACCATGGCCTCCGCGATGTCGCCGCGCCTGCCCTTGGCCTCGGCCGTGGCGCGCATCTCGGTACGAAAATAGGAGACCATCTTTTCTTCGACCGGCTGCGCACCGCCATCGCCCAGCTGAATGGGCGTCGCGGCGCCGATGCTGGCGCCCCTAGATACAGCGATGACGTCGCACGCCAGGGCGATCAACGCCCCCGCGCTGATGGCGCGCGGATGAATGAAAGCGACGGTCTTCACCTTGCTCTCGAGCAGTGCGTCGCGGATCTGGATCGCCGCGTCGACACGCCCCCCGAGCGTGTTGATATCCAGCACGAAAGCGGCCGCGTTGCGGTGCTGTTTCAACACGCGCTCGATCAACGCGAGCAGTCCGAGATCGATCATGCCGTGGATGGGAATGCGCACTACCCTCGCGCCGGGTTCGGCATCGATCGCGAGCTCGCGCGGGCCGCTGGGAGCAGCGCTAGCACGTGGCGAATAAGGCACTGCGCCGCCCTCGGGTAGGTCGGCGCGCGCCGAGCGCAGCAGGAACGAAGCGAGTGGAGCGAGCAGGGAGAGCCACGAAGCGACCAGCAACAGGGATGAGATGCGCTTCACGGAAAGACGCTACCTGGCCATGCACGCCGCGGCAAGCGTTTGCGCGTGATCGGCGCGCTCTCAGCGCGCAGGACGGGCTTTCACGGACCAGCCTGGAGAAAGCGTGGCTGGGTCGAGAACGGCAGAGCCGCGCATGCTGGCCACGGGATAGGTCGAATACAAGGTCGAAAACAGCGCGGCAGGCCGGTGGTTTCCACTCTGCTTGATGCCACCGAAAGGCAACCGCGAGGAGGCTCCGCACGTAGCCGCATTCAGGTTCACACAGCCGTAACGCAGCTCGTGGAAAGCGTGCTCGAACGCGCCTTCGTCGCGCGTGAACACACTGGCGCTCAGACCGTACGGACTGGCGTTGGCGCGCGTGATCGCGTGCTCGAGCCCCTCGACCCGCTCCACGGCCAGATCCGGTCCGAACAGCTCTTCGGTCTCGTAGCGGCCGCCGGCCGGAGAACGCAGCAGATGCACGCTGGGACTGACGTAGGCGCCGCGCGGCGACAGCTCGAGCTCGCGCGCCGGCCAGAGCGCCTCGGCCCCGGCGAGCTCCGCTTGCGCAAGCGCCGCGAGATAACGCGAGCGCGCAGCGGCGCTGATCAGCGGCCCCATGAATACACCTGAGTCCAGCGGATCGCCGACGACGATGCTTTCCATCTGATCGTTCACGCGCGAAACGAACGCGTCGTACGACTCCCGCGCAACCAGCGCCACCGCCGTGCCGCTGCAGCGCTGCCCGGCGGTGACGAAGGCCCCCCACAGCACGTCGTGCACGGCCTTGTCCAGGTCGGCATCGGGCAAAACGATGGCGGGATTGCGACCGCCGAGCTCGAGCGCCAGCAGCTTGTGCGGCTGATCGAGCGTGGCCCGCTTGATGGACTGGCCTGCGCCGTAGCTACCGGTGAGCATGACCGCATCGACGTCAGGATGCACCGCCAGCAGCGCGCCCTGCCGTGCTTCGCCGTGCACCACGTTGACCACCCCCGGCGGAAAGCCGGCCGCGTGGAGACACTGCGCGTAGAGCTGAGCCACCAGCGGAGTCAGCTCGCTGGGCTTGATCACGACGGTGTTGCCGGTCGCGAGCAGCGGTACCACGTGACCGTGCACCAGGTGCAGCGGGAAGTTGAAGGGCCCCAGCACCGCGGCCACGCCGTGCGGCTTGAACGCGTAGCGCTGTCCTTGCCCCATCTCGCGGGGCGCCACCAGCGCGAGGCCCTCCGAGAGCGTGATGTCGATCTTCGAGAGCGCTGCCTGCACCTCGGCCCGTGCCTCCCAGCGCGGCTTGCCAACTTCACGTGTGATGGCGAACGCGAGCTCCTCCGCGTGCTCGTCCAGCGTGCGGCGCAGCGCGAGCAAGAGCGTCTTGCGCTCCTCCGCGCTGGTGCGTGCCCAGCCGGCAAACGCCGCGCGCGCACACGCCACGGCTTCTTCCACGGCGGCGTGCCTAAACGGCATGCGCACGACGACATCGTCGAAATCGCGCGGACTGACGCGCTCGATCAGCCCATCTTGCGCGTGCTCCGCGGCCAACACGAAGTTGCCGCCCACATAGTCGCCCAGCGCACGAACGGAGGTCAGCGCTTGCGCCACACGGCGTATCCCACGAAGAACGGCCCCATGTTCTGAATGTATTCAGCCGTCTGCTGCGTCTTGCGCATGCGCTGTACGAGATGCGAGAGCGGATGCAGCTCCTTGGCCACCAAGCCGATCACGAACTCGTTGTCCCTGGCGTCCAGTCCATGACACGCCAGACGGATGTCTGTCGCGAGCCCCTGCTCCCCGTACGCGCGCCCGATCGCCGCGTGCTCCCGCAGGATGCCGGCCTGCTCCTTGACAGACAGCCGCTCGAAGGCGCCCACCCGGCGCAGCGGATACCAGACCGCCCACGCGTACTCGGGATTGACGGCGTTCTCGACCGGACGGTCGATCAGCCAGTATTGCAGATCGCTCTCGTAACCGGTCGCGTAGCTGCGGCCGAGCATGCTGAAGTCTTCGCGCAGGCTGAGCGCAGCAAAGGCCGGATCGAGCAAGATCGAACGCAAGGTCGTGACGAAGTGCGCCGGATCGACGCTCCAGGACAGCACGCCGATGCCGCGCGGATCGCTGGCGTCGCGGTACAGCACGCCCGGACACCCCTTCTGCTCGAAGGCTTCGCCCAGGCGCGCCAGCAGCGCGTCGGGATCCGCTTCTTGCGCGACCCGGTACACGAACAGCTGCATGAACAGGCGCCGGTCCAGGACTTGGGGATTGCCGGTGTGGTGCCCGGCACGCTCGTTCACGTCGATCTCTGGCAGCTTGGGAGTCTCCGCCACCATTTCACGGGCCCGTGCGTTCATCTCATCGCTCATGCTCTCACCCTATCTTCCAAGCCTGGCTGTTCGTCGAGCCGGCGCAACAGCTCCTTCGCCGACAGCGCACCTTTGTATACGTACAGACGGCTCGGCAGCTGGTCGCCCAGCACTTCTTCACTGACCCGCAGCCGGCTCGACACCGCGAACAATACGCGCGCCCGCAGTCCCTGGGAAACCAGGTCGACGCGCCGAAACACTGCCTCCCGGCTCCAGTAGCCGAGCACCTCTAGATACGCCACCTCGCCGGTTTCGGCGTGCACGAAGCGCACGTCCGGCACGCACAACCCCGCCCCGGCAAGATCCAGAATGTCCCCCGAGGCCTGCGCGTGCCAAGGGCTTTCCAGCGCCTCGAAGCGGCGCAGGAAGTTCTCGACCTCGTCGGGCAGCCGCGCCGGCTCGCGCTCGGCCTCGCGCCTGGCCTTGCCCTCGATTTTGAAGGTCATGGGCGTGCGCTCTTTGCCCCAGCGCAGGTTCGCCGAGATACTGTGTTCGTCGCAAGCAAGCAGCGCCGGCAGCGACAACGCCAGTTCGAGACCGTATTTCGTAGATGCGCTGAACAGGTTGAATGGGCCGTCGATGAAGATGCGATAGCCGCCGTCCACGCGCGGCTCGATACGGTGCAGGAGCCGAAAGAACTTCAGCTTCTTGAACAGCTCGCGGTACGCGTACGCGTCGCGACAGCGTACGTCCGCGATCAGGTCCACGGCGCGCAAGAGGACGGCCTGTTTCTGCGCCAGATCGTAGCCGTCCACCAGCCGTTCGGGCGACACTTTCGCCAAGCTGAGCAGCACCTGAGCGCTGCGCAAATCTGCGTACAACGCGCGCAGCAGCGCGTCCGGCGAGAGCTCGCGCCGTGCCGCCTCCTGCGCCAGGAATGCTTCACGCTCCCAGCTCTCCGCGTCGGAGAGTGCCTGGCGCTCCCGGGCCGCGGCGGCGAAGACCTCGCTGCGCAAGCTGCGCGGCTCGAGATCGCTCGCTACCTCGAACTCGATGCGATCCTCCACCAACTTGCGCAGCCCCGCGGCGAGCTTGTGTTCGCTGGCACGCACCTCCACCTGCGCGAAGGCCTCGTCCAGCTCGGCGCGGGTTGCTTGCAGGCAGCTCTCGGCGAGGTCCAGAAAGGCGGACGCAAGCTCGAGGGCGCGCGGCCTCAGCTTGGGCGAGAGCGCCGGCACAGAGAGTTCGGTGCCCTGCTTGCGCGCGCGTACGAGGTCAGCGGTAAGCACTGTGCTCCCGGCGCCGCTCGCTGGTGTAGCCTTCGCTGGTCTGCGCGGTGATCAGCTCGTACAGGATGGCTCGCTTGTCCCCGAGCTTGCGCAGGATGCGGCCCAGCCGCTGCACGTGCTCGCGCACCGAACCGCTACCGGAGACCACGATCGCCACGCTGGCGGAGGGCACATCCACGCCTTCATTGAGCACCTTGGACGTCACGACAGCGTTGTAAACGCCGTCGTTGAGGCGCGCGAGAATCTCGCTGCGCTCCGTGATCTTGGTCTGATGCGTGATGGCCGGAATCAGCAGCAGCTGCGAGATGCGGTAGGCGGTAGCATTGTCCTGTGTGAACACGATGGCTCGATCCCGGCGGTGCTGATGCAGCAGGTGGGCGACATAAGCGAGCTTGGCCGGCGCCGCAAACGCCAGCTCGCGCTGCTTACGGTAGGCGCGCATCGCGAGCCGCCCCTGCTCGCTGCGCCCCGCGCGCATGATGAAGTCGCGCCAGCCGTTCTTGTCCGCCATGCGGATGCCCTGGCTACGCAGAAAGGCCACGTAGATGCCGCGCGCGGTCTCGTATTCGACGCGCTCCTCGGGAGACAGCTCCACCGCCACGCGCTCGGTCTCGTACTCCGCCAGGTACTCTCCGCTCATCTCGATGATCTCTCGGCGGTAGACCAGCGGGCCTATCAGAGCGTCGAGCAGACTCTCACGCCCGTCGACGCGCTCGGGGGTTGCGGTCAAGCCGAGCCGAAATGGGGCCGTACACTGGCGCGCGGCCAACGCGTAGGTCTCGCTGGGCAAGTGATGACACTCGTCGAAGATCACCAGGCCGAAGCGCGCCCCCAGGTGCTCCATGTGAAGATACGCCGAGTCGTAGGTGGTCACGGTCAGCGGCGCGAGCTTGTGTTCGCCGCCGCCGATCACGCCCACCTCTA